>ERZ1036438.262-NODE-262-length-27060-cov-7.063396_pt1 | contig 27060 bp, 25 predicted proteins | sample MGYA00514224_ERZ1036438 | MGnify/ENA primary metagenome ERZ1036438 (study PRJEB33795, sample SAMN09464924) | human gut metagenome | host: Homo sapiens | place: USA: Stanford, California | collected 2016-07 | study: EMG produced TPA metagenomics assembly of the...
CTCGCCTGATCACTGCAAATAAAGCAGTCGAAAACTTACGGGGACAAGTCGCACCCGGCGCACGTCCCATTACATTTTTTACATTTGCGTTGACAATACCGTTCGCATTGCAGGCGAATGTCGTAGCCTAACATGGCACCCAGGATGAAATCCTCTTCGGGTGTCAGCTTGTTGAGCGGTTTGTCAATCATGTGGCGAACGGCGTCGATGCAAGCTGCTCTGCCAAAAAACAGATTCAGCGTATGGTTACCCGCCGGCTGAATGAAATAGTCGATGTTTTGGTTCTCCAAACGGTTCACCGCAAATTCCTCGTATTTTTTGTTGAAGGTATAGAGCACCATTTGTCGCACTCCCTTCTTGTACTCATAGATATGGTTCATGAGCACCTTCAACTCTCCTGGTATGGTTTCTGCGGTTTTCATGCTTTTCGGGCCAACGGGGTTATGGTTTCTTCATCACGTTTACAGACTTCCCTTGATGTCGTTAATCCATGCGTCGATGCGTTCATCGGTCTTGTCCTCTTCGTTGAGGTCGTCAAGTGCCAATCCAACGAACTTTCCATCCACCACGGCATCACTGTCATCAAAGGTGTATCCATCGGTTGATACGGCACCTATGATGTTGGCACCTTCAACGGCTTGATATAGCTCAGACATACCGCTGCAAAATGTGTCACCGTAAGATTCGCAGTCGCCGCATCCAAACAGGGCTACCGTCTTTCCTGACAGGCCTGCGCCTTTAAGTACCTCAACTCCTTCGTACCAATCGTCCTGCATGTCGCCAGAACCCCAAGTGGATGTTCCGAGAATAAGATTGTCGTTGTTGTTTACAATATCAGCTGTGAGGTCGGTTACGTCAACGGCTTCAACACCCAATTTCTTGGCTATCTTCTCTGCGATGGCCTGACAGGTTCCTGTCGATGAGCCATATATAACTACTGTTGGTTTCATGATTGTTCTATTTAATTTTACGTTTTTACTTTTGTTCGATGCAAAGGTATGAACAATTTGATGACCCGACAATACCTAAAAATAATGGTTTTTACAAAATACCTATTATTGGGGATGTTTTTGAAACGAAAAGCGAAGAATTTGTATCAAATGTCGACAAGTGGCTATCGGTGCATAGAATACCATGCGAGGACCTGCCCAGCGCATCACCTCACGAACCTTTTGGCGCATCTCGGGTCTGTAACAATGCACGGGACAGTCTTTACATGCGGGCTTTTGCTCGCCAAACTTACACCGTTGCAGTCGTTCACAGGCATAATCGCCCAACTGCCTGTATGCTTCGGGCACCTCATTTAAACGTAGGCGATGCCGACAATAAAGGTCTATCATCAACCGGATGGTTTCTTGGTCGCGTTCTATCTTCGTCATCGTCGGATGAGTGTTGAGCCGGTCATGGATGCTGCGTGGCTGTTTACCTGCACCACATACACGCCTTTTGGCAAGGTTGATAAGTCCAGCGAATAGGATGTTTGGCCTGCTGGAAAGGAAATTCGTTTTACCAACCCACCTGATACGGCGTATACCGATACCGAGAAATGATGAGGAGCCACATCGTGTAACCGCATTTGTACCAAGCCATCATGCTGTACGGAAAAACGGATTGCCCTGGGTTGATGCTGCGTGATGGTCTTGATGCCACTTACACCTAATATATATAATAGACCTTTGTAGACATCTATCTGTCCATAGCCATACTTGTTGTTGGGGTAGGTGAGTGTCGGGTCGGTATGCGAACAAGTGTGCGCTAGCACGTTCATAATCTCTTCTCTCGTCAATGTAGGCTTGGCTTGTAGCCACAGGGCGATGGCACCCGCAACGACAGGGGTTGACATGGAGGTGCCTGAATTGCTGTTCCAAGCATACTGCCGACCCTTGAAGTTGAAATGGGCAACGTCAGACTGCACGTCAAAGGCGTTGGGATTGGCCTCCAGGTAATAGCTGCTGTATGATGAGATGATGTTGGTGCCGGGTGCCAACACATCGGGTTTCATGCGTTCGTCGTAGGTGGGGCCTACCGAACTGTATTCGCCTCGTTGCCCTTGTGTGCCTTGATCGTACACGCGTCGTTCGCCTCGGTAGTTGGTGATGGCCGTTCGGTAGGATGAGGCACCCACGCATATCACGGATGGCGCGCTGCCAGGTGAGAGGATGTTGTGTGTTCGCTCGCCTGCGTTGAGCTGCGGAGCCAAGGTGTTATCGGTCCAATTGCCACTGCCGCGATAGGCTTCTATCTCACAGTCGGCCCCCAATACTTCGAATGAAAACGGAATGGACAGTCCAACCTCGTCATCCGTCTTCACCAAGACATCGTATGCGGTTTCTGTTGAATGGTAGCTGGACGCATAGCCCATGATGCGCAAGCGATAGGTCTTGCCGCCCAGTGTGACGGTGTCGGTGAAGAGTGAGTCGGCACAGGCCAACACTTGCTTCGTTGGTATGGTCAGTGTTTCGGTCTTCTGGCCATAGCTGGTCAGGCGGAGTGTGAAGGGTTGGGTTGATTTCAGTGTGAAATAAAGTGAGTTTCTGCTGTCGGAAACGAACGTGCCGGCCGATTTTTTCCCTATCGGTTTGCAGAAAAATGACTTCTTGGCTCCTTCGTTTCCGGCAGAGGCTACGATGATACGGCCAGGGCCTGACAAGCTGTCCAGAATGGCGTAGTAGAGTTGGTCATCGCCATGGAAGTCTTGGTTGGAACCTTCGCTGAACGAAATGACACAGGGTAGGTTGCGCTCCTCGGCATAGTCCATGATGTACTTAAAGCCAAGCGCGTCGGTGGCATAGGTGTATTTATAGTAATCAGCCGAGTCGATGAACTGCTCATCGTCTGACACGGCATTGCTCACCAGGCAGATGTCGCTTTCATAGGCCATGCCCCGATACGGACTGTCGTAACCGCTTCCGGCCGCAATGCCCAGCGTATGGGTGCCGTGTGTCTGTATCTTTCCGTCACGCGAATGCTGGTAGGCCAGCAAAGCGTCGCGGCCTTCATAAGAAGCACCCACATAGAGCGTGCTGCCCAGGGTGTCGGCAGACAACTGATCCCAAAAACGCTTGATGCGATAGTGGGTAGCTGTAGAATCGTAGAAGTTGGGATGGGTGAGATCAAAGCCAACGTCTTGCACGCCAACCACCACATCTTTCCCCGTAAAGGCATGGGGTAGCGGGTCTTCTCCCTGATAGACAGGAAGAGCGTTAAGCCAAAAAGCCACTGAATCCATCTGTGTGGCGTTGCCTCGACCAGCCTCAATACGCTGCACCTGCTTGAGTGATGACAGGTGTCCCAACCGCTGTAAAGGCACGCTCACGATGTAGATGTCACCAAATTGAGCCAAGGGTCGACAGCCATTCTCTTGAAAAATGCGTGGAGCATCACTTGTCACTCGAACAAAGGCGCATAGTTCCGGCTGCTTGACACGAGGCCTGTTCAGGGGTGATGGCGATTTCCTCACGGCTTGATGTCGTTGCTGCGTCTGCTCAATAGCCAGTTGCCTGACCAGCGAAGACATCTTCGCATAATCGGTACGCTGGCCATACAGGGAGGCCGCACACCATATATATATAGATAGGATGAACAGGTATTTCTTCATTGTTTGCAAAATAAGCTAAAATAATCGACAACCACAAGTAAATAATCGTTGTTTTCCAGTCATGGATTGCGGATGGGTGCGTTACGATTTATTCACATTTTCTTTTGAACAATCAAAACATTATTCGTTTATTTTTAGCTACCTTTGCGCAAAATAGGCAGCGCCTCTGATATATCTGCCATGCTTGATGCCGTTAGCTTTGCATAAATAGCGGATAAGATAGGATTTGAGATGCGTCTGCCTACATGAATCTATTAGTCAAAAAAAACAATTTATGAAAAAACAAACTAATAAATTTATTGCCGTTTCTTACCAACTTCATGCTGATGAAAACGAAGGAATGACGTTGGTTGAAGAAGCTACTGAAGCGCAGCCATACCAGTTTATCAGCGGCTTTGGGCTGACACTCGATTTGTTCGAAGATGCCCTCATTAACTTACAGGCAGGCCAAGAGTTTGAGGTGAAACTGGCTCCAGAGCAGGCTTATGGCCATTTTCAGCCAGAGCATGTGTTGGATCTCGAGCGGGAAGTTTTCACCGTTAATGGGACGTTTGATGCAGAGAACATCTATGAAGGAGCGGTGGTACCCTTGCAAAACGAGGAGGGTACGCGCTTCATGGGACGCATTCTCGAGGTGAACGACAAGCAGGTGAAGGTGGATTTGAATCACCCCCTGGCTGGAAAAACGCTCAACTTTAAGGGAAAGGTCATCGAAAACCGCGAAGCTACCAACGAAGAAATTGCCGCAATGGTTAACCAAATGGCTGGTGGATGCGGTTGTGGTGGTCACAGTGATGGCGGCTGTTGTTGCGGAGGCTGTGGCAGTTCAGATGACGGTGGATGTGGCTGCGGCCATTAAGCCGGGGTCAACGCCTCCAAATTTTTCAACATTTCTTTCATAGAGCGAACCTAACTCACGATGATGCGCAATACATTTGGCCATATTTTTACATTGACAACCTTTGGTGAAAGCCATGGAGAGGCTGTCGGTGGGGTCGTTGATGGCATGCCGCCGGGCATAGACATCGATGTGCAGTTTGTGCAAAACGAACTTAACCGGCGGCGGCCGGGGCAGAGTAGCATCACCACCGATCGCAAGGAGGCTGATGAAGTGAGCTTCTTGAGTGGCATCTTTGAAGGAAAATCCACTGGCGCACCCATCGCTTTCATGGTGACAAACACCAATCAGCATTCAAAAGATTACGACAGCCTACAGCATCTTTATCGTCCATCGCATGCCGACTTTACCTATCAACAGAAATATGGTTTGCGCGATCATCGTGGTGGAGGACGCTCATCAGCTCGCATCACTTTGAGCAGATGTGTGGCTGGTGCATTGGCGAAGTTGGTGTTGCGACGGTTGGGAATCACCATACAGGCGTATGTGTCACAGGTGGGTGACATCGCCTTGCAACGAGATTATCGCTTATACGACTTGTCCAAGACCGAAAGTAACAGGGTACGCTGTCCCGATGAGGAAAAAGCCAAGCAGATGGAACAACTCATCCGGCAGGTCAAGGCGGACGGTGACACGGTGGGAGGAATCGTGACGTGTGTCATCAAGGGATGTCCCGTAGGACTGGGCGAGCCCGAGTTTGACAAGCTGCATGCGCAACTGGGGGCTGCCATGCTGTCCATCAATGCTGCTAAGGGCTTTGAATATGGCGAAGGTTTTGCGTGTGTCAGCCACCGAGGCAGTGAGATGAACGACCCGTTTGTCAACGACCAGGGACGCATTCACACCGCAACCAACCACAATGGTGGCATCCAGGCAGGCATCAGCAATGGCGAAGATATCTATTTTCGCATAGCGTTCAAGCCTGTGGCCACCATCTTGTTGGAGCAACAAACGGTAGACATTGAGGGCCATCCGGTTGCCTTCAATGCCAGCGGTCGGCATGATTCGTGTGTCGTGCCACGCGCCGTTCCCATTGTAGAGGCGATGGCAGCGATGGTAATCTTGGATAATTATCTTCTTGATTTGACCGTAAAAAAGTTCAAATCCTAACCAGCATCACAGTTCCTTGGTAGAAAAGCAAAGGTAAGACACAACTTGCGCTACTCTACTCGCATGCGAATCAAGTGATTTGTCATGCCTCACTACCTTATAGGGCCTTCCTTTCCGTATTTCTACAGGTGCTCTTTCCTTTCTGGGTGGGCTATTTCCACCATTGAGGTTCATAAGTGATTTGTCCGCATTAGACAATTACATGTTAGCCAAACAAAAAATGTACCTCCATACAAAAGGAGGCACATTTTTCCCTTTAAATAATAGTTAGATACGGAATTATAGAGCATATTTTTGACATGCTCATATCGCATTACAGCGCAAATTTGTAACCAACTGTAATTTGGAAAACACTATTCTTACTGCTGTCTTCGTCAATAATCTTGGTTACTCCCCAATTGTATCGTGCATCGATATTTATATTGCTGAACTCGTAGGAAACACCAACGGGAATAGAGATATCAACCTTATTCAGTTTAGCATCAATTCCTGCAGCTTTAAGAGATTTCTCTAAATCAACCTCTGCGTTGACACCATTCTGTGAAACTTTGACTTTATTGTTGATCAAAAAGCCTGGTTGTACACCTAACTTCACGGCAAATCCATGAGCCACATAGACGTTAGCAAGAATTGGAACATTGATATAGTCTAACTTTACTGTTCCATCTACATTGCCTATCTTTCCCTTAGCTCCCTGCATAGAGTAAAGTAATCCACCCGAGAAACTAACCATGTCAGTAGTCTGCACTTCTACCTCGGCACCAACAACAGGCGCAAATCTTGAGTCGGCATCATTATCGTTTGTAATCGTAGCCATGTTTAAACCTACTTTAGGCTGTAAAGTAACCGTACCTTTTTCACGCTGTCCGTACGCTGCAATTGTTATAAACATAACGCATGCACTTAAAATAATTTTTTTCATAGAAGATAATTATTATAAATAAATTAAACTTATGCAAAGATAAACAAACAACGTGACACTCCAAACGTTAAAGATAGATTTTTTAGGAAGAGAGAAATATTTCTACTTGAGAATATACGATAGAAACACATACGAAATCATGCTATAATAATGAAATACCGAATACAAAAAAGTCGCCGATATTCAGCGACTTTTTATAATTGTATGTAAGTTGTTGTTGATTTGTTTCAACTTATCCAAAGTTATCAAACATGATAGATTCAGGATCAACGCCAAGGCTATCCAACATCTTTTGTACAGCAGCACTCATCGGACCAGGGCCACACATGTAGTACTCGATGTCTTCTGGCGCTTCATGATCCTTCAAGTAGGTCTCATACATTACTTGATGAACAAAACCAGCCGTGTATTTCACACCAGCTTCATCAGCTACAGGATCAGGTCTGTCCAATGCCAAATGGAAGTGGAAGTTGGGATATTCTTTCTCCAGTTCGTGGAAATCATCCAAGAAGAATGCTTCGTTCAGTGAGCGAGCACCATAGAAATAGTGCATTTCGCGATCGCGGGTGTGCAATGTCTTCAACATATACATGATTTGACTGCGCAATGGTGCCATACCAGCTCCACCGCCAACCCATATCATCTCTTTCTTAGAGTCGAAGATAGGATGGAAGTCACCGTATGGTCCACTCATCCTCACCTTATCGCCTGGCTTCAAAGAGAAGATATAACTGGAGGCAATACCGGTTGGAACATCTTGGAAGCCCACTTGTGGACGTGGCTTGAATGGCGTTGAGGCAATACGCACGGTCAGCATGATGATGTCGCCTTCGTCAGGATAGTTGGCCATGGAGTAAGCGCGTACGGTAGGCTCGGGGTTGTGAGCCTTGATAGAAAGAATGTTGAACTTCTTCCATGCGCCAATGTACTCTTCGCCAATGTCATCCTTATCGAAATCCTTGTCGTAATCAATCACATCGTATGCGGGAATTGATATTTGAGCATACGAGCCCGGTATGAAGTCCATGTGCTCGCCAGGAGGCAACTGCACTTTGAACTCTTTGATAAAGCTCGACACGTTTTTATTACTGATGACGGTGCATTCCCATTCTTTGACACCTAAAACGGTTTCAGGTATTTTGACTTTTAGGTCACCTTTCACCTTGCACTGACATCCTAAACGCCAATTATTCTTTATCTCTTTCCTTGTAAAGTGAGGACGCTCTGAATCCAAGATTTCGCCTCCTCCTTCAATCACTTGTAATCTGCATTGTCCACAACTGCCCTTTCCGCCACATGCAGAGGGGAGGTAAATTCCATTTTGTGTAAGGGTGTTCATGATAGAAGCACCTTGTGGAACGCTGAGAGTCTTATCTTCGTTGATGACGATATTGACGTTTCCGCTTGGCGAGAGATATTTTTTAGCGACCAACAGTATGATGACCAGCAAAAGAATGACGGTCAAGAATACGGCAATGCTCTGTAATATAAATGAAAATTCCATAATTGATGATTATATTTTTAAGCCAGAGAAGCACATCATGGCAATGGCCATAAGTCCTACGGTAATGAAGGTGATTCCAAGACCTTGAAGCGGTTTTGGCACATCACTATATTGTAATTTCTCACGAATAGCCCCCATGAGGACAATGGCAAGGGTCCATCCCAGTCCACTTCCCACAGCGTAAGCAATTGCGTCAGCAATGTTACCGATATACTGTGTGTTACTTGGATCCAGATTGATACGTTGCTGCATGAACATGGAACCACCCATGATGGCGCAGTTTACGGCAATCAGAGGAAGGAAGATTCCCAACGAGGCATAAAGTGACGGACTATATTTCTCGACCAACATTTCTACCAATTGCGTCATACCGGCGATGACGGCAATGAAGATAATGAAACTCAAATAACTTAATCCTAATGGATCCAGGACTTTGGTTTGAAGCAAGTAGTCCACCGGAACGGTGACAAACAGCACGAATGTCACGGCCATGCCTAAACCAAATGAGGTCTTTACATTCTTCGATACGGCCAGAAATGAACACATTCCAAGGAAGAATGCGAAGATCATGTTGTCGACAAATATCGATCTGAAAAATAATGATATGATATGTTCCATAATAATTCTAATTGATTAAAATTGCATGAATTACTTTTCTTCTTGATAGAAATAGGCACGGTGAATCCAAATGACACATCCAACAAGAATCAAAGCCATTGCCGGCGTGGCCATCATACCATTATTCATATAACCAAAGTCGTAGAAAGACGATGGAATAATCGTAAATCCTAATAAAGTACCTCTACCAAACAATTCACGAAGAGCTCCCACAATCACTAAAATCATTGCGTAACCTAAACCATTTCCCACTCCATCAAGAAAGGATGGCCAAGGTTTGTTCATCATCGCAAATGCTTCCAAGCGTCCCATCAAAATACAGTTGGTGATGATTAAGGCCACATATACAGAAAGTTGAACACTCACGTCATACGCATAAGCCTTTAAGATTTGGCTCACGATGGTTACCAATGCGGCCACAACAACCAATTGTACGATGATGCGGATTCGCATCGGAATGGTATTGCGAATAATCGAAATAATTACATTTGAAAATGCAGTAATAACCGTTACTGCCAATCCCATGACAATAGCTGGTTTTAATTGTGAAGTTACTGCCAAAGCCGAACAGATTCCCAAGACTTGAACCAAGATAGGATGATCCAAATTGAGAGGGCTTGTAAAGACTTTCTTATTTTGTGTTGAAAATAATGCCATAATACTAAATCAATTTAATGAGCTTTCAAGAAATTCATATATGCACCTAAACAAGTCTGCAACATCTCGGTCACACCGTTGGAAGTGAGGGTGGCACCCGTTATACCATCAACTTGTGTGGAAGGGTCTTCCACCTTCTTACTAACAGCCAGTGCGATTTGATGGGGATCTTGCGCAAATAGTTTCTTACCTTGAAACTGGTTTTGCCATGCACGGTTATCTTTAATTTCAGCTCCCAATCCAGCTGTTTCGCTATCATGGTCGAAGTAAGTTCCGAAGACAGTCGACTTATCTGCATTAATGGCAACATAACCATTGATTGCTCCCCAGAGTCCCATGCCATAAACAGGAATCACATACTTAGTTTGTCCATTAACCTTACAAACGAAGAGTGCTAACTTTCCGTTCTTAAAATCGGCAGAATTAAGTTTAAAACCGTTGTTTTCTCCGCCCTGTTCACCTTTTTCAAGAACATTACCCTGCTCATCTATGATTTCATCAGCGAGTACAACTTCTTGATACTTGGCAGCAGCGTCTTCATTATTCAAATCTCTAATATTCAACGAATTTAATATCTGCTTCTTCTTGTCCAATGCCACGTTGGCATCTTGCATGGGTTTCAAAGCCTGAAACACAAAAGCCAACAGGAATGCAACAAGAACAACGATAATGATTGAATATATGATTGTATAGGAGTTTGAATTGGTATTCAATCCTTTTTTATTTCCTTCAGCCATCGTCTTATTTATTATGAGCAGTTAAACGTTTCATTCTCTTGTTGATGTTGCCCTGAACGACGCAATAGTCAATCAATGGGGCGAACATATTCGCAAACAATATCGACAACATCATACCTTCTGGATAACCAGGATTCATCACGCGGATGATGATTGTCATCACACCGATGAGGGCGCCATAGATATACTTACCCTTTTCTGTACGTGCGGAAGTTACTGGGTCGGTAGCCATGAATACGGCACCGAAACAGAATCCACCTAATATAAGATGCTCGTACCATGCTATAGACGTCATACCGAGTGCACTGAAGAGTGCGGCCATGAGACCACCACTAACGAATACGCTCAACATGGTTTTCCACGAAGCGATGCCTGTAACCAACAGCAGCAAGGCACCTATGGCGATGGCGATGACACTGGTTTCTCCAACGGAACCTGGTATCAAACCAATCAACATGTCACAGGTAGAGTAGGGTATGTCTACATGGAGAGCCAGTTCACCAAGCGGTGTGGCCATGGTGGTAGCATCTGGCAAGGTGTTGCCCAAACCAAAGATCTGATGATTGGCTACCCATATTGAATCACCCGTCATCTGTCCAGGATAAGAGAAGAAAAGGAACGCGCGGGCAGACAATGCCACATTGAAAATGTTCATGCCCGTTCCACCAAATATCTCTTTGCAAAAAATCACTGCGAATGCTACTGACAATGCCAGCATCCACAACGGACAGGTGATAGGAATGATAAGTGGCATCAAAATACCCGTTACCAAATAACCTTCCTGAATCTCTTCCTTCTTCCACTGCGCCCAGGCGAATTCGATACCCAGACCTACGATGTAAGAAACAAGGATTTTAGGTAACACGGCCAAGAAGCCATAGAAGAACATCTCCCAAAAAGAGGCGTTGGCCAACTCTCCGGCAGCCGCGAAATTCTGATATCCAATGTTGTACATTCCGAACAACAAGGCCGGTAGCAGGGCGATGACCACCAGACTCATGATTCTCTTCGAGTCGATGGCATCATGGATGTGGGCTCCTGTCTTGGCTGTCGTGTTGGGAACATAAAGGAAACTCTCAAAACCATCATAGACACTCCAAAAAGCATGTAGCTTACCGCCCTCTTCGAAGTGTGGCTTGATTTTATTTAAATATTTTTTTAAACTCATGTCCTTATGCGTTTTCTTTTCTTAATATGTCCAGACCATTGCGTACAATCTTCTGAAGTTCCAACTTAGAAGAATCTACAAACTCGGCAACGGCGAAATCTTCCGGAGACACTTCATATATCCCCAGCTGTTCTTGCTTGTCGATGTCACCTGCAATCAAAGACTTGATGAGGTATTCGCCATAAATATCCATGGGCAGCACCCGATCGTACTCGCCACTCATAATCATGTGACGCTCTCCACCTTTGACACGTGCATCCAGGTCGTATTGTTTTTCCTTTCCTGAAAGCCACGAGAAATAGCTGCGTGAGACAGAGAACTGATTGGTACGCGGCAAGATCCATCCCAGTAATTCATCTGCCTGGTCACCTTCCGGTATCACGCAAACTTCCGAAGTGTGCGCACCGAGAAAGTCGGTTAACTCACACTTGCGTCCTGTCAACGGATTGCCGTTGATAATGCGCAGATGTTCGTCTTCGCGCTCACCACCTATCTGGCCTGCTAACAAGTCAGATATCGGTGTGCCAACCAAAGCATCCACATACTGAGGATTTTTCACTTTGCTGCCTGCAATGGCCACCGTCCGCGTGAGATCCACCTTACCCGTCAGGAACAAACGACCCATGAAGATGACAGCCGTTGGTTCGACCGTCCATACCACCTCACCCTTGTTCACGGGAGAAAGGTGATTGATTTGCACGCCTACATTGCTGGAGGGACAGGGACCGTCAAAAGCCGTAATCTCAACATCAGAAGCCTGTGTCAAAGCTTTGTCGGTTTGATTGACATGGATGTTCAAATATGTCTTTGCAATCTTTGACAACGCAGTCAAACCTGCTTGGAAAGCCTCTTCGTTGCCTTTGAGCTCAAACTCAAACTTGCCAGCCAAAGGCATATTTCTAAAAGCAGAAATAAAAATACCCTTAGGTTTGCTCTGTGGTTGGGTCGAAACGGCATAAGGCAACTGATTGACATATCCAAAAAGACCTGCTTGCAACAGAGCCTCTACAACTTCGTCACCAGAAAGACTCCTCACGTCTTTCTTGCCAAAATCAACAAACTCCTGTTGTTGTGACGCCTCCACAATAACAGCCATCACTTTACGTCTATCACCGCGGACAATTGACTTCACTTTTCCACTGACCGGTGAGGCGAACTTGACTTCTGGAAACTTCTTGTTAACGAAAAGAGCCTCTCCAACCTTCACGTCGTCCCCTTCATGCACACATAGCTTAGGGACTACGCCGACAAAATCGTCTGGTACAAGAGCGTATTGATGACTCTGTTTTAAAGATGTTTTTTGTTCGTTCGCTCTACCCTTCAGATTAATGTCCAAGCCCTTACGTAACTTAATTACATTTACCATAGAATATATAAAATTAAACTTTTTTCCAACCAATGAGGGTATAAGATATTGTTCATATCCAAATGTTTGGCAAATTTAGTAACTTTTACTGATTTATAAAAGAAAAAGCAATCATTTATTTCAGCCATGTCAAAAAATGATGTACTTTTGCATGAAACAAAGCTGAACACTGTCTGAAGAAGTTTAAAAATATACTCAACATCATCATTTGGAGCATTGTAGGAATTTATCTTACAATCATTATTTTGTTGCGTATACCGTCCATACAAGACGCCTGCGGTCAGCAAGTTGCATCCTTATTATCCAAGCGACTTGGCACCGAGGTGAAGGTAGAACGCATTGACATAGGCTTTCTCAATCGCATCATCATCGACGGTCTGTACGTCACTGACCAACAAGGCAAGCCCATGCTACAAGCATCCAGGTTTTCTGTGAAACTGGATTTCATTCCGCTAACCCGCGGAGAGATTTCTATTTCCTCGGCTCAGCTCTTTGGCATGCAGGCCAATCTTTACAAAAGTAGTAAAAACGCCAAGCCCAACTTTCAATTCGTCATCGACTCCTTGGCATCGAAAGACACCACAACACAGGCCAAGCCCATCCGCATCGCCTCTATCGTATTGAGGCACGGCGCTGTTAAATACGACCAACTGGACTTACCGCAGACAAGACAATTCTCGCCCGCGCACCTCTATTTGAAAGACATCAGTGCGCATGTCATTGTCAGTGCACTGTCAAAAGACTCGCTGAATGTCAAACTGAAAAATCTGAGCTTCAAGGAACGATCCGGCCTTCAGGTAAAATCATTCTCATCCAAATTGCGGGCAAACACCAACCATGCCGTCCTGGAGAATTTCAAATTGGAACTGCCAAACTCTAAATTAGCGTTAAACCATGTCCGCGCCAATTACCGGATGAGGGATGGCGATCCATACATGCCCTCGCTATCCTATCACGGACTCATAGACAACTCACACGTCACCCCATCTGATTTGGCTTTCATTTCTTCGAAGCTCAGCGAATACCATACGCCTGTCAACATCCAGGCATCGCTTTCCGGAACAGCATCGTCTTTGGCCATACGCCACATCCATTTGCTTTCCAAGAACGAACTGGAGCTTACGGCCAAGGCAACAATTCAGAGATGGACGAAGTCTCCAAAATGGAATCTTGACCTGGAGGCGCTCAACCTTCAACAAGCAGCCGTCAAAAAGTATCTGCCCAAAGAATATCAGAACACGCCATTGGCGAAATTTGACCACATCCGCCTGTCAGGTAACTTCCATGGAGAGGGGAAAGATATCTATTCCAAAGGAATCTTCTCATCTAATTTGGGTGACATCAAGTTTGATGCCATGGTCGCTCAAGGCACCTACAAGGGAATGGTGGAAACCAGCGATTTTAAGTTGGCTCCCTTGTTGTCCGACCATGACTTTGGGTCGCTGACCGCTAAAATTGAACTCAACGAATTTCGCAAACAAGGCAACCAGTCATCATTCAACATCAAGGGCGATTTCCCAAAAATAGAGTATAAAGGTTACCCATACAAAAACGTTTCAATCAACGGACGCGGCACATTGGACGCACATTCTCGTTTGGATCACTTTGATGGAACGGCGGCACTCAATGATGTCAATGGCGTATTGAACATCCAAGGAAAGGTTGACCGAAACCAAGCACGTTATGCCGCTCTGTTTGACCTCACGGCAAAAGACGTGAACCTCTCGGCCTTGCGTCTCACACAAAAATGGCCCAACCGAATAGTCAGCCTTCAGGCAAGCTCTCAGCTGTCAGGTCACTCGTTGAAAGATGTCACGGGCCGCATAGTCCTTTCAGATGTCATGATGCGCGATCCTAACCAAACCTATTCATTGTCAAGACTTGAGTTGAAAACAGGGTACGACCAGCACCAAGAACATTTCATTTCTCTCGATGGCGATTTTGGCAACGCATTGGTGGTTGGCACATTCGATTACAATTCCATTCTACAGAACATCGAAAATGTCATCATCGACAAACTTCCCGGCATCCAACTGCTCACGCCCATGACAAGGCGCGTCACCCCACGGACAAACGTTCGCCTGTATGCCGACATCAGCAAGACCGATTGGGCCAACTTTCTTTTTGATATCCCGCTCTCCCTGCAACAACCGCTTCAGCTCAGTGGCACCATCAACAGCGCCAACAACCAACTGAACATCAATGTCAACGCGCCCGACTTCACTTACGACGGAAGTCGATATCAGGACAATCATCTACACTTGTCTACGCCAACCGATACGCTGCATTTCAGCGCAGAGGCCAACAAGCTGGATGCGGAGAACAAGCGATGGACCTGGCGGGTGCAGTCATCTGCAGCCAACGACCACTTGCTCACCACCCTGTGGTTTGACAATCATGCCTCCCATCCGCTCCAAGGAACTTTGAACACCACGACACAGTTCTTCAAGAAAAAGAATGGTGAGCCGGCAGCCCATGTAATCATCCATCCGTCGGAGATATTGATTGAAGACAGCATCTGGAACATCGAGCCGTCGGACATCATGTACAGCAAGAACCATCTCACGGTGGATCATTTCTCCATCCATCACGACGACCAACATATCATCGTGGCAGGTCTGGCTACCAAAAATCCTATGGATACCCTCGTGTTCGACCTCAAGGGCATTGACGTAAACTATGTGCTGAACCTGCTTCAATTCGATGCCGTAACATTCGGAGGCCGGTTGTCTGGACGCGCATTCGCATCGGGAGTCTTTGGAAAACCACAGGGACATGCGAACGTACAGGTCAGTTCATTTGAATTTGAGACCGGACAAATGGGAGTCCTGGATGCCAACGTCAGCTGGAACGCTCCCTTGAAGCAAATCGACATCCAAGCCCAAGCCAACGACCAAGGTCGGCAAACCTTGATCTACGGCTTTGTTTCGCCAAGCAAGCATTACATCGACTTGGCCATCCAAGCTCGGCAGACACGCTTGCAATTCCTCGAAGGCTTCTGTGGCTCGTTCATGCAAGACATCGATGCCAGCGGAACAGGGCAGTTGCGGCTTTATGGCGACTTGTCCTTTCTCAACCTCACCGGACAGGTTGTCGCCGACGGCTCTCTGGGCATCACGCCCCTCAATACCCATTATACGCTCAGGCAGGGCATGATTACCCTGACACCCGATGAGATTGTTTTCAAGAACGACACTATCTACGACCGAAATGAGAACATTGGCATTGTCAATGGCAGGCTGCGTCACGACAACCTGCGCAACTTGCGATACGACCTGCACATCGCTGCAGAGAACCTCTTGGCTTACGACACGCACACTTTTGGTGGAAATACCTTCTATGGAACGGCCTACATCAACGGCAACTGCGCCATCACTGGTAATGGTGACGATTTAAACATCGACGTTAACGCCATACCGCAAAAAGGCTCACAAATCGTGTACAACGTGGCCGGACTGGATGCGGTCAGTACCCAGAACTTCATCAGATGGTCCACAAGAACCGATTCGCTGCAACTAGATAGCATCGCACCACGCCAACATACCACCGATTTGGCCGCACAAAAGTTGCCCGAAGTATCTGGCGACTTACATCTAAACCTGCTCATCAACTGTACGCCCAACCTCACGCTCAAACTACTCATGGATAACAAGACGGGCGACTACATCGCCTTGAACGGCAACGGCGTGCTGCGCGCCAACTATTACGACAAGGGTGCGTTCGAAATGTTCGGCAACTATGTGGTTGATCATGGTATCTATGGGCTGACCATCCAAAACGTCATCAAGAAGGACTTCCAATTTCAGCAGGGCAGCACCATCACTTTTGGGGGCGACCCCTATCATGCGGCACTCAACCTTAACGCCACACACACCGTCAATGGCGTGAGCTTGGCTGACTTGAACATCGGGCGGTCGTTCACCAACAATAACGTTCGCATCAATTGTCTGATGAACATCACAGGCACGCCCCAGGCCCCTCGGGTGGATTTCAGTCTGGACATGCCTACCTTGAGCAACGACGCTAAGCAGATGGTATACAGCCTCATCAACAGCGAAGAGGAGATGAATCAGCAAGTGCTTTACCTGCTGGCGGTAGGCCGGTTCTATTCGCAAGGCACCAACAACAACGCCGGCACTGATGGCACGGCGCAACAAAGTCAGGCGAGCCTCGCCATGCAGAGCATCCTTAGTGGAACATTAAGTCAACAAATCAACAACGTGCTGAATACCGTTATCGATAACGCCAACTGGAATTTTGGTGCCAATATCTCCACGGGCACCGAAGGATTCAATAACGCCGAGTATGAAGGACTGCTCAGTGGACGACTGCTGAACAATCGTCTGCTCATCAACGGGCAGTTTGGTTACAGGGACAACCCCAATGCCACGACCACCTTTATTGGTGATTTCGACATCCGATATCTGCTCTTGCCGAGTGGCAATCTGGCCATCAAGGTGTACAATCAAACCAATGACAGATACTTTACGCGCAACAGTCTTACCACGCAAGGAGTAGGCTTGATTTTGAAGAAAGACTTCACCAATCTCAAAGACTTGTTTGGACGTAGAAGAGCGAAGAAAGCCAAACCGTCAAAATAAGTTTCCACTTCATCATTTGTAAAGAACCGTCGTGCATGTAGTTGTTTGCTAAACAATTAAGGGTGTTTCTATAAATTAGCTTTGTCAGATTGCGAGGCTGTTTTTGGTGGTCAATTTGTTTGTGAGTGAAGGAGTATAGCGAGCTATACGACTGAACGAACAAGCAAATTGAACCCAAAAAAGACCGCAAGATGACAAAACGTAAACTGTCCAACATAAATAAAAATTACGGTGGTAATTTATAGAACCGCCCTTAACAAATGGGGTAGTGGCGATTCAATCGTAAAAAGCAAACACTTCCAATTTAAAAGCACAGCGTTATTGAAAGAATAAAGCTATTTAGATGGAAGGGCAGAGTGGAAAAGTGAAACTTTTTGCTGATTTCCATCCGAATTCAAGATAAAAGTCTTACTTTTGCACCACCTAACAATAAGGAAAGGTGCTCGAGTGGCTGAAGAGGCACGCCTGGAAAGCGTGTAACCGCCTAAAGCGGTTCGGGGGTTCGAATCCCCCTCTTTCCGCATCATGTAATTGGTTAAATTCCTAAGTTACGACACCTTAGGGATTTTTTATTTTCCTTATTTTATTTCTTGATACACTGTTACTCCGAACACTTTTAACGTAAAATAATTTTAATCTCACTGATGAACTGCTGCTCCATATTTTTACGTTCAAATATCATATTAGAGTGTTATTTTTGATATTGGTATCATATTTTACACCGTAAATATAGCGTTTTTATCTCGAAACACGGAATAATCAAAGGAAAAATTGCGTTTGAGAAGTATAAAAATGTGGGAAAACTGTATGATAGGCTACATTTCTATTGATTTTTATAGAGCAATAGTTCGTTAAAATTTGAGATAAGGGCTACGCAGCTTTCTGCTGCCAGCCAAAGAGTTCTTTGATAGTATGGCTATTTAGTGTCTGCTGATTTCCAGACGTTTCTTGATTTCCTGGGCAAACAGTCAAGCACACTTCTTGCTTGCTTCAGCCGCCATGACTACAAGTGTGTTCAGGCTGCTTTCAAGATGTATGAACAGCAAAAAATGAGCTATACGCCTCAAATTCGATGGACTTGCAGGAGTTTTTGCCATACCACGAGCTTGCATGGTTATTATTGGTTAGCAGACCCTATTTAATCATTTAATACATACACGTTCAACAATAAAGCCTCTTGTACGAAGCAGATTGATGAGACCTTTTTGCCCTAACAGGTGGGTTAAATCTACAGCTATAAATGTTGGTTTTTGCCGGATAGCTGCTATGATGGAAGGTAACCATTTCATGGTTCTGGTCTCTGTTACGATTTCTCTCTTCATATCTCTCATCCTATGAAGTTTTCTTTTTAATGCTATTGGTAGTTCCAATGAATCTAATCGATAGTCATCATTAGCATATAACGAATCTAATAGCTTGTAATCATTCGTTTGATAAAGTGCTTTCAAGCGCTTATCGAATGTGCAAGAAGAAGGATATAAACTCTTGTAGCGCATTTGCTGGTAAAAAATGAGAGCTTGTTCTTCAACCGTAAAATATGATCGTTCTAATGAGTCGGCCTCGGCAATTGCATTCAGTTCATCTTGAAGGCTTTCTAAGCTCATATATGACTTACCTTCCTGTTTGGCATTACGCTCCAAAGCAACTTCCATCCAGTTCATTATCTCATGATAAACATCAGACAGAGTTTTCTCCTTCTCTGACGTATGTACATCCATAATATTTTCTTTCTGCAGAAAAAAGTTCCATAGATATAATGGCATGACCCTAATCTTTGAAAGAGGAGGCATATATTTGGTTGTCATGCTATCGATAAATGCTATCTGTTGTGGAGTATACAGTTTTTCATAACTCGTCGTGGAATCCATGAAAATTGTTCCCGAATCCTTCTGTTTGCCTAACTTATTCAGTATCTCCACAATTCGGTCTTCGTCCGAAGTTTCTTGTAAAGGCATACTACAGGTCGTCATCACTTGAGATGTATTGTTCCAACTGGTTTGAAAGCCACTTGCTTCTTGTGCGACATCTATGGATGTAGTACTTTCCGTACCAAGTATATAGGATGGGGCTGTAATTCCATTACCCGTTACTTTCCACAAAAAACCATTTGAAGGATAACACGGAATACATAATATCAAAAATATGATAGAATGAAATAGAAAAGAAGTAACATACGCTTTCATACGAAATTACTATTTTACAGGTTCTATGGTATATCCGTATTGTCGCAAAAGATGGATTAAGCCTTTCTCACCAATCAAGTGATCTATCCCCACAGCGACCAAAGTAGGTGCTGCGTTTATTTCTGCCAGTATCTTATTCATCCAATTGAGGGTACGGTTCTCACCTATTATTTCAATTCTCTTCTTCTCGTATTGGAATAGTTTTTCTTTTAACGTCGAAGTTAAATTTAATGAATTAATATAATCATGCTGATGCATGTATCCATCACTATACTTTGCAAAATTCTTATCTTGGTATGCATTCTCTAACTTGTCAACATGAAGTTTATCTTTGGATTTTGCTTCGTAAAGCATACACTGATATAGTATATCAGCTTGTTCATGGAGGTTAAAGCTGGAATCTGCTAACACGTCAGCTTTATCCAATGCATCAGTAGCCGCAAAGAAATCTTCCAATTTAACATGACGTTTTCCTTCCGCTTTACATCTTCTTTCTAACATCGCATCCATCGCATTCTTAAAAAAGTCCAAGGGATTTTTCACTGAAACTTTATCTTGGCTTTTATTTTTAAGAGAGAATTGCTTGAGGTTATTATATTGATACCAAAGTTGAAGTGGAGATTTGTCTGCTACTTTCATCCCCGAAATAACAAAAGGATTCAATATACTATCCATGAAAGCTAATTGACTCTCAGTGTATAAGTCTTTATATTTCATATTTGGAAGAGGATAAGCAATCGGTTTTACGGTCTTTGTATTAAACTTTTTCAAAATGGCGAAATGACCATTTTGTAAAGAATCTAATATATTAGCTGTCTCCGTTTCTGTAACAACTTGAGTTACTTGTGCCCAAATCTTTGAAAATCCTTTCAAACTGTCTAAAAAAGAAACCGGAACATCATGCGCTGTCCCTAAAATATAAGAGTCACTTTTCAGACCATTTCCTGAAACTCGCCAAAGGATTCCTGCACCTTGTTCTTGATTAGCTGTGAATGCGAAACCGACATCGAAATAAAACAGCAAAAAAACGGTTATTATTAGATTTCTCATATAAAGTGTATTTGGTAAGTGGATAAGTGGATAATCACGTGAGTTTTTCCTAAATATTTCCAGCATTTTTTATATTATTTGGTGTACACAAAGAAAAATATGATACTCAAATATAACGGAGTTACCTATATTGATTAAATAAAGGCGTAATGGACATCTAGAGCTTTTTCAGCCTACTAAATGTGCATTACGCCTAATTTTTGCATGTGAATACATAAGTGTTGCCTGCTTGTGGAACTTCTATATTTTTGTTTTTATTTATATTGCTTACATCATTACTCTCCCAAGCCATAGGATCCCAATCTCCATCCCTGCTTTCACAGGAACAAAGGAAGCCTAATCCTACAATCAGAAACGCTAAAATATTTTTCATCGCGATATAACAGAATATTCAAGATTATATTTGTAGTAATGTGGCTGCCCACTACGAGTGATCTCATTATCATATATTTCCGGACCACTATTCGTGTCAAAGACTTTACTCAAATAATATCCATTAACCCGTTGGCGGAATTTATTTAAGTTGATAAATATGCGTAAAAAGTTACACATGTCGTTGGTTTTTAGCAATTTATTGATGTTCAAAACATTAAAGTCAAACTATCTTATGTACAACGTTTATACAAAATTCGTCAAAATACTTGAGGTATGCAAGCAATTCTCTGAAAATCTCGTCAATGAATTGGGTAATGTACTGCTCACATGATGACATCCGAGTGAAACTTGACCAAACGGCTGACACTTGGATAGGAACTTGCTTCTTCGCTAAGAACATCATGAAGTTCCTAAGGGGGCTTCTTTGTCTCATTTTCGAAAAATCGGGCTTGAAGACCTTCCAAAAGAGAATTATGAGCATTTTTGACAGCATGGAGGCTGTATTACCCATACCACAAGGCTGTATGAAAGAAATAAATTAGTAGACCCTAAATAATGATTATATCCCATTATTATTTTACCCTTACTAAGACTTTAGACATTTCTTTCTTTTTAATTATTTTATTTATCTGATCTTTTTTATAATCAGAAGGAATACCAAATTGCCGTATCCCCTTATCTAATTGTAAAATATCATATGGCAAATAATTGTAATAGAAAGATTTCCATTTTAGAAGATACACTGTCTTATTACTAAGAATAGAAGGGTGATATTTTCTATCACTCTGTTTTATCCAACACTGATTATTTATTCCATTAAGACACAAATTCTGATTTCCAACATTTACATATATTATTGGTGTGTATGAGTTTGAATAATTATTAGTTGGTTTAGCATTTATTATATCGTCTTTAATTTGTTTGAACATAGTAGAGGTTATAAATATTGTATCATCGTATTCATTGGTCTTACATATGCTATCGAGGTCAGTACAATCAAACTGTCTATATGGTTCTATATTACCACAAAAATAAAAAATAGTAATTTCCTGCTTATGGCGGTAATTGCAACTAAAAAGCAATAATGTGCATATTATAAGCATATAATATATATATCTTTTATTGTTCATATTGAGCGTAGAGTCAACCAGCAAGTGCAAAATTAGTCAATCCTTTTATAAAACTCTTGTTTGGTGTTGAAAACTTGAGTTTTTCATTTCCAATCTGGAGCGCAAAGTGCCGAAGCGTTCTCGTATATTCATTTTTCATTGTTTTGAGTTACAAAAATAGCAAAAGGCAGAGAATCTTTCCCTGCATTTATGCTTAATCTTTTAAAAATCACATTGATAATCAGATGGTTATTATAATAACTCCTGATAGAAACATTACCCTAACATTGAAATGTGATTTAGATGCGTCCCCTCCATATTGTCTATGTCCAATGGAATGTTCCTGTATAATCGCTCCTCCATGACACCCACTTCATTGGGATTATAGGATACGAAAAGCCCAACTTCATCACCATCAACTGCTTCCACAACCGTGTCAGAGACGAGCTAAACAACGTGTTCACCCAATTGATGGTGCTACTTGCTGATCGAAGCTTAGTGACCCTTGACGTGGAATACATCGATGGGGCAAAGATAGAGGCTAAGGCAAAGTCGCTGCTTTCACCATGTTGTAGTATTTTACTCTCATCAATCATAAGCCTATCGGACAGTTAAATACGCTTTAATTTGACCAACGAATTTTTATTTACTGATATTAGCCCTCTTCTACGTAAAATTTACTTTCTTTACTCAAAGCTAAACTATCTTCAACTATAAAATCCCTTATTATTATCGGAATCAATTCTGATTGCTCCTTTAAAAAAAACTCATCATCATAGTCATATACAACCATGTGTAGTTTCCCTTTTTCCATATAGCAGTTATTGATGTTTTTAGATAAGCTTACAAATTCATCAACAACTCTACCATCATTATTTAAAACAATCCAATGGTAAAAATTTGTATCTAGTCCTGTTGGATTTTTTGTAACAGATAATAAAAAATAATAACCATTTTCACAGATAAAAACGTCGGGAGGATATTCCATATTTTCTGCCCAATTGGATAGTTTGATTGATTTTTTGATGCTCCTACTTATGTTAAACTTTCGATAATTTTTTAATGCTGATGTCTTGTTTTTTGAAAACGTAGCCAAGGAGGAGAATCTCATACTTGCATGTTTAGTTGTAGTATGAACTTCGTTGATACTTATGCCTCTACACTTTGTCTTATAGGAACAAGAAGTTCCTATAAGACAAATGAATAGAAATGTTAGAAAATAATTTGCCGGTATTTTCATTTTTTTCTTCCTCCTGACCAATGGTTACTATGATTTTCTTTCATCCATTTATTGGATAAACGCATAAAGGTTGTGCCACCATAGGCGGCTGTAGATTCATACTGATATGACCATTTAGAGTTTGGAGAAGGATGATCTCCCATTTTCCAAATGTCATGTGACTTGTCGGTAAAATGAAATCCTACTTTATAATAACTATTGTAGGCATTTTGAGTCTTTATAGAAAAATCTTTCCCATGCCAGAAATATCCACCATTTGAATAATCTTTCTTATCAAGAATCCCACGAATTAATCCCTTATACGCATTTTTAACAAGATTTTTAGGTGCAAGGTCACTTGATATTTTAGACCTTTTGGAATATCCATATATACCTCCACCTGATGCTACTTGCAAGGTACTTTTACCATCCTCGTTTCCTCGATTTTCCAAAACAGAGTATATAGCAGCGGCCTCTAACCAAGTATTATTTTTATTATTAGACATTTCTGCATATAACGTTCCTGCCAAATCATTAAAATCATCTTTTGTTATAGGACTATTCTTATTATCACGAAGCTGTATTGCTTTATTGCGTGTGATTGCATAATGCCCTTTCTTGTACTGCCTATATCCACCAGCAGAAACAACATATACATATTGAGTTTTCTTATTATTATCTCCAAGATATTCCCCATCCATTGTATAATATGAATCTAGACCTCGAAGATCTATTAAAATAATAGGATTATTATTAACAAAGCAATAAGTAGATGACATTGGGTAATCTTCTTCCTTGGGATCGACACTCATCCACAAACTCAACCTCGGCTCATAGTATCTCGCACCATAGTAGTACATACCCGTCTCCTCATCAAACTCCTTGGCATTGAAGAGATAAGGTGTGTTCCACGTGTTGTTGCGTTCCTCGATAAATACTTCACCGAACGGTACATACTCGATGTGCTGAGCCACCTCGCCGTCAAGGTTGGTGATGTAGCTACTGCTGCCCAAATGGTCGGGGTGGTAGTAGAACTGCATCTTTTCGTAGGCGTCGTTCGGCTTGAAGTTGCCGTTTGCAGCCCTTGTGCGTGCCATAGCCCTTGCCTGTGCTGCCTCCGGCGTACCATCATTGCAGCAGAAGCCTTGACCATTCACGTAGTCATCGTTGTCCTTACCATTATATGGCAAGTCAAACGTTTTGTAATTGTCTTTAATGGATTGTAACTGCTGGTTGTACTTATCCTTGTAGTTAATGGTAAGACCATCAGCTTCATTGCCTGCATACGGTATTCGTCTTGGGTCTGTCTCTTATGTTCACCGATATATGCTGCTTTTTTGATTTTATTTCAAATTCAATCATAATTTCTAATTAATTATGGTTATCAATTATTTAACGTCGTTCTTTCCTGTTTTATTGCTTACGGCTTTTAATACCCACATAATGGTTATGATGAACACCCATATAAGGGTATTGCCCGTTACCCTTATAAGGGTGTTGGGGCATACCCTTGTATGGGTAAGTTCAAACTGTTTATATATGGTTTACCATAGTCTTGCTGTTTTTGTTATACAATCTGTTCTTTATCGCTGCTGTGGCTTGGCGTTTCCGTGCCACGTTTGTTATTCTTTTTATTTTGATAACTCTCGATTTGGAGCATTATCCATATGAGAAACTATTTCGTCGACAGTATTCAATTCTTTATATGTGTCAACTAATGGTCTTCCGAACGAATCTGTTTTGAAAGTAACGCAACCACCATTTCTATCTCCATTTGAGTGATTTTCTATTGTGTATCTTGTAAAAGATTTGAGATTTATTTTTTGCATTTCCTTGGGATGTAGTGCCGTCGTAACTTTGTAAGATGGATTATTTCTATTGAAATAGAATACATTAACTGCTACGGAATCTTTTCTAAGTTCCACATCATATATCATGTAATTTAATCCATCTTCTTCTATTGACATATAATAAATACCATTTCCTTGTTTTGTATATACTCCTTTATCGTTAATATCAAGAGAAATTGAGTTATCTGAGCATCCTGCCAATATTGCACAAGCAACAATATATCGCATAGCATTACTTATTTTGATTTTCATAATCTTCCCACCATACATTAATTTTATTTATCTTGTATTTATCCGTATTGTTTGACTTAATTAAATTCTCTAAAGAATTTGCACCATATTTTTGGTTGACAAATTTATTAAAATTACGAAATACAATAGATCCATTTTCTGCTTGTTTTTCTAAGGGAGAAAAATCATGACCACCAGATTCGATATATGAATACGCAAATTTTGTTAAATACGAACCAGTTCGATTTGCTGATTTTGGTATTATAACTGGATCTTTTGAGTACATGGAAGCCTCAAGTAAAGTTTGATAATTAACATCTGCAAATTTGTTGCTTTCATCAATATGGTTTATGTGTCCAACTTCGTGGCTTGCAATATTAAGCCAAGCATAATAGTTTTGCCCTAAACTATTATCGTCAAAGAGGTTGTTGGTGAATGTTATAGCATAACCATTGCCTTGTGGTAGCGTGATTCCACCATAGTGTTCACTACCATACCACGGATATGGGTGTGTAACACTGCGTTCGTAAACTTTTGCTTTTGCTATATTACTTTCATTTACGCCTGAAACAAGCGATAACAGATGAACTGCAACAGGAGTAAAGGTATAATAATTACTCTTCCACCACGATGTTTTATGTAGTTGTAATAAATGCTTTGGATACAATCCCAGAATATCTGCAAAAACGATAGGATTTCCGTTTGTATAAGTATATGCAGATACGCTAGGATACTTCTCCTGCATCGGATCCACACTCATCCATAAACTCAACCTCGGCTCATAATATCTCGCACCATAGTAGTACATACCTGTTTCCTCATCAAATTCTTTTGCATTGAAGAGATAAGGCGTGTTCCAAGTATTGTTGCGCTCCTCTATGAACACCTCACCAAACGGCACATACTCGATGTGCTGTGCCACCTCGCCGTCAAGATTGGTGATGTAGCTACTGCTGCCCAAATGGTCAGGATGGTAGTAGAACTGCATCTTTTCGTAATTGTCCTTGTCATGGAAATTATTATCTACAGCAGCACGTGTGCTGGCATTCATAGCCCTTGCCCTTGCCGCTTCCGGCGTGCCATCATTGCAGCAGAAGCCTTGACCGTTTACGTAGTCGTCGTTGTCCTTACCGTTATAAGGTTGGTCAAACGCCTTGTAGTTGTCTTTAATGGATTGTAACTGCTGGTTGTACTTATCCTTGTAATTGATAGTCAAGCCATCAGCCTCATTGCCTGCATAAGGTATTCGTCTTGGGTCTGCGCCATAAGAAGCCAAGTCGCCTAATTTAGAAACAATTCTTTGACTACCGATGTAGATGTGCTTGGTGTACTTGCCACCCTGTCCTGCCACGAGGTATGGGCTGACATAGAGCGAGAAGCGAGCCGTACTGGTGTTGCCACCAGAGAACTCGGAGTTCACATAGATGGCTTCGTTCTCACCGCTGGTCTTCACCGTGCGCTCACCATCGGCATCATACCAATAGTTGCTCACAAAGCCGTTTTCATCAGCTGCCAAGAGTCTGTTCTCCTCGTCCCAACGGTACTTCTGCTCGGATGCCTTTTCATCTTCCTTGCCATCACGCTTTACACGAGAGGTATTGATATAGACAAGGTTTCCGTTGGCATCGTAGATGTACTTGTGTCCGTTGTTGATGTTCGTGCTGTCCGTAGGAGTTTCTTCCGTGCGGTAGTTGATATCACGAACATTGTCGAGTTGGAACTTCTTACCCTCTGCGCTACCATAGGTATAGGTGAGGTCATAGCCTGCATTGAGAGTACCGTTGAACTGCACGTTACTTTGCGTGAGATGTTGCTTCTTACTCGTGATACGATGCATGTTGTCGTAGCCCATGGCAAGGGTGTA
>ERZ1036438.280-NODE-280-length-25888-cov-32.699803_pt1 | contig 25888 bp, 30 predicted proteins | sample MGYA00514224_ERZ1036438 | MGnify/ENA primary metagenome ERZ1036438 (study PRJEB33795, sample SAMN09464924) | human gut metagenome | host: Homo sapiens | place: USA: Stanford, California | collected 2016-07 | study: EMG produced TPA metagenomics assembly of the...
GACTTTGAGAAAGCAATAGACAAGAAACGTCCGGTTCTTAGTGTGGCAGTGACCCGCTTCCCGTTCGTCCGTCTGTTACTCAAACGAATCAAGGAGGTGTTCTGATGGGACTGTTAGATGGTACAGCTTGGGAAAAAGAAAACCAGCCAGCAACTGAGTCAATCGAAGGTGTCACTAAGCCTTCCCATTACATGCTGTTCGATGATATTGAGGCTATCGAAGTGATTTCCCGTTCAATGACTCGTGAGCAGTTCAAGGGATATTGCTTCGGGAACATCTTAAAATACAGACTACGCGCTGGTAAGAAATCCGAACTGGCTTACTTAGAGAAAGACATGGCGAAAGCTGGCTTCTACGGTGAACTGTACGAGAAACATAAGGATAAGTGTTATGACGCGTGAAGAACTTCAAGCTGCATCGGCGAAGCGTAGAGCGCAAAGATTTTATCGGGCATACAAGGCGCTGCGTAAGGGTATGTCTATGTTCAAATTAGGACACAGGGAGTATTATGATAGCGACCTCCTACCGTTTGCTTATAAGAAGACACCTAGTCTGATTATCAAGGTAGAGGAGTATGAATATTCTGACGACTGTGTTATGGTGAACCGCTATGCTTAAGCCAAGTGAATGGTGCCACAAGATGTGGACCGAATGTATAGAACGTGGTGACGAGGAATCTGCTGGTCACTACATGGAACTTTACAACCAATGGCTGTCGAGAGGTTACTGATATGTCAAACGTAAATACAGGTTCACTTAGTGTGGACAATAAGAAGTTTTGGGCTACCGTAGAGTCCTCTGAGCATTCCTTTGAGGTTCCAATCTACGCGGAGACCCTAGACGAAGCTGTGGAGTTAGCCGAATGGCAATACGTTCCGGCTGGCTTTGAGGTTACTCGTGTGCGCCCATGCGTAGCACCGAAGTAATACGACTCACTATTAGGGAAGACTCCCTTTGAGAAACCAAATGAAACCTAAAGGAGATTAACATTATGGCTAAGAAGATTTTCACCTCTGCGCTGGGTACCGCTGAACCTTACGCTTACATCTCTAAACCGGACTACGGTAACGAAGAGCGTGGCTTTGGGAACCCTCGCGGTGTATACAAAGTTGACCTGACTATTCCCAACAAAGACCCGCGCTGCCAGCGTATGGTCGATGAAATCGTGAAGTGTCACGAAGAGGCTTATGCTGCTGCCGTTGAGGAATACGAAGCGAATCCACCTGCGGTAGCTCGTGGTAAGAAACCTCTGAAACCGTATGAAGGTGACATGCCGTTCTTCGATAACGGAGACGGTACGACTACCTTTAAGTTCAAATGCTACGCGTCTTTCCAAGACAAGAAGACCAAAGAGACCAAGCACATCAATCTGGTTGTGGTTGACTCCAAAGGTAAGAAGATTGAAGACGTTCCGATTATCGGTGGTGGCTCTAAGCTGAAAGTCAAATACTCTCTGGTTCCGTACAAATGGAACACCGCTGTGGGTGCAAGTGTTAAGCTGCAACTGGAATCAGTAATGCTGGTCGAACTGGCTACATTTGGTGGCGGTGAAGACGATTGGGCTGACGAAGTTGAAGAGAACGGCTATGTTGCCTCTGGTTCTGCCAAAGCGAGCAAACCACGCGACGAAGAAAGCTGGGACGAAGACGACGAAGAGTCCTACGAAGAAGACTCAGACGGAGATTTCTAATCATGACGCTTAGGGAGAAACTCAAGGCTTATTCGCGGGTTACTCCCTCTGGCTGCTGGGAATGGCAAAGAGGAAAGACCCCTCGAGGTTATGGTTGTATATCCATAGGCCGTCAGCGTCAAGCATATGCACATAGGGTATCGTATTTTGTGTTTAACGGTCCTATCTCAGAAGGACTCCTAGTTAGGCACAAATGTGACAACCCTTCATGTGTTAACCCTGAGCATCTAGAGATTGGAACTCAGGTAGACAACATGCAGGACTGCAAGGAGCGTGGGCGAATGTCCATGCCTCCGGTAGCTAGAGGTACAGCAAACCACAAGACGAAACTAACAGAAGAACAAGTTGCGTACATTGTGAACTCCGATAAAAGCAACCGAGAGTTAGCCGAGATGTTCGGCGTCTCCCAAGCTGCAATAAGATGGAGGAAGAATCAATGGCAGGTTACGCAGCAAGAGGAATTAAACGTGTAGGAAACTACCGGAGTGGTCTTGAAGAGAAAAATATGGCACGCTTGGAGAGCATGGGAGTTAAGGCTAAATATGAATCCTTCTCAATCCCTTATGTAATACCAGCTAGTAACCATAAATATACACCGGACGCGTTGCTACCAAACGGTATCATAGTAGAGTTCAAGGGATTGTTCGAAGCGGAAGACCGTAAGAAACATTTACTTATCCGCGAACAGTTCCAAGACCTCGATATACGCATCGTGTTCTCTTCAAGTCGAACAAAATTATACAAAGGGTCTCCCACCAGCTACGGTGAGTGGGCAGAAAAACACGGTATTAAGTTCGCAGATAAGTTGATACCTGCTGAATGGCTTAAAGAACCTAATAAGGAGATTCCTTGGGACAAAATGATTATTAAGAAGGAGAAGAAATAATGGCTCGTGTACAGTTTAAACAACGTGAATCTACTGACGCAATCTTTGTTCACTGCTCGGCTACCAAGCCAAGTCAGAATGTTGGTGTCCGTGAGATTCGCCAGTGGCACAAAGAGCGTGGATTCCTTGATGTGGGATACCACTTTATCATCAAGCGTGACGGCACTGTAGATGCAGGTCGTGATGAGATGGCTGTAGGCTCTCACGCTAAAGGTTACAACCACAACTCTATTGGTGTCTGCCTTGTAGGTGGTATCGACGATAAAGGTAAGTTTGACGCTAACTTTACGCCAGCTCAAATGCAATCCCTTCGCTCACTGCTGGTCACGCTGCTAGCTAAGTACGAAGGCGCTGTGCTTCGCGCGCATCATGAGGTCGCGCCGAAGGCATGTCCTAGTTTCAACCTGAAACGCTGGTGGGTTAAGAATGAATTGGTTACGTCTGACCATGAATAATTAATTGAACTCACTAAAGGGAGACCACAACGGTTTCCCTTTGTTCGCATTGTTGATTAAGGAATAACCATATGGAATTAGAACAAGATAGTATTTTCCTATATCACGCTCCTTGCGAGAACTGTGGGTCTTCTGATGGTAACTCTGTGTATTCTGACGGTCATCAATACTGCTTCGTATGTGAGCACCGAGTTCCGGCCTCAGACGAACGTAAGGAAAAGCTATCATCAAGAAGACGTATAGTCGGTGGAGGTAAACCAATGTCATACAACGTGTGGAACTTCGGTGAATCCAATGGACGTTACTCGGCGCTAACTGCACGAGGAATCTCTAAGGAAACCTGTCAGAAGGCTGGCTACTGGATTGCCAAAGTAGACGGTGTGATGTACCAAGTGGCTGACTATCGGGACCAGAACGGCAACATTGTTAGCCAGAAGGTTCGAGACAAGGATAAGAACTTTAAGACCACTGGTAGTCACAAGAGCGATGCCCTGTTCGGGAAACACTTGTGGAACGGTGGTAAGAAGATTGTCGTCACAGAAGGCGAAATCGACATGCTTACCGTTATGGAACTTCAAGACTGTAAGTATCCTGTAGTGTCGTTGGGTCATGGTGCCTCTGCCGCTAAGAAGACATGCGCTGCCAACTACGAATACTTTGACCAGTTCGAACAGATTATCTTGATGTTCGATATGGACGAAGCAGGACGCAAGGCAGTCGAAGAGGCTGCACAGGTTCTACCTGCTGGTAAGGTACGAGTGGCAGTTCTTCCGTGTAAGGATGCAAACGAGTGTCACCTCAATGGTCACGACCGTGAAATAATGGAGCAAGTGTGGAACGCTGGACCGTGGATTCCAGATGGTGTTGTCTCGGCTCTTTCGTTACGTGAACGAATCCGTGAACACCTATCGTCAGAGGAATCAGTAGGTTTACTTTTCAGTGGCTGCACTGGTATCAACGATAAGACCTTAGGTGCCCGTGGTGGTGAAGTCATTATGGTCACTTCCGGTTCCGGTATGGGTAAGTCAACGTTCGTCCGTCAACAAGCTCTCCAATGGGGTACAGCGATGGGAAAGAAGGTAGGCTTAGCGATGCTGGAGGAGTCAGTTGAAGAGACCGCTGAGGACCTTATAGGTTTACACAATCGTGTCCGACTGAGACAATCCGGCTCACTAAAGAGAGAGATTATTGAGAACGGAAAGTTCGACCAATGGTTCGATGAACTGTTCGGTAACGATACGTTCCATCTATATGACTCATTCGCTGAGGCTGAGACTGATAGACTGCTCGCTAAGCTGGCATACATGCGCTCAGGCTTGGGCTGTGACGTAATCATTCTAGACCACATCTCAATCGTCGTATCCGCTTCTGGTGAATCCGATGAGCGTAAGATGATTGACAACCTGATGACCAAGCTCAAAGGGTTCGCTAAGTCAACTGGGGTGGTGCTGGTCGTAATTTGTCACCTTAAGAACCCAGACAAAGGTAAAGCACATGAGGAAGGTCGCCCTGTTTCTATTACTGACCTACGTGGTTCTGGCGCACTACGCCAACTATCTGATACTATTATTGCCCTTGAGCGTAACCAGCAAGGCGATATGCCTAACCTTGTCCTCGTTCGTATTCTCAAGTGCCGCTTTACTGGTGATACTGGTATCGCTGGCTACATGGAATACAACAAGGAAACCGGATGGCTTGAACCATCAAGTTACTCAGGGGAAGAAGAGTCCCACTCAGAGTCAACAGACTGGTCCAACGACACTGACTTCTGACAGGATTCTTGACGATTTCAATACGACTCACTAAAGGAGACACCAATGTTCAAACTGATTAAGAAATTAGGCCAACTGCTGGTTAGTATGTACAACGTGGAAGCTAAGCGTCTGAATGATGAGGCTCGTAAAGAGGCCACACAGTCACGCGCTCTGGCTATTCGCTCCAACGAACTGGCTGATAGTGCATCCACTAAAGTTACAGAAGCCGCTCGTGTAGCAAACCAAGCTCAACAGCTTTCCAAATTCTTTGAGTAATCAAACAGGAGAAACCATTATGTCAAACGTAGCTGAAACTATCCGTCTATCCGATACCGCTGACCAGTGGAACCGTCGAGTCCACATCAACGTTCGCAACGGTAAGGCGACTATGGTTTACCGCTGGAAGGACTCTAAGTCCTCTAAGAATCACACTCAGCGTATGACGTTGACAGATGAGCAAGCACTGCGTCTGGTCAATGCGCTTACCAAAGCTGCCGTGACAGCAATCCATGAGGCTGGTCGCGTAAATGAAGCTATGACTATCCTCGACAAGATTAATAGCTAAGAGTGGTATCCTCAAGGTCGCCCAAGTGGTGGCCTTCATGAATACTATTAGACTCACTATAGGAGATATTACCATGCGTGACCCTAAAGTTATCCAAGCAGAAATCGCTAAGTTGGAAGCTGAACTGGAGGACGTTAAGTACCATGAAGCTAAGACTCGCTCCGCTGTACACATCTTGAAGAACTTAGGCTGGACTTGGACAAGACAGACTGGCTGGAAGAAACCAGAAGTTACCAAGCTGAGCCACAAGGTGTTCGATAAGGACACTATGACCCACATCAAGGCTGGTGATTGGGTTAAGGTTGACATGGTAGTTGTTGGTGGCTATGGCTACGTCCGCTCTGTGAGTGGTAAATATGCTCAAGTGTCATACATCACAGGCGTTACTCCACGCGGAGCAATCGTTGCTGATAAGACCAACATGATTCACACAGGCTTCTTGACTGTTGTCTCGTATGAAGAGATTGTTAAGTCACGATAATCAATAGGAGAAATCAATATGATCGTTTCTGACATCGAAGCTAACGCCCTCTTAGAGAGCGTCACTAAGTTCCACTGCGGGGTTATCTACGACTACTCCACCGCTGAGTACGTAAGCTACCGCCCGAGTGACTTCGGTGCGTATCTGGATGCGCTGGAAGCCGAGGTTGCACGAGGCGGTCTTATTGTGTTCCACAACGGTCACAAGTATGACGTTCCTGCATTGACCAAACTGGCAAAGCTACAATTGAACCGAGAGTTCCACCTTCCTCGTGAGAACTGTATTGACACCTTAGTTCTATCCAGACTGATTCATTCTAACCTAAAGGACACAGATATGGGTCTTCTTCGTTCCGGCAAGTTGCCTGGGAAACGCTTTGGGTCTCACGCTCTGGAGGCGTGGGGTTATCGCTTAGGCGAGATGAAGGGTGAATACAAGGATGACTTTAAGCGTATGCTTGAAGAGCAAGGTGAGGAATACGTTGACGGAATGGAGTGGTGGAACTTCAACGAAGAGATGATGGACTATAACGTTCAGGACGTTGTGGTCACTAAGGCTCTCCTTGAGAAGCTACTCTCTGACAAACATTACTTCCCTCCTGAGATTGACTTTACGGATGTAGGTTACACTACGTTCTGGTCAGAATCCCTTGAGGCCGTTGACGTTGAACATCGCGCTGCATGGCTACTCGCTAAGCAAGAGCGCAATGGATTCCCTTTTGACACGAAAGCAATCGAAGAGTTGTATGTAGAGTTAGCTGCTCGACGCTCTGAGTTGCTCCGTAAGCTGACCGAAACGTTCGGCTCGTGGTATCAGCCTAAAGGTGGCACCGAAATGTTCTGCCATCCGAGGACTGGTAAGCCGCTACCTAAATACCCTCGCATTAAGATACCTAAAGTTGGTGGTATCTTTAAGAAGCCTAAGAACAAGGCACAGCGAGAAGGCCGTGAGCCTTGCGAACTGGATACACGCGAGTACGTTGCTGGTGCTCCTTACACCCCAGTTGAGCACGTAGTGTTCAACCCTTCATCTCGTGACCACATCCAGAAGAGACTCCAAGAGGCTGGATGGGTCCCCACGAAGTACACCGATAAGGGTGCTCCTGTGGTGGACGATGAGGTACTCGAAGGAGTACGTGTAGATGACCCTGAGAAGCAAGCCGCTATCGACCTCATTAAAGAGTACCTTATGATTCAGAAGCGAATCGGACAGTCTGCTGAGGGAGACAAGGCGTGGCTTCGTTACGTTGCTGAGGACGGTAAAATTCATGGTTCTGTTAATCCCAACGGCGCTGTTACTGGGCGCGCTACTCACGCTTTCCCTAACCTCGCACAGATACCCGGTGTCCGTTCTCCTTATGGTGATAAGTGCCGCGCTGCTTTTGGCGCTGAACATCACCTAGACGGTATTACTGGTAAGCCTTGGGTTCAGGCTGGTATCGACGCATCCGGTCTGGAGCTACGCTGCTTGGCCCACTTCATGGCTCGCTTTGATAACGGTGAGTATGCTCACGAGATTCTTAATGGTGATATTCACTGGAAGAACGCAATTGCTGCTGACTTAGCTCCTAACGTTGCTCGTGATAAGGACAATAAAGAACATGACCTAATGAGGGATAACGCTAAGACGTTCATCTATGGGTTCCTTTATGGTGCTGGAGATGAGAAGACTGGGCAGATTGTTGGTGCTGGTAAAGAGCGTGGTAAGGAACTCAAGAAGAAATTCCTTGAGAACACCCCTGCGATTGCAGCACTCCGTGAGTCTATACAACAGACACTTGTAGAATCCTCTCAGTGGGTAGCTGGTGAACAACAAGTCAAGTGGAAACGACGCTGGATTAAAGGGCTGGATGGTCGTAAGGTACACGTTCGCAGTCCCCACGCTGCTTTGAATACCCTACTGCAATCTGCTGGTGCTCTCATCTGCAAACTATGGATTATCAAGACCGAAGAGATGCTCGTAGAGAAAGGCTTGAAGCATGGCTGGGATGGGGACTTTGCGTACATGGCGTGGGTACACGATGAAATCCAAGTAGGTTGCCGTACCGAAGAGATTGCTCAGGTGGTTATTGAGACCGCACAAGAAGCGATGCGCTGGGTTGGAGACCACTGGAACTTCCGGTGTCTGCTGGATACCGAAGGTAAGATGGGTCCTAATTGGGCCGTATGTCACTAATTCTATAGGAGAAATTATTATGGCTATGACAAAGAAATTTAAAGTGTCCTTCGACGTTACCGCCAAGATGTCGTCTGACGTTCAGGCAATCTTAGAGAAAGACATGCTGAATCTATGTAAGCAGGTAGGCTCAGGTGCAATTGTCCCCAATGGTAAACAGAAGGAAATGATTGTCCAGTTCCTGACCAACGGTATGGAAGGCTTGATGACATTCGTAGTTCGTACATCATTTCGTGAGGCAATTAAGGACATGCATGAAGAGTATGCCGATAAGGACTCCTTCAAACTATCTCCTGCAACAGTGCGGGAGGTGTTCTGATGTCTGACTACCTGAAAGTGCTGCAAGCAATCAAAGGTTGCCCTAAGACTTTCCAGTCCAACTATGTACGGAACAATGCGAGCCTCGTAGCGGAGGCCGCTTCCCGTGGGCACATCTCTTGCCTGACTACTAGTGGACGTAACGGTGGCGCTTGGGAAATTACCGCTTCCGGTACTCGCTTCCTGAAACGAATGGGAGGTTGTGTCTAATGTCTCGTGACCTTGTGACTATTCCGCGCGATGTGTGGAACGATATGCAGGGCTACATCGACTCTCTGGAACGTGAGAACGATAGCCTTAAGAATCAACTGATGGAAGCTGACGAATACGTGGCTGAACTAGAGGAGAAACTTAATGGCACTTCTTGACCTTAAACAATTCTACGAGTTACGGGAAGGCTGTAACGACAAAGGCATCCTTGTGATGGATGGTGACTGGCTGGTCTTCCAAGCGATGAGTGCTGCTGAGTTCGATGCCTCTTGGGAGGAAGAGATTTGGCACCGCTGCTGCGACCACGCTAAGGCCCGTCAGATTCTTGAGGATTCCATTAAGTCCTACGAGACCCGCAAGAAGGCTTGGGTAGGTGCTCCGATTGTCCTTGCGTTCACTGATAGTGTTAACTGGCGCAAAGAATTGGTTGACCCGAACTACAAGGCTAACCGTAAGGCCACCAAGAAACCTGTGGGTTACTTTGAGTTCCTTGAGGCTCTCTTTGAGCGCGAAGAGTTCTATTGCATCCGTGAGCCTATGCTTGAGGGTGATGACGTTATGGGAGTTATTGCTTCCAATCCGTCTGCATTCGGTGCTCGTAAGGCGGTAATCATCTCGTGCGATAAAGACTTTAAGACCATCCCTAACTGTGACTTCCTGTGGTGTACCACTGGTAACATCCTTACTCAGACAGAAGAGTCCGCTGACTGGTGGCACCTCTTCCAGACCATCAAGGGTGACATTACCGATGGTTACTCAGGGATTGCCGGATGGGGCGATACTGCCGAGGACTTCCTGAATAACCCATTCATAACCGAGCCTAGAACGTCTGTGCTTAAGTCTGGTAAGAACAAAGGCCAAGAGGTTACTAAGTGGGTTAAACGTGACCCTGAACCTCATGAGACGCTTTGGGACTGCATTAAGTCCATTGGTGCTAAGGCTGGTATGACCGAAGAGGATGTTATCAAGCAGGGCCAGATGGCTCGCATCCTCCGGTTCAACGAGTATAACTTTATTGACAAGGAGATTTACCTGTGGAGACCGTAGCGTATATTGGCATTGGTCTTTGTGGTCTCGGAGTGTGCCTCATTGCGTGGGGACTTTGGGACTTAGCCAGAATAATCAAGTCGTTACACGACAATAAGTGATAAACTCAAGGTCCCTAAATTAATACGACTCACTATAGGGAGATAGGGGCCTTTATGATTATTACTTTAAGATTTAACTCTAAGAGGAATCTTTATCATGTTAACACCTATTAACCAATTACTTAAGAACCCTAACGATATTCCAGATGTACCTCGTGCAACCGCTGAGTATCTACAGGTTCGATTCAACTATGCGTACCTCGAAGCGTCTGGTCATATAGGACTTATGCGTGCTAATGGTTGTAGTGAAGCTCACATCTTGGGTTTCATTCAGGGCCTACAGTATGCATCTAACGTCATTGACGAGATTGAGTTGCGCAAGGAACAACTAAGAGATGATGGGGAGGATTGACCTTATGTGTTTCTCACCGAAAGTTAAAGTTCCGAAGATGGATACCAATCAGATTCGAGCCGTTGAGCCAGCGCCCCTGACCCAAGAAGTGTCAAGCGTGGAGTTCGGTGGGTCTTCTGATGAGACGGATACCGAAGGCACCGAAGTGTCTGGACGCAAAGACCTCAAGGTAGAACGCGATGACTCCGTAGCGAAGTCTAAGGCCAGCGGTACTGGCTCCGCTCGTATGAAATCTTCAATCCGTAAGTCCGCATTTGGAGGCAAGAAGTGATGTCTGAGTTCACATGTGAGGAGGCCAAGAGTCGCTTCCGTGCAATCCGGTGGACTGTAGAGCACCTTGGGTTGCCAAAAGGATTCGAAGGACACTTTGTGGGTTACAGCCTCTACGTAGACGAAGTAATGGACATGTCTGGTTGTAATGAAGAGTACATTCTGGACTCTACCGGAAAACATGTAGCGTACTTCGCGTGGTGCGTAAGCTGTGACATTCACCACAAAGGAGATATTCTTGATATAACGTCCGTTGTCATTAATCCTGAGGCAGACTCTAGGGGCTTACAGCGATTCCTAGCGAAACGCTTTAAGTACCTTGCAGAACTCCATGATTGCGATTGGGTGTCCCGCTGTAAACACGAAGGCGAGACAATGCGTGTATACTTTAAGGAGGTATAAGTTATGGGTAAGAAAATTAAGAAGGCCGTGAAGAAAGTCACTAAGTCCGTTAAGAAAGTCGTTAAGGAAGTGGCACGTCCGGTTAAACAGGTTGCCAGTGGTCTGGCTGGTGGTGCTGGGGAAGCACAGGTAGTGGAAGTACCACAGGCTGCCTCAGCCACTCCTTCTGCACAGATTGTTGACGTACCTGAGAAAGAGGTTTCCACTGAGGACGAAGCACAGACCGAAAGCGGACGTAAGAAAGCTCGTGCTGGAGGTAAGAAGTCCCTGAGTGTGGCCCGTAGCTCCGGTGGCGGCATCAATATTTAAACAGGAGGTGACACATGGCTGATAAGCGTACAGGTCTAGCCGAGGAAGGTGCAAAGTCCGTTTATGACCGATTGAAGAACGACCGCGCTCCTTATGAGACTCGTGCTCAAAACTGCGCTCAGTACACCATTCCGTCCCTCTTCCCTAAGGATTCCGATAACTCATCCACAGACTACACAACTCCGTGGCAAGCTGTGGGTGCTCGCGGTCTCAATAACTTGGCCTCTAAGCTCATGTTGGCTCTCTTCCCGATGCAAACGTGGATGAAGCTGACCATCTCTGAGTATGAGGCAAAACAGTTACTGAATGACCCCGATGGGCTCGCCAAGGTCGATGAGGGTCTATCAATGGTAGAGCGTATCATCATGAACTACATTGAGTCGAACAGCTACCGCGTGACTCTCTTTGAGGCTCTCAAGCAGTTAGTCGTAGCCGGTAACGTTCTGCTGTACCTACCGGAACCAGAAGGGTCAAACTACAATCCCATGAAGCTGTACCGATTGTCTTCTTATGTGGTCCAACGAGACGCATTCGGCAACGTTCTGCAAATGGTGACTCGTGACCAAATAGCTTTTGGTGCTCTCCCTGAGGACATCCGTAAGGCTGTAGAAGGTCAAGGCGGCGAGAAGAAAGCTGATGAGACCGTCGATGTGTACACTCACATCTATCTGGATGAGGACTCAGGTGAATACCTCCGATACGAAGAGGTAGAGGGCATGGAGGTACAAGGCTCCGATGGGACTTACCCTAAAGAGGCTTGCCCATACATCCCGATTCGTATGGTTCGACTGGACGGTGAATCCTATGGTCGTTCGTACATTGAGGAATACTTAGGTGACTTACGGTCACTTGAGAATCTCCAAGAGGCCATCGTTAAGATGTCAATGATTAGCTCTAAGGTTATCGGCTTAGTGAATCCTGCTGGTATCACCCAGCCACGCCGACTAACCAAAGCTCAGACTGGTGACTTCGTTACTGGTCGTCCAGAAGACATCTCGTTCCTCCAACTGGAGAAGCAAGCAGACTTTACTGTAGCCAAGGCTGTCAGTGACGCTATCGAGGCTCGCCTTTCGTTTGCCTTTATGTTGAACTCTGCGGTTCAGCGTACAGGTGAACGTGTGACCGCCGAAGAGATTCGGTATGTCGCTTCTGAACTTGAAGATACCTTAGGTGGTGTCTACTCTATCCTTTCTCAAGAATTACAATTGCCTCTGGTACGAGTGCTCTTGAAGCAACTACAAGCCACGCAACAGATTCCTGAGTTACCTAAGGAAGCCGTAGAGCCAACCATTAGTACAGGTCTGGAAGCAATTGGTCGAGGACAGGACCTTGATAAACTTGAGCGTTGTGTCACTGCATGGGCTGCTCTAGCTCCTATGCGGGATGACCCTGATATTAACCTTGCTATGATTAAGTTGCGTATTGCCAACGCTATCGGTATTGACACTTCTGGTATTCTTCTCACCGAAGAACAGAAGCAACAGAAGATGGCTCAACAGTCTATGCAAATGGGTATGGATAATGGTGCTGCTGCGCTGGCTCAAGGTATGGCTGCACAGGCTACAGCTTCACCTGAGGCTATGGCTGCTGCCGCTGATTCCGTAGGTTTACAGCCGGGCATTTAATACGACTCACTATAGGGAGACCTCATCTTTGAAATGAGCGATGACAAGAGGTTGGAGTCCTCGGTCTTCCCATAGTTCAACTTTAAGGAGACAATAATAATGGCTGAATCTAATGCAGACGTATATGCATCTTTTGGCGTGAACTCCGCTGTGATGTCTGGTGGTTCCGTTGAGGAACATGAACAGAACATGCTGGCTCTTGATGTTGCTGCCCGTGATGGCGATGATGCAATCGAGTTAGCGTCCGACGAAGTGGAAACTGAGCGCGACCTGTACGACAACTCTGACCCATTCGGTCAAGAGGGCGATGAGGGGCGCATTCAGGTTCGTATTGGTGATGGCTCTGAGCCGACCGATGTGGACACTGGCGAAGAAGGCTTTGAGGGTGCCGAAGGTTCCGAAGAGTTTACCCCGCTGGGTGAGACTCCAGAAGAACTGGTAGCCGCCTCTGAGCAACTTGGCGAGCATGAAGAAGGCTTCCAAGAGATGATTGATATTGCTGCAGAGCGTGGCATGAGTGTTGAGACAATCGAGGCTATCCAGCGTGAGTACGAGGAGAACGAAGAGTTGTCCGCTGAGTCCTACGCTAAGCTGGCTGAAATTGGGTACACGAAGGCTTTCATTGACTCATACATTCGTGGTCAAGAAGCTCTGGTGGAGCAGTACGTAAACAGTGTCATTGAGTACGCTGGTGGTCGTGAGCGTTTTGACGCACTGTATAATCACCTTGAGACGCACAACCCTGAGGCTGCACAGTCGCTGGACAATGCGTTGACCAATCGTGACTTAGCGACCGTTAAGGCTATCATCAACTTGGCTGGTGAGTCCCGCGCTAAGGCGTTCGGCCGTAAGCCAACTCGTAGCGTGACCAATCGTGCTATTCCTGCTAAACCTCAGGCTACCAAGCGTGAAGGCTTTACGGACCGTAGCGAGATGATTAAAGCTATGAGCGACCCTCGGTATCGCACAGATGCCAACTATCGTCGTCAAGTCGAACAGAAAGTAATCGACTCGAATTTCTGATAGACTCTGAAATTAATACGACTCACTATAGGGAGACCACAACGGTTTCCCTCTAGAAATCATTCTTTGTTTAACTTTCTTAAGAAGGAGACATACATATGGCTAACATGACTGGTGGACAGCAAATTGGTACTAACCAAGGTAAAGGCGTAAGTACTGGTTCCGATAAACTGGCGTTGTTCTTGAAGGTATTTGGCGGTGAAGTCCTGACTGCGTTCGCTCGTACCTCCGTGACCACTTCTCGCCACATGGTCCGTTCCATCTCCAGCGGTAAATCCGCTCAGTTCCCTGTTCTGGGTCGCACTCAGGCAGCGTATCTGGCTCCGGGTGAGAACCTCGACGATAAACGTAAAGACATCAAACACACCGAGAAGGTAATCACCATTGATGGTCTCCTGACTGCTGACGTTCTGATTTACGACATTGAGGACGCGATGAACCACTATGACGTTCGCTCTGAGTACACCTCTCAGTTAGGTGAATCTCTGGCGATGGCTGCGGATGGTGCGGTTCTGGCAGAGATTGCTGGCCTGTGTAACTTGACGAGCTCCCTTAACGAGAACATTGAGGGCTTAGGTACTGCTACCGTAATTGAGACCACTCAGAACAAGGCTACACTTACCGACCAAGTTGCGCTGGGTAAGGAGATTATTGCGGCTTTAACTAAGGCTCGTGCTGCTCTGACTAAGAACTATGTTCCGGCTGCTGACCGTGTGTTCTACTGTGACCCAGATAGCTACTCTGCGATTCTGGCAGCACTGATGCCGAACGCGGCAAACTACGCTGCTCTGATTGACCCTGAGAAGGGTTCTATCCGCAACGTTATGGGCTTTGAGGTTGTAGAAGTTCCTCACCTCACTGCTGGTGGCGCTGGCACCTCTCGCGCGGATACCACTAATCAGAAGCACGCCTTCCCTGCCGCTAGTGAAGGTGGTACTACCAAGGTTGCTAAGGACAACGTTATCGGCCTGTTCATGCACCGCTCTGCGGTAGGTACTGTTAAGCTGCGCGATTTGGCTCTGGAGCGCGCTCGCCGTGCTAACTTCCAAGCGGACCAGATTATCGCTAAGTACGCAATGGGCCACGGTGGTCTGCGCCCAGAAGCTGCTGGTGCGGTGGTTTTCAAGGGGGAGTAATGCTAAAGGTGGCCTCAACGGTCGCTGCTAGTCCCGAAGAGGCGAGTGTTACTTCAACAGAAGAAACCTTAACGCCAGCACAGAAGGCCGCACGCACCCGCGCTGCTAACAAAGCCCGAAAGGAAGCTGAGTTGGCTGCTGCCACCGCTGAGCAATAACTAGCATAACCCCTTGGGGCCTCTAAACGGGTCTTGAGGGGTTTTTTGCTTAAAGGAGGAACTATATGCGCTCATACGATATGAACGTTGAGACTGCCGCTGAGTTATCCGCTGTGAACGACATTCTGGCATCTATCGGTGAACCTCCGGTATCGACGCTGGAAGGTGACTCTAACGCAGACGTAGCGAACGCTCGGCGTATTCTCAACAAGATTAACAGACAGATTCAGTCTCGTGGCTGGACATTCAACATTGAGGAAGGCATAACGCTATTACCTGATGTTTACTCCAACCTGATTGTATACAGCGATGACTATTTATCCCTAATGGCTACTTCCGGTCAATCCATCTACGTTAACCGAGGTGGCTATGTATATGACCGAACGAGTCAATCAGACCGATTTGACTCCGGTATTACCGTGAACATTATTCGTCTCCGCGACTACGATGAGATGCCTGAGTGCTTCCGATATTGGATTGTCACTAAGGCTTCCCGTCAGTTCAACAACCGATTCTTTGGGGCACCAGAAGTAGAAGGTGTACTTCAAGAAGAGGAAGATGAGGCTCGACGTCTCTGCATGGAGTACGAAGTGGACTACGGTGGGTACAATATGCTGGATGGTGATGCGTTCACTTCCGGTCTACTGACTCGCTAATAGCAATAAATAAGGAGGCTCTAATGGCACTCATTAGCCAATCAATCAAAAACTTGAAGGGTGGTATCAGCCAACAGCCTGACATCCTTCGTTATCCAGACCAAGGGTCACGCCAAGTTAACGGTTGGTCTTCGGAGACCGAGGGCCTCCAAAAGCGTCCACCTCTGGTTTTCCTTAAGACCCTAGGGGGAAGTGGTGACTTAGGACCAGCACCTTACATCCACCTGATTAACCGTGATGAGAACGAACAGTATTACGCTGTGTTCACTGGGACAGGAATCCGTGTGTTTGACCTTGCTGGTAACGAAAAGCAGGTACGATACCCTACAGATGGTTCTACGTATATCCAGACGAATAACCCTCGGAATGACCTAAGGATGGTCACGGTGGCTGACTATACGTTCATCGTCAACAGAAACATCCGTGTTACTCGGAATACCAGCGCAGTGAACCTAGCAGGGTTTAACCCTAAGCAGGACGCTCTGATAAACGTTCGCGGTGGTCAGTATGGTCGTACCTTACAGATTATGATTAACGGTGGTTTACAAGCCTCCTATCAGATTCCTGATGGTTCACAGCCAGCACACGTTAATAACACGGACGCTCAGTGGTTAGCAGAAGAGTTGGCTCGCCAGTGTAGAGCAAATGCTCCGGGATGGGCCTTCAATGTTGGGCAGGGTTTTATCCATATCATAGCACCTGCTGGTCAACAGATTGATTCCCTGATGACTAAGGATGGCTATGCTGACCAATTGATTAACCCTGTTACCCACTACGCTCAGTCGTTCTCTAAGTTACCTCCTAACGCCCCCGATGGGTACATGGTGAAAATCGTAGGGGATTCCTCTAAGTCTGCGGACCAGTATTACGTTAGGTATGACGCTACGCGTAAAGTGTGGTCGGAGACATTGGGCTGGAACGTTAACAACCAGCTTATGTTTGAGTCGATGCCACATGCTCTTGTTCGTGCTGCCGATGGTAACTTTGAGTTCAAGTGGATTGAGTGGAACCCTAAGACTTGTGGTGATGACGATACAAACCCGTGGCCTTCATTCATGGACTCCACAATTAACGATGTATTCTTCTTCCGTAACCGTTTAGGTTTCCTTAGTGGGGAGAATATTATCTTGAGTAGAACAGCTAAGTACTTTAACTTCTACCCAGCGTCAATCGCAAACTTGAGTGACGACGACCCTATTGACGTAGCTGTAAGTACCAACCGAATCGCAATCCTCAAGTATGCCGTTCCGTTCTCAGAAGAGTTACTCATCTGGTCAGACGAAGCACAATTTGTCTTGACGGCATCTGGTACGCTTACTTCACGTTCCGTTGAGTTGAACCTAACGACTCAGTTTGACGTACAGGACCGAGCGAGACCTTTTGGTATTGGACGCAATGTCTACTTTGCTAGTCCGAGGTCCAGCTTCACGTCCATCCACAGGTACTACGCTGTGCAGGATGTCAGTTCCGTTAAGAACGCTGAGGACATTACAGCACACGTTCCTAACTACATCCCAAATGGTGTGTTCAGTATTTGTGGTAGTGGTACTGAAAACTTCTGTTCGGTACTATCTCATGGGGACCCCAGCAAAATCTTCATGTACAAATTCCTGTACCTGAATGAAGAGTTAAGGCAACAGTCATGGTCGCATTGGGACTTTGGGGAAAACGTACAGGTTCTAGCGTGTCAGAGTATAAACTCAGATATGTATGTGATTCTTCGCAATGAGTTCAATACGTTCCTAGCTAAAATAGCCTTCACTAAGAACGCCATTGACTTACAAGGTGAACCCTATCGTGCCTTTATGGACATGAAGATTCGCTACACGATTCCAAGCGGAACGTATAACGATGACACTTATGAAACGTCCATACATATTCCAACTATTTATGGTGCAAACTTCGGGAGAGGCAAAATCACTGTATTGGAGCCTGATGGTAAGATAACCGTATTTGAGCAACCTACGGCTGGGTGGCATAGTGACCCTTGGCTGAGACTCAGCGGTAACTTGGAGGGACGCATGGTGTACATTGGGTTCAACATTAACTTCGTCTATGAGTTCTCTAAGTTCCTCATCAAGCAAACTGCCGATGATGGTTCTACCTCAACGGAAGACATTGGTCGCTTACAGTTACGCCGAGCGTGGGTTAACTATGAGAACTCTGGTACGTTTGACATTTATGTTGAGAACCAATCGTCCAACTGGAAGTACACAATGGCTGGTGCACGATTAGGCTCTAACACTTTGAGGGCTGGGCGATTGAACTTAGGGACCGGACAATATCGATTCCCTGTGGTGGGTAACGCTAAGTTCAATACTGTTACCATCTTGTCCGATGAGACTACCCCACTGAACATCATTGGGTGCGGTTGGGAAGGTAACTACTTGCGGAGAAGTTCAGGCATTTAACTAAATGTTCTCCCTGTGGTGGTTCGAAATTAATACGACTCACTATAGGGAGAACAATACGACTACGGGGGGGGTTTTCTTATGATGACTATAAGACCTACTAAAAGTACAGACTTTGAGGTATTCACTCCGGCTCACCATGACATTCTTGAAGCTAAGGCTGCTGGTATTGAGCCGAGTTTCCCTGATGCTTCCGAGTGTGTCACGTTGAGCCTCCATGGGTTCCCTCTAGCCATCGGTGGCAACTGTGGGGACCAATGCTGGTTCGTTACGAGCGACCAAGTGTGGAGACTTAGCAGAAAGGCTAAGCGAGAGTTCCGTAAGTTAATCATGGAGTATCGCGATAAGATGCTTGAGAAGTATGATACTCTTTGGAATTACGTATGGGTAGGCAATACGTCCCACATTCGTTTCCTCAAGACTATCGGTGCGGTATTCCATGAAGAGTACACACGAGATGGTCAATTTCAATTATTTACAATAACGAAAGGAGGATAACCTTATGTGTTGGGCAGCCGCAATTCCTATCGCTATAGCTGGCGCTCAGGCTATCAGTGGTCAGAACGCTCAGGCAAAAATGATTGCCGCTCAGACCGCTGCTGGTCGTCGTCAAGCTATGGAAATTATGAAGCAGACGAACATCCAGAATGCTGACCTATCGTTGCAAGCCAGAAGCCGCCTTGAGGAAGCATCCTCCGAGTTGACCTCACAGAACATGCAGAAGGTTCAAGCTATGGGGTCTATCCGAGCGGCTATCGGAGAGAGTATGATAGAAGGTTCCTCAATGGACCGCATTAAGCGAGTCACAGAAGGACAGTTCATTCGGGAAGCCAATATGGTAACTGAGAACTATCGTCGTGACTACCAAGCAATCTTCGCACAGCAACTTGGCGGTACTCAAAGTGCTGCAAGCCAGATTAGCGAAATCTATAAGGGTGAACAGAAACAGAAGAGTAAGCTACAGATGGTTCTGGACCCACTGGCTGTCATGGGGTCTTCCGCTGCGAGTGCTTACGCGTCTGGAGCGTTCGACTCTAAACCCACAACTAAGGCACCTATTGTTGCCGCTAAAGGAACCAAGACGGGGAGGTAATGAGCTATGAGTAAAATTGAATCTGCCCTTCAAGCGGCACAACCGGGACTCTCTCGGTTACGTGGTGGCGCTGGCGGTATGGGCTATCGTACAGCAACCACTCAGGCTGAACAGCCAAAGTCAAGCCTATTGGACACCATTGGTCGGTTCGCTAAGGCTGGTGCCGATATGTATACCGCTAAGGAACAGAGAGCGCGAGACCTAGCTGACGAACGCTCCAACGAGATTATCCGTAAGCTGACCCCTGAGCAACGTCGAGAAGCTCTCAACAATGGGACCCTTCTGTATCAGGATGACCCATACGCTATGGAAGCACTGCGAGTCAAGACTGGTCGTAACGCTGCGTACCTTGTGGACGATGACGTTATGCAGAAGGTCAAAGAGGGCGTCTTCCGTACTCGTGAAGAAATGGAAGAGTATCGTAACAGTCGTCTTCAAGAGGGCGCTAAGGCATACGCTGAGCAGTTTGGTATTGACCCTGATGACGTTGACTATCAGCGTGGTTTCAACGGGGACATTACCGAGCGTAACATCTCGCTGTATGGTGCGCATGATAACTTCTTGAGTCAACAGGCTCAGAAGGGCGCTGTTATTAACAGTCGAGTGGAACTCAACAGTGTCCTTCAAGACCCTGATATGCTTCGTCGCCCAGACTCTGCGGACTTCTTTGAGAAGTACATCGACAACGGTCTGGTTACTGGAGCAATCCCGTCTGACGCTCAGGCTACACAGCTTATAAGCCAAGCGTTCAGTGACGCTTCTAGCCGTGCTGGTGGTGCTGACTTCCTGATGCGAGTCGGTGACAAGAAGGTAACACTTAACGGAGCCACTACGACTTACCGAGAGTTGATGGGTGAAGAACAGTGGAATGCTCTCATGGTCACAGCACAACGTTCTCAGTTTGAGAATGACGCTAAGCTGAACGAGCAGTACCGCTTGAAGATTAACTCTGCGCTGAACCAAGAGGACCCTCGTATTGCATGGGAGATGCTTCAAGGCATCAAGGCCGAACTAGATAAGGTTCAACCTGATGAGCAGATGACACCACAACGTGAGTGGTTAATCTCGGCACAGGAGCAAGTTCAGAATCAGATGAACGCATGGACGAAAGCTCAAGCAAAAGCTCTGGATGACTCAATGAAGTCTATGAACAAACTTGACGTAATCGACAAGCAGTTCCAGAAGCGAATCAACGGTGAGTGGGTCTCAACGGACTTTAAGGACATGCCAACAAACGAGAACACTGGTGAGTTCAAGCATAGCGATATGGTTAACTACGCCAATAAGAAGCTCGCGGAGATTGACCGCATGGATATTCCAGATGGCGCTAAGGACGCTATGAAGTTGAAGTACCTTCAAGCGGACTCTAAGGACGGAGCATTCCGCACAGCAATCGGAACTATGGTTACTGATGCTGCTCAGGAGTGGTCTGCCGCTGTGATTAACGGTAAGTTACCAGAACGCACCCCAGCTCTGGATGCTCTCCGTAGAATCCGTAATGCCGACCCTCAGTTGATTGCTGCTCTGTATCCTGACCAAGCTGAGTTATTCCTGACGATGGACATGATGGACAAGCAGGGTATTGACCCTCAGGTTATTCTAGATGCTGACCGACTGACTGCCAAACGCTCCAAAGAGCAACGCTTCGAGGATGATAAAGCATTCGAGTCTGCACTGAATAGCTCTAAGGCTCCTGAGATTGCCCGTATGCCAGCGTCACTACGTGAGTCTGCGCGTAAGATTTATGACTCAGTTAAATATCGCTCAGGGAACGAAAGTATGGCTATGGAGCAGATGACCAAGTTCCTTAAGGAATCTACCTACACGTTCACTGGTGATGATGTTGATGGTGATACCGTTGGTGTAATTCCGAAGAACATGATGCAAGTCAACTCTGACCCGAAATCATGGGAGCAAGGTCGTGATATTCTGGAGGAAGCACGTAAGGGAATCATTGCGAGTAACCCTTGGATAACTAATAAGCAACTGACAGTATATTCACAAGGTGATTCCATTTACCTTATGGACACAACTGGTCAAGTCCGAGTACGATACGACAAAGAGTTACTCTCGAAGGTCTGGAGTGAGAACCAGAAGAAACTCGAAGAGAAAGCTCGCGAGAAGGCTCTGGCTGATGTTAACAAGCGAGCACCTATAGTTGCCGCAACGAAAGCCCGTGAAGCTGCTGCTAAACGAGTCAGAGAGAAACGTAAACAGACTCCTAAGTTCATCTATGGACGTAAGGAGTAACTAAAGGCTACATAAGGAGGCCCTAAATGGATAAGTACGATAAGAACGTACCAAGTGAGTATGATGGTCTGTTCCAGAAGGCGGCTGATGCCAACGGGGTCTCTTATGACCTTTTACGTAAAGTCGCTTGGACAGAATCACGATTCCAGCCTACAGCTAAATCTAAGACTGGACCGCTAGGGATGATGCAATTCACCAAGGCAACCGCTAAGGCCCTTGGTCTGCGAGTTACCGATGGTCCAGATGATGACCGACTGAACCCTGAGTTGGCTATCAATGCCGCTGCCAAGCACCTTGCTGAACTGGTGAGTAAATTTGATGGGGACGAACTAAAAGCTGCCCTTGCGTACAATCAAGGCGAGGGACACTTGGGTAATCCACAACTTGAGGCGTACTCCAAGGGAGACTTCGCGTCCATCTCTGAGGAAGGACGTAATTACCTGCGTAACCTTCTGGATGTTGCTAAGTCACCTATGGCTGGGCAGTTGGAAACTTTTGGAGGCATCACCCCAAAGGGTAAAGGCATTCCGGCTGAGGTAGGATTGGCTGGAATAGGTCACAGTCAGAAAGTAACGCATGAACTTCCTGAGTCCACAAGTTTTGACGTTAAGGGTATCGAACAGGAAGCTCCGGCGAAACCATTCGCCAAGGACTTTTGGGAGACCCACGGAGAAACACTTGACGAGTACAATAATCGTTCAACCTTCTTCGGATTCAAAAATGCTGCCGAAGCTGAACTCTCCAACTCAGTAGCTGGGATGGCTTTCCGTGCTGGTCGTCTAGACAATGGTTTTGACGTGTTTAAAGACACCATTACGCCGACTCGCTGGAACTCTCACATCTGGACTCCAGAAGAGTTAGAGAAGATTAGGAAAGAGGTTAAGAACCCTGCGTACATCAACGTGGTAACTGGTGGTTCCCCTGAGAATCTTGACGACCTCATTAAGTTGGCTAACGAGAACTTTGCGGCTGACTCCCGCGCTGCCGAAGCTGGCCTAGGTGCCAAACTGAGTGCTGGCGTTATTGGCGCTGGTGTGGACCCACTTAGCTATGTTCCTATGGTCGGTGTAACTGGTAAGGGCTTTAAGTTAATCAATAAGGCTCTCGTAGTTGGTGCAGAAAGTGCTACTCTGAACGTTGCATCCGAAGGTCTCCGTACCTCCGTAGCTGGTGGTGATGCAGACTATGCTGGTGCGGCCTTAGGTGGCTTTGTGTTTGGTGCTGGTATGTCTGCAATCAGTGACGCTGTAGCTGCTGGCCTGAAACGTAGTAAACCAGAAGCTGAGTTCGACAATGAGTTCATCGGTCCTATGATGCGAATGGAAGCCCGGGAGACCGCACGCAACGCCAACTCTACGGACCTCTCTCGGATGAACACTGAGAACATGAAGTTTGAAGGTGAACATAATGGTGTCCCTTATGCGGAATTACCAACAGAGAGAGGTGCCGTGGTGTTACATGATGGCTCCGTCCTAAGTGCAAGCAACCCAATCAACCCTAAGACTCTCAAAGAGTTCTCAGAGGTTGACCCTGAGAAGGCAGCACGAGGAATCAAACTTGCTGGGTTCACCGAGATTGGCTTGAAGACCTTGGGGTCTGACGATGCTGACATCCGTAGAGTGGCTATCGACCTCGTTCGCTCTCCTACTGGTATGCGGTCTGGTGCCTCAGGTAAGTTCGGTGCAACAGCTTCTGACATCCACGAGAGACTTCATGGTACTGACCAGCGTACTTATAATGACTTGTACAAAGCAATGTCTGACGCTATGAAAGACCCTGAGTTCTCTACTGGCGGTGCTAAGATGTCCCGTGAAGAAGTTCGCTACACTATCTATCGTAGAGCGGCACTGGCTATTGAGCGTCCAGAGTTGCAGAAGGCACTTACTCCGTCTGAGAGAATCGTTATGGATATCATTAAGCGTCACTTTGATACCAAGCGTGAACTTATGGAAAACCCAGCAATCTTCGGTAACACAAAGGCTGTGAGTATCTTCCCTGAGAGTCGTCACAAAGGGACTTACGTTCCTCACGTATACGACCGTCACGCCAAGGCGCTGATGATTCAACGCTACGGTGCCGAAGGTTTACAGGAAGGTATTGCTCGTTCGTGGATGAACAGCTACGTCTCCAGACCTGAGGTCAAGGCCAGAGTCGATGAGATGCTTAAGGAAGTACACGGGGTGAATGAAGTAACGCCAGAGATGGTAGAGAAGTACGCTATGGATAAGGCTTACGGTATCTCCCACTCAGACCAGTTCACCAATAGTTCCATAATCGAAGATAACATTGAGGGCTTAGTAGGTATCGAGAACAACTCATTCCTTGAGGCGCGTAACTTGTTTGATTCGGACCTATCCATCACTATGCCAGACGGACAGCAATTCTCAGTGAACGACCTAAGGGACTTCGATATGTTCCGCATCATGCCAGCGTATGACCGCCGCATCAACGGTGACATCGCCATTATGGGGTCTACTGGTAAAACCACTAAGGAACTTAAGGATGAGATTCTAGCTCTCAAAGCGAAAGCTGAGGGAGACGGTAAGAGGACTGGCGAGGTTCATGCCCTAATGGATACCGTTAAGATTCTTACTGGTCGCGCTAGACGCAATCAGGACACTGTGTGGGAAACAGCACTGCGTTCCATCAATGACCTAGGGTTTTTCGCTAAGAACGCCTATATGGGTGCTCAGAACATTACGGAGATTTCTGGGATGATTGTCACTGGTAACGTGCGCGCTCTCGGTCACGGTATCCCAATTCTGCGTGATATGCTCTACAAGTCTAAACCAGTCTCCGCTAAGGAACTCAAGGAACTCCATGCGTCTCTGTTCGGGAAGGAGGTGGACCAGTTGATTCGACCTAAACGTGCTGACATTGTGCAGCGCCTAAGGGAAGCAACTGATACCGGACCTGCTGTGGCGAACATCGTAGGGACCTTGAAGTATTCCACACAGGAACTGGCTGCTCGTTCACCTTGGACGATGATGTTGAACGGCACTACTAACTACCTTCTGGATGCTGCGCGTCAAGGGATGCTTGGAGATATTATTAGTGCCACCTTAACAGGTAAGACTACCCGCTGGGAGAAAGAAGGATTCCTTCGGGGTGCCTCCGTAACTCCTGAGCAGATGGCTGGCATCAAGTCTCTCATCAAGGAACATATGGTACGTGGTGAGGACGGTAAGTTTACCGTTAAGGACAAGCAAGCGTTCTCTATGGACCCACGGGCTATGGACTTATGGCGACTTGCTGACAAGGTAGCTGATGAGGCAATGCTGCGTCCACATAAGGTGTCCTTACAGGATTCCCATGCGTTCGGAGCACTAGGTAAGATGGTAATGCAGTTTAAGTCTTTCACTATCAAGTCCCTTAACTCTAAGTTCCTGCGAACCTTCTATGATGGATACAAGAACAACCGAGCGATTGACGCTGCGCTGAGCATTATCACCTCAATGGGTCTCGCTGGTGGTTTCTATGCTATGGCCGTACACGTCAAAGCGTATGGGATGCCTAAGGAGAAACGTAAGGAGTATTTGGAGCGTGCATTGGACCCAACCATGATTGCCCACGCTGCGTTATCTCGTAGTTCTCAATTAGGTGCTCCTTTGGCTATGGTTGACCTCATTGGCGGTGTCTTAGGGTTCGAGTCCTCCAAGATGGCTCGCTCTACGATTCTACCTAAGGACACCATGAAGGAACGTGACCCAAACAAACCGTACACCTCTAGAGAGGTAATTGGTGATATGGGTTCAAACCTTCTGGAACAGATGCCTTCTGCTGGCTTTGTGGCTAACGTAGGGGCCACCCTAATGAATGCCGCTGGTGTGGTCAACTCGCCTAACAAAGCAACCGAGCAGGACTTCATGACTGGCTTAATGAACTCTACCAAAGAGTTAGTACCGAACGACCCATTGACTCAACAGCTTGTGTTGAAGATTTATGAGGCCAATGGTGTGAACTTGAGGGAACGTAGGAAATAATACGACTCACTATAGGGAGAGGCGAAAGAATCTTCTCCCTGTAGTCTCTTAGATTTACTTTAAGGAGGTCAAATGGCTAACGTAATTAAAACCGTTTTGACTTACCAGTTAGATGGCTCCAAGCGTGATTTTAATATCCCGTTTGAGTATCTAGCCCGTAAGTTCGTAGTGGTAACTCTTATTGGTGTAGACCGCAAGGTCCTTACGATTAATACAGACTATCGTTTTGCTACTCGCACAACTATCTCATTAACTAAGGCTTGGGGTCCAGCGGACGGCTACACGACCATCGAGTTGCGTCGAGTAACCTCCACGACCGACCGCTTGGTTGACTTTACGGACGGCTCAATCCTCCGTGCATATGATCTTAACGTAGCTCAGATTCAAACTATGCACGTAGCGGAGGAGGCTCGTGACCTAACTGCTGATACCATCGGGGTAAATAATGATGGTAACTTGGATGCACGTGGTCGTCGAATTGTGAACCTAGCGAACGCCGTGGATGACCGTGACGCTGTTCCATTTGGTCAACTTAAGA
>ERZ1036438.297-NODE-297-length-25078-cov-6.169764_pt1 | contig 25078 bp, 19 predicted proteins | sample MGYA00514224_ERZ1036438 | MGnify/ENA primary metagenome ERZ1036438 (study PRJEB33795, sample SAMN09464924) | human gut metagenome | host: Homo sapiens | place: USA: Stanford, California | collected 2016-07 | study: EMG produced TPA metagenomics assembly of the...
GATTCGTTTCATTCGTTCTATTCGTTGTTGATACTAAAGAACATGATTGTTTTAGACAACAGACGACCTTTTAAATGAAAGAACCGTGTGTCTGTCGAGTTACAGATTGTCTGGTTCAATCTGGAAGTAGCTCTGTGGATGGTCACATACTGGACATACCTCAGGAGCCTTCTTACCTACAACGATGTGTCCACAGTTGCGGCACTGCCATACGCAGCTGCCATCGCGTGAGAAGACAATCTCGTCTTCGATGTTCTTCAACATCTTGCGATAACGCTCTTCGTGGTGCTTCTCAACGGCAGCAACAGCGCGGAACTTCACGGCAATCTCAGGGAATCCTTCTTCATCGGCTACCTTCGCCATGTTCACATACATGTCTGTCCACTCGTAGTTTTCACCGTCAGCAGCCTCTTTGATGTTGTCTGTTGTGGTTGGGATATCACCACCACGCAAGAACTTGAACCATACCTTGGCGTGTTCTTTCTCGTTGCGTGCTGTTTCTTCGAAGATAGCAGCCAACTGCTCATAGCCTTCTTTCTTGGCCTTAGAAGCGAAATACAGGTACTTGGTATGCGCCTGGCTCTCACCTGCGAATGCAGCCATGAGGTTCTCTTCGGTCTTTGTTCCTTTAATTGCCTTTGGATCGAAAGCCTTAAACTTTTCTGCTTTAGCGTGACATACTGGGCACTCTTTTGGTGCTTCTTCTCCTTCGTATGCGTATCCACATACGGTACAAATAAATTTCTTCTTCATAATGTTTTTGATAATAATGTTTGTATGAGCTTTTCTACATACAAAGATACAACTTTATTTGTTGAAGTCAAATTAATTTGTACTTTTTTCAGTGTGTAGCTTATCTAAAAACATGATGAACCACACCCCTATGACTCTCATCACTATGCAGAGGCTGAACGTGAGAAATTACGCCCCTTCGAATTGTTTGTTATTTTTACCAAATAATGGCCTAAAAACGACCTGTAGAAACTTTCAATCTAGAAAAAATCAATAGGCAGGCAGGATGCAAACAAGAGATGAATGGATGAGAATTATCAACGTTGGGCGTAAAAGTGATGTGATTGGTGCGTTAAAGGCATCACTTTGGCGAAGAATTTGTAAGCTATTGAACGCTTAAAGCATGGAGATTGCCCTTCAATAACAATGCTTTTAAGCCGAAATAAAGGAAAAAGAACGGCTTGAGAAAGCCTCATTCACCGCAACACCCTATACCTCAACGCATTACAAAAAACGTTCATATTTGGCGTATTTGCAAGCAGCAGCAAGGCTGGTTGATTACATGCGAAGGATAAGAGCGATGCCTGTCAAGAAAATTCAGAATCATGATAACCTGACAGACACCTCAGAAAGAACAGTAATTAGTCGCCCCTAAGGATTTGAATTGCCTTGTTTCTTTGGGGCTAACTTGTTCTGAGCGTTTTTCTTTTGTCTCACCTTAAACCGGTCGAAGCCCTCGCCATAAACACCAATTACGGCACTCTGGGACACAAAGGCAGCAGGATCGATATCGTTGATCAAATCAAAAATCTTTCCCGACTCGCTCTTTTTAGCCAGTACGAACAACATCTTCATCTCGCGACCCGAATAAAATCCAGACGCATTGATTACCGTACAACCTCGATGAGGGTTCTCGTTAATCTGGCGACCAATCTCCTCGTACCGGTCAGAAATAATAAAAAACTGCACCGAACGACGCATGGAATTGACCACCTGATCGACACAAAACGAAGTGATGAACAGCACTACATAACCATAAATCACCTTCTCCCAATCGTGCAAAGCCAGGTAACTGGACGAAATAATCACCAAGTCACAAATTAAGATGACCCTTCCCAGCGAAATGTCACGATACTTGTTGACGATGGCAGCCACGATATCCGTGCCGCCCGTACTGCCATTGGCCGACAAACCTAGTCCGACACCCGTTCCACAGAAGGCCGCACCGATGACACTCGCCATGAAAGGCTGGTCGCTCAACAGTCTGACATCCAGCATATAGGTTTGCGCCAGCGACGTCAACGTGGTGAGAATGATGATGCCAAAGATGGTTTTGATGCAGAAACGAAGCCCCAACAAGCGCAACGCAAACGCAATCAACACAGCGTTGATGAAGAAGTAAGAATACTGAACAGGGATTCCAAGTCCCCAATACAACACAGACGAAATACCCGGAACGCCACCCGTGGTGATGTTATTGGGCAACAAAAAGACCGTCCACCCGATGCAATAAAAAAGCATGGCGATGGTGATAAAAAAATAGTCTTTCAGTTCTTTGGCACTGAAAGCGTTCTCTAAACCTTTGATTTTCATATCAACACATTCATCTAAAGTTTATTGTCGGCAACCGTCATGCCTGATGGGACACTCACTCATCCATGACCTGTCCCTGGCAAAACCACTGGTATGCAATTGTTTCTGCAAAGATAGATGAAGAAAATAGAATGGCAAAGCATTCGATGAATAAAAATAACGAAATTGATGCGGCACAACGAGGTGATTATCAAAAAACAAGAAAATTCTATAATAATTGTAAGATTATGCCAAAAGGCATCAAATAAAAGTTGCACATTCCATTTTAAATCACTATATTTGGAGTGTTATACTTAAACTTATTTTTTATGAAAAGAAAATTTTTTAATGCGAAGATTTATCGCAACTGTTCAGCAACGGAAATGATAGTGGAGAACGGCAAGATTGCTCAAATTGGCAATAACCTGCCTAAATGTGACGAGGAGATTGACCTGAAAGGTAAGTTTGTACTTCCTCCTTACGTAGATCCGCACTTGCACTTAGACTATGTTTACACGCTGGCCGAGATGGAAGGCATTGGCGCTGCATCGGGTACGCTTTACGAGGCTATCGAGAACTGGCCCAAATATAAGGCAACCATGACCATCGAGGGTGTGAAGAAGCTGGCACGCAAGGGTATCGAGGACGAAGTTTCTCAAGGCGTTCAGTTTATCCGCGCACAGACCGACGTAACCGATCCTAAGTTTATCGGCTTCAAGGCTCTCATGGAACTGAAAGAAGAGATGAAGGACATTGTGGACATCCAGGTTGTAGCTTTCCCACAAAACGGTATGTACACCTACAAGGGTGGAAAAGAATTGGTGGAAGAAGCGCTGAAGATGGGTGCTGACGTAATTGGTGGTATTCCTCACTACGAGCCGGCAAGAGAGTTTGGTGAGAAATCTATCCACGACATTGTTGAGCTGGCTATGAAATACAACGTACTGATTGACGTTCACTGTGACGAGACAGACGACACCATGGCAAGATTCGTTGAGATATTGAACGCCTTGGTATATCTGGAGGATTATGGTACAAAGACCACCGCCAGCCACACTTGTTCGTTTGGTTCGGCAGACAACTCGTATGCATACAGAATGTTCGACATGTTTAAGAGAAGTAAGATGAACTTCATCTCCTGCCCCACAGAGAATGCATATCTGCAAGGTCGTCAGGACACTTATCCAAAGCGTCGCGGCTTGACACGCATCAAGGAGTTCATGCACATGGGTATCAATGTTGCATTGGCTCAGGACTCTATCAACGACCCGTGGTATCCATTGGGAAGCGGTAACATGATGAATATCCTGGATAATGCCATCCACCTGTCACATTATGCAAGCCCAGAGGAAGTAGAAAACGCTTTCGACATGATTACGTACAATGGTGCTAAGTGTATGAACATCCATGACGCATACGGACTGGAAGAAGGCAAGGATGCTAACTTTATCGTTCTGGATGGCGACAGCTCATGGGATTGCATCCGCAGACGTGTTGGTGTACTGGCTTCTGTGAGAAAGGGTGAATTCTTGTTTAAGAAGAAACCTACAGAATATGAAATTCCTTTCAAGATGTAAGGTCATTATAATTAAAAAAGCTGCACATTACAATGTGCAGCTTTTTTTATGAGTTTTAGTGAACTGACTCTCTACCCTATCCGTCGCAATGTATGCTTGGCGAATATAGAAATAATCATTCCTGGCACGGCTAACAGCACGGCATACCATATTAAGCTCGTCGGACCGAAGCTTATCAGCAGCAAACCTGCAATCCATGTCGTAATCATGATAGAAAGATTAAACATACACGACTGCACCGACATGGCCACGTCTTTGCCACTTTCCACTTGGTTTCCCACTGCAGCCTGGAACAATGTAACCAACGGACCGAACGACAATCCCCACAAGAAGAAACCAAATTGCGAAATTCCCATGGCGCCCTTGAAAAAGTAGAACAGGAGCATGGCTATGGCTAAGAAGGCAAACATGGCGATAGTAAGCTCGCGAAGATACAAATCGATGTACTTCGTTGCGATGATGATGGATATCAATGAGCCGATACCAAACACCATCAGAGCCATCTCAATGCCTCCTGCTACGTTAATTTCGGCAACCAATCGGGTGATGTAGGTATAAACTCCGTAATGTCCACAAACACCTAACAAGGTGAGAAGAATAATCAATAAAATGGATTTGTTTTTCAACATGGCGAAAGGTGATGTGCTCTTGGTGAGCTTTTCACCAGGTGTAGACGGCAGCATGAATAGCGAAAGCACGGCAATCAGCGCAACAAGCAGTCCTAATGCGATAAATTCAATACGCCAACCAAACTTATCTCCGATTGATGTCATCAGCGGCATACCCAGACTTATACCCAAAGTATTACCCGCCATGATTACAGCTACAGCCCTACCTTGATGACTGGGATGTACCAAACGCATGCCAAAGGCCGCAATCATCGGCCACATGACACCCGCACTGATACCGCCGAGGAAACGCAACGCCAACACGATGTAGTAGTTGTGTACAAGACCTGACAACACATTGCAAAGCGCAAATCCCACCAACAACCACAACAGCACTTTCTTTCGGTTGTACTGCATCGTCGCCGAGATGAGCGGAATGCCGAATATGGCCGATGCAAGAGCATACAAACCCACCAGCCTTCCGCCTTGAACTTCGTTAACACCAAGGTCTGACATGATTTGCGGTAACACGCCCGAAGGCACCAATTCTGATAAAATTCCCACAAATGTTACTGATGACATCAAAATCATCAATACCCAAGGGAATAAATCTGTAGATTTTTTTTCTTGAACCATAGCTAATAGTTTATAAATTAATGTGTTTTCAAAGATAGATATTTAAAATCTATATAACAAATATTTTTGACACATTTTCACAAGGTTTGGCAACAACTTTTATATCTATGGTGTGGAAAGCAGGACAACGTGTACTATAAAGAAGTGAGCGCAAGTCTGTACAAACCTACGCTCACTTCACATTATTTTCTATTGAAAAGCCTGCATCTGCCGTTTGCTGTAACGGCACAGGTGCAGCTAATACCTGAACGAACTGCCGCCTAAGAACTCGCGGACGAGGCTGGTTGGCGGCAAGGCGCGGCTGGGAATGGGGGTGATGTAGCTCAAGAACTTACGCAAGCGATAAGCTTCCGAATACTCCACGCAGTTTTCTGGTACCTGTTCGAGCAAGGGGGCGGCCTGCTCTTGGATGACGGCCAACTCGTAAAGCATGGCGGTATTGAACATCACATCGGCGTTTTCTTGGTAGGGAAACACCCATTTTGTCTCGCCGGCCCGCACACTCGGCCAACGTCTAATGGTTTCCTGCGCACTCACTCCACGATATTTATGGTCGCGAATGATGCGCCTCAGCAGTCGGTTGTCGGTGGTAGGAATGTAGTTGTGGTCATCCAATAGGATGCTGGTGAGTGCCGATATATATACATGAAACTTCTGCTTTTTCGGGATTTGTGCCGTCAGTTCGGGGTTCAGGGCATGGATACCTTCCACCAGCAGCACCTGACGGTCGGCCAAACGCAGCCGTTTACCGCTCATTCCGCTTCTACCTGAGAGGAAATCATACTTGGGTAGCTCAACCTCTTCACCTCTGAACAACGCACTGAGCTGTAAGTTTATCAGGTTGATGTCTAAGGCGTGGATGCTTTCATAGTCCCAATCGCCATCGGCATCCTTGGGCGTTTTTTCGCGATCTACAAAGTAGTCATCCAACGATATCTGCACGGGACGAATGCCGTTGGCCAGCAATTGGATGCTCAGTCGTTTGCAGAAAGTGGTCTTACCCGATGAGGACGGCCCGGCTATGAGCACCACCCTCACCTCTGGGTGCGTGGTAATCTGGTCGGCAATCTGCGATATTTTCTTCTCTTGCAGGGCTTCACTCACATTAATAAGATTGGTAGCATGGCCCGCTTTCACAGCCTCATTGAAGTCACCTATGGTACTCACGCCCAGAATGTGTTGCCAACGATGCTGCTCCAGGAATACCTCGAACATCTTGTCTTGCTTGACGAGCGCACCAAGTTGTGAGGGGTCGTGCTTCGAAGGAATGCGAAGCAACAAGCCTTCGAAATACCTTTCCAGTCCGAACAGGTAAATGTCCGACGTGTTGGTGAGCAACGCACCGTAGTAATAATCCACATAATCGTCGATACGGTGGTACACCGTGTACAGCGAACCCACGCTTCTGAGAAGTTTTACCTTAGCCTCATCACCCTTCTGCTCAAACATGCGGATGGCCTCTTCGGTACGCACCTCGAAACGTTCGATGGGAATTTTCGCGTCAATGATTTGCTGCATGCGTTCGCGAATGCGCGTCGCATCCTCATCGGTTACCTCGCGTCCGATGTGCAAATTGATGTAATAGCCTTTGGAAACAGGAATATCAATCACCACTCTCGACCCCGGATAGAGGTCGTGAACAGCTTTGCACAGAATGAAGAACAGCGTTCGGGTGTAGTTTCTTGATGCCGAAGCATCGTGCATGTCCAAGAACTCTACATCTTTGTTGTGGTACAGTTGATAGTTCATTCCCACGACCTTGTTATTCACTCGCGCACAGATAGGCCCGTACGACATTTTCAAATTAAATTGCTTGAATACATCAGAAAGTGTGCTTCCGATAGCTACATCTTGAGTTTTTTTGTTATTTTTGCAACAAATTTGCAATACTTGTTTCATCAGCCTCGTTCGTTTTGGTTATTAAAATGTTACGGAGCGTAAAGATAACGAATTTCTACTGAAGCGCAAAAATTATATCGCATTACAATTCAATTATTATGACAACGAGTGATTATTTAGCGATTTTTTTCAAGATCATCGGCTCATTGGCTCTGCTGATTTACGGTATGAAAGTAATGAGCGAAGCTCTTCAAAAGATGGCAGGCTCACAGTTGCGCCACATTTTGAGTGCAATGACCACCAATCGGTTCACCGGCATGCTCACTGGTACGTTCATCACCTGTGCCGTACAGTCATCTTCAGCCACCACGGTGATGACCGTGTCGTTTGTCAACGCCGGACTGTTGACCCTCGCTCAGGCCATATCGGTAATCATGGGTGCGAACATTGGAACCACGCTCACGGCGTGGATTATGTCTTTAGGCTACACGGTTGACCTGACCAGCTTTGTCTTTCCGTCTTTCCTCGTGGGCATCATACTGATTTACAGTCGCAAGATGCGATACATAGGCGATTTTCTCTTCGGTATCTCTTTTATGTTCTTCAGCTTGGTTCTGCTCAACACGTCGGGCAAAGAGTTGCAATTGGAGAGCAATCCGCAAATCATTGAGTTTTTCAAGTCGTTCGACGTTGACAGCTATCTTACGATACTTTCTTTTCTGTTTATTGGCTCCATCATCACCTGTCTCGTTCAGTCATCGGCTGCCGTGATGGCTATCACCATCCTGTTATGCTCGTCTGGCGTGCTTCCCATCTATCTGGGTATCGCGCTTGTCATGGGTGAAAACATCGGAACCACGGCCACAGCCAACCTTGCAGCCTTAGGTGCCAACACCCAAGCGCGACGAACCGCATTGGCTCATTTGGTGTTTAACCTCATCGGAGTGATTTGGGTATTGTGCGTGTTCTATCCGTTTGTCAATGCCGTGTGCGGCTTAGTACACTACGACCCCACGGGACACAACCTGACACAGGAGCAACTGGCCGTAAAACTGCCTATCGTTTTGGCGGCCTTCCACTCGTCTTTCAACATCATGAATACAGCTGTCTTGATATGGTTCATCCCTCAAATAGAGCGGTTGGTATGCATGCTGATCAAGCCAAGGCACAGCGATGACGAGGAAGACTTCCGTCTACAATTCATCCAAGCGGGCATCATGAAGACGCCAGAGCTTTCGGTTTTGGAGGCACATAAGGAGATACGGTCGTTTGCCGGACGTATGCAGCGCATGTTTGGGATGGTGAGAGACCTTCTTGTCGAAAAGGATGAAAACACGTTTACCAGAATATTCGACCGGATAGAGAAATACGAAGGCATCAGCGACAACATGGAAATTGAGATTGCCAACTATCTGGATCAGGTGGGAACGGCGCACCTTAGCGACGACACCAAGATGAAGATACGATCAATGTTACGAGAGATTACCGAGATAGAGAGTATCGGAGATAGTTGCTACAACATTGCCCGTGCCTTGAAACGCAAGCGCACTGGCAAGGAAGAGTTCCCCGAAAAACTGTACGAGCAGTTGCATCAGATGTTCGAACTCACCGACGATGCCCTCACACAGATGAACGTCATCCTCTCTGGACGAAAGGCTAATTTGGATGCCGGTCTATCTTTTAACATCGAGAACGAAATCAACAGCTATCGAAATCAACTCAAGACAACCAACATCACCGATATCAATGCGCATCTATACACCTATGCCATTGGTACCATCTACATGGATATCATTCAAGAATGTGAAAAACTGGGCGACTATGTGGTGAATGTCGTTGAGGCTCGTATGGGTGTTCGGCAGCACAACGGGTGATCAGCTTACGGAGATTCTGCATGCCTCACCAAATAAGGTTCTAACTAACATGCAGGTTTTTCATTAACTGTTTGGCGCTTACCTCACACAAATAGCATGCCCTGAGGGCCATACCGTTCACGACAAACGGTGAACTTGGCCATCAGGTTAGCTGCGAGATTGCTGCATAGGGGTGGCATCAATCTTTAATTTCGCCCATCTGCTTCCATATTTCCAAGAAGCGTTGGTGGTTTACTTTCTTATCGTAATCCACCTTTATGCCAGCGTCTTTGAGCCTATGATGCGCCTCTTCGCTTATCACATCAGCGTAGACTTCGGTTACACCACCATCTACCATGGCCTTGGCGGCGGTCTTTCCCACTGCCTTGATGGCTACTTTCGACTTAAAAAGCGATTCGGGTTCATCGTTCAGCAGATTGTAGAGCATTCGCACTCCCCTACCTTCAAACGTGCGAATGTTTCCTTCGTGCAGCAGCACCAATGAGCATTGCTCTATGTGCAGCTTATCAATTAGTTCGTTCATCATAAGCATTCCTCCTTGGATTGATTGGTTTTATTGATATACAAGCTTACAGCTATGTACAAACATCATTATGGGTTAAAAGGGCAATGGCCCTCTTTATTGGTTGGTGTCCAAGACCTTCATGAGTTCTTTCATTCCTTCACTGGCACCCTTCTGTATGTGCTTGAGATGACGGATGCCACTGGTATGCACCGCTTCGGGATCGATAAGATAGATGGGGCAATCGGGTTTGGTATATTGAACCAATCCCGCAGCGGGATAAACGTTAAGCGACGTTCCGATGATGACAAAGATGTCGGCTTCACGAGCGTATTCGGCTGCCACGGAAATCATGGGTACACTCTCGCCGAAGAATACGATGAATGGGCGCAAGAGCGACCCATCTTCAGCCTTGGTTCCAGGTTCTACGGTACAATTCTCTTGGGGCAATTCGCGGATGTAGGCCTCATTGTAAGGATCACGACTGGAACATACCTTGGCCAGTTCGCCATGTAGATGGATTACTCTCGAAGAACCAGCCCGCTCATGCAGATTGTCAACATTCTGAGTGATAACGGTTACGTCGTACGCCTGTTCGAGTTGCTGAATCAATCGGTGACCTTCATTGGGCTTCGCCGCATTGAGTTTCTTGCGAAGCATGTTGTAAAAGTTGGTCACAAGCGTTGGATTGGCCTCCCAACCCTCATGCGTCGCCACCTGCTCAACGGGATAGTTTTCCCACAATCCGTCACTTCCTCTAAATGTTTTGAATCCACTTTCTACCGACATACCGGCACCTGTCAGAAATACAATCTTCTTCATGATCTTAACATTTCTTAATCCCATGCCTATCAATGGATAGACTTCGCCTTTACACTAATATTCTACAAAAATAGTATTTTTTTGAGAAATATCTCGAAGCTGTGATAGTTTTTTGCTATCTTTGCCCTTGTTAAAAAGCAAAACTTATCAAAATAGATTATTTAAAATGGACAAAGTAAGCTACGCTTTGGGGCTTGGCATTGGTCAACAATTGTCTGATATGGGCGCCCAGAGTTTGAATATCGATGATTTTTCACAAGCAATCAAAGACGTAATCGCTGGTGCAAAGCCAAAAATAGACAATCAAGAAGCACAGACATTGGTTCAGAATTTCTTCCAAGAACAAGAGAAGAAGCAACGCGCAGCTGCCGAAGAGAAAGGCAAAGTGGCCAAGGAGGCTGGCGAAACCTACCTGGCTGAGAATGCAAAAAAGGATGGTGTGGTGACGCTTCCCAGCGGTTTGCAATACATAGTACTGAAAGAAGGCAACGGAAAGAAGCCGAAAGCGACCGATCAGGTGACATGCCATTACGAAGGAATGCTGCATGATGGTACGCTCTTTGACAGCAGTATTCAACGAGGCGAGCCTGCAACATTCGCTTTAAACCAAGTTATCGCCGGTTGGACCGAAGGCCTTCAACTGATGCAGGAAGGTGCCAAGTACCGCTTCTTCATCCCTTATCACCTCGGATATGGTGAGCGGGGAGCAGGCAATGCCATACCCCCATACTCGGCATTGGTATTCGATGTAGAGCTTATAAAAGTAATTTAATAACAACAAATAACAATGAAAAAACTTACATTCGTAGCCGCAATGGCTATCGCTGCTGCAACATTTACTGGTTGCGGCAACTCAACACCCAAGGCAAACCTCAAGACAGACGTGGATACATTGAGCTATGCCATCGGATTGGCACAGACTCAAGGACTCAAAGAGTATCTCATTGGCCGCATGAACATCGACACAACCTACATGGATCAGTTCATCAAGGGATTGAACGAAGGCGCTAATGCCGGAGATGACAAAGGCCGTGCCGCTTACTATGCAGGTATCCAGATTGGTCAACAAATCAGCAATCAGATGATTACCGGCATCAACCAAGAGGTATTTGGCAGCGATTCAACCAAGACCATCTCACTGAAGAACTTCATGGCAGGCTTCATCACCGGTACAACGGGTAAGAAAGGGCTCATGACCATCGAAGAGGCTGGACAGGTAGCTCAAACCAAGATGAGCGAAATCAGGGCCAAAGTCATGGAAAAGGAATATGGCCCCAACAAGGCAGCTGGTGAGAAATTCCTCGCTGAGAACAAGAAGAAAGATGGCGTGAAGACATTGCCAAGCGGTGTACAATACAAGGTTATCAAGGTTGGTAACGGTGCCATGCCGGCAGATACATCCATGGTGAAGGTTCATTATGAAGGCAAGACCCTCGATGGAAAAGTGTTTGACAGTTCTTATAAGAATGGACAGCCTGTTTCCTTGCGTGCCAATCAGGTCATCAAAGGATGGACAGAAGCTCTCGTTCACATGCCTGTAGGCTCTGTATGGGAAGTGTATATTCCACAAGAGTTGGCCTACGGCGAGCGTGAACAAGGTCAGATTAAGCCTTTCTCCGCCTTGATTTTCAAGATTGAATTAATCAGCATCGAGAAGTAAACTGCTGACTACCATATATAATAAACATACGAAGACTTGCCTTGTATTTGATTGTTTTTGTGGTATCGCACCGCAACAATCAAACATACAAGGTGAGTTTTTCTTTTGAATAAAATGTTGATGATGAAAAAGATTTTGTTACTTTCAGTGTTGTTCTTGTCGGTTGCATCGGTCAGCATGGCCGCATTAGGCAAAGAGAAGGACAAGAAGCAGAAGACTCAAACAGCCGTGAAGCCACTGCTTACACCGCAAGATTCCTTGAGTTACGCAGCTGGATTGGCCGCAACCAATGGCTTGATGCCTTTCTTGCAGCAGGAATACGAGATGGAACCGGCACAGATTGCCGAATTTGTTGCAGGCTTTCAGGAGGCATTAAAGCAGATTGACTCGCCTCAATTCAAGGCTCGTCATGCGGGTGCTGCCATCGCCAGGATGGTGAAAAATCGTATTTTGCCGCAGACCACCAATGACTTCAAGGGAACGCCCAACGCTATTGATGCCGAAATATTCAACCTGGGCTTCCTCGCCGGCGTACAGAATGACACGACTGTTTACACTGTTGAAAAGGCGAGCGAACTGTTTCAAGAGCGCAGAACCCAAGTGAAGAAAGAGAAAGAGTCGGCATACATCGCAGCCAACACAGCCTGGTTGAAGCAAAATGCCACACAGCCAGGTGTGAAAACAACTGCCAGCGGTCTGCAATACAAGGTGATTACCGAAGGAAAGGGCGAGATTCCACAAAAGGATGACAAGGTAACTGTGAAGTATGAGGGTAAAACCATCGACGGAAACGTGTTCGACAGTTCGTACAAACGCAACCCGCAAACCACCTCATTCCGTTGCAATCAGGTCATTAAGGGATGGACAGAGGCCCTCACCATGATGCCGGTAGGTAGCAAATGGGAAATTTACATCCCGCAAGAACTGGCCTACGGAGAGCGTCAGGCCGGACAGATTCAACCCTACTCTACCCTGATTTTCACCGTTGAACTAATCAGTATCGAGAAAGCACCAGCTGCCTCGAAGAAATAAATACAAAGGGAAGGCACACTGTCATCGACCTTAAACCTTGGCCATTTGCCCATCGATACAGCGCCATCCTTACACACATCAATCATCACTGTATAGACCTGACAGGACGAGAGCACACCTCTTTCTCTGTCAGGTCTATCTTGTATTGGGGCAAACAGAGACAAGATACCACCGACAAAATATCTATCAAATAGGTACGATTTATCGCATTTTTATTCTCATCTTGTTGCTTATTTCATTAATATTACCTAATTTTGCTATCAAAATAACAATATAACACAGAAATCTATGGCAAAAGACACGGACAAGATCGACAAGTTGGACAGGAAAATCTTAAGTATTTTATCAACTAACGCACGTATTCCCTTCAAGGATGTAGCCACACAATGTGGCGTTTCGCGTGCAGCCATCCATCAACGCGTACAGCATCTGGTGGAAAAAGGTATCATCACGGGCAGCGGATTCTATGTCAATCCGAAAAGCCTGGGTTATTCTACCTGCACTTACGTAGGTCTAAACCTCGAACGCGGCAGCATGTACAAGAAGGTTGTCGCCGAACTTCAGGAGATTCCCGAAATCATTGAGTGCCATTTCACCACTGGTCCTTATACCATGATGATCAAGCTTTACGCACGCGACAACGAACAACTCATGGACTTGCTCAACAACCGTATGCAAACCATTCCAGGCGTTGTCAGCACCGAAACCTTGATTTCGCTTGAGCAGAGCATCAAACGTGAAATACCTGCAAATGTAGACGAGGAATGAAACAGTTTGACCTCAACTCCCACCTCAACCAAATTCACTCCTCCTACCCTGCCGCCCATCACCGTCCTTTGATAGGCATTACCACCAACTATGTAGATGGCGACGCCACATTGCGCGATCGTTACTACAAGCAAGTGGTCGATGCCGGAGGCACACCCATGCTCATACCACCCGTCAGCGACCCAGAGGTAATCATCAACACCCTGGAAAACATTGACGGACTGCTGCTCACTGGCGGTGGCGACCACAATCCCTTGTGGGCTGGAGAGGAACCCCAAAAAGAGCTGCATGGCATCAATGCCACGCGCGACTTGCCCGAACTGCTCATCACACGTCTGGCTTTTAACCGGCAAATCCCCATGTTTGGCATTTGCAGGGGCATGCAGACACTGGCCTTCGCCTTAGGCGGAAGGGTCGCACAAGACATCAACGCCACCCTCAAGCATTCGCAAGAAGCCGACAAAAGTGAACCCACACACAGCGTCATCCTCTCACCCGAGAGCATGATACGCGACATTTACGGCACCGAACAAATATTCGTCAACTCGTTCCATCATCAAGCTGTCAGCGACACCGGCTCGCATTTCCAGGCAACAGCCAACTCGCCGGATGGCATCATCGAGGCCATGGAGAGCACGGAACACAAGTCCATCTTAGGCGTGCAGTGGCATCCAGAGTGGTTAGGTGATGAGGGACAAAAACTTTTCAAATGGCTTGTCAACCGCGCCAGCGAGTTTTCTATGGCCAAATCGCTACACCACCGCCACCTTATTCTTGACACCCATTGCGACACACCGATGTTCTTTCCGCAAGGAATTCACTTCGAACAGCGCGACAGTCGCATCCTCGTTGACCTGCACAAGATGACCGAAGGGCGGCAAGACGCCGTCATCATGGTGGCTTACCTTCCCCAAAACAAACCCGACGAAGCGTTTACAGACATCGCACCCTTCCCCGTTGAAGGACCAAAAGCCTACGCCGACCTTATTTTCGACAAGATAGAAGACATCGTGCAGGCCAACCATTCCTACCTTGCCTTGGCGCGCAATCCCGAACAACTGTATCAAAACAAGCAGCAAGGCAAAAAGAGTATCGTACTTGGCATTGAGAACGGATTGGCCCTTGAGGACGACATTCGTAACGTGCAGCATTTTGCCAACCGCGGCGTTACCTACATCACGCTCTGCCACAACGGTGACAACGACATCTGCGACAGTGCGCGCAGAAGCCAGAACACCCATCACGGCGTGTCCGATTTTGGCGAGAAGGTCATCAAAGAGATGAACGATTGCGGGCTGATGGTTGACCTATCGCACGGGGGCGAACAAAGTTTTTACGACGCATTGGACATCAGTAGGGTTCCCATTGTATGCAGCCACAGCAACTGCAAGGCGCTCTGCGACGTGCCACGCAACCTCACCGATGAGCAACTTCGCGCCTTAGCCAAGGCTGGAGGCGTGGCTCACACCACGTTCTACCATGGCTTTTTACGGTCAGACGGTGCAACAGCCAGCATCATCGACGGCATCAACCACCTCGAACACGCCATCCAAATCATGGGCATTGACCATGTTGGCATCGGAACCGACTTTGATGGCGACGGCGGTGTGCCAGGCATGGCCAATTCGTCCGAGCTCATCAACTTCACCATCCAGCTGCTCCGTCGCCGATACAGCGAAGAAGACATCGCCAAAATATGGGGTGGCAACTGGCTCAGGGTGATGCGTCAGGCACAAGAGGCCAAGGTGAAATAACAAACTAAAGGCTGGTTCTATAAATTACCACCGTATATAGTCATTAAATTTTTATGAAATACGTTTTGTTATCTTTTGGCTTCTTTTTGGTTCAAAATGTAAGTTCGTTCAGTCGTGTAGCTCGCTACACTCCTTCACTCTCTTGCATTTTGACCTCAAAAATAAGCTCAAAATCTAACAAAGCTAATTTATAGAACCAGCCTACACATTCACATTCTTATCGACAAGCAAACAAACCAATGAAGAAAAAACAAATCATCATGGTGACAATAATGGGTATCGTTCTGGCCGGAGCCGTTGCTTTGGGCTGGCAAGCCACAAAAGGAGCCTCGTCAGACATGGGCAACGAGGGCGAAACAGCCTTGGCACAGCAACCAGTGGGACCAGCGTTCAACGCCGACTCGGCTTACGCTTACGTCCAAGCGCAGTGCGACTTTGGCCCGCGTACCATGAATAGCGAGGCGCACGAGCAATGTGCCAATTGGATTATCCGTAAATTCCAACAGTTTGGATGCGATGTGACCACACAAAAAACGGACGTGAAAGGTTATGACGGCACCACGTTGCATGCCACCAACATCATGGCCAAATACAAACCAGAAGCAACCAAACGCATCTTGCTCTGCGCCCATTGGGACAGTCGTCCGTGGGCTGACAACGACCCAGACAGCACCAATTGGCGCAAACCTGTGATGGCTGCCAACGATGGTGCCAGTGGAATTGCCGTGATGTTGGAGCTGGCTCGGCTGCTTCAAAACGACACCACCCTGACCTATGGCATCGACTTCGTATGCTTTGATGCCGAAGATTGGGGCACCCCACAATGGGAAAAACAGTCAGGCGGCGAAGACTCTTGGGCCTTGGGCGCACAATATTGGGCGAAAAACGCATCACACCACAATCGCCCCGAATACGGCATATTGTTGGACATGGTAGGCGGACAAGGGGCTAAATTCTACCAAGAGTTGGCCTCCAAGCAATATGCACCCAACATCGTGGAGAAGGTTTGGGCGGCAGCCGAAGCGGCAGGCTATGGCAGTTACTTCCCCAGACAGGACGGAGGCTATATCACCGACGACCACATTCCCGTGAACGAGCACGCCAAAATACCAACCATCGACGTCATTCCCTTCTACCCCGACTGCCCACAAAGCAGCTTCGGCCCCACCTGGCACACCATTCACGACACGATGGAGCATATCGACAAAAACACACTCAAGGCCGTTGGACAGACCGTAGTGCAGGTGCTGTTCAGCGAAGAATGAGGGTAGACAAATTCCATAACATTCTTGTGCTTGATTAAAAGCATTGACTTTGCCTACCAAAAGCATTGAGTTTGATAAGGAAAAGCATTGAGTTTGGGGATCAAACTCAATGACTTTGAAAGCGAAGTAGTAAGGTGTTGGATTTCAGCTGCTTACACGCAAGCGTCAGAGTTGTCCGGCCTCAACTTGCAATACCACGCGTTCGGTGAGGCGGTCAACACCCTCGGCATCATATTTTTTCATCAAACTGGCACCAAAGGCCCAGGCAAAAGCTTGCCAAAAGCCAGCTCGTATAGGCCCCATGAAGGCCTGTATGAGCTGATAGGAGGACGAATCGCACTCGCGATACACCAGTTTGATGAGCAACTTTCCTTGCTGGTAATTCAGTTTTTTCATACGAGGCGTGTACTCATCGCGTATGCCTTTCTCCACCAATTTCATGTGTTCGTCGCGTGCTTGCTTGTTGGGCAGCGTCTGTAAGTAGTCGCCGGTCTCGATGATAATGCGGTTCACCTCTTTGGCTATGGGCAACACCAGCTTCACATTGCGCACCAATCGGTTGTAAACCGCACGCTGACGGGCACTCTTGAAGACCGGTTCTGGGTAAACGTAGACGTTACCAAACTCCATGTAAGGGATGGAATCTTTGCCATGCAGCACCTTACCCACCTTCACCATCGGTTCGAAAGTGGGACTGTCCATGTCAACCTGTCGCTCTTCCGGCGGGGTTGGCTGGGTGCGATTGTTGTTCTGCGCATGCGCTTGCAAACCCGCAAACAGCATGAAGGGCAGAACAATATAGACGAATTTTCTCATCATCTTTTGGACAAAAGTAGCGATAATTTCGCAGGGTGGAAAGAAACTCTTGCAATTATTTTGTTGTATCGATAATATTTATCACCTTTGCATACTGACTAATCTAAACAATATAAAATGGAATCAGAAGGTTTACGGGTTAAAGAACTCGAACATGTAGTCATTCGGTTTTCCGGTGATTCGGGAGACGGAATGCAGCTTGCAGGGAACATCTTCTCTACTATTTCAGCCACGGTGGGTAATGACATATCTACCTTTCCTGATTATCCGGCAGACATTCGTGCTCCGCAAGGTTCACTGACAGGCGTCAGTGGTTATCAAGTACACATTGGTGAATCGCGCGTTTACACACCTGGTGACCAGTGTGACGTGTTGGTTGCCATGAATGCGGCAGCCTTGAAAACGCAGTTAAAATTTGCCAAGCCTACGGCGACCATCATCGTCGACACTGACAATTGCAAGGCAGCCGATTTGCAGAAGGCCGAAATTACCAGCGAGGATTACCTGGGTGAGTTGGGTATTGATCCCGACCGTGTGGTAGAATGTCCTATTACCACACTTGTCAAGGAGTGTCTGAAGGACTCGGGCATGGACAACAAGTCTATCTTGAAGTGCCGCAACATGTTTGCATTGGGCATGGTTTGCTGGCTGTTCAATCGTGACTTGTCGTTGGTAGACAAGTTCTTGGAAAAGAAGTTCAGTAAGAAACCCGAGATATATCAAGCCAATAAGAAAGTTGTTGAGGCGGGTTACAATTATGGAGAGAACACCCACTCCAGCGTACCATCGACTTATCGCATCGAAACACGTCATAAAGTACCTGGTAGATACATGGATATCACGGGCAACAAGGCAACGGCCTACGGACTGATGGCTGCTGCTGAGAAGGCTGGCGTGACGCTGTTCCTTGGCTCATACCCCATCACACCGGCTTCAGACATCTTGCATGAACTGGCCAAACACAAATCAATGGGTGTGATTACCATGCAGTGTGAAGACGAAATATCGGGTTGCGCCACAGCCATTGGTGCTGCTTTCGCAGGCGCACTGGGCGTTACATCCACCTCGGGACCTGGCGTTTGCTTAAAGTCTGAGGGCATGAATTTGGCCGTGATGGACGAATTACCCTTGGTAATGATTGATGTTCAGCGTGGCGGTCCATCGACAGGACTTCCCACCAAGACTGAGCAGGGCGATCTCTTGCAGGTGCTTTATGGCCGTAACGGCGAGTCACCCATGCCCGTGATTGCACCCACCAGTCCTGTAAACTGCTTCGATGCAGCGTACATGGCGTGCAAAATCGCCCTGGAACACATGACGCCTGTCGTGGTCTTGAGCGATGCATACATCGCCAATGGGTCGGGAGCATGGCCCATACCAGAAGTAAAAGATCTGCCAAGCATCACACCACACCGTGTTACGGAAGAGATGAAAGATAAATACACGCCATATATGCGCGATGAAAAGACGATGGCTCGCTATTGGGCTGTACCGGGTCAAGAGGGTTATGCCCACATCATAGGCGGACTGGAGAAAGACTCGGCCACTGGACAAATATCCAATGATCCCGACAACCACCATCAGATGGTGCGCAATAGGGCTGAGAAAGTGGCTCGCATTCCTGTTCCCGACCTGCATGTTTCGGGCGATGTGGATGGCGCCGAGTTGCTGATTGTGGGCTTCGGTGGTACCTATGGACACCTGTATACGGCGATGGAAGAGCTCTTGGAGCAAGGTAAGAAAGTGGCTTTGGCTCACTTTGAGTTCATCAATCCGCTGCCGGCCAACGCCATTGAGGTACTGAAACGCTATCCTAATGTGGTGGTAGCCGAACAAAACATGGGACAGTTTGCCACCTATCTCCGCTCGAAAGTCGACGGATTTGTTCCATATCAGTATAACGAAGTAAAGGGACAGCCATTCGTAGTGGCTAAGTTGGTAGATGCATTTACAAAAATATTGGAGGATAGAAAATGACACAAGTCACAGCAAATCAATATAAAAAAGGCCTGGCACGCTGGTGTCCGGGTTGTGGAGATCATTTCTTCTTGGCCAATTTGCACAAGGCGATGGCCGAAATGGGCGTTCCGCCACATGAAATAGCAGTGATTTCGGGTATCGGATGCTCGAGTCGACTGCCTTATTACATGAGTACGTATGCCATGCAGACCATCCATGGACGGGCTGCTGCCATCGCTTCTGGAGCCAAAATCGTGAATCCAAACCTCACGGTGTGGCAGATTAGTGGTGACGGAGATGGACTCGCCATCGGCGGAAACCATTTTATTCACGCCATTAGGCGCAATGTCAACCTGAACATGGTCTTGCTCAACAACCGCATTTATGGCTTGACAAAGGGACAATATTCACCCACTTCACCCCGAGGATTCGTGTCTAAATCGTCCCCCTACGGTACGGTGGAAGATCCATTCCAGCCAGCAGAGCTATGCTTTGGCGCCCGCGGAAGGTTCTTCGCGCGTGCGGTTGCCAACGATACGCCGCATACTGTTGAGATTCTTCAAGCTGCTTACAAGCACAAAGGTGCATCGCTATGCGAGATTTTGCAAAACTGCGTGATCTTCAATAACGGTGCTTACGAGCCGATTTACACCAAAGATGGGCGGAAGCAGCATGCCATCTATGTAGAGCATGGCAAGCCATTGTTGTTTGGAGAGAATAATGAATATGGCCTCGTGCAAGAAGGTTTCGGCCTGAAAGTGGTGAAGTTGGGCGAGAATGGCGTGACGGAGAAAGACATCTTGGTGCATGATGCGCATGCGCAAGACGACACCTTACACCTCAAGTTGGCCATGATGGACAACGAACATGGTTTTCCTGTGGCTCTGGGTGTCATCCGTGATGTGGAAGCACCAACGTATGATGAGATGGTGAACAAGCAGATTGAGGAGGTAACAGCAAAGAAACACTATCATAACTTTGCCGAATTATTGGAGACAAATGATATCTGGGAAGTGAAATAACCTTTCTGCTTCCCATATAACGGAATATCAAAAAAGCCCGAAGCCAATTGTATGCCACAAAGGATGCGATTGACTTTGGGCTTTATTGTTCACTCAAACCAGGCATTGCCACCTATTATGATATGTTATTATATGCACATCATGGCAGGCAGTTTAATGTTTTGGCAAATCAAAGACATGATTGATTGGCACCATGTCGAGAAGGAAGCCTGGTGAAACCCCACCAACGAACCAACAGTAAGCGCCTCTGCTCACTCGAAATACGCTGTCCTTATGGCAAGTGCCATGCCTACGATGCGGTTATCACTTACCCATGAGGCATCACTCATCACAAACTAACAATCTGTTCATCTTAATACTTCCCCAAAAACAATGAAGAAAATTCATATCACTATCCTGGCACTGGCTTGTGCTGCTAGCAGCATACAGGCCCAAGTAACCTATCCCTTTCAAGATGCTCGCCTATCGTTTGAACAGCGAGCCGACGACCTTTGTAAACGCCTTACGCTGGAGGAAAAAGCGGGATTGATGCAAAACAACTCGAAACCTGTGCCGCGTTTGGGCATCAAGCAATTCCAATGGTGGGGCGAAGCGCTCCATGGTTCGGCTCGAACAGGGTTGGCAACTGTCTTTCCACAGACCATTGGTATGGCGGCATCGTTCGACGATGAACTGCTTTTACAAGTGTTCAACATCGCCAGTACCGAAGCACGTGCCAAATACAATGTAGCTGCTAAGAAGGGATATTTTGACACTTCTTGGAGCGTTTCGTTGTGGACACCCAATGTAAATATCTTCCGTGACCCTCGATGGGGACGAGGTCAGGAAACTTATGGAGAAGATCCTTACCTGACATCGCGCATGGGCTGTGCCGTGGTTGAAGGCCTGCAAGGTGGCAAGGGGCCACACAAATATTATAAGGCTTTTGCCTGTGCCAAGCATTTTGCCGTGCATAGTGGCCCTGAATGGAACCGCCACTCAATCAGCATTGACGATGTTTCGCCTCGTGACTTTCATGAAACATACCTTCCTGCCTTTAAACATTTGGTGCAAGTGGGCGGTGTGAAAGAAGTAATGTGCGCCTACAACAGCATTGATGGCGAGCCCTGTTGCAGCGACCAGCGACTTCTGGAGCAACTCTTGAGAGACGAATGGGGATTCAAAGGCATTGTGGTGAGCGACTGTGGTGCTATCGACGACATCTGGCGTAAGGGCTTTCATGAAGTAGAACCCGATGCTGCACATGCTTCAGCGCGTGCAGTCAAAGGTGGTACCGACATGAGCTGCGGCCAAACTTACGGTTCGTTGCCGGAGGCGGTGAGGCTGGGAAAGGTGACGGAAGAGCGCATCGACAAAAGCTTGAAGCGCCTGATTGTAGGACGAATGCAGCTGGGTGAGTTTGATCCCGATTCAATTACACGCTGGAATGCCATCTCAATGAAGGACGTCAGTACACCGGCAAGCCGAGAGGTGACATTGAAAATGGCACGCGAAACCATGACGCTATTACACAATCCCAGGCATGCATTGCCTTTGTCCAAGCAGCTGAAGCAAGTGGTAGTCATGGGTCCAAACGCCAATGATTCGGTCATGATGTGGGGAAATTACAATGGGACGCCGCGCCACACCGTAACGATACTCGACGGAATACGTCGCAAGATAGGTGCACAGCGTGTGAAATTTATTGAGGGTTGTGGCCTGGTTCAACCGCATCGACGAGGTAATCAAGTACTGACCACGCAGCAGTTGGTCGAGGAGGTGGGAGACGTAAAGACGGTGATCTTCATTGGAGGTATCTCTCCTCAGTTGGAAGGCGAGCAGCTGGAGGTAGAGGCAAAAGGTTTCAAAGGCGGCGATAGGGTGACCATTGAGTTGCCCCAAGTGCAGCGGGAGATGATTACAGCCCTGCATGCCGCAGGCAAACAGATCATCATGGTCAACTGTAGTGGCAGCGCCATTGGACTGGTTCCGGAGGTAACACATACCGATGCTATCTTACAAGCATGGTATCCGGGTGAACGTGGCGGTGAGGCTGTGGCCGATGTGCTGTTCGGTGATTACAATCCGGCAGGAAAATTGCCCGTTACGTTCTATCGTGATGACTCGCAACTACCCGACTATCAGGATTACAACATGCGTGACAGAACCTATCGATACTTCAAAGGGAAACCTCTTTTCCCGTTTGGACATGGTCTGAGTTATACGTCCTTCAAGATAGGAAAGGCGAAAGTGAAGAACGGAAAACTCGCAGTAAGCGTGAAAAACACGGGCAAACGTGCTGGCGAGGAGGTGGTTCAAATGTATATCAGTTGCCTTGATGACCCCAACGGTCCTATCAAGTCGCTCAGGGGTTTCAAACGCATAGCGCTGCAAGCTGGCGAGGAACGCACGGTAACCTTGCATCTTCCACGCAAATCTTTCGAACGTTTTGACGAACAAACCAACACCATCCGTGTGGTTCCAGGCAAATACAGAGTGTATTATGGCACCAGTTCTGACGAGGCAGACTTACAATCTTTCATCTATCATTTGCAGTAAGAGGAAATAAATTTATTTTTATTTGCTTTTTCAAGGATTTCACATTATTTTTGTGAATCCACACTTGTTGACTACCTGATGCGGTTGATGCTAGGAAAACACCACCACATCTATTCTTAACAATACATGAAAAAGACCTTCTTGTGCATGTTTCTTCTGCTGTTTGGCGGCTTCACCTTGGCACAGAACAAGCTGTCTTGGGAAACCTATTATGAGCAGTTGACCGACATCGACGGCATAGAATCGGGTTCCTGGGAGGCCGCTTATGAGGTGTTGAGCGAGCTGGCCGAACACCCTTTGAACCTGAATGAGGCAAAGAGGGAGGATCTGGAACAGCTTCCTTTCTTGACACCGCAGCAGATAGAAGAGCTTGTGGAGTATCTGGACCGCTATGCGCCAATACGCAGTTGGGGAGAGTTGGCGATGATTGAGTCGCTCGATGCAACGCGTAGGAAGCTGCTATCCTTCTTCGTTACCCTTGGAACAGAACAGCCAAAAGCTTTCCCTTCCGCGAGCGATGTCATGAAGTATGGTCGTCATGAGCTGTTATTCACAGGAAAAGTGCCGTTCTACAAACGTCAAGGTGACGAGAAAGGCTACCTGGGGTATCCCTACAAACATTGGTGGCGATACAACTTTAAGTACGGACAGTACGTCAACGCGGGTCTTGTGGGGTCGCAAGATGCAGGTGAACCGTGGTTTGCGGGTCGCAACAAGTGGGGTTACGACTACTATTCCTACTATCTCCAGCTGAAAAACTGGGGACGGTTGAAGTCGATGGTGATTGGTCGTTATCGACTGAAGTTCGGTCTGGGTGTCAGCATGAACCGTGACTTTGGATTCGGAAAGTTAGCTACATTATCTGCTTTGGGCAACAACACCAACACTATTCGGACACAGTCGTCACGCTCGGAAGCCAACTACATGCAGGGAGTTGCAGCCACAGTGAACGTCGTGCGCGGCCTGGATTTGACGGGATTCGCATCCTATCGCAAGATAGACGGAACGTTGAGAAACGACGACAGCACGGCCATTGCCACGATTGTGAAAACAGGCTACCATCGCACGGAACACGAAATGGCTCGCAAACACAACACAGCCGAGCTGGTGGTCGGTGGCCATGCACAGTATTTCAAAAATGGTTTTCATGTGGGAATGACGGCTTTTCACACGTCACTCGACCGCCCTTTGCGACCGAAAACGGAACAGTTGTATCGCCTATACAACGCTTCGGGCAAGTCGTTTTGGAATGCCAGCGTGGATTATGGGTACGTCAGTCGTAAATTATCCATACAAGGTGAAACTGCCACAGGCGATTGTAGAGCCTTGACCACGGTACACTACTTGAGTTATCAGTGCACATCAGCGTGGTCGGTGATGGCCGTACAGCGTTTCTACTCGTACAAATACCACTCGCTGTTCAGCCAAAGTTTCAGCGAAGGAGGGAAAGCGCAGAACGAAAGCGGCATCTACCTGGGCACCAACTGGCATGCCTCTCGTCATCTATCGTTGATGGCCTACGTTGATTATGCCTATTTTCCATGGGCCAGATATCAAGTGAGCAAGGCCAGTTCTGCATGGGACTGTCTGCTAATGGGCAACTACCAGCGACGCAAGTGGCAGCTGCAAGGGCGCTATCGACTGCGGCTTAGGGAGAAAGATAATGCGGAGAAGTCGGCCTTATTGCCCGAACGCATCCATCAGGGGCGCCTGTCTGTGATGTTTGACGATGAACATTGGCTGTTTAAGACGCAAGGCGATCTGTCCTATCACGACTTATCAACCAAGAGTTTTGGCTACATGATTGCCGAAACCATGGGCTATCGGCGGGGACGTTTGCGCGCGTTTGCCAATATAGGGTATTTCAATACCGACGATTTTAACAGTCGAATTTACTGTTACGAACGCGGTTTGCTCTACACGTTTGCCTTCCCCGTGTTCTCTGGAGAGGGCATACGTTACGCCATCAACGTGCGTTGGGATGCCAACAGCAAGCTCATGTTCATGGCAAAGCTGGGCACCACGCACTACTTTGACCGTGACAAAATTGGCAGTTCGTACCAACAAATCAACCAAAGTTCGCAAACCGACCTGGAGATGCA
>ERZ1036438.298-NODE-298-length-24890-cov-6.674935_pt1 | contig 24890 bp, 18 predicted proteins | sample MGYA00514224_ERZ1036438 | MGnify/ENA primary metagenome ERZ1036438 (study PRJEB33795, sample SAMN09464924) | human gut metagenome | host: Homo sapiens | place: USA: Stanford, California | collected 2016-07 | study: EMG produced TPA metagenomics assembly of the...
AGCATCTGCCTTACAAGCAGAGGGTCGGCGGTTCGAATCCGTCAACGCCCACACTGAGAGTCTTGTTGTTCTGAGTAATAACGAGGCTCTTTTTTATAAACCCACCTGTAGAACGTTATGGTATGTCAGACGTTTGTCATTTCTTCCAACTTCATCCCGCTGTCTTGACAATAAAACGTAAAAATGTACGTTATGCAGACGTGCAATGCAAGAAAATCACGTTACTCTGTCTGCTGCTGTGGATGGTTGGGACGGCAAGGGCGCAATACGATGTGGCGTTCAGTCATTATTTTGACATGCAACCCTCGTTCAATCCTGCTTCTGTGGGCAAACAGAACAAACTCAACATCAATGCGGCTTACGCCATGAGTTTCGTTGGATTTAAAAACAACCCACGAACGATGTATGCTGCTGCTGATATGCCTTTTTATTTTCTCAAGGCATATCATGGAGGTGGCGTACAGCTGATGAACGACCAGATAGGTCTTTTTACCCATCAACGCTTGGCTTTGCAGTATGCCCTTCGCTTCAAATTGTTCGGAGGCCGACTTGCGGTTGGCGCACAAGCGGGCTTGTTGAGTGAGGCGTTTGATGGCACCAGGCTCAATTTAGGTGATGCCAACGACCCTGCTTTTATCAATACAAAGGCCGAAGGAAATGCCTTCGATCTCGGTGCGGGCGTGTATTATTCGCATCGGTCATGGTATGTAGGCGTGTCGGCGTTGCATCTTACTTCACCACTCATTGAGTTTAATGAGAAAAATCAATTACAAATCGATCCTACATATTATTTAACAGGTGGATACAATATACACTTGAGAAATCCGTTTCTTACAATACAGCCATCTGTGTTGGTTCGCACAGACGGGGTAGCCTACCGTGGCGACCTTACAACCCGCCTGGTGTACCAGCATGAGAAGAAAATGATGTACGGGGGTGTAGCTTATAGTCCCACCAACTCAGTCACGTTCTTGGCAGGCGGTAGTTTTCATGGCATCGTGCTGGGTTATAGTTATGAATTGTACACCTCGGCCATCCAACCGGGCAACGGCAGTCACGAACTGTTTGTTGGTTACCAGATGGATGTCAATCTGGCTAAGAAGGGAAGAAACAAGCACAAAAGTGTAAGACTTCTATAATGACCATCGTGGAAAAATGAAATTCAGGAATATGAAGAGAGACATGATATTCGGCTTGGCCGTGATAGGCTTGATGATGCTGACAGGTTGCTTCGGCAGCAAGTCTGCTTCTATGGGTAAAGGCGGCGAAGTAGTGGGTGTTGGCGGAAAAGCCTTCACCGAACCCACGCCATACGGGATGACACGGGTAAGCCGTGGCTATTTGAAGATGGGGCTTGAAAAGCAGGATAGCCTTTGGGGCAAACAGTTTTCGCAGAAAGATATCTCTGTAGACGGGTTCTGGATGGATGAAACAGAAGTGACAAACTCTGAATACAAACAGTTTGTCACCTGGGTTCGCGACAGCATCTTGCGTACCCGTTTGGCCGATCCGGCTTATGCGGGTGACGAGACTTATCTCATTACAGAGGACAAAAACGGTGACCCTGTCAAGCCTCATCTGAACTGGAAAAAAGCACTTCCCCGTAAGATGAATGAGGATGAGCAGCGCGCCTTGGAGAGCATGTATGTCACCAACCCGGTGACGGGCGAGAAGTTGCTCGACTATCGGCAGCTGAACTATCGCTACGAGGTGTACGACTATACGACCGCTGCCTTGAGAAGAAACAGAATGTTGCCTCAAGAGCGTAATCTTAATACCGACCTGACCATTGATCCTGATGAAGTGGTGATGATTTCCAAGGACACTGCTTACGTTGATGACAACGGACAGATAGTGAGCGAAACCATCAACCGACCACGCTCGGGTCCATGGGATTTTCTCAATACTTATATCGTTAACGTGTATCCAGACACCACCTGTTGGGTGAATGATTTCCAAAATTCGGACAACGAGACTTATCTCCGTAACTATTTCAGCAATCCGGCGTACAACGATTATCCTGTCGTGGGCGTTACTTGGGAACAGGCCAACGCCTTCTGTGCGTGGCGAACCGATTATCTGTTAAAAGGATTGGGTGGAGAGGCTCGTTACATACAACGCTATCGTCTGCCAACAGAAGCAGAGTGGGAATACGCGGCTCGTGGCAAAGACGGCACGGAGTTCCCCTGGGAAAATGAGGCGGTAGCCTCAGGTGAGGGTTGCTTCTATGCCAATTTCAAGCCCGACCGTGGCAACTATACCAAGGACGGCAACCTCATTACCAGTAAGGTAGGCATCTACGGTGCTAACTCCAATGGTTTGTATGACATGGCGGGTAACGTGGCAGAATGGACGAGTACCATATATAATGAGGCCGGTGTCGATGCGATGAACGATTTGAATCCGCAGTTGGAGTATAAGGCGGCGTTGGAAGATCCTTACAAATTGAAGAAAAAAAGTGTACGCGGCGGATCGTGGAAAGACCCAGAATCGTACATCAGAAGCGCTTGGCGTACATGGGAATATCAAAACCAGCCTCGCTCGTACATCGGGTTCAGATGCGTACGCAGCTTGGCAAACACAACCAGTACTAAACAGAAGAAAGGCAAAAGGAAATGAGTGGATACAGCAAATTCAATATCATTTATCGTCTGCAAAAGTGGATGGACAGTGTTCCAGGGCAGACGTTCTTGAACTATGCTTACAGTTGGGGTGCCTCATTGGTCATCCTGGGAGCTTTGTTCAAACTTACTCACTTGTCCGGTGGCAACCTCATGTTGTTCATAGGCATGGGTACTGAGGTCTTCGTGTTCTTCCTCTCGGCTTTTGACCGTCCGTTTGACAAAACGGCAGACGGTCGTGACATCCCGACGCGAGTGACGGAAGAGTATTTGGAAACAGGTCAGGTAACGTATGACTATGATACGACTCCCGCACAAGCTGTGAATACATCAAGGCCTGCTGCCTCAGCCCCACGACGCGCTGTTGTTGGACATTCGTCTGCTGCAGAGCAGTCTGTAGGGGAAGTATCTGCAGAGGTTCCCTTGGGAAGTCAAGTTCAACAGGTTGAGAATGCACAGCAATTGCAGACTTTGGCCGAGGCACAAAACAACTATGTTGATGCGCTGAAACGCCTGACGGAGACGTTAGGAAAGGTATCAGAGCAGAGTGTAAGACTGACCCGGGATAGTGAGGAAATGGAAAACCTGAACCGTACGTTGACGGGTATATCCAAAGTTTACGAAATGCAGTTGAAGGGGGCCAGTCAGCAGATAGGCACCATTGACCAAATCAATGACCAGACCCGGAAGATGGCACAACAGATTGAGCAGCTCAACAAGATATATGCTCGCATGATTGAGGCCATGACCGTGAACATGCGCGCAGCCAATCCTGGGTTAGAGCCGTCACAAGAGTAAACAACTCATCAACTCACAGACTCATGAACTTATCAACTCAAGAAGTCACCAACTTATAAACTCAAGAACTCACCAACTCACCATGGCAATAAAGAAAAGACCGTTATCTCCGCGCCAAAAGATGATTAACCTCATGTATGTCGTCTTGATGGCAATGCTGGCTCTGAACGTTTCCACGGAAGTCTTAGAAGGATTCGCCGTGGTAGAGGAGAGCCTGAACCGTACAACGGACAACTCGTCAAGGGAGAATGTGTCTATCTATCACCAACTCTCGGAGCAGTTCAAGTCAAATCCAGAGAAGGTGCAAGCATGGTTTGACAAGGCTACGACGGTGAAACGTATGAGTGACTCGTTGTATGATTTTGCGCAACAGCTCAAGGAAAATATCGTCAAAGAGGCTGACGGCCCTGATGGAAACGTGTTCGACATCAAACACAAGGATGACCTTGAAGCCGCCTCGCACGTCATGTTGGCTCCCGGGACAGGCAAAGGAAAGCTGCTTTATGAGCGAGTGAATCATTATCGAGAGCAAATTTTGAAGATGATAACCGATGAGCACCAGCGCAAGACGATAGAGAGCAACCTCACAACGCAACTGTCCAAACGCGCCAAGGCGATGGGTAAGAATTGGCAGGAATATATGTTTGAAGACATGCCTGTGTCGGCTGCCGTCACGATGTTATCCAAATTGCAAAGTGATGTGCGCTATGCCGAGGGAGAAGTGCTGCATGCACTCGTGGCCAATGTCGACGTCAAGGACATTCGTGTCAATAAGTTGAGTGCCTTTGTCATCCCCGAGTCACGCACTGTTGTTAGTGGTGACCGGTTCTCTGCACAGATTGTTATGGCGGCAGTGGATACCACTCGCCAACCAGAAATATATATAGGTGGAAGGAAAGTAAACTTACGAAACAACACATACCAGTTTACTGCTGGTGGTGTTGGCGAGCATTCGTTCAGTGGTTACATCACAATGCGAAATGGAAGCGGCGATGTGATACGGCGTGATTTCACGCAAAAGTATTCTGTTGTGGCGCCCAGCGCAACCGTGTCGGCTGACTTGATGAACGTGTTGTACGCTGGTTATGAGAATCCCATCAGCATCAGTATTCCCGGTGTGCCGCTAACATCTGTCTCAGCATCAATGACTGGTGGAGGATTTAGGTCAGTAGGAGCTGGTAAGTACATCGCTCGTCCAACAGCTGTTGGTAAAGATGTCACCATCCAGGTGTCGTCCAATTATAATGGTGTGTCACGACAGGTGGGCAAATTCACGTTTCATGTGCGCAAATTGCCTGATCCTATTGCATACATTGCCATGGGAACCGATCGGTTTAAAGGTGGTGGTTTAGCCAAAGCCTCCTTGATGGGAGCCACTGGTATCAACGCTGCTATCGACGATGGCTTGTTGGATATCCAGTTCAAGGTGATTGGTTTTGAAACCGTTTTCTTTGACAACATGGGTAATGCCGTTCCGATGACTTCCGATGGGGCACGCTTTTCGGCGCGGCAACGTAATGAATTCCGCAAGCTGTCTCGTAATCGTCGGTTCTATATATCACATGTCACGGCAGTTGGTCCTGATGGGTTAACCCGTCGACTGCCTGCGTCTATGGAAATTATCGTCAAATAAATATGGGTGACATCACCTCGACAAGCTGTATAATCAGAAATAAAATGAAGAAGAAATTATTATTCATATCCCTGTTATTGTGTGTCGTTCAGTTCACCGTTGCACAGCCGCCGGCTCGAAGAGCGCAGCAACAACGCGCACAACAGTCAAGTGCTAATACGATTAGCATGCGTGCACAGCTGTCATATCCTACAGAGGCTAAAATGGCAGAGGATGTGGTTTGGCGGCGCGACATCTATCGTGAGCTCGACTTGACACAAGATGCCAATGCGGGTTTGTACTATCCTGTGGAGCCTATGGGTACGCAGATGAACCTGTTTTGCTACATTTTCAAGCTGATGATGACAGGCAACATCCGTGCGTATGAGTATCGGTTGGATGGTAATGAAACGTTCGAAGATTCTGCCAGGGTGAAACCTTTGGCGTTTTTAGACAACTATCATGTCTACTATGAGCGCACTGATCGAGGTATTCGGATTGATGATAGTGATATTCCTTCGCGTGAGGTGACCGCTTATTACATCAAGGAGAGTGCTTATTATGATCAAGCTACGGCAACTTTCCACACCAAAGTCTTGGCCTTATGTCCCATTATGAAGCGGGTAGACGACTTTGGTGATGGTGCCACATCCTATCCCTTGTTCTGGGTGAAGTATGAAGATTTGGCTCCATTCTTGTCCAAACAGACCATCATGACGAGCAACCTCAACAATGCAGCCGTGATGAGTGTGGACGACTATTTTACGAAAAACCTATATAAAGGAAAGATTTATAAGACCAACAACATGTTGGGACGAACGTTATCTCAAGAATATCCCACTGATTCGGCCATGGCGAACGCACAGAAGCGCATTGAGGCGGAAATAAAACTCTTTGAGAAAAACATGTGGGGAGACCAGGCTCGCAAGGACTCTTTGGACAGCATAGCCAAGCTCAATCCTAAAGATGTCAAGTCAAAGCGTGTAAAACGTAATCGAAGAGCGGCGGGCAAGAAGACGACTGTCAAGAGTAGTAGAAGCCGTCGCACCTCCTCTTCGTCAAGCAATTCGCCTGCACGTGTAACCGTTAGGCGACAACGTCATTAAATGATTGATTATTTTTTCTTATTTAAATAAATACACAAAGAAATGAAAAAAAGTGTTTTATCACTTATCATGGTTTTGGCCATGGTAACAGTTTTACCAGTTAGTGCACAAGTAAAGTTTGGTATCAAGGGAGGTATGAACCTCAGTCAGATGTCATTAGACAAAGATGTTTTCAACACATCCAATCGTGCTCGTTTCTTCATTGGTCCGACTTTAAAGATGGGTTTGCCTGCTCCTGGCCTAGGTTTGGACCTGTCTGCATTGTACAACAGGCAAGAAGCTAAGGTTGAAGGTGTTAACAACAAGTTCAATACCGTTCTGAAACAGCAACAACTGATAGTTCCTGTGAACGTAAAATATAGTATTGGGATGGGCAGCGCAGCCAATATTTTCGTGTTTGCAGGTCCGCAGATTGCTTTCAATATTGGTGATAAGGTGAAGAAACTCTCTGATTTTGAAGATCAAGCAGCTGAGTGGACATTGAAGTCATCTAACTTCAGTGTTAATGCAGGCCTTGGTTTGACCATCGCCACGCATTTCCAAGTCACAGCCAACTACAATGTAGGTGTCGGTAAGACGGGTGACATTACATGGAAAGGTGTGAAAGAAAGCGTAGAGAACCACAAGACCCAGGCCAACTCTTGGCGTGTAGGTGTGGCCTATTTCTTCTAAGAAAACCAAGCATCAGCATAGATTGCTGATGACAATTGAAGCAAAAAGGGGAAGTTGCTGCTTGGCAACTTCCCCTTTTTGCTTCTTTCATTGTAGTTTTATCTCAATGATTCATCATCTTATTCATTCTCGTCTATCACGTCCTTCATGCGTTTCAATCCTTCGAGCATGAGGCTGCGAGGCATGGCAATGTTGATTCGGATGTAATCTGCACCTGTGGTTTTACCGTACATGGTGCCGCGATTCACAAAGACTTTCCCTTCTTTCAGCAATTTCTCAGTCAGTTCATCGCCAGTCATGCCCATTACCCGAACATTCACCCAGACAAGGTATGTACCCTCCAAGTCGATGACCTTGAGTTGGGGGAGGTTGTCCTTGAAGAATGTTTTCAGTGCCTGGTAGTTCTCCCAGAGATAGACATTGAGTTGATCAATCCAGTCCTCGCCCTCGTTGTAGGCTGCCTGCAGGGCGATCACACCGAACGGATTGACGTCGCACACCTCGTTGATATTGATGGCGCGGTCAATCTTTTGTCGGTCTTCTGCATTGCTGGTGATGATGTTGGCGATTTGTAATCCAGCAATATTGAACGATTTAGTGGGTGAATTGGTCGTGATGCAATTGTCCTGACACGCTTTGGAAACGGCGGCAAAGGGTGTGAACTCATGACCTGGCATAACGAGTTCGCAATGAATTTCGTCGGCTATTACCTTCACGCTATGCCTGAGACAGATATCGTTCATGCGGCTCAGCTCCTCTGGTGTCCACACCCGTCCGGCTGGGTTGTGTGGGTTGCAGAGCAAGAACACTTTTGTTTTCTCATCAGCTGCCTGTCTCTCAAAGTCGTCAAAGTCGATTTCATACGAGTTGCCTTTGCGCACCAGTGCATTTTCGGCGGTGGTGCAGCCATTGTTTCGGATAGACGAGAAGAAGCAATTGTATACCGGTGTCTGCACCAGTACCTTGTCTCCAGGCTCCGTTAGTGCCTTGATGATGGCCGAAATGGCTGGTACCACCCCAGATGTATAGATGATCCAGTCGCGCTCGATGTGCCATTGGTGGCGCCTTTCAAACCACGAAATGATGCTCTCGTAATAGCTGTCAGGCACCATGGTGTAACCAAACACGCCATGGTCTACACGCTTTTTCAGTGCATCAAGAATGCAGGGTGCAGCCTTGAAGTCCATGTCGGCCACCCACATGGGTATCACTCCCTCTTCTTTCGCCTCGTCCCATTTCACCGAGTTGGTGCCGCGGCGGTTCACAATCTCGTCAAAATCGTATTTCATCTTTATTTGTTGTTTGATGGTTTGTTGCGTACAATAATCTCGCAGTTGTTGGGTTGCAGCACATGCTCGTCGATGGTCACCGAGCCGATGGCATCGGCTACGATGCGTCCAGATGTGGGATTCTTGATATTAGTCACCGCCCCGCGGATGTCGGCCACGAGGGTCGTCTCCTCAAACATGCGGTTGCAATCTGCCCCAAACGTACAGTTTTCCAAGACGAGGTCTTGGCAATAGCACAAAGGCTGCTCGCCCGTGATGTGACAATTCACTAATTTGAGGTTCTTGGAGTGCCATCCGAGGAACTCTCCGTTCAGCTCCGAATCGTACACCGTGACGTTCTCGGTCTCCCAAAACGAGTCCTTGGTGGTGATTTTGGCGTTGCGTATCACGGCGTCCTTCACATATTGGAACACGTATTTGCTGTCGCTTTCCAATCCGTCTACATCCACATGGTTGCAGAACATAAATGGATAGGTGCCGTCGTGCAGCTTCACGTTGCGCAGGGTAAGGTGATTTACCTTCCAGAAAGTTTCGTCAGCATCGTTAATCTGCACGTTCACCAGCTTCAGTCCGTTCATTTCTCGAAACAGTTTGGGTGCGTCAATGATGGTGTCGCTCATCACCATGTCGTTGGAATACCATATCGCCGAGCGCGATCCGGTCTCAAAATAACAGTTGGTAATCACCGAGTGATCCACATGCCACCATGGATATTTGCCGATAAACCGACAGTGGTCGGCCTCTATGTTGTGGCATTTCTTGATTCCCGACTCGCCCTCTGTAATCGTAACATCCTCCAGTCGCGTGCCGTGAATGCCGAAGAGCGGCCGTTCTCCTCCAAACTCTTTACCTTTTATCAATTCCATTTTCATTTATCATGTTTAGTTTCAAGTGCAAAGGTACTAATAATAAGCCGTATAGCCCAAGTACACCTTTCGTTTTCTTCCCGTGTGTGTCCGTCGGGCGAGGTACAAATAAAAAGAAGGATGCAGCATCTTCTTGGCTGCATCCTTCTGTGATAATCGTCTGTCTGTCTGTTCAGACGACAGCGTTTAAAGATTCGGGTTGATGCTTGACCATTCTGAGATTGCTGGAACGATGTTCAGTGTTACCAACTCATCGCGCATCTTGCACAGGTGCTCATAGCTGGCATCCAGCTTGGCGTTCTCCTCATCTGTACCCTGTGGAACCTCATAGTGTGCGCCTGTCTTGTCGAGCGTTGTCTTCATGGCCATCATGATATGGTCATACTTGTCAGTGCTTACATAAGTGCCGACGGGGAAACGGAACGGCTCGCCGCCCATCACCGAGCGAATCATCTCTACCGACAGGTAGGCTGGGCTCTGGAAAGAAGAGCGTCCACGGAGCTCAATAATCTTGGCACCACCCTTGGTCACGTCCTTCTTCATCTGCTCCCACTCCTCGTTGGTGAACTCGGGTGTGCCGATAATCTCTGTCAGGGGCTTGCCCGAAATGGTAACATGACTGCCGTAAACGGCCATCTGCTCGCCGTGTCCACCATAGGTTGCGGCTCCCTTCACCTCAGTCTGCATCACGTTGAACTTCTTTGCCAGTGCGCTCTGCAGACGGGTAGAGTCAAGAGCTGCCAAGGTTGTAACCTGTGAAGGTTTCAAACCTGAGTAAAGAAGCGTTACCAAACCTGTGAGGTCAGCTGGGTTAAAGATAATCACAACATGCTTCACATCAGGGCAGTACTTCTTGATGTCCTTGCCCAAACCCTCTGCAATCTCGCAGTTACCTTTGAGCAAATCCTCGCGTGTCATGCCTGCCTTGCGGGGAGCACCACCTGAAGAGATGATGTACTTGGCATCGGTGAAAGCCTCTTTAACGTCTGTTGTCGCAACGATGTTCACTGCATCGAAGCCACTCTGGCGCATCTCCTCAGCCACGCCCTCTGGTGAGAATACGTCATAAAGACAGATGTTGTTTGTAAGACCCATAGACAATGCTGTCTGAACCATGTTGGAACCAATCATTCCGGCTGCGCCGACGATGGTCAATTTTTCGTTTGTCAAAAATGCCATAATTTAATTTGAATATTTATAAATGTTACTATATATGTCCTATTGCTTGTGACCACAAAGTTAATAAAAAGTAGGAACATACTGGTCTTTAATTGCTTTTTAATTTGTTATTTATTCTAAAACTGGCTTTGTTTGTCATCCGTGCTTGACAATTTGAAGAATTTTATTTGTCGCTGTGCCAGCAAAAAACTATCTTTGCGATAGAATAAACAAAACAGAATGACTATGAAAACAGAGATTGCAGACCGACTTTCAGCGTTGCGAGAGGTGATGAAACGTGAGCGACTGGCCGCGTTTATCTTTCCAAGTACCGATCCCCATAACAGCGAGTATGTGCCCGATCATTGGAAAGGGCGTGAGTGGATATCAGGCTTTGATGGCTCGGCCGGTGTGGCAGTCGTCACAATGAACAATGCTGCGCTGTGGACCGACTCGCGCTACTTCATCGCTGCGGCCAACCAACTGGCTGGAACGGAGTTTCAATTGATGAAGCAGGGCTTGCCTGAGACGCCCACCATAGCCGATTGGCTGGGTACCGAACTTCAACAAAGCGACAGTACCGAAATCGGTATGGATGGTCAGGTGAACGCTCACCAATTTGTGATGCAGATGAAACAGGACATGCGTGATCGGGGCGGCATCACCATTCGGACGAACCTGGACCCACTGGCAATCATCTGGAAAGACCGTCCCAGCATCCCGAAAGACACGGTGCAGATTCAGCCCTTGCGGTATGCAGGCGAACGAACCGCTGACAAACTGACCCGCATTCGTCAGGCCCTGCGCCGACAACACGCCGATGGTACCCTGGTTTCTGCCCTCGATGACATTGCCTGGACTTTGAACCTGCGCGGCACCGACGTGCATTGCAACCCCGTGTTCGTGGCCTACCTGCTGATTAGTACCACGAAAGCCACCCTATGCATCGACCCCGACAAGCTCACGCCCGACGTGAAAGCTTATCTGAAAGGTGAGGGCGTGGAGGTGAGCGGCTATGACCAGATCAAGGATGAGCTGGCTGGCTATGGCGAATACAACATCGCATTGGATCCGCAGCAGATCAATCATGACCTGTTTGAAGGGGTAAGTGGCCCCAAAATCCTCCCGCTTACCAGTCCCATCCCTCTGTTGAAAGCAGTGAAAAACCAAGCCGAAATTGCCGGCTTCCGTGCCGCCATGGTGCGTGATGGCGTGGCGATGGTGAAATTTCTGCGGTGGCTCAAGCCGGCCGTTGTGGCTGGTGGACAGACTGAGATGTCGCTCGATGAGAAGCTAACCGCTTTGCGTTCCGAACAAGACCTGTTTAGGGGCGTGTCTTTCGATACCATCGTGGGCTACGAGGAGCATGGAGCCATCGTACATTATGAGGCCACACCCGCTACTGACGCGCCCATAGAACCTCGGGGATTGGTGCTGATAGACAGCGGAGGGCAGTACCAAGACGGCACCACCGACATCACCCGAACCATCGCTTTGGGTGAGCTGACCGACGAACAGCGTCGCGTGTACACGCTGGTGCTGCGGGGACACATCCAACTGGAGCTGTGCAAATTCCCGTCGGGGGCGTGTGGCTCGCAGCTCGACGCATTGGCACGGCAGCCCATGTGGCGCGAGGGGATGAACTTCATGCACGGCACTGGGCATGGCATGGGCAGTTATCTCAATGTGCATGAGGGTCCTCATCAGATTCGTATGGAGTGGCGACCGGCTCCCTTGCTTGCCGGCATGACCGTTACCGATGAGCCGGGCATCTACATGGAAGGCAAGTTTGGCGTGCGAATAGAGAACACGCTGCTCGTTACCCCCTATAAGGAGACCGAGTTTGGCACCTTCCTGCAATTCGAATCGCTCACGCTGGCACCCATCGACACTACGCCCATCCTCATGGACATGCTGCTCGAGGAAGAGAAGGCATGGCTCAACGCCTATCATGCCGAGGTGTACCGACAGCTCTCACCCCATCTTTCGGACGAGGAGAACGAGTGGCTGACCAAGGCAACGCAAGCAATCTGATGCCCACAGGAACCCCTCTGTTTTGTCAATTTTGATTCACTAAAAAAAGGTGCTTCAAAAAGTTCATTATAGAAAAAAATAGCGATAATTTGGCTCAAAATATGTGCTGTTTTCTTCTTTCCAGCCTCGTTTTTTGGCAATAGCCATGCTTTCGACTGCGAAAGGCATTGGGTTTGGTCCTCAAACTCGATGCCTTTCCAGTCTTAACCCATGGCTTTATAAGCCCAAAAGCATGTCTTTTCACCCCTGTTTTTACGCCCGTTTTTCGTAAACCGTTGACTATCAATATTGTCATATTTTCAATATTTGCACCCAACTTGCCTGTCGCTCACAAATAAGCGCGTATTTCAGCGATGTTTGTAAAGATTATTCTAATCCCGAATGCTGTTCGCTTAGTGGGGATGTGATATATTTAGAATGCCAATTTTTTGCACAACCATTCGACTTTTTGCCATATTTTTCGTATATTTGCATAACAGCCTAAAGTGTGAAATGTAGGTAGCTGTTGTCGCTACTCATGTTTTAGGCACCTAAAACAGAGGAATATGAAGCGGAAAAAATTGTTTATTGTATCGAATCGTTTGCCCGTGAAGGCAAAGGAAACTAGTGAAGGTCATTTTGAATTTGAACGTAGTGAAGGCGGCTTGGCAACGGGCTTGAACTCATTGCAAACATCCTATGAACAGCATTGGATAGGATGGCCGGGCGTTTGTTTGAAGCGGAAGGCCGATGAGAGGAAAATCAAGGAGGAGTTGGAGAAATTCAATTATCACCCGGTGTTCTTGAGTGCAACCCAATACAATAATTATTATGAGGGGTACAGTAACAGTACCATCTGGCCGCTGTGCCACTATTTTTATGAGTTCTCCAAGTACCGTAGAGGTTTTTGGCAGGCTTATCAGGACGTGAACAGGTTGTTCTGCAAGGAGGTGCTCAAACATATTGATGACGATAGCATGATATGGGTGCAGGATTACCAGCTGATGTTGTTGCCTGGGATGTTGCGTGATGGGAAGGCATCGTTGAAGATAGGCTATTTTCATCATATTCCGTTCCCTTCGTACGAGTTGTTTAGGGTGCTGCCCGAACGTCGTAACTTGTTGAGAGGACTGCTGGGTGCCGACTTCATTGCTTTCCATACCCACGACTACATGCGACATTTCATCAGTGCCGTGGAGCGTACTTTGCATTTTGAATTCAAGTTAAACGAGGTCATGGTAGACGGACGTGCTGTGCATGTAGATGCCTTACCAATGGGAATCAACTACGAGTTGTATCATGAAGCTCCAAAGAAGCGCCCTGTGAAGGATGCCATAAAACGTATGAAGAGTCAGTTTGGTAAACACAAAATCATCTTGTCAGTAGACCGATTGGATTACAGCAAAGGCATCTTGCATCGACTGGTGGGCTTTGAAACGTTCTTGGAAAAGCATCCTGAGTATCAAAATAAGGTGACGCTGGCCATGATTATTGTGCCCTCGCGCGACAAAGTGAGCAGTTATGCTGAGATGAAACGGCGCATTGATGAGCGCATTGGTGCCATCAATGGCAAATATGCAGGCATCGGTTGGACACCAGTATGTTATTACTATCACCCTTTTCCTTTCGAAGATTTGGTGGCGATGTACAAGTTGGCTGATGTCGCTTTGGTCACTCCGCTGCGTGATGGTATGAATTTGGTGGCTAAGGAGTATGTCGCTACGAAAGACAATGACCTTGGTGTATTGATATTGAGCGAGATGGCCGGTGCGTCTTCTGAGCTTTCGGATGCCATCCAAATCAACCCGAATGATACCGACCAGATTAGCATGGCCATCTGCGAGGCGCTGGAAATGCCTGAAGAGGAGCAGAAAGAACGATTGCAGAACATGCAAGACATTGTTGGTAAGCAGAGCGTTAAGAAATGGGCAGGCGACTTTGTAGATGCGTGGAAAGAAGTTATTGAGCGCAATGAAACGCTCATGAAGAAATACATCTCTAAGATAGTATTCTCGGACATCAAGCAAAAGTACAATGCCAGCAAACATAGACTCATCATGTTGGACTATGACGGTACATTGGCTGCTTTCCGTAGAGATCCTGAAAAAGCATCTCCCACCACCGAGGTGAAGAACATGTTGCGAAAGCTGTGTGATGACGAACGCAATACGGTGGTCATCAACAGTGGTCGCGATCACCGTACACTTGATAAGTGGTTGGGCGACTTGCCGCTGTCGTTTGCGGCCGAGCATGGTGCGTTCTATAAGGAAAACGGCGAGTGGCACGAGAATGTGGAGCCGCAGGCATGGGACGAACGGCTCATGAGCATCCTTCGAGAATTTGAGGACAAAACACCTAACTCGCGTTTGGAGGTCAAAGCTACGGCCGTGGCATGGCATTATCGTAAGGTGGACAATTGGATTGGGATGTTTAGGGCGCAACAGTTGATGCATGCCTTGATACCTATATGCTCTCAAAACAACCTCCAGATTATGAGAGGCAACAAGATTGTGGAAGTAAAGCCTGCCGAATATTCAAAAGGTTCGGAAGTACAACGTATCTTGAATCAACGTTCTTATGATTTCATCTTAGCCATTGGTGATGACGTGACCGATGAGGACATGTTCAGGGCTTTGCCAGAAGAAGCGGTGACCATCAAGGTGGGTTATGCTTGTGATGATGCTCGGTATAACCTGTTGGGACAGAAAGATGTACTGCCTTTCTTGAACAATTTGCTGTCGTGAACATGAGGCTTGTGCTGAACAAGACTTTGATTAACTCATCTATAAAAAGCAGTCAAATGCATGGTTTAACGGCAATATGACTGTTGAAAATTATCTAAAACAAACTGACAACCAATCAAAATATGAAATTAAACTACGGCGTGATAGGCAACAGTTGTACGGCGGCATTGGTCTCTGACCGTGCCTCGATAGACTGGCTTTGTATGCCTAATTTTGACTCTCCTTCGGTCTTTACATCTTTGTTGGATCAAGAAAAGGGAGGGTCGTTTGGCTTCGAAGTAGGAGAAGAGTACGAAGTGACACAGGCCTATATACCGCATACCAATATATTGTCAACGACATTCACCTCGGAAGAAGGTGCTTTCGCTGTCGTTGATTTCATGCCTTGTTACCGAAAGGATCATAGTGATGAAAACTACAACCCGGCTGAGGTGTACCGGTATATCCGGCTGCTCAGCGGGCATCCAAGGTTTGCAGTCAACTATCAGCCCCGTCCTGATTATGCTCGTGGTAAGACCATCTATAACATGACGGAGCAATATATAGAATCGATGTCGTCATCCAACAACAAAGACCGACAGTATCTGTATTCTTCCCTCCCGTTGCAGGATGTCTTGGATGGAGTTGTCTTCGAACTTGAAAAAGATGAATTCTTCTTGTTGGCATCCAATGAGAAGGTGGTTAAGATAGATCTTGAACGGGAGAAGATGGATTATTGTCGTACGTTGGTCTATTGGTTGAACTGGTCGAACATGACAAAGAAGTTCACCCACTATAACGATGTCATCGAGCGAAGTTTCCTAACCTTAAAACTGTTGTCCTTTTACAACGGTGCTGTGTTGGCCGCTTTGACCACCAGCCTGCCCGAAACGCCTGGAGAAGTGCGCAATTGGGATTACCGCTTTTGTTGGCTGAGGGATGCATCGATGACCATTGAGACGCACATCAACTTGGGACATACCCGTTCTGCAAAGCGCTTCATGCGGTTCGTGGAGTCTACCTTCGTGGGCAATCATAACGGTTTTCAAATCATGTATGGCATCAGAGGTGAGCGTGACTTGGTGGAAGAACATCTGGACCACTTCTCCGGATACCTCAATTCAAAGCCCGTTCGAATCGGTAACGCAGCCTATCACCAGAAGCAAAACGACTCATTTGGCTACCTCATGAATCTGATTTACCAGTATTTCAGTCTGATACCTGGTTCATTAGACGATGTGGAGAATCTCTGGGACATGGTGAAAAACATCATGCGAACCGTCATAGACGACTGGCGTAAACCCGATAAGGGTATCTGGGAGATTCGTGGTGAGGCTCAGCACTTTGTTTCTTCAAAGGTGATGTGCTGGGTGGCATTAGACCGTGGAGTGCGAATTGCCTCGCTCTTGGAGAAGTACGACTACGCAAAACGCTGGCGTGAAGAGGCCGATAAGGTGAAAGATGATGTGTGGACGAACGGCTGGAACGAGCAATTGCAGAGCTTTACGCAAGCCTATGGCAGCACCTCGCTCGACTCTTCATTGCTGCTCATGGAGCATTATGGCTTTATTGATGCCGACGACATCTATTTTCATAAAACGGTGAAAGCCATCAAGAAGGCACTTTTCCACAACGGTTTGATGTACCGATACAACGTGGAAGACGATTTCGGACAGCCCAAGTCGGCCTTTACCATCTGCACGTTTTGGTTGATTCGGGCTTTGTTTGTCACGGGTGAGAAGGAGGAAGCCCGCAGCTTGTTCGACGAGTTGCTCACTTATTCGAACCATTTGGGGCTGTTCAGCGAGGATCTGGATTTTGAAACCAAAGAGCAACTTGGTAATTTTCCGCAGGCTTACTCACATTTAGCGCTGATTAACACCGCACTGCTTTTTACCGAAGAAGTGAAAAGCATGCACCTATAGTATAAACTTTAAAAACGAAAAACGAGATGAAACGAATGACAATGTACGCCGTGTGTATGGCTCTGATGGGCCTCTCACTGGTTTCATGTAGCACCAGTTCTGGAGAAAAGCAAAATACAGTTGCCGTCATGGGGACGGGAACCGTAAAGGCGCAGCCCGACATGGCGCAAATCAATGTCAGCTTCGCCCATACGGCGGCTACCACTCAAGAGGCAAAGAAGTTGGCCGATCAGACGCTGAAGGCAATAACCAGAATCTTGCAGGAGGAGAAAATAGACGCTAAAAACCTGAAAACTACCGCCCTCAGTTATGAAGCTGACTATGAGTACAGAAACGGTCGGCGTATACGCTTGGGACAGAGCGCACAGCAAAACGTCGAAATTACTGTCAGGAATATTGTCAAAGATGGCGGACGCCTTTCTACGTTGTTGGATAAGTTGGCTGCCATCAGCAATGTGGAAATCAATGACATCAGCTTTGACATCGATGAGAAAGCAGAATTGTTCAAGAAAAGTCGCGAGCTGGCTTATCGTAAAGCGCATGAAAAGGCCGAACAGTATGCGGCATTATGTGGCAGGAAGTTGGGCAAGGTGGTTACCATTGTAGAAAACAGCGTAGGTGACGTTTCGTCTGCCTTGTTGAGTAATCGTGCAAAACTTGAGTACAAATCAAACGACATGGCGACAGTTCCAACCGGTCAAAACGAAATCAGCACAGATGTACAGGTGGTCTTCTCATTGAAATAGGGAGGCAACCTACATCCTCGTCATTTAGTCACACTCCAATCAAGTGATTGCTTCTGTTGGAGTGTGGGGAGGTGTGTCAAAAAGGAGTATCTTCGTTTTGACACACTATACTTTTGCTTATAATTGCTTGGTTCATCATGTTCCGCCGCATTTTTAGATTGTTTTTTGTGTCCTTGTTGCAGAACATATTGATAAACCTCTCGACTGATGACAAACTAATTGCTCGCGTTCGGCTACTTTTTCGTTAATGTCTTCAATGAAAGATTCGCATGGAATGAGTAGCTGAAAAATATACATTTTTTTTGTAATTACAATTTTTTTTATTAGTTTTGCACGGATATATATAAATGTGAGGGGGTGTGCCTGTTTGGCATATCCCCTAAAAAGCAAATGAGATGAACAATAAGAAGTATTTAACACCATCTATCGTATTGCTTCCTTTGCAAATTGTTGGTCCGAATATAGGATCACAGAACGATGCAGAGGTGCAAGGCGATGATTATGAAGACGGAATGGTTTGGGATGATGATTCCCAAAGTTGGAAATGGCCCGATCCCTAAACAGGTTGTTGGCTCAAGGTATGACGCTGTGGTAGGTAGCGGAGGAGACCACTATGTACAAGCAGTAAAATAATAATTTATTTCTCCATAACAAAAAACATAAACACATCGGATTATTTTTTCTTCGATTTAATTTTATGACAAAGATGAAGCAGTTTTTACACATAACCGCATCTACAATCTTCATGCTCTTGGTCTTCTGCTTGCCCATGTCGGCTTTTGAGTATGTGGACGTGACTTCTTCGAACAGTAAGGTGTCGAAAGTGGATGTGGGAGGCGAAAAAGTCAGTAGCATCACGCTGACCGTTACGCTCAAAGCCAACGAAGCTCCCAACGGACAGGCGCAATTGCGTTTGGCGTCGGATGAACACAAACTGGTGATGGGTGAAACCACACAGTTGTTGGACAATGTACTCACACAAAAATCAACAAATCCCAACGTTTGGGAAATCACATGGACCAACGTCAAGGCAGGCGACTATAAGGTGTATTTCCAACAAACAGATGGCAGTGAACACACTTATTTGCATGCCATTCAGGTGGTGGAATTACCAGAACCACCAGCGCCGAAATTAACCCTGACAAAAAAGAATGTGACATGCGGATCTCTGGGATATGTAAATGTTGAGTTGGCTGGAGGAGCAAAACCGTTTAGTTATACAGCAACCATTACACATCATAGAGGAGGAAGCGACATCAGAACTAAAGAAAATACCTCCGATAGGGGTTGGGTGATCAACAATTTAGCAGATGGCGACGAAGTGACTGTTGAGGTGACTGATGCTAAGAGCAGGAAAGCCTCTGCTTCCATCGGTTCTATCAGTTCTGTTTCTCCTAAATTCTATTCAGACGGATCCAATTATTTTGTCAAGCGTACGGGGACGAATACATTCGACTATTATACGTCGTTTAAGATTTTATGCAATGACGAGAAGGGCTTGCAAGAAGCATTGGATATGTTGGTGAAAACGGCTAAAATTAGGGCAAAAGATAACAATGGAGAGTGGTACCCGCTCGAATTTGCGCCCGCTTTTACCCATAAACTTGCGTATAATGCTTATCGTTATTTCTTTAAAATCCCCTTTGACAACGGAAAGTTAGACAGCAAGGCTTGGGGATATGACATTAAATATACAGAGCTTTGTGAGGGAGAGAAAACAAAAAATTTCTATTTTTGGGATACTACTGTGAATGATATGTTGAACCTCTCACCACACGCAGTTGGAACACCGACAGATGATTGCGGATGGAAGGATACGTCCTATGGCGTGTCATATAATTTTGCAGGAAATACAAGTCTAAGGGGGAAACATGTTTATTATTTTATGGACGATGCGCATCGCTATGCAAAAATATATAAGCAAAACGCCGACCTTACCTATCCTTCTACACCTTTGATAGAGGCCCCCATGTGGACAGAACAATTTGATATCGACAAAAAATTCTCATTCAAATTACCTGGGACAGGTGTGTACAAGATGGTTTATTCCACCGGTAACCCGCAAACAGATTTTGAACGCGAATTTATAGTGGGTGACCCCAAGCCGGAAATGGTTTATTATATAGCTTATGGGGCAGATAACAGATACAGAACATTTCAAAGAAAGAGCTTGGGTATACACGGCAACACAGCCGGTATCGTTTTCTCCACTAACAACGTGAAAGCTCCTTTCCAAGTGATTGTAAGTAGGCCTGATGGCAAGAAGAACTTTATGATTACTGATTTTGGTGATGACCACGAATATCAAAAAACAATTAACTTCCCACAGACGATTGACTTCACCAAGTCAGACAGCCACTACAACATCGGAGATTTGCCGGCAGGAGATTATGTGTTTACGCTAAAAGACCGATGTGGAAGAACAAGCGACCGCAGCATCCGAATTGAAGACGACAACCTGATGACTTATAAGCTGAGAAGAGACCACGGATATGGCGATGGAGTTTTGGTAGAATACAGTTGTGATAACCAAAGCAACAAGGTAAATTTTAACTTTGGAACTACTCAAGACAAGAATATGTTTTCTTGGTCAACTTTACAGTATGGATATGTCACCCAAATAGTTAAGAGTTCTACTTCCAACAATTGGACTTACAGTTCTGATAAACCGAGTGACTTGAAAGACGAGGTCTATTTCGGTATCAGCTATTACCCTACTATTATGAATGGTGCCTCTGGACAAGCTATTACAGACCAAGAGGTTTATTCGGCAATTGCAAAAGAAACACGCACATATGCTTATGAGGCTATGAACATCCATAAGAATGATGGCACTGCTTCTTGGAAGCCTGTGGATCAACCTGACCCATATTGGGCAAAGTCATACAAGTTTGTTTTTAAGCCAAACGAGCTGAATGCTTTTGACGTGACTGGAGCTTCTTGTGATGTTACATCGAAGAAAGGTAATATATCTGTCTCCTTGCAAAGTGGAAAGACGGTTACCATGCCGGCTACGTATGAACTTTATAAAGCAGATGCAAACGGAAACCCGCAAGGATCTGCCATCCAAACGTACAAAGCGCGTTCAACTGAACAGGCAAATGTGGTGTGGAAAGATCTTGTAAAAGGCATCTACGCTGTTAAAATTGTTTATGGATCTGAAGGCAGTTGCAACATGAAAAAGGTTGTTGACCTGACGACTGCTGACCTTCCTCAACCCATTGTGAAAACGCCTACCGGCTTTGAGGTGAAGGACAATGTCTATATAGACATTACTGATGGTATGAAGCCGTTGCAAGTTTCTCTTCCCGTTTCAAATCATATTTATGACGTAGAGTGGTATGATATCACGGGTGAAAAGAACGAATTGAAACAAAAAGGTAATACTATTTACGTTACTTTCACGGAGCCAGGAACATATACTTATGAAATCCGGACTCAGTTTACCGGCAACACCTCATGTTCGGGTAGTTCGGGAGGAGAAAGATTGGTAAAATTTGTTGTTACTCGCAATGAGCAAAAGAACTACTGGATGGGTAGCACCGATGAGAACAATGGTGACAACTTCAGCGTTGCGTCTAACTGGACAGCTAACAAAGTACCTGCAGAAGGGGAAGATATTGTTTTTGCCACAGAGACAAACAACAACGGTCATGCAGCGGTGAACGATTGCCGACTGACCAGCACAGGAAGACTGCCGTTGAATTTCACAGCGGGTACGCTCGTTAATGAAAGCCAAAAGGCCATGATTATCCCTGGAAGCTCCGCATTATATGTGACAAAAGGAACGGTTGGATTTGAACATCAAAAAGATAACAATGGGAAGTATGCCCCCGTGCGTCTAAAAATAGAAGCAGGTTCTAATGGCAAGCCCAACGGAACATTTGTTGCACGCTATCAAGGAGTAGAGAAAGATAAGATTTATGCTGAAGTTAAGATGAACGTACTTACCAAGGCTGTAAAGGAGACTTGGAAAGATAATCTTACAGGTTCACCGACGTTCGGAAGAACGCTTTATATTAATTCGACAGACCAGTTCTTCGGAATACCGTTTGCGGAAATGTCGGCAGCACAATTCCCGAAGTCAAGGCTCTATGTTTATGATGAGACACACAATGCTGCAAAAACATTTTATCGTAAGTTTAGAAACGTGGCAAAAGGTGAAACGATGCATGCGTTCAACGCATATTCCATACGTCTTGACGAACCGAGAACAATGCCACTGCGAGGCTACCTCAATTATAACGATGTTACATTGAAACTCACCCGCGAGGCTGCCAAGGTGGATGGCGCAACTGGAGAAGAGTCGTTCGTTAGATGGGGATTAGGACAGAATTTGTTCGGCAATTCATTTACAGCGCCAATCAAAATCAGTTCGATAACAATGCCAGACGACTTGGAAAAAACGGTTTATATCTATAATACCGGAAGTGGAAAAGACTGGGCAGCTACGCTAAGCAATAGCGATGCAACTGGTGCTGGCACCTATACGGCTATTCCTATCAATATGGCAGAAAGACTTGACATGAATGAGATTCCTTCTATGCAGGGCTTCCTCCTCAAATATACGAAAGAGAAGACCGTTTACAGCACCACTCCTACAAAGGTGAAATTGAGTTATAACAATAATGTCATGACGACAGCATCACTTCCACAAAGAGCTAAGGCATACGAGATGGAAAATAATCAACCTACTGGATTTGTCAAGCTTGTTCTTCTGGGCGAGAAAGCTGGCGACCAAATGTGGCTTTGCGAATCAGAAAATGCAACAGAAGGATTTGACAATGGTTGGGATGGTAGCAAACTCGGTGGCGAAATGATGCCGACAGCTATTTATTCTACAACGAAAGATGGCATCTGGCAAGTCAATACCACTAACGATATTACTAAGGCAAACATCACGGTGAGAGTTTCCGAGCCAGGCACATATTGCATCAAGGCAACCAAAAAAGGACTTGAACAATATGACAATCTTAAATTGGTAGACTGTCAATCAAAGATTATCACTCCTTTTGATGCCGACACGCTCTCTTATTCGTTCGCGACAGATGTCAAGGGCATGAATCAGAACAGATTTGTGCTGATGAATACCAAGGCTACTATGTTTGAAGACATCAAGACTGGTATCGACCTCCAGAGCGAAACATTGACAGGAGATTTCCACATCTATGACCTCACAGGGGCTTTTGTGAAAGATGTCAGTCTGTCAAATGAAAGAACATTCCGCAAGTTAGGATTGGCACCAGGAGTTTACATCGTCGTTAAGAAAGATAGTATCGACAAGACGGGTAGAAAGCTGGTCATCACCGATTAAGCTATAACTTCAAAAGAAGAGCTGGAGAAACAATAGTGAGTATTTCTCCAGCTTTTTTTATGTTTTTATGTTTGACATGACATAATCGGTAACCTCTACATTAAGCTATGAGCTTGACGTAAAGATTAAAATGTAATCTAAAAACTTGGCTGTTTGATAAATAAGTCGTAATTTTGCACCCGCATTTGGTGGCGTGATGTCACCATGCAACATAATAAACTATAAACAATTAAAAACAACAACATGATTATCGTACCAGTAAAAGATGGTGAAAACATCGAAAGGGCTCTTAAAAAATTCAAGAGAAAATTCGATAAAACCGGTGTGTCTAAAGAGTTGCGTGCTCGTCAGCAGTACAACAAGCCGTCGGTTTTGAAGCGCCTGAAGATGGAACGTGCCATCTACATACAGAAGTTGCGCGACGCAGAAGAGTAAAATCTTCTAAAAAATTTGGTAGTTTAAATTAATTTCCTTATTTTCGTTGCAAAATCTGTTGCTGTTCTCTGTGAGAGGACATACATCGTTTCGAGAGAATGAAGCTTCAGATGCAATACTTCAACGGAAGGCGTCATGATAGAAGAGTTTTTGAACTACCTGAGATTTGAGAAAAATCGATCAGAGCTTACAGCTAAAAGCTACGGCGATGACCTGAGGGCCTTTGAACGCTATTTTCAAGGCTTAGGGGATCAAATCACATGGGAGTCGGTAGACTCGGATATCATCCGCGGTTGGATGGAGGATATGATGGATCGTGGGAACAGTGCCACTTCAATTTGCAGAAGATTGAGTGCATTGCGTTCCCTCTATCGCTATTCCCTTTCCCGAGGCTTGGTTCAGGTCAATCCCACCCTGCGTATAGAACGTCCTAAGATGGGTAAACCCTTACCGCAGTTTTTGAAAGAATCAGAAATGGATGAGCTGCTGGATGCCAGCACATGGGATACCAGCTATCAAGATGCGCTCGCGCGTACCATTATTATTACTTTTTATGAAACTGGTATGCGTTTGGCGGAACTGATAGGGTTGGATGATGTTTCAGTAGACTTTGTCAACCGGCAGTTTAAAGTCCTGGGAAAAAGGAATAAACAGCGACTGGTTCCATTCGGTGATGAATTGTATCAAGTTCTTCAGGAGTATTTGAATCAGCGTAACGAACAAATCGTGCGAAAGTCGAAGGCCTTCTTTTTGAGCAAAAACGGTGTACGGATGAATCATAACCAAGTAAGGTATCTTGTGAAGAAGCATCTGTCACTGGTTAGCACGTTGAAGAAACGTACACCGCATGTGCTTAGACACACCTTTGCAACCACGATGCTCAACAATGGGGCAGGACTTGAGAACGTGCAAAAGTTGCTAGGACATGAAAGTCTGGAGACAACCGAAATCTATACGCATACGACGTTTGAGCAGTTGAAAAAAGTCTATGAGAAGGCTCATCCCAGAGCTTAACCTTTTTAAAAATAATAGGAGGTATTATGGAAATTAAGATTCAGTCAATTCATTTTGACACTACCGAGAAATTGGAAGCCTTTATAGAAAAAAAAGTAGGCAAGTTAGAAAAAACATTGGAAGATATTCGGAAAGTAGAGGTGCAACTGAAATTAATCAAGCCAGCAACTGCATTGAATAAGCAGACAGCCATAACGGTAGCCGTTCCTGGCAGTACATTGTTTGTGGAGAAAACTTGTGATACATTTGAAGAGGGCATTGACCTCTGTGTAGACGCTATGCGCGTTCAAATCTCCAAATACAAAGAAAAATTGCGGGCGCATTAAAAAAAAATCAAAAAAGCTTTGGCGATTAAAAAATAATCCCTATCTTTGCAGCCGTTTTACAACACGTCATAAGCGAGTGGTTTGACGGCTGCATAGAATCGCCTCTTTAGCTCAGTTGGCCAGAGCACGTGATTTGTAATCTCGGGGTCGTTGGTTCGAATCCGACAAGAGGCTCTCCAACAAAAGGAAGTGCGAGTTGTAAAAACAAAAAGGGTAGTTACCAGAGTGGCCAAATGGGGCAGACTGTAAATCTGCTGTCTTTCGACTTCGGT
>ERZ1036438.326-NODE-326-length-22869-cov-6.771675_pt1 | contig 22869 bp, 16 predicted proteins | sample MGYA00514224_ERZ1036438 | MGnify/ENA primary metagenome ERZ1036438 (study PRJEB33795, sample SAMN09464924) | human gut metagenome | host: Homo sapiens | place: USA: Stanford, California | collected 2016-07 | study: EMG produced TPA metagenomics assembly of the...
GTCATGATGGGAAGTTCTGTCTCGCTGTCCCTTGTGATAAGCGTCACCACATTGGTATCCGTACCGAATCCAGCGCCTTCCACCTTCAGGTTGTTGGCTACAATCATGTCAATATGCTTTTTTGCCAGCTTGGCCCTGGAATTCTCCAGCATATTCTGGGTCTCCATGGAAAATCCGCAGAGGAACTGTCCGTCCCTCCGGTTCTGCCCCAGCCATGCCAGGATGTCGTTGGTCCGCTCCAGGGCAATGGATAAATCACCGTCGGATTTCTTGATTTTTTCTGTTCCCACCGTGGCAGGCCGGTAATCCGCCACCGCCGCTGCCTTGACAATGATGTCCTGCTCCCCGCTCCTTGCGGTAACCGCCTCGAACATCTCCCTGGCGCTCTCCACCGGAACAGTCTCCACGAACAGGGGACGTGGCAGGTCCACAGGGCCGCTTACCAGGGTAACATCAGCTCCCCTGTAGGCTGCCACCCTGGCAATGGCATACCCCATCTTGCCGGTGGAGTGGTTTGTGATGTAGCGCACCGGGTCAATGGACTCCCTGGTGGGGCCGGCTGTCACAAGAATCCGCCTGCCTGCCAGGTCTCCTGGATAACCAGCCTCCCGCAATATATATTCGTAGAGTACCTCCGGCTCCGGCATCTTTCCGGCTCCGGTGTCACCGCAGGCCAGATATCCCCAGGCCGGTGTAATAACTTCCATGCCATAACGCCTGCAGATATCAAGATTGTCCTGTAAAATCGGATTCTCGTACATATTGGTGTTCATAGCCGGGGCCAGTATTTTTTTACACCTGCACGCCATGACCGTGGTGGTCAGCATGTCATCTGCAATGCCGTGGGCAATCTTTCCGATGACATTTGCCGACGCGGGAGCAATCATCACCACGTCCGCCTGCTTTGCCAGGGCCACATGCTCCACGCTGAATTCAAAATTCCTGTCAAATGTATCCACCAGGCATTTGTTGCCTGTCAGGCTCTCAAAGGTTATGGGATTAATGAAGTGAGCGGCGTTCTTTGTCATCAGTACATGGACCTTCACGCCCTTTTTAACCAGCATGCTGGCCAGGCTGGCTGTCTTATAAGCTGCAATGCTTCCTGTCACTCCAAGAAGGACTGTCTTTCCTTTTAACATATGATTCCTCCGGTTGTCTTTCCTCTTTTTCTATGTTACAATCCATGTTAAAGTATAACATACATCCTATATGATTGAAAGGAGTTCCCCCAATGATTTTAGCAATCGACATGGGCAATACCAACACCGTCATCGGCGGCATAGACGAGACAAAAACATATTTCATAGAGCGGGTCACAACGGACCAGGGACGCACGGATACAGAGTACGCGGTGAGCTTTAAGAACATCCTGGAGATGCATCAGATTGATATAGCAAGCATAGAAGGAGCCATTCTCTCTTCCGTGGTTCCCCCTGTTAATTCCACCATCCTGAACGCAGTGGAAAAGGTGACCGGTATCCGTCCCCTGCTGGTGGGGTCCGGCATGAAAACCGGCATGAATATCATTATGGACAACCCCAAGGCGGTCGGAAGCGACCAGATTGTGGACGCGGTGGCAGCCAGCCATGAACATCCCCTTCCCCTGGTGGTCATAGATATGGGCACGGCCACTACTCTGTGTACCGTGGACAAAAAAGGAAATTATATCGGCGGCGTCATCCTTCCCGGCCTCAAGGTCTCCCTTAACTCACTCAGCAGCAAGACGGCCCAGCTGCCCTACATCAGCCTGGAGGTTCCCAGCCATGTCATTGGAAAAAATACCATTGACTGTATGCGCTCCGGCATCATTTACGGCAACGTGGACATGATCGACGGGATTCTGGACCGCATGGAAAAGGAGCTGGGAGAGCCTCCCACCATCATCGCCACGGGCGGGCTGGCCAAGTTCATCACTCCCCTGTGCCGCCATAAGATAGTGGTGGACGATGCGCTGCTCCTGAAAGGGCTGCTGATTTTATATCGGAAAAATACGGAAGTTCATTAGAACAGATTCCGGCACCCGTCAGCGCCCTCCCTTGGCGGGCGAACTGAACCAGGGCTGTCTAACGCGGACAGCCCTGGTTTTTATTTTATTTCCACATACTCATAATCGCAATACCCATCAGACTCCCGGTTTTCCCGTGAGCAGGACCACAGGCAGAGTTTTGCACCGGTCCATGTGGCACGTTTCAGGGGAAATGAATATTCTATCCGGGTAAAGTTCCTGCCGTCAAACGAATAGGAAAAACCATATGTCTTATCTTCCTCCAGCACCAGTCTGAACCAGGCCTGTTCTCTATCTGCTTCCTGTGAAAAGACCAGCTTCTCACCGGCTTCCCCCTCAAACATGGGTTGTGTGACCGTTCCCCGGTAACATCTTATCTGGATTCCCTTTCCCATGCGGTACAGGCCTGCATATCCGTAATCATGGCCCACCATGCCGATTCCTCCAAAATCACCGTCCTCCCTTCCGGAAAGAGACAGTTTCACGGTCATGGACAGCTTCTGTTTCTGCGGAATCTGGGTCAGCACATTGGGCGCATACCAGAGCAGGTTTTCCCTGCCCGGATTCCGGTAGCAATACAGCCGCAGGTGTCCCGGATTTTCCCTCAGGGAATAAAATCCAGCATCGGGATTGGCCTGCCACTGCCACTGTAGCCCCAGTGTCTTTTCCTCAAAATCATCAGACTGGCGGATGGCATATTCCGGCATATCTCCTGCGGGGCCATCTCCCGCCGCACGTTCTCCCGTAGTACGTTCTCCTGCCGGAACGGACCACTCCCTAACCGGCTCTCCAATACCGTCCCCATTCTGGTCCTGGCCAATGAACGGCCAGTCATCCAGAAAACACATGGGCTGCAGGTGGATGATTCTCCCCAGCTCCACCACATCCTGGAAATGGACGAACCAGTCCCTTCCATCGGGCGAAGTTACCCATCCTCCCTGGTGGGGGCCGTTTACCCGGGAATTCCCCTGGTGCATCACCACCCTATAGTCGTAGGGCCCATAGACAGACCTGGATCTGAGGCAGGACTGCCATCCGGTCTCCACGCCTCCTGAGGGCATCAGAATGTAGTAATACCCATTCCTTTTGTACATCTTGGGGCCTTCTGATGTGGGCGCAATCTGTTCACCGTCAAATATAAGCCTGGGCTCTGTCAGCAGGGAGCGGCACTGGGGATCTATTTCCACCAGCGACAGCCGGTGTTTTATACCGGAGCGGCTCTTTGCATAGGCAAAAACCATGTAAGCCCTGCCGTCATCATCCCAGAAAGGGCAGGGGTCAATCCATCCCTTTGATTCACACAGCATATTCCATTCAAATTCCCCGTAGGGATCCTTGGATCTGGCCACCAGGATTCCCTCGTCCACCAGAGGGATAAACACAAAGAACGTTCCCTCATGATAGCGGATGGATGGGGCCCATGTGCCGGAACCGTGGCATGGAAGGGCGTATTTCTCAAAGGGGAGCTTCTTCACGCAGTGGTTAATCAGCTCCCAGTGAACCAGATCTCTGGAATGTAAAAGCGGAACCCCCGGAATATAGGTAAAAGAGGAGGATACCATATAATAATCCTCCCCCACCCGCACCACATCCGGGTCGGAATAATCCGCATACAGAATCGGGTTTTTGTACGTTCTCATATTTTCAATTAACCTCCTTTTTTTCTGCCATATATCCGGCCAGCCTTTCTGCTATCATCCCATGCCCCAGGTCCGATGGATGTAGGCCGTCCGACGACAGCCCCTGGGGAGTATCCATGGCCTCAAGCCCGTTTATATAATGAAGCCTGCCCCCATACTGCCCGGAAAGAACTGCCGCGCAGCGCTGTATGGCGCCGCGAAACCGTGCCGCCCTTTTGTCCCCTTCAAAATCATAGCGGTTATAATACATGTCTGTCACAAATACCTGTTTATCCGGCCTGGCTTCCAGCACAGCGGCCAGGAATGCAAGGGCTTTGCCATAGAGCCGGTCCCCATCCCATGTTTCGATCACATTGATCCCCAGCTCAAAAAGCGCCATGTCCCAGTCGTCCCTGGACCCTATATATGAGGCCATGGCCTCATCCATTTGGCAGCTTCCCGCACACCCCAGATTAATCAAATCATATCCCAATTTCCGGGCCAGTCTGAACGCGTATGTACCGGAGGGCACCGACGCGTTCCCACCGTGGGTAATGGAAGAACCGTAAACCAGCAGGCGCTTTCCGGGCATCTCCTGTTTCTTTGGAGGACGGATATCCCCCTTTATGTTCCTGAGAAAGCATCCCCAGTCATAAGGAAGCAGAATTCTGGTCACTGAAGGATGAAAGGAATAACCGTTACCGGCAAACCTTTGGATGGCAGACCAGTCCTGCCTGCGGATTGTAATTTCAGTTCTGTCTGCCGTTACGGACCAGGGGCTTATTTCGTAGCTTCCCTGGTAATCCCCCTGAAACACCTCCAGAACCCCCTGGGAACGTATGTCGCCTTTAGCCGGCATACGCCTGAGTCCCAAGACGGCACTGTCTCCCTTCATCACGAACCGGATCTCACTGTTGCTGGCAAAAAGTATATTTTTCTGCGCTTTCATATTAAGCCCCAGCCTGGTGGGTTCCGGCACCCGGCAGAGCAGGTAATCTCCTGCCTCTTCATCCCGAATCAGGCTTTCCACATTGTGGAGTATGGTGCTGCCAAATTCCATGTTCCCCTCGTCTCCCCTCAATACATGTTATTACACCTTCACCCAATCATCCCTTCAGGCCGGAAGTTGCAATGCCCTCCACAAAATATTTCTGGGCTGCAAAGAACAGCAGAATCAGCGGAATCACGGACACCAGCGCCATGGACATAACCTGGTTCCACTGTATATTGGATGTCACGTCAATACTCACCCTGAGGGCCAGCGACAGCGGAAATTTTGAAACCGTGTTAATGTAAATGTTGGTGTTGAAAAAGTCATTCCAGGTCCATAAAAACTGGAACAGGCCCGCGGAAAACAGAGCCGGCTTAAGTAAGGGCAGCAGAATCTGTATAAAACACTGGAACGGGCCGCAGCCGTCAATGCAGGCAGATTCATCCAGATCCCTTGGAAGTCCCCTTAAGAACTGCACCATCATGAACACAAAGAAGGGGTAGCATCCCACGGCAGCCGGCGCGTAAAAGGTCATATAGGAGTCCAGCCAGCCCAGCTTGTTGAACAGCGCGTATCTGGGAATGATGATGATGGCATTGGGAAGCATCAGCGTGGCTATTAGCACCATAAAAAGAAACTGGTTGCCGGGGAAATCAAACCTGGCAAAACCGTAAGCCACGATGGAGCAGGACACCAGGGTAAGCAGCGTGGTGGGAACCACCAGCGCAAAGGTGTTTATGAAATACTGGGCATATGTGTAGGTTCCCGTGGTCTTCCATCCCTTGATGAATGCCTCAGGGCTCCATCCCTGGGGAAGAAGGCTCAGGCTGCCGAATATCTCGTTATTGGTTTTAAAGCAGGCAAAGAACATCCATATGACAGGAAACAGCATCACCACACCCACGATTCCGAGAATAACATAGGTAATACCGTTTTTAATCTTTTTCTCTTTCATGCCGTCCTCCTAATTATCGTAATAAACCCATTTCTTCGAGGTCACAAACAGGATAATGGTCATGACCAGGATAACCATGAACAGAATCCATGAGGTAGCGCAGGCATATCCCATCTTAAAGTATTTAAATGCATCCGTATACAGCTTCATACCCAGCACATAGGTAGCCTTATTGGGACCGCCGTTCGTTACCACAAATGCGGATGTAAAGTTTTGAAGGGCTGTGATAAGCTGCATAATGATGTTGAAAAACGCAATGGATGTAATCATGGGCAGTGTTATCTTGAAAAACATCCTGGGTTTTGATGCCCCGTCAATCCTGGCCGCTTCATACAGGGACTGGGGCACCTGCTTAAGGGCGGATAAAAACAGCACCATGGAGGAACCGAACTGCCATATTTCCAACATACAGATGGTGATTACTGCCATATCCGGGGTTCCCAGCCATTTGACCGGGCCGATGTGGACCAGACCCAGAAGACTGTTGATGAAACCATCATTCATAAACAGTACCTTCCACAGGATTGCCACTGCAACAGAGCCGCTGAGCAGGGACGGTATGTAGTATACGGTTCGTATAAAGTTGATTCCTTTCAGGTTCCGGTTCAGAATCACAGCAATAATAAGGGCCAGCACCACCTTGCCCGGCACTGTGATGAAGGTATACTTCAGTGTAACTGCCATTGAATTCCAAAATTCCCTGTCCTTTGTAAACAGCTTCACATAATTATCAAGGCCCACAAATTCCGGCGCATGGAATATATCATAGTTTGTAAATGAATACAGCAGCGAACTGATAAAGGGGTACAGCTGGAACACCAGAAAACCGAATATCCAGATACACACATACATGAATCCAATCCTGTTGCGTTTGGTCCAGCCGCCGTGCCTTGGCTTTGCCTTTTCCATCCTATTTCCTCCTATCCTCCAAGCGGCCCGGGAAAGGATGTCCGGGCCGCCTGCTAATCTCTTTTATGTTTGTTCTGGAGCCTGTTTGCTGAGAAGCCTTTTAGTTCAGGCCGCTCAGATAGTCATTAATCAGTTCAATGGCATTGTCGGCCGCCTCTTCAGGAGTGCTCTGTCCATAGGCAATACTCTCTATCATGTCTTCCTGAATTGCATAAACCTCTGCGCTGGTGGTATATCCCTTATCACTCTTGCCGTTAAGCCCTGCTGCCAAATCCACTGCATCCACCACGGTCTGGTTTAAGAGTCCCTTATCCGCACACAGCTGTCTTGCCGTGGATGTGGGAGGAATGGATCGTACGTCCTTAAGCGTCTCCTGGGCCTCTGCATTGTTGTAGAAATAGTTCAGGAAATCCACTGCTTCCTCCACATGTTCAGAGTTCTTATTTACTGTCATATACTGTGGGGTATCCGCAAAGAAACCGTCATTGACCCTGTTTTCTGCCATCGGCATCTGTACAACGGTACACTCTGCTTCCGGAACAGCGTCCATCAGCAGGTTGATGCTGGAGGAAGGGCCGTAGGCAAATACAAATTTTCCATCCATCCACTTTGGATTGGTGTGAATCTGTCCCTTAAAGGTGGCGCTGTCCTCCGCCGGTTCAAAGACGCCTCCGTCATAGCAGTCCTTGATGTATGTAAGCACTTCTACCAGCTGTTCCCTGGTAAAGCTCATCTTCTTTTCACTGTCAATAATAAAGGATTCTCCTGTCATCTGACGCAGATACGGCCTGAGCACATACTCGCAGAGTATCTTGGTGTCAGTATTCAGGTAATAATAATCCGGATTCTCCGCGTGAAGCTTCTTTCCGTCCTCCAGCATGGAATCCCATGTGATCTGCTTTGTCAGGTCCACGCCGCAGGTTTCAGCCGCATTTTTATTGGCCACGGTTGCCAGACATGACATACCGGTAGGCAGGGCCAGAAGCTTTCCGTCAAAGGTGCCGAACTGGCTGATGAATGTCTCGTCAAAGCCGGAGGTGTCAAACGTATCCTTGTACTCGTAGAAATCTACAAAAAAGTCTCCTCTGGACACAAAGTCAGGCAGAGAGTCCACGTTCTGCTGAAGGATGTCCGGAGCCGTGCCGTTGGCCAGCATGGTGGATACCTTGTCAATATATCCCTGGTCAGAATTCATTTCCGCCTCAATCCGTACCTCAGGATGCAGCTTCTGATACTGGTCGATGACAGCCAGAGTTGCCTCATTTCTCTCATCTCCGCCCCACCACATAAAGCGGAGCGTAATCTGGTCGCCTGAGGCGGCCGGTGCGCCGCTGCCTGCTGCACTGTCCTTCCCGGCTTCAGCCTGGGATGTGGATGAAGGAGCCGGTTCATTGGTACATCCGGCCAATACAGCGGAAGCCATAATACCAGCCATCAAAAGGCCTGTTATTTGTCTTGCTTTTCTCATTACTAATTACCTCCCATTTTTCAACTGTCCCTATTGTACTGTACTTTTGCCGTCTTGTTAAGAAACCTTACTTACGAAAATGGTATCTTTCCTTAATCAAATACCGGAGAAAGTATCATTTTTTACAATATTTATTCATTATTGGGAATCCTTTGTCCCGGATCCAGTTTTCAGATGATTTTTTTCTCTCTTTTATATATAATAAAGGCAGTATTTTTCAAGAAAGGGGCCCACCTATGTACCAAGTAATCATTGCAGACGACGAAGCCAAGATACGGAGCGGACTGGCCAATCTCTTTCCATGGAACCAGCTGGGTTTTGAGATTACCGGCTCATTTTCCAACGGCAGGGATGCCTATGACTTTGCCCTGTCAAGCCCGGTAGACCTGATTCTCTCCGACATCCGTATGCCTCTCATGGACGGACTGGAGCTGTCGGAACGCCTGCTGTCCCGTAAAAAAGTAAAAATCATTTTTTTCAGCGGTTACCAGGATTTTGATTATGTGCGGAAAGCCCTGCGCAACGGCGTCTTTGATTACCTGTTAAAACCAGTAAAATATGAGGACCTGGCAGACTGCCTGACCCGGGTAAAGGAACTGCTGGACAGTGAACAGGGCCAGGACATGCCGGAGGTCTGTGAAAGCCTGAGCTACTATGAAAAAATTATCAGTACGGTAAAAAACTATCTGGACACCAGCTACCAGGACGCTACCCTGGAACAGGCTGCCAGACTGGTGTCCTTAAGCCCTAATTACCTGTCCAAAATCATGAAGGAGCACTCGGATACCAGCTTCTCCGATTATCTGTTAAAGACCCGGATGGAAAATGCGGCCCGCATGCTGAGGGATATCGGTTACAAGCAATATGAGATTGCCTACCGGGTAGGCTATGACAATCCCAAAAATTTTTCCCGGGCATTCCACCAGTATTTCAATATGACGCCAACCCAGTACCGCAATTGCGGCGGCCGTCCTGAACCGCAGCTATGATGTGGTCTGGCTTTCCCTACCCGGAACACCCCAAGAAGGAACTGAAAACCATGAGAAAACGAAATTTCATAAAAAGCTTTTTATATTATTCAGCCATCATAGCCATACCCATCCTCACCGTATTCCTGGTATTCCTGGCCTTTGTCTTTCAGGGTAAACAGCGTGAAATCCGTGAGGACGCCGAGACAGCAGCCCAGGCCGTAAGGGATAACTACTCCCTGGTCCTGGACAGCGCCGCCACCCAGTACGATATCCTGGCCAGGAATCCAAGGCTGTCCATCTCCCTGCGGGGATTTATCTCCCATAAGCAGATTGGCTATCTGGACGTGATTCTGACCAACACCATCCTTTCCAACTTTAATTCACTGACCAACAACGCCCCCTATATTGCCTCTGTGTACTATTACCTGGATGGGTATGATTCCATTCTCACCTCTGACACAGGAGGGACTACACGGCTGTCACAGTTTTCAGACCTGAGCTGGAAGGATTCCTATGACCACTCTGATGAGGACGAATGGCTGGAACGCAGGGAAATGCACCAGTACTCCTACACGCAGCCAGTCCCTGTCCTTACCTACTTTAAAAAGCTGAGCATGTTTAAGGGCGTGGTTATGGTAAACATATATGAGGAACAGTTAAAACAGCTTATCAATACCAGTTCCCAGCTGGACCGTTTCTTTATTCTGGATAAGGACGGGAATTTCCTGCTCCAGGGAGGCGCCCAAACCGCCCAGCTGTCCCCGGAGGATAAGGATTTATTGGTCAGCCGCTTGGAACAGTCACCGGACGACGCCTACCGCGGGTGGGTAGACTTAAGCCGTGGAAAATACTATGTGAGAATCATTCCGGCTGACTGCGGGACTTATATCGCAGCCTGCATCAGCCACTCCAACTACTATCAGGCCCTTTACACCCTGCTGCTGCAGTTTCTGATGGTCCTGGCAGCAGTGATTTCCACCTCCCTGTGGATTGCTTATACCATTACCAAAAAGAATTTTCAACAGATTGATTATTTCGTTGAAGTGTTCTCGGATGCGGAGCGTGGTGTATTTAACCCTAAAAAGCCCGCGTTCATCAAAGATGAATACGATATAATCCTTAACAACCTGGTTCAGCTCTTTCTGAACCAGACCTTCCTTCGCAGCCAGCTGGCTCTGAAGGAGCAGGAACAGAAGCTGGCAGAGATGACAGCCCTTCAGCTGCAGATTAATCCCCATTTTCTGTTCAACACCCTGCAGACCCTGGATTTCAAGGCAATGGAATATACACATAAGCCCACCGCGGTAAACCAGATGATTGAGGCACTGTCCGATATCCTTAAATATTCCCTCCAGAATCCTCATTCCATGGTGACCCTAAAGGATGAAATTGATTATCTGAAAAAATACGACAGTATTCAGCGGTACCGCTATGAGGATAAATACATCCTCTATTATGAATACGAAAAGGAGCTGGAGAGCATCCCCATCATGCGCCTGATTCTCCAGCCTCTGATTGAAAACAGCCTGTACCACGGCATCAAGCCCCTGGAAGGCTCAGGCTTTATCAAGCTGCGCATTGTGAGAAGGGGCGGACACCTGATTTTTTCTGTCATTGACTCCGGGGTGGGCATGGAAAAAGCAGATATCCAAAAACTGTATGAAAAGATAGCCAATCCGGGCAGCGAGAATATCGGCCTTACCAACGTAAACAGCCGCCTCATCATGCGCTATGGGGAATGCGCCGGACTTAAGATACTCAGCAAAAAGGGAATGGGCACATGTATTTCATTTCGTATATCAATAGAAGAAATAGCGTGTTCCGTCCCGCATAAAGACACCAAGGCGCACCAGCCCTCCAAATCAGCAGTCATATTTCAGGACATGCCGAATAAAATATAATATCACCCTTGAAAGGAGCACATACATAATATGACGATCTATCCAATCTGTACCACCATAATGAAATACAGGATTATCCAGACACTGGCGGAAGCCTATTACAGATACCGAGTAAAAAAACCATGTTTCATCATGCGTCAGAATAACCGCTGGACCCTTGTGACCATGGATAGATGACATCATATGACCTGCACGGGAACTTCATATCCATAAACAGCAAAGGACGCTGTCCTATGATGTGTGATTCAGGCATGAAATCTGAGCCTGAAACTCCATCATAAGACAGCGTCCTTATATAATTTTCTCAATTTTCCGTTGCAATTTTAGGATTCCTTCTTTTTCTTTCCAAGGACCAAATATACGGCCATCAGCATCCCCGAAAGAATGAACGATAACTCATGGGCACTGCTTCCCCTGTCACCTGTCTTCGGTATGGCAGCTAACGGTATCTCCCCATCGTCTATGATGGCCATTGACTGGCTGAATGCTGCCGATGCATCCGCTGGAAGGGATGCAAGGGGAACCTGTGAGGATTCAATCACATTCTGCTGCGCGCCTGGCCCCCTCTGGGCATCAGTCCCCTGATATCTGCCTGTGCCGCCGGACGTTGTGGTGGTTCCTCCGCCTGAACTGCCGGACCCCTCAGAGCCTTGGGACGTATTCGTTGTGCCGCCGGCGGATGAACCTGGGGTATCTGTATCCGCTGTGTCGTTCCCGGACACTCCGCCCGATTCATTTCCATTACCGTTGTTTGAATCGTTATCTGGTTTTTCTGAGGAATCATTTCCTGAGGAACCGTTGTCTGTGGAACCAGTGTCTGTGGAGCCGTCACCTGCGGAAGTACTATTATAGTAATAATTTTTAAATGTATACTCTATTTGATATGCGGTGCCAAATTTGGAAATGACACCGTCCACAGCCGGCTGCATAATCGGATCTCCTATATCCGGTACTTCTCCCGGGCACATGGCATGCCAGTTGCCGCTGTCTTCTTCCATCAGCATATGCATGGTTTTAGGGGTATTCACATTCCCTCCTGCATGCAGACTGGAAATCATATAGGTTGTGCTAACTGGATATGCTTTTAAATACTGGTACCACATACCCTCCTGGCTGTCAAAGGCCGCGTACGCATTCCAGTCCTTCAAAGCGTCACTTCCCGTTAAATATGGTATGATTTCCATATTTTCTGCGCTATCTACTGTTCTGAAGTATATATGCAGGTATAAATTCTTTGGCCGCTTGTTATTTGGAACATTGTCTTTTTCCAGTCTTTCACTTACGATGCCGGCCAAATCGCCAAATCCTTCTTCCGATGCCAAAGGCCACTTAGAAGTACCATAATGGTCTTCTAACAGCTTCGCTATAATGCTATCATTGGTTACGTTATTATTCGAAATTCCCAATAAAGCCCGCCGTTGCTCAAACCGGTCTTTTCTCCCCGGAGTCTCATCGTATTCCCTGCACTTTGTATATGCTCTCATTAATACGGCGGCCCGCTCCATCAGTGAACCATATTGATTGTTAGAACCATAACCATAGGGGAAACTTTCTCCCTCTCCCTCCGTGCCGAGGTCAATGTCTGTTTCAATCCAATCAATTTTTGTTCTAGCTGTTTCCGTTACCCCTCTAAACTCGTTATAAGTATCCTCTATCGTCTGGACTACCCTGTATTCAGCTGACGGCCCTACATTCCCTATCTTCATCTTTCCGTTGGGTTTTAGATTGAAGGTATAGGTATTGGTGTCGCCTTCTGTTACAGCGGTTGTATTATATTCCTCAGCCCCACCATCTCCTGTCAGCAGATAGAGCTTCTCATTCTTATTCTTCCTGCTGTCTGTGATGCTGACTTTATAGGTGTATTCGACTTTTTCAGCACCTTCACTGCCTTCCTGCAATTCATTGGCAATCACCAGATAAGGTGAGGTCTTAAATATAGCCGTAAATGCCGAGAAATGGTCAGTCTGGAAATGAATCTGTCCAACGGACGCGCTTCCGCTCACATCCAGTTCCTGGCGTCCCTCGCTGTCAACCGCAATATCGTCTGCTGAAATGCCATCCAGCACAGGCACCTGGGCTACGGCTTCTGTTTCCCCGCTGCCTTCCAGCTCCGCCTTTGCAGATACGGCCTGGACCTCCTGGGTAGGCGTCTCCAGATGGAGAATTTCAATCTGGTCCGCCTCCATGCTGGCCTTCTCAATCCGCTCTCCGCTAAAGGATACCGTAACAAGATTGCTGCCGTCCTCGGCCCAGCTGTTATCTAATTTCACGCCGTCATACATAAGGTTGATGTCATATGCAATGATGGTGCTGACCACTGTTCCGTCATCAGACTCAGCATCCACTTTTTCCGTCAGCGCTGATTCCACCTGCTCTGTTATCTCCTCTGCCTGTATCTGCGTGTCGGCAGGCAGCACTCCTTCGGGAGCAGTTATCCTGATTGTAACCCCATTGACCTCCACTGACTTGTCAAAAGCAGGATGTTCCAATGTCTCCAGGGTGTACACCTGTATGTTCTGCTCCTCATAAACCTCGGATATGGTATACCATGCTGTCTGTGATCCGTCCAGCTCATCTGTAACCGAGTCTGCTTCCAAATCCTCATCATTGGCAGTCACATTGTCAATTGTATATCCCAACTGGGTCTTGACGCCAAAGGTCAGGCTTTCGCCTTCCTTCACGCCTCTTGTCCCCTCCATAATCCGGGCACTGGTCTCAGGGAAACTGGTGTATGTCACCTTATAACCGTCAAAATCCTCCAATGCCTTTAACTGGTTCAGGCTTGTGGTGTAAACCTTGGCTGTGGAACAATACCCCATGCCAGCCAAATCAGAGGTGCTGGCCTTCTTAGTATCATCCTCCGGCACAGGTTCCGGAGCGGTCTCCTGCTCTGACTCTGAAGGAAGTGAGGCATCTGCGGACGGTGCTGTTGATGTTTCCGCTGAATCGGAAGATGGCTCGCTGCTTCCGGCCGTGCTGTCCGCTGCCTGCGTACTCTCAGGTGCGCTTCCCTCATCATCCGCTTTTGTAGTCTGCACTTCGTCTGTATCCGGCACATTCACTTCCGTTGTTGGGGCAGCCGGTTCCCTGGTCTCTTCCGCAGAAGGCTTCTCTGTTTCTTTTACCGTCTCTGTCTCTTTTTCTTTCCCTGTCTCAGCTGCTTCTTCTGTCTCCTTTACTTCCTTATGCTCCTCTTTCTCCCTGGGCTCAGTCTCCTTCTCATTGGAGGCTTCTTCCTTCTCCGGCACGTTTTCCTTTACATCGGCGGAATCTGCCGGACTGCCCTCCTCTTTCTCAGATACAACCGGGGCATCATGACGGGAAATGGCAGCTGCCGGCACAGCGCCCTCTTCTTTCTTATCCTCATCCTTATTTGACTTTTCTTCCCTGTCCTCCTGCTTCTGGGTGTCCTTATCCTGGTCCGCAATATCCTTTTCCGGCTTCTCATCAGAACCAGACCCGCTGTTCTTTTCCGGTACCTTTGTATCGGCAGCATTGTCTTTCTCAGTATCTGTTCCCTGAGCATCGTCCGGCGGCACGGCTTCTGTATCAGCTGTACTGTGATCTGCATTGCCGTCTGAACCAAGAGACCCGTCCTCAGGCCGTGATATTTCCTCCTGGTTTTCGCCGCTGTTTTCACTGCTGTTTTCGCTGGCATCTTGGCCGCTGTTTCCACTGTTTTCGCCGCTTCCGCTGCCATCCGCGCTTTCCTCCGGCAGAGTTGACTCCCCGGTGCCGTCGGCGCCGCTTTCAGCCGATGTCTCAGATTCGGAGGCTTCTGTCTCCTCCTGGGCTGGCTTTGATATGATATCTACTTCCTCATCGCCAAATGCATCCTCATAACTCCTGATGGTGACGCGCTTTGTCTTTTTGACCTTTTCTACACCGTCATCCATCCGTGTGATTTCCGTGGTGCAGCTGATGGTATCCTCCCCGTTATTCACGTAGAGCAGGATGATTTCCTCGTCCCCGGTTACCATATACATATCGCCGGCATCCTCCGGAAGGCGCACAAATACACGCAGCTCCGCTTCCATGCTGCTTCCTTCCATCTCCGGATATACCTCATACACGGCACCCTTCGTACCGAAAAATACCTTTTCAAATTCTGCCGTCCTGCCATTGGTAAAGCCTAAATCATCTGCCGTTATCTCATGGCCGCTTTCAATGGCCTCCTCCACGGCAGCTACCAAATCCGCGCCTTTCATCTGGAACGTAACCTGGTCCGCCGTACCGGCATAGGATACATTCAGGCCGGTGCCCAAATTCGTGAAAACCATGGCTGCTGTCAGCAAAAATGCCAGAATCCTTTTCTGGCTGTAATACATGGATTTCGTTATTGTACCGGAACTTCTCCGTCTTTCCATAATAGTTCTCCTTTTTCATAAACTCCCCTGCCAATCAGGTGCAGCTGCTTCACGATTCATCTTAACAATATCATATCATAAATGATTACACTTTGGTTACATTTTCATGTTTTTTATAAATTATTTATGTATTTTGAATTGTAACCAGAAGCCATTTTCCTTCACTATAGTTACATAATAGCATACAAAGCGTTACGTAAAGCGTTATTTCAAGCTATAATTGGTCACTTTTTTTATTTTTACGTTATTTTATTCATTTTTCTATAATATGTGTGTCCACATTTCCCTGCATTCCACACAAACCAGAAAAAAATGGAAATCTTTTTCTCCCCCCAAACCGTATAAAACATCTGGAATCCGTACATCATTTCGTTATAGCAGATTCATCCAGTACAGCCCTGAATTTTTTCATGTCAGGGCGTATGGCATTATAACGGAGGTAAGGATTATGTCGGGCTACAAAGTTGAGATATGCGGAGTCAATACCGCCAAACTGCCTTTACTGAGCAATGAAGAGAAAGAGGAACTGTTTCAAAGAATACTGGACGGTGACAAGGAGGCCAGGGAGCAGTATATCAAAGGGAACCTGCGCCTGGTACTCAGCGTAATCCAGCGCTTTTCAAACAGCCAGGAAAACATCGACGACCTGTTCCAGATTGGATGCATCGGCCTAATCAAGGCCATCGACAATTTTGACATCACTCAGAATGTCAAATTTTCCACTTATGCAGTGCCTATGATACTGGGAGAAGTGCGCAGATATCTGAGGGACAATAATTCCATCCGGGTCAGCCGTTCCCTGAGGGATACTGCCTATAAGGCCCTCTATGCCAGGGAGCAGCTTACCAGAACCAATTCCAAGGAACCCACTCTCATGGAAATCGCACAGGAAATAGGTGTTTCAAAGGAAGACATCACCTATGCACTGGATGCCATACAGACTCCTGTCAGCCTGTATGAGCCGGTTTATACGGATGGCGGGGACCCTCTTTTTGTGATGGACCAAATTAGTGACAAAAAGAACCTGGAGGAAAACTGGGTGGAGGATTTATCTCTGGTGGAGGCCATGAAGCGGCTGCCGGAGCGGGAGCGCCATATCATTGACATGCGTTTCTTTGAAGGAAAAACCCAGACCGAGGTTGCCCAGGAAATCCATATCAGCCAGGCCCAGGTGAGCCGCCTTGAAAAAAATGCGCTGAAAAGTATGAAGTCCTATTTAAGCTGACCCTTGAAGCCTTTCAGCAGATGTGTTAAACTATTCATGTTAGTGCTTGTTTGAAACATATGCCAACAGAAAGTGAACATATCTATGGAACAAAATGAACGCAGATTTGCAGTATTGATTGATGCAGACAATGTCTCCCCCAAGTATATCAAATACATTTTGGACGAAGTGTCGGATGTGGGAATCGCCACCTACAAACGCATTTACGGCGACTGGACAGATAACGAAAAGCGCAGCTGGAAGAATGTGCTTCTGGACTGGTCCGTAAATCCCATCCAGCAGTACAGCTACACCACCGGAAAGAACGCCACTGATTCAGCCATGATTATTGATGCAATGGACATCCTATATTCCGGAAATGTAGATGGTTTCTGCCTGGTTTCCAGCGATTCGGATTTTACCAAGCTGGCCCAGCGCCTGAGGGAGGCAGGGATGTTTGTCATGGGAATCGGGGAGCAGAAAACCCCCAAGCCCTTCCGTGCAGCCTGCGATACGTTTAAATTGCTGGAGATCATATCCTCTGACGATGCACCGGAGACATCGGTCATCGAAAACCAGAAGACCATTACCAACATAGATGAAATCCAGAAGGCCATCACCAAGCTCCTCATTGAAAATAACAGCCAGAACCAGCCCATTATCCTTGCAAAGGTGGGTAACTTCCTTACAAAGCGCTTTTCAGATTTTGATGTCAGGAACTACGGCTACTCCAAGCTCTCCACCTTTTTGGAAAGCCTGAACAACAACGACTTTCAGGTGGTCAAGCTCCACGGCGGTTATTTTGTCCAGGAAAAGAGCGCCAGCATCTCCAAGACTGAGATTGAAAAGGAAATCATACGCATCATCAAGGGATATAACGGACATGTGGATAATCTGAGCATCATACACGATGAGCTGAAAAAGACATACCCTTCCTTTGACGTGAAGCAGTATGGTTTCAGCCGCATTTCCAGCTTTATCCGCAGCTTCGGTACATTCCGCATCAGGGATAACATGGTTCAGCTCAAATAACAACAACAGAAATGCCCGGAAGGGACATCCAGCCTGTGGATGCGGCCTATTCCGGGCATTCCTGTTTTACTCTCTTTTCTGCCTCTCCTGTTATCTGCGGATGATTTCAAAGCCATCCTTAAACTCTTTATAGTCCCTTATGCCGATGAATTCTTCCGGAACAGGCATCTTCGTCATATGGCTGGTGATTTCATACCATTTATCCATTTGAAATACAGCATCCGGGTCTGTCCATATGGCCTCCGCCTCTTCTCTGGTCAGGTCCGTATATTTAAGTATGTCCTCAGGAAACTCCTGCTCTTTTCCGTAACATCCAAACTCTGATTCCAGGATTTCCTTATTAAATGATGTCGCCCTCTGGTACACATGCTTTTGATGTTTGTCGCTGTAGGCAACCATCAGCAGATCTCCGTCAAATTCGTCATAGAGAATGACATCCGACTTGAATATTTTTGACACCTTCCTGGCATTCTCCATGGTGCAGTTTTCCTGGAGACTCTGGCTGTCTATGCCCAGCCAGGGGCTGTCCTTTGTCCGGGCCGCCAGCGCATCCCCGCTTTTTACCCCAAAAAAGCCTGTGTCAATCTTCTTCACCAACTCCAGGCAGTCACCGATTTCCTCCTGACTTAAGTCCTCCTCCAGAAGGACCAGACAGTTTGTCATAACATAGTTTTTGCCGTAATAGCCGTGAAATACCTCGTCCTCCATCTTTTTGCAGATACCCGCAGACGTATCCAAAATCCGGAAGGAATCAAGAGCCCGCCTGGCTTCTCCTATGGATTCCGGCGTTTCTTCCCTGAGACGTACCGTTACCGTGTAAAAATACTCCGGTCCCAGCACACTGAGCTCTACGCTATATCGGTATGCCCCTTCCCCGTATTCACCCCCACCGTATATCTGTCCTGTATTCTCCTCGGCCTTATACCGTATCTCCTTTTGGACAATCTCGTCTCCCTTCACCCTTCTGTATGTATACTCCAGCACCTCCGGCATGGAATCGTCCTTAACAGCTGCTCCGCTCTCCATCCTTCGGATGTAATCCGCCTTTGTCCTGGGGGTATCTATTCCCGCTATTGCAAAAAACTGCGGCTGCTCCCTGTATCCCCGGACCAGAATACTCCCCCATTCCGAGACCAGGATGTCCCCGAAATCACGGTTTCCCTGCTGGGTCCACTCCTCCTGCGGAAGCCGGATTTTATAATAAAGGGAGGATGATACATAGGTTCCGTCTGACCCCACCTGGTCAAAGACCGTATCATCGGGAACAGTAATCATAATACCGTCCTGTATTTTGTCTGCTGCTTTATTTCCATGTTCCGCTGTCTGACCTGCGTTTTCCCCCGAATCCGCCGTTCCCTCTTCAGACACCTCTGCCATTGCCATCCGGGCCTGTACGCTGCCCTCCGCTGTCTCTGTGCTTCCCGTTGTTCCTGTGCCTCCCGTTGTTCCTGTACTTCCCGCTGTTCCTGTGCTTCCCGTTGTTCCAGTGCTTCCACCACTCCCTGCTCCCCACGCCGCCAGTCCCAATGCCGCCGCTGCTGCGGCCGCTGCCAGTAACCTTCTGCCTGTCCCCCATTTTCCTGCCGGCACATGTACCTTTTTTTGCTTCAGGCTCAGAGGCTTCCCGCTTCCTCTCTCATTGCATATCTGAAACAGCATCTTAATGCCGCCTATTTGCGCTAACGGCTCCACGGGAATCATGACCGCCCCGCCCCGTCCTTTCATCAGACAAACATATTCCGGCGTATAAACCGCCTTCTCAAAATCCCCATAGGCGTGTCTGACCACGGACCGTTCTCCATATTCACAGATACCGTCCTCTTCCAGTGCCAGCAGCTGCAAACCCGCATACCGGTACGGGAACAATGCCGCCTTCCTCAGCTTCTGCACATTTCTCCAAGGCAGGCCCAATGCCCTGCATGCGTCTGCTATCTGGTCCACGCTCCTGGTGTAACAGCAGAATGGGACGGTTCTCCTGCGGCAGGCTTCCTCCACATCCCCCATGGGAATCCGGCCATCCCTGTTCTCCAAACATTTTGTGTTCAGGCATCTGAACCATTCCTGCGCCTCCAGATCCCCTCCCAGGACCCGCTCCGGTATGGCCCAGAATTCCTTCTGCCCGAAAAACAGAATCAGGCCTTCCTTCCTATGAACCTCTGTCAGCGCAGAATACAGCAGCCATATATCCGTATTCCCGGTCTGTATGCGGATCACCTCATTCTCCATGGTGATACAGCAGTCTTCCTTCAGATTCATAAAATCCGGCCGGACCCTTCCCAGGTCCTTTTCCTTCAGGAAGTCTTTCTTATACCATCTGAGGAATCCTTTATACTCCTGTTCACTCAGCCTGAAACAGAGCCTTTCTCCCACCTGTGCTGCGGACATGCCTCTCCTACCCCCTTGGCCGGCTCTCCCCATACGCATCTTTAAGGTATGGAAAGCCTTGTATATCAAATCATATTCCTGATAACAATGTACCGCATTTTCCTCTGTTAGACAAGCCTTAAGACAGCAAAAAAGCCAGCTCTTTCTGCTGACTTTCCATGCCTATTCAAATCTGACAATTTCTTTTTTAAGCCGTTTCATGATTTTCTTTTCCAGTCTGGATATATAGGACTGGGAGATTCCCAGCAGGTCGGCCACTTCCTTCTGGGTCATTTCCTCCCCGTCCTCGTTTGTAAGGCCGTACCGCAGCTCCACGATTTTGCGTTCCCTGGGGTTTAAGCGGCTGATTGCGTTGTTGAGAAGGCTTTTTTCTATCTCATCCTCGATATCGTGATAGATCACATCCTCATCCGTTCCAAGAATATCCGACAGCAGAAGTTCATTTCCATCCCAATCCACATTCAGAGGTTCATCTATGGACACTTCCAGACGTGTCTTATTATTCCTTCTGAGATACATGAGAATCTCATTCTCAATGCATCTGGAAGCATAGGTGGCCAGCTTGATGTTCTTATCCGGCTTAAAGGTATTGATGGCTTTGATGAGTCCGATGGTTCCGATGGAAATTAAATCCTCCACCCCCACGCTGGTGTTGTCGAATTTCTTCGCTATGTAGACTACCAGCCTCAGGTTGTGCTCAATCAGGGCCGCCCTGGCCTCCTTGTCATCCTCGCTTCCCAAAAGACTTATCATCCGGCCCTCTTCCTCTGTTTCCAGAGGGGCAGGCAGTATATCGGCGCCTCCTATATAATGCACCTCCCCCTGCCTGGGCATCAGTACGGTCCTGAAGCTGGGGATGGTCTTTAACTGGAAACGGTTTGGTATGGATACTTTTATAATCATGGAAATGTCCTCCTGTACGTTGTGTGTTATTCAAGTTCCTTAGTCGCTTTTCTGTATCAGGATTTGATACTCCCCTGAGGGAGAAAGCTCCTGCTTCGTAATGGCAATGAGGGGCTTCTCAAGGCTGTACCTGCCGCCCTCCTGCTCTATCTCCATCCGGTCTATGAACACGGCCGGCAGAATTCCGCGGCTGGTTCCCACGGACTGGTACGGCACATAGACCACACCCTTTACCGACGGACACAGCTGCTTCATGACACCGGCTGCCGCCACATGGACCGGCTGGCTGCTCACAGGCTCCCTCAGCCGGTTGCCCGTGTCTATAAGCCCTGTAACTGTCTCTTTCTTTTCGCCGTAAATCATGGTAACCCTGCATAAATCCTTCCTGTGGGCCATGGTACGGATTAATTCCTTTATCCCCCCTGAAAATCCATAGCAGGCTGCGGCTGCCCCTGCAATCATTAAAATCCAGACCATGACGGGAATCCTTCTTCCATGTCCGGACTCCACCAAAAGCCATGCGTAATATCCTGCCCTGGTGTGTTCATAGAGCACCAGCATCACACCTCCAAGAACAACCGATACAAGGTAGATACCTGCCACGGATTTAATTACCTCTCTAGGGCTTTTCAGGTGATAGGCAGCTACGGCCATCAGGCTGCTCACCGCTACATACGTTCCCAATATCTCCACTGCGGCCGGAAGACCGGGAACCAGGCTCACCACACAGGACCATATACCGCCGATGACAGCTCCGGCCAGAATACGCCGCTTTGTGGTCCTGTAGGATAAAACTCTGTTTAAGATGGTCAGAACCATCATGTCCATTATGGTATTGACCGCGAATACCACATCTATGTATACTGTATAAACCACTCAGTCCGGCCTCACCTCCCTGGCAAACTTTCTGAAAGCCATTATAGCGGTTTCAAAGCGCGGATGTTGTCGAAATAACCGATAACAGGTACAATATTTATCGACAAAATTCGAGTTTCATACTAAATATGGTGTTTTTACAAAAAGCCGGAACGCCGCCGCCACATCCATACACGGTGTGGCGGCAGCGTTCCGGCTGTACGCGTCTCTATTTGATTGTGCTGTTCTTATAATAGCCTGTGTTTACAACAGCCTCTATTCACATAACCTGTTTCATGGTTCATTCACCACATTCTGAGGCGTGCCTGACATAAACCGGCTCAGGTTTTCCACTGCTATATCCATGAGCCTTTGTCTGGATTCCCTGGGCGCCCAGGCGATATGAGGCGTAATCAGTATATTTTCCGCGCCCAAAAGAGGATTATCCTCCTGTATGGGTTCTGCGGAAACCACATCCACCGCAGCGCCTCCTATCTTACCGCTGTCAAGTCCCTCCCTCAGGTCGGCTTCCTCCACCAGCTGTCCTCTGGAGGTGTTGATAATCAGAACCCCATCCTTCATCTTTTCAATGGTGCGGCGGTTGATGATTTTCTCCGTTTCAGGAAACAGAGGGCAGTGCAGGCTGATTACATCAGAGCCGGACAGCAGCTCTTCCAGGTCTGCGTACCGGCAGCTGTCCGTCTCCAGACCTTTATCCTGATACCGGTCAAAGGCCAGCACCTTCATTCCCAGAGCCTGGGCAATGACAGCAGTGCGCCTTCCTATGCGCCCGAATCCGATGATTCCCATGGTCTTTCCCGCAAGCTCTGTCAGCGGGTACTTCCAGAAACACCAGTCCCTGGAGCGGGTCCATTCGCCTGCCCTTACACAGTCAGAATGGAAGCCCACATGGTGGCACAGCTCCAGAAGCAGGGCAATGGCGTACTGGGCCACTGCATCTGTGCCGTAGGAAGGAATGTTGGAAACAATGATCCCTGCATCTCCGGCTGCGCGTATGTCCACAATATTATAGCCTGTGGCCAATACCCCGATAAACCGCAGGTTGGGGCAGCTCTCTATTGTCCGGGCGCTTATGGGCGTCTTATTTGTATACACCGCCTCTGCCCGGCCAATGCGTTCCACCACCCGGTCCTTGGGCGTCCTGTCATAAACCGTCAGATCCCCCAGGTCCTCCAGGCCCTTCCAGCTCAGATCCCCCGGATTTTCCGTATATCCGTCTAATACCACAATCCTCATATATGATTCATCCTTTCCATTTTCCCAGCGTACCATTTGGCGCTAAT
>ERZ1036438.332-NODE-332-length-22410-cov-28.061910_pt1 | contig 22410 bp, 33 predicted proteins | sample MGYA00514224_ERZ1036438 | MGnify/ENA primary metagenome ERZ1036438 (study PRJEB33795, sample SAMN09464924) | human gut metagenome | host: Homo sapiens | place: USA: Stanford, California | collected 2016-07 | study: EMG produced TPA metagenomics assembly of the...
TGATTGTAGACAAAAGTAAGTCTCCTGCTTTGGACAACTGTCCTCAGCGTCGTGGAGTTTGCGTGCGTGTTTACACAACAACACCAAAGAAGCCTAATTCGGCAATGCGTAAAGTTGCCCGTGTTCGTTTAACGAATCAAAAAGAAGTTAACTCGTATATTCCTGGAGAAGGGCACAACTTGCAGGAACACAGCATTGTTCTTGTTCGTGGTGGTCGTGTAAAGGATTTGCCAGGTGTCCGTTATCATATTGTGCGCGGAACGCTTGATACCGCTGGTGTAGCAAGCCGTACACAACGTCGTTCTAAGTATGGAGCTAAGCGTCCAAAGGCGGCTAAGAAATAAAACTTCGGTTTCTTTTCCTCTAATTAAATGAAGAGGAAAGAAACTTTGTAGAACAAAGTCTTTTAGTTTTACAGTCGGTGATGGCTGGAAAAAAGGATTTAAAGAAAATAAAGTTTTGCTGGAGATTTGTTAATAACAGGTTGAGTAAATGCCCAAGTGTGAGTGTTGAAGAACGGAAAACGACAGCCTCCGCAGAATTACTAAATTTTAAATAAAAAATGAGAAAAGCAAAACCAAAGAAGCGAGTGATCTTGCCAGATCCTAAGTTTAATGACCAGAAGGTCTCAAAGTTTGTAAATCATCTTATGTATGATGGAAAGAAGAACATTTCATACGAGATTTTTTATGCTGCTCTTGATATTGTAGATGGTAAAAATACAGATAAGGAGAAATCGGCATTGGAAGTTTGGAAACAAGCTCTCGATAATATTACCCCACAGGTCGAGGTTAAAAGTCGGCGTATCGGTGGTGCAACTTTCCAAGTACCAACTGAAATTCGCCCAGACCGCAAAGAAAGCGTGTCAATGAAGAATATGATAGCTTTTGCACGTAAACGTGGCGGTAAGAGTATGGCTGACAAACTCGCTGCTGAAATCATGGACGCATTCAACAATCAGGGTGGTGCTTATAAGCGTAAGGAAGATATGCACCGCATGGCAGAAGCTAACCGTGCATTTGCTCACTTCAGATTCTAAATGATAACTAAAAGGAAATAAAAGAAAAAATGGCAAGTCACGATTTACATTTGACACGCAATATCGGTATTATGGCTCACATTGATGCCGGTAAAACAACTACATCTGAACGTATTTTGTTCTATACAGGTAAAACCCACAAGATTGGTGAAGTGCACGATGGTGCTGCAACAATGGACTGGATGGAGCAAGAGCAGGAACGTGGTATTACTATCACTTCTGCCGCTACAACTACTCGTTGGAAGTATGCTGGTGATACTTATAAAATCAACCTGATTGACACTCCGGGACACGTGGACTTTACTGCTGAGGTAGAACGTTCACTTCGTATCCTTGATGGTGCTGTTGCAACTTATTCGGCAGCTGATGGCGTTCAGCCGCAGTCTGAGACTGTATGGCGTCAGGCTGATAAATATAACGTACCACGTGTTGGCTATGTTAATAAGATGGACCGTTCTGGTGCAGATTTCTTTGAAACTGTACGCCAAATGAAAGAAATTCTGGGCGCTAATCCTATTGCAATCCAAATACCAATCGGTGCAGAAGAAAACTTTAAAGGTGTAGTAGACCTTATTAAAATGAAAGCTATTCTTTGGCACGACGAGACAATGGGTGCTAAATATGATATCGAAGAAGTCCCTGCAGATTTGTTGGATGAGGCTAATGAATGGCGCGAAAAGCTTATCGAAGGTGCTGCAAACTATGATGACGAAGTAATGGAACTTTATCTTGAAGGACAAGAGGTTCCAGAGGACAAGTTGATGGCTGCAATTCGAAAGGGGTGTATATCTATGGATTGCTGTCCTATGCTTTGTGGTTCTTCATACAAGAATAAAGGTGTCCAGACGTTGCTAGACTATGTTTGTGCGTTCTTGCCTTCACCACTCGATACAGTTGCTACGATTGGTGTAAATCCAGAAACAGAAGAAGAAGAGGAACGTAAAGCTAATATAAATGAGCCTACAGCTGCCCTTGCATTTAAGATAGCCACAGACCCATTTATGGGACGTTTAGTTTTCTTCCGCGTTTACTCTGGAAAGGTCGTAGCCGGTTCGTATGTTTACAATCCACGTTCAGGTAAGAAAGAACGCATCAGTCGTTTGTTCCAAATGAATTCTAATAAAGAAATCGCAATGGAAACTATTGATGCAGGTGATATCGGTGCGGGTGTAGGTTTCAAGGATATCCGTACTGGTGATACTCTTTGTGATGAAGATCATCCGATTGTGCTTGAATCAATGACATTCCCTGATACAGTGATTTCTATTGCTGTTGAGCCTAAGAGTCAAGCCGATATAGCAAAACTTGATACAGGTTTGCAAAAGTTGGCTGAAGAAGATCCTACATTTACTGTACGCACAGACGAACAGAGTGGTCAGACCATCATCTCTGGTATGGGAGAGCTTCACCTCGACATTATTATCGACCGTCTGAAACGTGAGTTCAAGGTTGAATGTAATCAGGGCAAGCCACAGGTAAATTACAAGGAAGCTATAACAAAGGCTGCCCAAAGCCGTGAGACGTATAAGAAACAGTCAGGCGGTCGTGGTAAGTTTGCTTGTATTGATGTAACAATCGAACCCAAAGATGAAGATTACAAAGATGGCGATTTACAGTTCATTAATGTTGTAAAGGGTGGTAATGTGCCTAAAGAATTTATTCCTTCAGTTGAGAAAGGATTTAAAGATTGTCTAAGTAATGGTGTTCTTGGTGGTTTCCCACTTACAGGATTGAAGGTAACTCTGACTGATGGTTCTTTCCACCCAGTAGACTCTGATCAGTTATCTTTCGAACTGGTCGCACACCAAGCTTTCAAAAAGCTTTGTCCACAAGCTGGTCCTGTATTGATGGAGCCTATTATGAAAGTCGAAGTGGTAACTCCAGAAGAAAATATGGGTGATGTTATTGGCGATTTGAATAAGCGTCGTGGACTTGTTCAAGGTATGGAAGAGGCTCGCAGTGGTGCGCGTGTTGTAAAAGCAATGGTTCCATTGTCTGAAATGTTCGGTTACGTAACTGCCTTACGTACTATTACATCTGGTCGTGCAACATCATCAATGGAATATGATCACCATTCACCAGTTTCTAATAATCTTGCAAAAGAGATTCTTGAAGAACTACATGGCAACGCCGATCTTATAAAATAATGAGAAATCACTTTGAGAACACTCCCATAGCGAATGACTCTTATGAGGGTGTTCCTTTTAAGTGAAATAATAAATTTATAAATTCAAAAGTATATGAGTCAGAAAATTCGTATCAAACTAAAATCTTACGACCATCAGTTGGTTGATAAGTCGGCTGAAAAGATTGTAAAGGCTGTGAAGGCAACAGGAGCTATTGTTAGCGGTCCTATTCCATTGCCAACACATAAACGTATTTACACTGTAAACCGTTCAACATTCGTTAACAAGAAATCACGTGAGCAATTCCAACTTTCTGATTTCAAACGGTTGATAGACATCTACAGCTCTACACCAAAGACGGTTGATGCTTTGATGAAGCTTGAATTGCCTTCAGGGGTCGAAGTAGAGATTAAAGTGTAACATTTTAGTACGGATCAAAGAGATTAATTATTTAAAATTTAATTGAAATGCCAGGATTATTAGGAAAAAAAATCGGAATGACTTCCGTTTTCAGTGCCGACGGTAAAAATGTTCCGTGCACTGTTATCGAAGCTGGTCCTTGTGTTGTTACTCAGATAAAGACTGTCGAAAGAGATGGTTATAAAGCTGTTCAGTTAGGTTTCGGGGAAGCTAAGGAGAAAAGGACCTCTAAACCTCAACAAGGACATTTTAAGAAGGCAGGGACAACACCAAAGAAGCACTTGGCCGAGTTCAAATTTGATGAGGAGTATAACCTCGGTGATACCATTACTGTAGAGTTATTTAGTGATGCTAAATTTGTTGATGTTGTTGGTACATCTAAAGGAAAAGGTTTCCAAGGAGTTATAAAACGCCATGGGTTTGGTGGTGTTGGTCAGACAACACATGGACAAGATGACCGTGCAAGAAAGCCAGGTTCAATAGGTGCTTGTTCATATCCGGCGAAGGTTTTCAAAGGCATGCGGATGGGCGGTCAAATGGGTGGCGATAGAGTTACGACCCAGAATCTCCAAGTATTAAAAATTATTCCAGAACATAATCTTCTTCTTGTAAAAGGTAGTGTAGCTGGATGCAATGGTTCAACCCTTATAATAAATAAGTAATGGATATTAACGTATTAGATATTAAAGGTCAGGAGACCGGCCGAAAGGTTACTCTTAACGAGAATATCTTCGGAATTGAGCCAAACGACCACGTGATTTATCTTGATGTAAAACAATATCTTGCTGATCAACGTCAGGGAACTGCTAAAACGAAGGAAAGAAGTGAACATGCTGGTTCAACACGTAAATTAGGTCGTCAAAAAGGTGGTGGCGGTGCACGCCGTGGTGATATAAATTCACCGGTCCTTGTTGGTGGTGGTCGTGTATTTGGTCCCTCACCACGTGATTATAGTTTCAAACTTAATAAGAAGGTCAAAGTGCTTGCTCGCAAGTCTGCGTTAGCATATAAAGCAAAAGAAGCGGCTATTCTTGTTGTGGAAGACTTCGATTTTGAAGTTCCGAAGACGAAAGAGATTTTAAATATTGCTAAAAATCTTAAAATAACTAACAGGAAGGTTCTCTTCATTTTGCCAAAAGCGCAAAATAATGTATATTTGTCAGCTCGTAATTTACAGAGGACTCAGGTTACAACCGCTATGCAAGTAAATACTTATGGTGTTTTGCATGCAGATGTAATTGTTGTTACTGAAAATTCTTTGAAGACGATAGATGAGATCTTAACCAAGTAAAAATAAGGAGACAGATTAAATATGGGATTTATCATAAAACCTGTGGTCACTGAAAAGATGAACGCTATTACGGAGAAGTCTTCTGTTGACAAGACTATTAAGGTAGCAAACGAAAGATCGGCTAAAAAACATAATGCAACAGCCGAGACTCGTAACTATATCGTAAAGAATAAACGTCATCCTGAAGGTCTTAAAAAAGAAAAGACTGTTTATACTTATGTAAAGCCTGCACAGCCTAAGTATGGATTTATTGTAAAGCCAGAGGCAAATAAACTCGAGATAAAAAAGGAAATTGAGAGTTTGTATAATGTTCATGTTCTTGAAGTTAATACCATTCGTTATGCAGGGAAGCGTCAGTCTCGTTATACGAAGGCTGGATTAGTACGTGGTAAGAAGAATGCTTTCAAGAAAGCTATTGTAACAATTAAGGCAGGCGAAGAAATAGATTTTTATAGCAATATTTAAATAAAAAATGGCAGTACGTAAATTTAAACCGGTTACCCCGGGACAAAGACACAAGATTATTGGTACGTTCGAGGAGATTACTGCATCCGTACCAGAGAAGTCTCTTGTTTACGGTAAACGTTCTACTGGTGGTCGAAATAACACTGGTAAAATGACTGTCCGCTATATGGGTGGTGGTCATAAAAGAAAACTTCGTTTTATCGATTTTAAACGAGAGAAAGATGGTGTTCCAGCAATAGTAAAGACTATTGAGTATGATCCTAATAGGTCTGCTCGTATTGCTTTGTTATACTATGCTGATGGTGAAAAACGTTACATTATTGCTCCTAACGGACTGCAAGTGGGTGCAACCTTAATGTCGGGTGCAGAGGCTGCACCTGAAGTAGGTAATGCACTACCATTATCTAGTATCCCTGTTGGTACTGTAATTCACAACATAGAATTACGTCCAGGACAGGGTGCGTTGCTCGTTCGTTCGGCTGGTAACTTTGCTCAACTTACTTCTCGTGAGGGCAGTTATTGTGTCATTAAACTACCTTCTGGTGAAACTCGCCAGATTTTATCAGCTTGTAAGGCAACTGTTGGTAGTGTAGGAAATTCAGATCATGCGCTTGAACAGTCAGGTAAGGCTGGTCGTTCACGTTGGTTGGGACGTCGTCCCCACAACCGTGGTGTTGTAATGAACCCTGTCGATCACCCAATGGGTGGTGGTGAAGGTCGTCAATCAGGGGGACACCCACGTTCACGTAAGGGATTGTACGCTAAAGGTCTTAAGACTCGCGCACCTAAGAAGCTTTCAAATAAGTATATAATTGAAAGAGCTAACAAGAAGTAAACAAAGTATTTAAGAGTAAATTATGAGTCGTTCATTAAAAAAAGGTCCATATATCAATGTATCACTCGAAAAAAAGATTCTCGCTATGAATGAGAGTGGTAAAAAGAATGTTGTAAAAACTTGGGCCAGAGCATCAATGATTTCCCCTGAATTTGTGGGACACACTGTTGCAGTTCATAACGGAAATAAATTTATCCCTGTTTACATTACTGAAAATATGGTTGGGCACAAGCTTGGTGAGTTTAGTCCTACACGACGTTTCGGTGGTCACTCTGGTAATAGAAAGTAACAGGTTATAACCCTTAGAAAAGAAATAAATAATGGGAGCAAGAAAACATATAAAGGCAGAAGAGCGTAAGCAGGCTCTTAGAAGCCAATATTTTGCAAAGCTCAAGGATTGTCCTTCTTCTCCACGGAAAATGCGTTATGTCGTTGATATGGTCCGTGGAATGGAGGTTAATCGTGCCTTAGGCGTATTAAGATTCTCAAGAAAGGCTGCTGCACAGGATGTAGAGAAACTTTTACGTTCAGCTATTGCAAATTGGGAAATTAAAAATGATCGCAAGGTTGAGGGTGATGAACTCTATATCTCTAAGATCTTCGTTGATGAAGGTGTTACAATGAAACGTATGCGCCCTGCACCTCAAGGACGCGGTTACAGAATTCGCAAACGTTCTAACCATGTTACGCTTTTCGTTGATTCAAAGGCCAATGCTAATAATATAAATAAATAGTAGAATGGGACAGAAAGTTAATCCAATAAGCAACCGTTTAGGTATTATTCGTGGTTGGGACTCAAATTGGTTTGGGGGTAAAAATTTTGGAGACAATCTTTTAGAAGATAAAAAAATCCGAGCCTATTTGAATAAACGCCTTGAAAAGGCAAGCATTTCACGTATTGTAATTGAGCGAACATTGAAGCTTGTTACCATCACTATTTGTACAGCTCGTCCTGGATTGGTAATAGGAAAAGGTGGTCAGGATGTTGATAAACTCAAAGAAGAATTGAAGAATCTTTTTAATAAAGAGATTCAAATTAATATCTTTGAGGTCAGAAAGCCTGAATTGGATGCAAATATAGTTGGTATGAACATTGCGCGTCAAGTTGAAGGTAAAGTCGCATATCGCAGAGCTATTAAAATGGCTATTGCTAACACTATGCGCGCTGGTGCTGAAGGTATAAAAATTCAAATTTCCGGTCGTCTGAATGGAGCCGAAATGGCGCGTAAAGAAATGTTTAAAGAAGGACGTACCCCTTTGCATACATTCCGTGCTGATATTGATTATTGTCAAACTGAGGCACTTACAAAAGTTGGTCTTTTAGGTATAAAAGTATGGATTTGTCGTGGTGAAGTTTATAATAAAGTAGATTTGATGCCAGACTTTAGCCAAGAGAAAAATAATGGACGCCCCAACAACAATAACGCACGTTCTGGACGAGGTAATCGTAGGAGAAACAATAACCGTTAAAAGAGAGAGCTATCATGTTACAACCAAAAAGAGTAAAATATAGAAGACCTCAAGATGGACGTGGAAATAAAGGAAACGCCCATAGAGGAACACAGTTAGCTTTTGGCTCCTTTGGTATCAAGACACTTGAGCCAAAGTGGATTGACAGTCGACAGATTGAAGCGGCTCGTATAGCAGTTAATCGTTATATGAATCGTCAAGGTCAAGTCTGGATTAGAATATTCCCTGACAAACCAATTACTCGTAAACCTGCAGATGTGCGTATGGGTAAAGGAAAAGGTGACCCTGCTGGCTGGGTTGCTCCAGTTACGCCAGGGCGTATCCTCTTTGAAGTAGAAGGGGTTAGTTTTGAAATTGCCAAGGAGGCTCTTCGGCTCGCTGCGCAAAAGCTACCAGTAAAAACAAAGTTTGTTGTTAGACGTGATTACGATAAAAACGCTTAAGAAAGATGAAGATTAAAGAAGTTAAACAACTTGATACCAAAGAATTGGTAGAAAAGATACAGAACGCTGAAACAGCTCTTGATAAAATGAGACTGAATCATCAAGTTACTCCTCTTGAAAATCCATCTCGGATTAAGGTAGCTCGTCGTGATATAGCACGTATGAAAACTGAACTTCGCCAAAGAGAACTTAATAAATAATAATAGTTCAGATGGAAACAAGAAATTTAAGAAAAGTAAGACAGGGTGTAGTTACGAGCAATAGAATGGATAAAACCATTGTTATTGCTGCAAAGTTTAAAGAGAAGCACCCTATATATGGTAAGTTTGTTCAAAAAACAAAGAAATACCATGTCCATGATGAAAAGAATGAGGCTAATGTAGGTGATACAGTACTCATTATGGAAACACGTCCTTTGTCAAAAACAAAGAGATGGAGATTAGTTCAAATAGTAGAAAAAGCTAAGTAATTATGATACAGGCAGAATCAAAACTTACAGTATGTGATAACAGCGGCGCACGTGAGGCTCTTTGCATCCGTGTACTTGGCGGTACACGTCGTCGTTATGCAAGTGTTGGTGACGTTATCGTAGTTGCTCTGCAAAACGTTATACCATCAAGTGATGTTAAAAAAGGTGCAGTTTCAAAGGCATTGATAGTGCGCACTAAGAAAGAAATCAGACGTGCCGATGGCTCTTATATTCGTTTCGATGATAATGCTTGTGTATTACTTAATAATGCTGGTGAACTTCGTGGGAGCCGTATTTTCGGACCTGTCGCTCGTGAACTTCGTTCAGTAAACATGAAGGTTGTTTCTTTAGCACCAGAAGTTCTTTAATAGTTAAAACGAAATCAAAATGGCAAAATTCCATATAAAAAGAGATGACCAAGTTATTGTACTTGCCGGCTCTGATAAAGGTAGAAGTGGTAAAGTGCTCAAAGTTCTCGTTGACAAAGAACGCGTGTTAGTTGACGGTATCAATTTAGTTTCTAAGAGCACAAAGCCGACTGCGGCGAATCCACAAGGTGGTATTGTAAAGCAAGAAGCACCTATTCACATTTCAAATGTTAGTCTTATTGACCCCAAAAGTGGTCAACCTACACGTATTAGAATTAGACGTGAAGGAAAGACGGTTACACGTATCGCAAAAAAATCAGGGGAGGTGATTAAATAATGAATACAGCTGCATTAAAAAAAGAATATAAAGAACGAATTGCTCCTTCTCTCCAAAAGCAATTTAATTATACTTCATCAATGCAGATTCCTGTATTGAAGAAGATTGTTATCAATCAAGGATTGGGTGATGCAACTCAAGATAAGAAGATCATCGAAATTGCTATCAATGAAGTTACAGCTATAACAGGTCAAAAGGCAGTTGCGACATATTCTAAGAAAGATATTGCGAACTTTAAGCTTCGTAAGAAAATGCCTATTGGTGTTATGGTGACATTACGTCGAGAAAGAATGTATGAGTTCTTAGAGAAACTTGTACGTGTTTCTTTGCCTCGTATTCGCGACTTTAAGGGTATTGAAACCAAGTTTGATGGACGAGGAAATTATACATTAGGTATAACTGAGCAGATTATTTTCCCAGAAATTAATATTGATCAGGTAGATCGTATTCAAGGTTTAAATATAACGTTTGTAACATCTGCTCAAACAGATGAAGAAGGTTATGCACTCCTGAAAGCTTTCGGACTACCATTCAAGAACGCTAAAAACGATTAAGATATATGGCAAAAGAATCAATGAAAGCTCGCGAAGTAAAACGTGCAAAATTAGTAGCTCGTTATGCTGAGAAGCGAAAAGCTTTAAAAAAGATAATTGCAACGACAGAGAATCCTGCCGAAGCTTATGAGGCAGCAAGAAAATTACAAGAAATTCCTAAGAATGCAAATCCTATCCGATTACATAACCGTTGTAAAATAACAGGTCGTCCCAAAGGATATATCCGCCACTTTGGTATTTCTCGTATTCAGTTCCGTGAGATGGCATCTCAAGGTTTGATTCCTGGAGTTAAGAAGGCAAGCTGGTAAATTTAATTATCAACCCGAATGTGCATTATTAAATGCTCATATCGTGTTCTATTCAATAATTTTTTAATATTGTCGGGATTGTCCCGATTAATTAAATATTTAATTATGACAGACCCAATAGCAGATTATCTGACACGACTCAGAAATGCGATAATGGCTCATCATCGTATTGTTGAAGTTCCTGCATCTAATTTAAAGAAGTCTATTACAAAGATTCTCTTTGAAAAAGGATACATACTGAACTATAAGTTCGTTGAAGATGGACCGCAAGGTATTATTAAGATCGCTTTAAAGTACGATCCAGTTACAAAGCAAAACGCTATTAAAAACTTAAAACGCGTTTCTTCGCCAGGTCTTCGCCAGTATACTGGTTATAAAGACATGCCGAGAGTAATTAATGGACTTGGAATTGCAATTATTTCTACGTCTAAAGGTGTAATGACTAATAAAGAGGCTACAACTGAGAAAATTGGTGGTGAGGTTCTTTGTTATATTTATTAATTGGAGGATTTGAAATGTCTAGAATAGGAAAATTACCAATTAGTATTCCTGCAGGAGTAACAATCTCTCAAAAGGAAAATGTTGTTACAGTGAAAGGACCAAAAGGTGAGTTATCTCAATATGTGCATCCTTCAATCAAGGTGATAATTGAAAACAATCAAATCACTTTCGAAATCGATGAAAAACATATCGAAGGTTACAAACAAAAACAAGCATATCATGGACTTTATCGCTCACTCGTTAATAATATGGTGATAGGGGTAAGCGAAGGTTATTCAAAGACACTTGAATTAGTTGGTGTCGGATATCGTGTTTCTAATCAAGGAAATTTAGTAGAATTTACACTTGGTTATACTCATCCGATTTTCTTGCAACTCCCGAAAGAAGTCAAGGTGGAAACGAAAAGTGAGCGTAATCAAAACCCTATCATCACTATTGAAACAGCTGATAAGCAATTGTTAGGTCTTATTTGTGCTAAGATTCGTTCTTTCCGTAAGCCTGAACCATATAAAGGTAAAGGTATATTGTTCAAAGGCGAAGTTGTTCGTAGAAAATCAGGTAAATCGGCTGCCGCTAAGTAATTTTAATAATTCATTGCGATTATGACAACAAAGAAAGAACAAAGAAGATTAAAGATAAAGTATCACATCCGTAAGAATGTGAATGGTACTGCGGATCGTCCACGGCTAAGTGTTTTCCGTAGTAATAAACAAATTTATGCACAGGTTATTAATGATATAACGGGAACTACGCTTGCTGTTGCTTCTTCAGTAGGTCTTGAAAAAATGCCGAAAATCGATCAAGCCAAGAAAGTTGGCGAACTTATCGCAGGAAGAGCGGTTGCAGCTGGTATCCAACAAGTAGTATTTGACCGAAACGGTTATCTTTATCATGGGCGTGTACAAGCATTGGCTGATGGTGCTCGTGAAGGTGGACTTAAATTCTAAACGATTATGGTAACGAATAAAGTAAAAGTAAATAGTGACGTGGAACTAAAAGACCGTTTAGTTGCAATTAATCGTGTAACTAAGGTTACTAAAGGTGGACGTACATTCACATTTGCAGCTATCGTTGTAGTAGGCGATGGTAAAGGCGTAATCGGTTGGGGACTTGGTAAAGCTGGCGAAGTAACGGCTGCAATCCAAAAAGGAACTGATGCTGCAAAGAAAAACCTTGTGAAGGTTTCTATTCTAAAGGGGACAGTTCCTCACGAAGTAGAAACTCGTTATAGTGGAGCGCAAGTTCTTCTTAAACCCGCTGCAGCTGGAACAGGTCTGAAGGCTGGAGGTGCTATGCGTGCTGTTTTAGAGAGTGCAGGTATTACCGATGTCATTGCTAAATCTAAAGGTTCATCTAACCCACATAATCTTGTAAAGGCTACGATATCTGCGCTTGCTCAGATGCGTGATGCCTACACAGTGGCAGGAGAAAGAGGAATTAGTATGGATAAAGTTTTTAATGGTTGATGTAGGAGATTGACAAATGGCAACAATAAAAGTTAAACAAATAAAGAGTCGTATTAATGCTCCTAAGGATCAAAAAGCTACCTTGATGGCTCTTGGACTCCATAAAATTTCACAAATCGTCGAGGTAGAAGATACTCCAAGTATTCGTGGAATGATTCGCAAAGTACATCATTTGGTATCATTAGTTGATTAATAAATCCTTTAAAGTAACTTAGGTATGAAATTAAATAATTTGAAACCTGCAATGGGGGCAACCCAATCACGTCGTAGAGTTGGTCGAGGAACAGGATCTGGACTTGGCGGAACTTCTACTCGTGGTCATAAGGGCGCAAAATCTCGTTCTGGTTATAAGAAGAAGATCGGTTTTGAAGGTGGTCAAATGCCACTCCAGCGACGTGTTCCGAAAGGTGGCTTTAAAAATATAAACCACAAGGAATATTTTGTAGTGAACTTGTCTACTCTTCAAGAACTTGCTGAAAAAAAGAATCTTACAAAAATTGGATTGGCAGAACTTGTTGATGCAGGTCTGACAAATGGTAAGGTGCTTGTTAAGATTCTTGGAAATGGAGAATTGAAAATGAAGGTAGATGTTGAGGCTAATTCCTTCTCAAAAACTGCTGAAGCAGCAATTAAGGCAGTAGGTGGTAACACAACTATAATCTAAGTAAATGAAAAAGTTTATTGAGACACTGAAGAACTGTTGGAAAATCGAGGATTTGCGAAAGCGACTCCTCGTGACCATATTGTTCACGGCCATTTACCGTTTTGGCTCTTTTATTGTACTTCCTGGTATTAATCCAGGATTATTGGAAAAACTCCAGTCACAAACGGCTGGCGGTCTAATGTCATTGTTGGACATGTTCTCCGGTGGTGCATTTTCTAAAGCATCTATTTTTGCTTTAGGAATTATGCCTTATATCTCAGCTTCAATTGTTATGCAGCTTTTGGCTGTTGCAGTGCCATATTTCCAAAAGATGCAAAGAGAAGGTGAGAGTGGTCATAAGAAGATAAATTGGTATACGCGTGTATTGACAATTGTTATTTTGTTGTTTCAGGCTCCTGCGTATCTGATTAATTTGAAGACGCAAGCAGCTGGTGCATTGGCAACAGGCGTAAACTGGACGCTCTTCATGGTATCTGCCTCAATAATCTTGGCAGCTGGGTCTATGTTTATATTGTGGCTCGGTGAGCGTATTACTGATAAAGGAGTTGGCAATGGCGTTTCTATCATCATTATGGTGGGTATCATTGCACGTCTTCCACAGGCTTTTTTTCAAGAAGTAAGTAGTCGTTTTACAGCAATTACGAGCGGTGGTCTTGTGATGTTTATAGTTGAAATAATCATTCTATATTTAGTTGTATGTGCTGCTATTCTTCTGACACAAGGAACCCGGAAAATACCTGTACAATATGCTAAAAAGGTTGTTGGGAATAAGCAATATGGAGGTGCACGTCAATATATTCCTTTGAAATTGTTTGCTGCTAATGTTATGCCAATCATCTTTGCTCAGGCTTTGATGTTTATTCCATTGGCTATAGTTCAATATTCTACAGATAGTGCAAGTCCAATCCTTCAGTCACTGATGGATACAAAGAGTTTATTGTACAATACTATATATGTGATTTTAATAGTTGCATTTACATACTTCTATACTGCAATCACACTTAATCCGACCCAAATGGCTGAAGATATGAAGCGTAATAATGGTTTCATACCAGGTGTTAAACCGGGTAAGAATACTGCAGAATATATTGATTCTGTAATGAGTCGTTTGACAGGACCAGGCTCAGTTTTCATAGCTTTCATAGCAATTATGCCTGCATTAGCTGGGTTATTGAATGTGCAAGATTCATTTGGTCAATTTTTTGGCGGAACATCATTGTTGATACTCGTTGGTGTAGTTATTGATACACTGCAACAGATCGAATCTCATCTGATGATGCGTCATTATGATGGACTATTAAACTCTGGTCATACGCGTGGTAATAATATAGTCTCAGCATATTAAATCTTTTCTTACAATGAAAGTTTTAAAAAGATGAAGAGTAAAAGATGAGGGTGGTCAATTTATATGGAAACTCTTGTGTATCTTTGATTACCCAAATCCTTTTTGCTATGCAATATGAGCGGTTTTATTTCCGCATTTAAATATTTCATTTTTAAGACTCGTGTTTAAAATATGGCGAAACAAACTGCTATAGAACAAGATGGAACGATTTTAGAGGCACTTTCTAATGCAATGTTCCGCGTAGAATTAGAGAATGGTGTAGACATTACTGCACATATTTCTGGTAAGATGAGGATGCACTACATCAAGATACTTCCTGGTGATAAAGTGAAAGTAGAGATGAGTCCATATGATTTAACGAAAGGCAGAATAGTTTTCAGATACAAATAATAAAACATAAAAATGAAGACAAGAGCATCATTAAAGAAACGTACAGCTGACTGTAAGATAGTTCGTCGAAAAGGTCGTTTGTTCGTAATTAACAAGAAAAATCCCAAGTTTAAATTACGTCAGGGTTAAAGTTAAAATAAATAAAATTTATGGTTGCCTAATATAAATTGGGTAACTTTGCATGATTATTGTGAATAAGAAGTTTAATTAATTACAATCAATGGCAATAAGAATTGTTGGAGTAGATTTGCCCCAAGAAAAGCGTGGCGAAATCGCATTGACCTACATATATGGTATAGGTCGAAGTAGTTCAGCAAAGATATTGGACAAAGCAGGTATTAACCGCGACCTTAAGGTGAGCGAGTGGTCTGACGATCAAGCTGCTAAAATCCGTGAAATCATCAGCGCTGAATTTAAAGTTGAAGGTGATCTCCGTTCAGAGATACAGATGAATATCAAGCGTCTCATGGATATAGGTTGCTATCGTGGAGTTAGACATCGTAATGGTCTTCCTGTTCGTGGTCAGAGTACAAAAAATAATGCTCGCACTCGTAAAGGAAAGAAGAAGACTGTTGCTAATAAGAAAAAAGCTACTAAATAGAATTTAGTTATGAGTTATGAATTATAATCTTTTTTAAGATCATAATGTAATTGCTTAAAACTTAGACTAAAAATGTTATGGCAAAGAAAACAGCAACATCAAAAAAGAGAAATGTAAGAGTTGATGCGCTTGGTCAACTTCATGTACATAGTTCGTTCAATAATATTATTGTATCCTTGACAAACAATGAAGGTCAGGTTATTTCTTGGTCTTCAGCAGGTAAGATGGGATTTCGTGGTTCGAAAAAAAACACTCCTTATGCTGCACAAATGGCAGCAGAAGATTGTGCTAAAGTTGCATTCGAGCTTGGTCTGCGTAAAGTAAAGGCGTATGTAAAAGGACCAGGTAATGGTCGTGAGAGTGCTATTCGTGCGGTCAATACTGCTGGTATCCAGATTACAGAAATAGTTGATGTAACTCCATTACCACATAATGGTTGTCGTCCTCCTAAACGTCGTCGCGTATAATCCACATCTCTTAACAATTTAAAGAATTAAATTATGGCAAGATACATAGGTCCAAAATCTAGAATCGCACGCCGTTTTGGTGAGCCAATTTTCGGTGCAGATAAAGTGTTAGCTAAGAGAAATTTCCCTCCTGGTCAGCATGGAAATAATCGTCGCCGTAAAGTTTCTGAGTATGGTGCTCAGTTGGCTGAGAAGCAAAAGGCAAAATATACTTACGGTGTTTTAGAACGTCAGTTCCGTAATCTATTTGACCGGGCTGCTAAAGCAAGTGGTATTACAGGTGAAGTACTTTTGCAGAGTCTTGAAAGCCGTCTCGATAATGTTGTTTATCGTCTCGGTCTTGCACCAACTCGCGCTGCCGCTCGTCAATTAGTGAGTCACAAGCACATTGTTGTAAATGGTAATGTTGTTAATATTGCCTCTTATGCAGTTAAATCTGGTGATATCGTAGGTGTTCGTGAGCGTGCAAAGTCGCTAGAAGTTATTGAAACGGCATTAGCAGGTTTCAATCACAGTAAGTATCCTTGGATAGAATGGGACGAGAATAGCAAGTGTGGTAAGTTCCTCCACCAGCCTGATCGTGCAGATATTCCAGAGAATATTAAGGAGCAGTTAATCGTTGAGTTGTACTCTAAACAATAAAAATCATTAAATTAATGGCGATATTAGCATTTCAAAAACCTGATAAAGTGGTGATGCTGGAGGTAAATGACAGATTCGGAAAATTCGAATTCCGTCCTCTTGAGCCTGGCTTTGGAATTACTATTGGTAACTCTTTGCGCCGCATCCTTCTTTCGTCATTAGAAGGTTATGCTATTAACACTATTCGTATTGCAGGTGTTGAGCATGAGTTTTCTACAGTTCCTGGCGTAAAAGAAGATGTTACCAACATCATTTTGAATCTCAAGCAAGTTCGATTCAAGCAAGTAGTAGAAGAATTCGAGAATGAGAAAGTTAGTATCACCGTAGAGAATTCCACAGAGTTCAAAGCGGGCGATATCGGTAAGTATCTGACTGGATTTGAAGTGTTAAATCCTGATTTGGTGATTTGTCATTTAGATTCAAAGGCTTCAATGCAGATTGATTTAACCATCAATAAGGGACGTGGCTATGTTTCTGCTGATGAAAATCGTGAATTCTGTACTGATGTAAATGTACTCCCAATCGATTCAATCTACACCCCAATACGTAATGTGAAATATTCAGTTGAGCCATATCGTGTTGAACAAAAGACCGACTATGACAAACTGATTATTGAAGTTACAACAGATGGTTCCATTCACCCCAAAGATGCGCTAAAAGAGGCTGCTAAAGTCCTCATCTATCACTTTATGTTATTCTCTGACGAAAAGATTATGTTGGAGAGTCCCGACCAAGAGGGAAATCAAGAATTTGATGAGGAAGTTTTGCATATGCGTCAGTTGCTTAAGACTAAGCTTACTGACTCTTCACTTAATCTCAGTGTTCGAGCTCTTAACTGTTTAAAAGCAGCAGATGTTGAAACGCTTGGCGATTTAGTTCAATACAATAAGACAGATCTCTTAAAGTTCCGCAACTTTGGTAAGAAATCGCTTTCAGAGCTTGATGATTTGCTCGAGAGTCTGAATCTGACGTTTGGAACCGATATAACAAAATATAAATTGGACCGAGAATAATTCTAATGCAAGCACTATGAGTTAGTGCTCTTCATTGGTAAAATTTTAGTCCCCAATAAGTTTAAAGAATAAGATGAGACATAATAAAAAATTCAACCATTTGGGTCGTACTGCTAGTCATCGTAGTGCTATGCTTTCTAACATGGCAATTTCTTTGATAAAGCACAAAAGAATCACTACGACTCTCGCAAAGGCTAAGGCTTTAAAGAAGTTTGTTGAGCCTTTAATTACACGTTCTAAGAATGATACGACAAATTCACGTCGTGTTGTATTCCGTTATTTACAAGATAAAGACGCCGTAAACGAATTGTTCAAAGAAATATCTCTTAAGATTGGTGATCGTCCAGGCGGTTATACTCGTGTAATTAAGCTTGGTTTCCGTAAAGGAGATGCTGCTCCTATAGCCTTTATAGAATTGGTTGATTATGATGAGAATATGGCTAAGACGCCTAAAGCTGAAGTTAAGAAGACACGTCGTAGCCGCCGTTCAACAAAGAAGGCTGATGCTCCTGCTGTAGATGCTCCTGAGAATGCAGCTGAAGAGGCAAAGGCTGAGTAATCGGAATATTAATTATTCTTTATATAAAAACTCCCAGCATTATGTGTTGGGAGTTTTTTGTTATTTCCTTTTTGAAGATGATTAAAAGTTTTCTATTTCAACATCTTTGATACATAGCCGTTGTGATAGAAAGGTAGGTACTGTCTTAAAAATGTGTGTAAGTCCATATTTTCCTTATCTTTGTATAATTTAAGCAATAGCTGTCATGAAGGCGTTGAGCAATGCTCAATGGCTTGCTTTACTTACATGGACTTTCCCGTACAAGTGCAAAGGTATATATACAACTAACTGGATTGAAAGGCTCAAATAGAAAGTATAAGAGGGACGATAGAATGAGAGCATTGATACCATCAGACAAATCAGTACCTTTCCTCCTGGCAAGTGTTGCCATGGAAGAAACAGAAACAGCATACAGAGGAAAATACATCAATGGAAATTCTGGAGATAAAAGAAAGAGAAATGAAGAATAAGCAAAGAAAGGAACAATAATCTTACACACTTTTTAAGATATTATCGGTTTGAAACCATATATTGCCATGGGTTAAAGCTATACGCGACAAGCGTTTACGTATTTAACTGAGGAACCTTTTTATGTGGTTTCTTTATGTACAAAATGTATGTTATAATAATGGACTTAGCAGGCGGATAACCGATTCCCATAGTCGGTAAAGAAATGTTTTCTGATTTATTTCCTTTATATTTTCTAATGGGACACTATTTGCTTCATCGGCTAAGAAGATATTTTTTATGCGTTGTGCCATTGGTTTGTCATAGAAGAAGGCATTGGCTTCAAAGTTGTTTTCAAAGCTGCGGAAGTCTATATTTGCCGAACCTATCGTTGCAACATTGTCGTCAGCAACCAGCAACTTGCTATGATTGAACCCCCTTTTGTAGCACAAAACCTTTACACCTGCCTTTACTGCCTGAGAAAGATAAGACCAGGAAGCCATTTGAACTAACTTTGAATCGGTTTCTAACGACACCATCAACCGTACATCAACACCCGACAGGGCAGCTGTTCGCATAGCAAAGAACATGGGTTCGGTGGGCAAAAAGTAGGGGGTCTCCATGTAAACATATTGTTTTGCGCTTAGCAATATCTTTATATAGCCTTGCTCTAATTCTTCCCAAATACTGGTAGGACTGCTTGTTACTATCTGTATCAGACAATTATTTGGTTGCTTTGTTTTTATTTCAGGATAATATTTACGATCGGTTATTAGTGTACGGTCAGCATAAAACCAATCTACAAGGAAAGCACGTTGAAGTCCGTAGACAGCCGCTCCGCATATTTTTACGTGAGTATCGCGCCATATTCTTCCTTTATACCCTTTGACATAACGTTGCGCTAAATTCATTCCACCTATAAAACCAACCTTCCCATCTATTACGATAATCTTGCGGTGGTTTCGATAATTCACCTTTCCCGTGAAGGCTGGAAAGCGCACAGGCATAAAGGGGTGTACCTCGATACCTTCTTCGCGCATTTGTTCAAAGAAACTGTTAGGTGTTTTCCATGAACCCACATCGTCAAACAAAAAACGTATTTCCACCCCCTCGCGTGCTTTATCTATAAGGGTATCGCGTAATAAATGCCCTAACGGGTCGTCGTCTACAATGTAAGAAACTATATGAATGTGATGTTTTGCCTTGCTTATGGCGGCTAAGACTGCAGGAAAGAACTCATATCCGGAAATATAAACCTCTGCAGTGTTGTTTTTAAATGGCAAAGCTAAATTTTGATTCATGAAAAGCTGAATCAGCTTCTTGTTGTCTTCGGGGAGTTCCAATTGTTTTTGTTCGGCAAATTCTATCATAGACCGCTTTGTAAGTTGGTCTAAACTCTTTTTCCAGATATTATGATTTTTGCGGGTGCGACGACCGAAAAAGAAGTAAAGAACGATGCCTACCAACGGCAAGAACGACAGCACCAGCACCCATGCAATGGTTTTTGCAGGCTGGCGATGCTCCATCAGCACCGTAATCATTGCCACAACGGCTATCACGGTGTAGGCTGCAAGAACTATCCAGTGTACGTAAATCATTCCTTTTCCTTCCTTAATGCCTATTTCCTATCCATCACACCACAATATCGTTTCCCAATTTGCGTGCAAGCACATTGCGCATGTCTTGCATCTTCTTTATCTCTCCCATTATTTCCATTACTTTATTCAAATCGCTCTCTGCCGACAGACTTGCCTGCAACTCTTTCAGGTGTTGTTCCACATAGTCCATACGGTAATCGAGTATAAGATGCATTATGCGGTCGCGGAGGTCAATCTCCCGTTCCTTCATCTGCATACTTTCTGACAGCTGGAAACGGTCTACGCTCAACTTTACTGCTAATGTTGAAATAAGTATATCGGGGTGATGCGTGAAATATTCTTCGGCTTTAAAATTTTCGTCTCCACTATGTTCTATGGCTTCTGTAAGAATTTGAACCGATAATGGATTTTTAAACGAAAGATTGTCCAGCCCGAGGTCGTAGGCAATATATTGTGCTACATTAAGATTGATTTTTTCGCCTGTCTCGTCGTTCAACACGTTGCGAATAATGATTTTTTCACCGTCTCGCACAATGGCTTGCACCAACATCGTTTCTACTTTCGATGCCTGCTGCATAGGCGTTGCAGGGCGCAACACTTGCTCTTCGCTTACAGTTTGTTCGGCTTCCCGCACTTGCTCCTTTCGTTGCTGTTCTCTGTCGTTATAGATGAAACGGTTCATCTGTGCAATGAGTGTGTTCTCTTTCATTCCCGTTCTGTGTGCACACTCGCGCAAATAGGTGTCGCGCAATATGGGATCTTTAATCACAGCAATGCTTTGCACAATGGAGTTTATCGCCTCCGACCGCTTCACGGGGTCGGTTATACCTCGTAATAATACATTTATCTTGAAGACAATAAAGTCTGTTTGGTTCTCTTCGATATACTTTCTGAAAGCCTCAGCAGTCAGATTGCGTGCCAACTCGTCAGGGTCTTTCCCGTCGGGCAACAACAAAACTTTCACATTCATACCTTCCGACAGCAACATATCCGTACCGCGCAAGGCTGCATGCTGCCCCGCCTCGTCGCCGTCATACAGCAACACAATGTTTGAAGTAAATCTGCGGAGCAGCTTTATCTGATAGACCGAAAGTGCCGTACCGCTGTTTGCCACCACATTTTCTATGCCACACTGATGCATAGATACCACGTCGGTGTAACCCTCCACCATATATACAAGGTCGAACTTGGCGATAGCTTTCTTCGCTTGGTATATTCCGTACAGCGCGTGGTCTTTCTGATAAATCTCACTACTTGGCGAATTGACATACTTCTGGCTTATTCCCTTCGTTCTTGAATCGAGCAGACGACCGCCAAAGGCAATCACCTTACCACTTACATTCAGCCAAGGGAAGATAACCCTACCATTGAAACGGTCTGCGAGTTCGCCATTTTCACGTTCAAAACAAAGCCCCGTCTTTACAAGAAATTCAGCCTTATAGCCAGCTTTCAGTGCCGCATTGGCAAATTCTTGCTTTCCCGGGAGACAGAAACCTAACTGGAACTTTTCTATAATATCGTCTCTGAAGCCACGGTTGCGGAAGTATTGCAAGCCTATAGCCTTGCCGTCTACGTGATTGTGCAGTATGTTTTGGAAATATTTTGCAGCCCATTCGTTTACAAGAAACATCGACTCGCGTTCGTTCTCAAGTTGTTTCTCCTCCGTGGTAAGCTCCCGTTCCTTTACCTCAATACCGTATTTCTTTGCTAAGACTTTCAGAGCTTCGGGGTAAGTCATCTGGTCGTGCTTCATAATGAAGTTCACAACGTTGCCCGCCTCGCCACACGAGAAACACTTGTAGACACCTTTTGCAGGACTGACCGAAAACGACGGCGTGCGGTCATCGTGGAATGGGCACAGTCCCTTGTAGCTTGTGCCTGCCTTTCGCAGCGAAACATATTCTGAAATCACGTCCACAATGTTTGCGGCTTCCAATATTCTGTCTACTGTTGGTCTGTCTATCATAAGTCTTTTCAATCGTTGAAGTTGCTACAAAGATACAACAACAAAATAGGTCTTCCAAATTTGAAAGCACCGAAAACGATATCTGCAAACATTAGTGTGCTATAATTTTTATTTATAAGCACCTGTAAACGAGAAGTACGATACCTGTGAGGCACAAAAATGAAGTAGGAAAACACATTTGTAATATGCTGCCACTCAATATAATATTTTATGGCACTTTTTTTTATTATAAACCACGAAAAATATAATAAGAAAATATATTTTTTTCATTATAAAATCTGATTGTTATAATAATAATTTTTTAGCCTTTATTGTCATTGGCTTTTCCTCGGTTCTTATCGGGAATGAATAATACCCTGTAATGTATCGAATTCGGGAAGCTATTACAAAAGATTATAAACTATTGCAAGCTGTTTTCTTGTGTTAAATAATAAAAACATATGAAAAACAAAATTTTATCTATACCTTTGCACTGTTAATAATAGAGAAATAAACAACATGCGATATAAATTTATTCTATTCCTACTTTTGACATTAAAAAGCATAAGTATATTTTCGCAAGAAAATACCAATTATTGGTATAATGGCATAGCATACACCGACAGTACAAAATTAACTTCTGGCGT
>ERZ1036438.337-NODE-337-length-22182-cov-3.822750_pt1 | contig 22182 bp, 20 predicted proteins | sample MGYA00514224_ERZ1036438 | MGnify/ENA primary metagenome ERZ1036438 (study PRJEB33795, sample SAMN09464924) | human gut metagenome | host: Homo sapiens | place: USA: Stanford, California | collected 2016-07 | study: EMG produced TPA metagenomics assembly of the...
ATATTTAGAGGTACTGATTGGTCTTTTAACCGGAATTGGATTTGATAACTATTTAAATAAAAAAGAAATTAGTTTTTTAAATAACTGGTTAACTAAGAATCAGCTTCCTTATGAGTATGCTAATATTGTCAAGGAATTAAAAGCTGTTTTGAAAAATGAATATATAACACATTATCAATATTTACATATTCTTAATGAACTCCAATATATGAAAAGTATTAAAGCTAAAAATATACGTTCATTATATGAGTTTATGGCTATTTTGGAAGGGATCAGTTGTGATGAAGTTATTAATGATGATGAAATTATGGAGTTAAATAAGTGGATGAAAGAAAATGAACAATTTAAAGGTACTTATCCCTTCAACCGAATTTTAAATAAATTAGAGAAGATTATCATTGATAAACAAATAAGTACAATAGTTACAGATGAGTTGTTATATTATATCAAAAATTTCTTTAAACCAGAGCTTGATCAAGGTGATTTATTTGATGTCAAGAATAAAGTTATTTGTTTAACCGGTAATTTTTGTTTTGGGGAACGAAGTCAATTAGAAAAACTTATTGTTCTAAAACAAGGAATTATAAGTAAAAGTGTGACAAAAAAAGTTGATTACCTGGTTTTAGGAAGCAAAGGGTCAGCTGGATATAAATATGGGAAATATGGTGCTAAAACAAATAAGGCTTTGACAATGAAAAGTGAAGGTCATAAGATTGAATTAATTAGTGAAGCCAGATTAATGGAAGTTTTGAAACTTTCTAAATAAATTGATGTGAGGTAGATGATGAAAGTATTGGTGATTTATTGTCATCCCAGCAATAAAAGTTTTACAGCTAGGATGAAAGATGAGTTTATTAGAGGATTGGAAGACGGAGGGCATACTTGTCAACTTATTGATTTGTATCAAATTAATTTTGATGAAACATTTAGTGAAGAAGAATACTTAAGAGAAGCCTTTTATGATCAAGCCTTAAAAGTGCCTAAGGATGTTCAAGCACATCAAAGACTAATTAATGCAAATGATGCGGTTGTGTTTATTTATCCTGTTTTTTGGACCGAGGCACCGGGAAAACTGGTCGGGTGGTTTCAACGCGTTTGGACTTATGGTTTTGCTTATGGGACTGAGACTAAAATGAAACAGTTAGATAAAGTACTGATGCTTGTCACGATGGGTGGCGACCTAAGTGAAGAAATTCGTCAGCAGCAGGTTGCAGCAATGAAAGTTGTGATGTTAGGAGATCGAATTGGTGAACGTGCCAAAACGAAGGAAATGATCGTGTTTGACCGTATGTCCCGAGATTATCCGGTACGTGAAGTAAATTATTCGAAAAACTTAAAACGTGCCTACTTATTAGGAAAGGAATTTTAGAAGAATGTATAAAGAACGGGTCAAAGAAAATTTAGAAACCACAAGATTACGATTAAGAAAGTTTAAATTAAGTGATAAAGAAGCAGTTTATAAATATGGAAGAGATCCGCGAACTCTAAAATATCTTGAATGGATTGGGGTGACTACTCGTGAGGAAGCTAGAATAAGCATTGAAGAATATTATTTAAGTCGTGCAGGAATTTATGCAATTGCTTTGAAAGAAAATGATTTATGTATTGGAGCGATTGATATTCGTTTAGATGAAGCTAATGATAAAGCTAGTTTTGGGTACTTATTGGATCCCGATTACTGGAATCAAGGATATATGAGTGAGGTATTATCACGAATTTTAAAACACTGTTTTGAAGACATAAGAGTAAACCGGGTTGAAGCAATTCATTATAGATTAAATCCGGCCTCTGGGAAAGTGATGGCAAAATGTGGAATGAAGCAAGAAGGAATAGGAATTCAAGAGCTAAAAATAAAAGGCCTTTATCATGATGTGGTGCATTACGCGATAACTCAAGAAATGTGGCAAAGACGTTGATATCACGTTATTGCAACGCAAAGTTGACAAAAATAATTAAAGTGCAATGGCAAGTTGGTAGTAAAAAAGTAACTGCATAATTATGATTTGGGTGAGGTGATAAAGATGAGTTTAAGTGATAACTTAAGAGCTTTAAGAAAACAAAAGGGGTATTCACAAGAACAATTGGCAGAGCGTTTAAATGTTTCTAGGCAAGCTGTTTCGAAATGGGAAAGTGATAATGGTTATCCAGAGATGGAATCGTTAATTATTTTAAGTGACCTGTTTGAATGTACTATTGATGATTTATTGAAAAATGATTTGACTCAACATAATCCAACAGCCAAACAAGCGTATGATAAACATTATAGTCTAATAGCAAAGGCCTATACATTTGGAGTTGTTTCAATCTTGCTGGGGGTATGCGCATATCTATTTGCTGAAATTTATTTTTCGGAAAATACAAAATCTGAGTTTATTGGCGAAATTATTTTCTTGTTTTTTGTTTTAATTGGGGTAATTACATTTGTTTATTTTGGAATGAAAGATAGTCATTTTAAAAATAGTCATTCTGAAATAACAGATTATTATACGGATAGTCAAAGAAGTGAATTTAATCAAACATATTCATTGTGTATCGCAACTGGGGTAGGAGTGATTTTATTTGCAGTTGTTTTACAGATTTTAATAGAGAATTTATATAATGAAAATCTAGCTAATGGTTTATTTATGGTGTTTGTTACTATTGCAGTTGGAATTTTTGTATATTTTGGAACACTAAAAAGTAAGTATGACCAAGTTGATTTAAAAGTTATTAAGCAAGAAAAAAGGAATAAAAAAGTCTCAATATATTGTGGTATCATTATGATGATTGTTACAGCAATTTATCTTGGCTGCTCATTTACTACAAACGCCTGGCATATTTCATGGATTGTTTATCCTATCGGGGGAATTATTTGTGGCATTGTTTGGCTCCTTTTTGAAGCACATGAAGAAGATTAGAAAAATGCTAATCTTTTTTGTTTTGCGCGGATAAATAGCAAAATGTAAATTATTGTATGTAGTTATATTAAGAGGGTCATGTTAAGATTAAAGGGTAGGAGGGGATAATTATGAGCTTAGGAAAACGGATTCAGTCGTATCGAAAACAAAAAGGATTATCACAAGAGCAGCTAGCATCAAGATTAAATATTTCCAGACAAGCCCTATCAAAATGGGAATCTGATATAAATGTCCCCAATATTGATAAGATTATGGATGTAGCAAAAGCTCTAGAAATCACGCTTAATGAATTACTTGGTTTAGAAGAAGATTCAAATGATGAGTATGCTAAGTTGGAAAGTATTTTAAATCAAGTGGTGTTAACTCAAAATAATGAGATTATAAGAAACAAGAAATATTTAAAAATGGGTTTGGTAATTGGGACGGGAATATTTATAATTCTTGCTCTTGTTATGTGGAGTGTTTTAAATGATATTAAAGGAATTAAAAGCACGATTGGAAATAATAATGCAGGTTTAAGTAATCAGATCAATATAATCAATAACCAATTATCATCATTAGAAAATTCTCTTTTTGATCAGCTTCAAGAACAATTACAAGCCCAAGGTTCTTTGCTAAGCTCTTTTGAGCTTCAAATTGAGGATATTGATTTTAAAACACAGACAATGAAAGTCAAAATTGATCTAGTTGTTAAGAATTATGAGGATACTAGTAGTGTGGTAGTTGTTTTAGATTATGAGCATTATGATGATCGGTCATATCTATTAACATTAAGTGATGGACATTTTAAGACAAGTGAAGATTTTTCTATTGATAATATTTTAAATGCTGCCGTGACAATTGGAACAGATAGTAAACAAGCACAGTTATTAAAAAATGTTGCAGATTATATATTGCCTGAATTGAAACTTAATTATGGTGAAGTTTATGAAATAATCTATCAGAAGGATTCGTTAAACATTACGTTAAACCCAGATGATACTGTAAATTTGAATGAGAGTGGTATATTGTCAAAATATAAAAAAGATAATAAATTAGTAAAATTCGATGGGTTTTATTATTTAAATGATCAGAAACATACTGTTAAAGTTACAACAGATAAGCAGAGAAATATTCTTTTTTCAATTCCTGCTAATGACTTTAAGAATGGTGATAAACTAAAAATAGTAATTAATTTGGTCGATAAAACGGGGATCACTTCTCAAATTGAAAAGAATTTTATTGTAGCAATTATAGATGATTCAGTTAGTCTGTATGAAGAATAAAGCACTAGTATTATATTAGTGCTTTTTATCATGATAAAACTAAATAACATTTAGATATTATAGTGATAATAAAGTTAGAAATTTCTAAAACAATTATTATCATGATAAAAAATACTGTTATTTTGTTTAGAATTCGTGTATAATTGCCATGAAGGAGTGATAACTATGTATAAATATTTGGAACCATATGCAGCAATGATAGAATTTTTAGGGAAGGCTTTAGGCGATAACGTTGAAATTGCGTTACATGATTTAACTTCAAAAGAGCAAGAAATCGTTGCAATTGCTAATAACCATAACTCAGGAAGAGAAGTTGGGGCTAAATTATCAAATTTATCATTACATTATTTAGAAGAAAAACAGTATTTAGATAATGATTATGTAATGAATTACAAGACAACTGGACCAGATGGAAAATTAATGCGTTCAGCAACTTATTTTATTAAAGAGCCTGGTAAGGAAATGCCAGTAGGTATGCTTTGTATCAATGTAAATATTTCTGATTTAGAATATTTAACATCGACGATTAAAAAAATCTTAGGTATTAAAGATGAAAAAGATATTGAGTTTAAGATGGATAATCCAGTTGAAATTTTATCTTCACCGTTAGATGAAATGATTGATCTTTATATTAAAGAGTGTTTAGAGAAAATGGGTTTCCCAAGTTATTTCTTAGCAGAACGTTTGAATGTTGATGAAAAGATCAAGGTTGTTAAATACTTACAAGAAAAAGGTACTTTTAAAGTAAAAGGAGCTATTGTTTTAGTAGCTGAAAAATTGGCAGTTTCTGAACCTACAGTATATCGTTATTTAAAAAAGATGGAAAAATAGGAGAGTAAAATGAAAGAATTAGTATATGTAAGTGGTCATAAAAACCCTGATACCGATTCAATCTGTTCGGCAATTGGATATGCTTATTTATTAAAAGCAATTGACCGTTATAATGCCGTACCAGTAAGATTGGGTGAGGTAAGTCGGGAGACTGAGTATGTTTTAAAAAGATTTAATTTAGAAATACCAACTTTATTAAAAACTGTTAAGCAAAAAGTAGAAGATTTAAACTATGATAAAGTAACTGTATTTTCAAAAGAATTAACATTAAAGACTGCATGGTCTTTAATGAAACAACAGAACTTAAAATCAGCACCAATCTTAGATGATCATGGGCAATTATTAGGATTATTATCAACTTCTAATATTGTTGAAGGGTATATGGAAAAATGGGATAGTAGTTTATTAAAAGATGCGCATACACCAATTGAAAATGTAATTGATACATTAGAGGCATCAGTAATTTATTTAAACCATAATTTAAAAACAATCGAAGGTGATCTTCATATTGCAGCAATGCGTGGTGAAGAAGCTAGTAAACGTGTTAGACCAGGAGATATTGTAATTATTGGTGGTGATCGTGATGATGCTGTTAATTCAATGATTGATGCTGAGGTTTCATTGATTATTTTAACTGGGTCTTTGGGTGTTGAAGCTGAAGTACTAAATAAATTAAAAGAAAAGGGAATCAGTGTTATTTCAACTTCTTTTAATACATATTTAACTTCACAACAAATTATTCAGGCAATTCCGGTAGAATATATCATGCAAAAGGGAGATTTAAAATTATTCTCAACAGATGATACATTAGATCATGTAAAAGAGGTCATGAGTGAAACAAGATATCGTAGTTATCCAGTTCTTGATCTAAATAATCGTTGCGTTGGAAGTATTTCTCGTTTTGCTTTATTAAAAGGATTAAGAAAGAAAGTTATTTTAGTTGATCATAATGAGCGTGGTCAATCAATTCCTGGAATTGAAGAAGCTGATATTTTAGAAATTGTTGACCATCATCGTGTTGCCGATATTCAAACGATCGGACCATTATTATTTAGGGGTGAACCATTAGGATCAACGGCAACGATCGTAACAAAGATTTTTGATGAAAATGATGTAGAAATTCCTCAATCTATTGCTGGGGCTTTATTAGGAGCAATTATTTCAGATACATTATTATTCAAATCACCAACATGTACATCTGTAGACACTAAGGCTGCTCGTAAATTAGCTAAGATCGCTGGGGTTGATATTGAAGAATTTGCTATGGAGATGTTTAAAGCAGGAACTTCATTAGTTGGTAAAACAGTTGAAGAAATCTTTAATCAAGATTTCAAAAAATTCCCATTTGAACAAGGAACTGTTGGTGTTGGACAAGTTAATTCAATGGATATTGAAGGATTTATGCCATATAAAGCAGATATGCTTGACTATATGGACAAATTTGCAGAAGACAACCGTTTAGATTTTACTTTATTATTATTAACAGATATTATTAATGCTAATAGTGAAATCTTTGTTGCTGGGCCTAAACCATATTTGGTTGAAGAAGCATTTAATATTAAATTAAATGATCATCAAGCGACATTAAAAGGGGTAATTTCTCGAAAAAAACAAGTTGTTCCAGCAATCACAGCAGTAATGAGTAAATAAGATGAGATTAGATAAATTTTTGAAAGTATCGAGAATTATTAAGCGTCGTACTTTATCAAAGGAAATTAGTGAAAGTTCACGGGTAAAAGTTAATGGTAAAGTCGCTAAACCAAGCACAAAACTTAAAGTTGGTGATGAAATCGAAATTGAATTTGGACGTAGTCGTCTGACTGTTAAGGTTAAAGAACTTCGCGAACATGTCTTAAAAGAAGATAGTACGATGTTATATGAAATAATTAATGAAGAACGAATTGAGCGAGATTTAAATTAGAAACCAGTATTGGTTTCTTTTTTATAAAATGATATATTTTTATTATATTGGTTGACTTTTACTCATTAGAAAAGTTATCATAATATATGGCGATAGGATTGTTACTATTAGATTAGGCAAGACCAAATTGGAGAAATACGAATAACGTGTAGCTATATGCAGTTGTTTTCGTATAAATTTCAATTTGGTCTTTTATATTTTATTTAATAGGATTAATTATATTATCGCTGTTCTATACGGAAAAGGAGGATAAGATGAAAGGATTAAAAAAATTATTTTCAGCTATGCTGGTGCTGACAATGCTTTTTGGGACGATTGCAAATGTTGGTATGGCAAAGATTTATGCAGCTGAAGAAGGAATGAAGCGGGTGTTTTCTATTGATGCCGGGAGAAAATACTTTTCAGAAGAACAGCTTTTACAAATTATTGATAAAGCTTATTTAAATGGTTACACAGATGTTCAAATTTTGTTAGGGAATGATGCATTACGTTTTTTCCTAGATGATATGTCAATTACTGTTGATGGTAAGACATATGCAAGTGAAGCGGTGAAAAAAGCAATTACAGCAGGAAATGATCATTATTATAAAGATCCAAACGGTAATGCTTTAAATGAGACTGAAATGAATCGGATTGTTGCTTATGCTAAAGAAAGAGGGTTACACATTATTCCAGTTATTAATAGTCCTGGTCATATGGATTCTATTTTAGTTGCAATGGAAGAATTAGGGATGAAAAATGTACGTTATAGTTATAATGGAAAAGAATCAGAACGTACAGTTAATATCGAAAGTGATGAAGCTATTGCATTCACTAAAGAGTTAGTAAAAAAATATGTTACCTATTTTGCAAATGCAAATGTATCTGAAATCTTCAATTTTGGTGCTGATGAATATGCCAATGATGTGTTCAGTAATCCAGGATGGGGAGAATTACAAAAAATTGGTTTATATGATGAATTTGTTGTTTATGCTAACGATTTAGCAAAAATCATTAAAGATGCAGGAATGAAGCCAATGTGTTTTAATGATGGTATCTACTATAATAAAAAAGATAGTTCTGGAACATTTGATCAAGATATTATCATTTCATACTGGACTGCTGGCTGGTGGGGATTCAATGTCGCTAAAGCTGAATATCTTGTAAATAAAGGTCATAAGATCTTAAATACTAATGATGCATGGTATTGGGTATTAGGAAATATTGATGCCGGAGGGTATAACTACAACAGTACTGTAAACAATATTAACAATAAAAAATTTACTGATGTAACAGGTGCTTCAAATGAATTACCAATTATTGGAAGTATGCAATGTGTATGGTGCGATACTCCTAGCAAAGAGCATGATATGGATAGAATTATAAAGTTAATGGATCTTTATTCACAAAAACATACAGATTATTTGATTCGTCCTGCAGATTTTACAAAAGTTGATGAAGCAATTGCTAAGATTCCTGAAGATCTAAGCATTTATACAACTGAGTCAGTAGAAAAGCTTAATACAGCAATTGATAATATTGATCGTAGCATCCGAGTTACAGAACAAAGTATTGTTGATGGGTATGCAGCCGCTATTGAACAGGCAATTATCGATCTAACATTAAAAGATGCAGATTATTCAAAAGTTGACGAAGCAATTGCAAAAGCTGAGGCTTTAAATAAAGATGAGTATACAGATTTTTCAAAAGTTGATGCTGCTGTTAAAGCTGTTAAACGGGGCTTAGATATCACGAAACAAAAAGATGTTGATGCGATGGCAGCTGCTATTAATGAGGCTCTTGCGGCATTAGAAAAGAAAGAGGCAGTAACACCAGATAAACCAAATTCAGAAAAAGTAGATTCACCAAAAACAGGTGATACAACAAATACAATGGTTTGGTTAAGTTTTGCGGCAATGAGTATTTTAGCTAGCACATTAGTTTTAAAAAAACGTAAAACATATTAATAGACGATAAAAATAAATAGTTATAGTCATTGATTCATAATAAGAAGTCTAATTTTATTAAAGTTAGGCTTCTTTTATATTGCAGTTAAATATTAGCAGTGCACAAAGAAAGCCTTTACATTTATAATGATATAGTATAAACTTTATTTATACCAATGAATTATAATCATTCTATTAAATGGAGGGAACTATGAAGAGAGTAATTAGAGAAATTAAAAAAGCTGGTTCGATTGCAATTATTATAGCAATGCTGTTAAGTTTCGTACCGACAGAAATTTTTGCCTTAAATGAGTCCAATTATAAAGAACCATTGGTATTTGCGGATTTTGAAGGTAATGATTCAAATGTTGACGGATCAAACAATGCGGCGGTTAGTTTTATTGAGGGATTTGCAACAGGAACGGGAAAATTAGTAGCTAAACTAGAGCTTGCCAATAGTGGTGATCCTAGTATTAGTGAACGTAGTTTGGTAATAACAAAAGAGACATCAGTCGATGTTTCAAACTACAAGTATTTAACTTTTTGGATCAAAGACAATGGAACGAATAGTGCTAAAGTCCATTTAATTGATGCCAGTGGTAATGCTACTAGTGGCAACTGGACAGGGAATGTAACGGCGGGTAAATGGAGTCAATTATCTGTATCTTTAGATCAATTTAAAAATATTGATTTAAGTAAGATTACTGGTGTTGTTATCGGTGAATGGAATAAAGGTAGTTATTTAATTGATGATGTTCAATTTACAGATGTCTTGGCTAAAGATTTAAAATTAAGTGCAAGTAAAAACACAGGTACATATAATGATAGTTTTGAAGTTACCCTTACGGCTGGAGAAGGACAATCAATCTATTATACAGTTGATGGAAGTCAGCCAACTATTAGCAGTACTAAATATAGCAATAGTCTTACAATCGATGAGTCTATGACTTTAAAGGCAATTGTAGTCGATAATCAAAATATTAGTGAAGTTTATGAATTTGATTATATTATTGATCATCAAGATAATCGGATTTATACACCTGTAGTTGTTCAAACATTTGAAGACCAAAATAATTTTAGTGCAGCTAATGGGGCATTGGGAACAATTGTTACAAATGAAAAACATAGTGGTGAACAAAGTCTAAAATATGTAAAAACTAAGAGTGAAGCCGCTAGTACTAGTAAAGGAAGTATAAAAATTGATTTTAATCATGCTGTTAATGCGGCAGATTTAAAATATTTAATTTTCTATATCAAAGATACCCAAGGAAGTAACACCCTTCAAGTATCATTGATTGATACTGATGGAAAGGAGTCAGATTTTGGATGGCGAAGTCCAAGTACAACAAAGGATAAATGGGTCCAATATTGTATCAAAGTATCTGATTTTAATAAGATCGATAAAACTAAAATAGCGGGAATTAGAATTGGTGAATGGAACGCAGGAACATATTATCTAGATGATATTTATTTTGATAATTATTTATATTCGGGATTGCCAAGTTTAGTACCGACTAAACCGGAAGCCAATATAAGCGATGGTTATATTTTTAAAGATAGGTTAGCAGTAACTTTAAAAAATGATAACAATGCACCAATGTATTATACAATGGATGGTAGTACCCCAAATGTTGATAGTACTAAATATAGCGGTGAAATAGAATTATCTAAAACAACAACACTCAAAACAGTTAGTTTTGATAATGGAAAATATAGTGAAGTAGTGGAATTAACATATATAAAAGATACAAATATCCCTAGTGATGTTAAAGCTGATAAAGTAGCAGGAAAGTATACAAAACCAATTAAAGTAACATTAAGTAATGAAGATAATCTTGCTATTTATTATACAATTGATGGGTCGACTCCTTCAAAAACAAGTTCTAAATATACAACGCCAATTTCTATAGGTGAAACTACCGTGCTTAAGGCGGTAACTTATCAAGGTGATAGTGCTGGAAATGTAATGACATTTAAATATCAATACCCAACAGTGCCATCCGAAGTTACAGCGAGCATTCCGGAAACTAAATTTACTAGTAGTAAGACGGTTGAATTAATTAGTGATATTGATGCGAATATTTATTATACAACAGATGGCAGTGTTCCAAGTCTGACTTCATCACGCTATGATCAGCCTCTTACAATTAGTAAATCAATGACAGTTAAAGCAATTGCTGAACGAGATGGTAAAACAAGTGCAGTAACAACATTAGATTATATTATTGCGCCAGTAGCTGTTCAAGCTGACAAACCAGCGGGAACTTATGATGGTTCAGTAGTGGTGGAATTTAGAGTTCCAAATAATGATCAAGTAGAAATTTATTATACAACAGATGGCAGCGTTCCAACAGTGGCATCAAATCATTATACTCAACCGCTACGGGTTAGTGAAAATACAACTTTTACTGTTGGAGCAACATATAAAAATAGTAATGATATTGGTGTGGTTACAAATCACACATATATAATTAATCCGATTACTGAAGCTAAGGCCCCAGTGATTACGCCAGGTAGTGGTACTTATGGTCAAAGGCAGTTAGTGTCAATGAGCAGCGATACTCAGGATAGTAAGATTTATTATACAGTGGATGGCTCAATACCTTCTAGGGACAGTATGGAGTTTAAGGAACCGTTTTATGTTAAACAAGATACTGTGGTCAAAGCAATTACAGTAACAAAAAATGGTATTAGTGAGATAACTGTAAATGAAATTAAAGTTAATCAAGAAGCTTCAAATTTCTTAAAAACAGATGGAAAAGTAATTCGTAATAATTATGGTGCTGGAGAAAAAATTCAATTAAAAGGAACTAATGTTGGTGGCTGGCTCGTTATGGAAGAATGGCAATGTCCAACTAGCGCACCAGATCAAAAAACAATGCTGGAAACATTTACAAAACGTTTTGGTGAAGCAAAAGCTTGGGAGTTAATTAATACTTATCAAGATAATTGGTTTACAGAAGCTGATTTTATAACTTTAAAAGAAGAAGGAGTAAATTGTCTTAGATTACCAATCACTTATTTTGAGATGGCTAATTTAGACGGAACGCTTAAAGAGACTGCATTTGATCGTTTAGATTGGTTTATAGAAGAAGCAGCTAAACATGGAATCTATACATTGATTGATATGCATGGTGCATTTGGCTCACAAAATGGTAAAGATCATTCCGGTGATATTACTTATCCTGATCAAGGTGATTTTTTTGGAAAAGAAGAAAATATTCAAAAAACAATTAAATTGTGGGAAGCAATTGCAGCTCGTTACAATGGAAATGAGTGGGTTGCTGGTTATGATTTATTAAATGAACCAGGTGGAGCATTAGGTACTGAACAGTTTGAAGTGTATGATCGTATTTATAAGGCAGTAAGAGCAATTGATCAAGATCATATCATTCAAATTCAAGCAATTTGGGAACCAACGCACCTACCAGCTCCAACATTATATGGCTGGGAAAATGTTGTTTATCAATATCATTTCTATGGATGGGATGATATTAATAATTTAGAATATCAAAAAGCTTTTATTAATAGTAAAATAAAATATGTAAATGAAGATACTAATTATAATGTACCGGTTTTTGTTGGTGAGTTCACTTTCTTTACAAATATGGATAGTTGGGAATATGGTTTAAGTGTTTTTGATGAACAAGGCTGGTCATATACAAGTTGGACATATAAGGTTGCTGGAGCAAATAGCAGCTGGGGAATGTACACAATGCCTAAAAATGACAGTACCAATGTGAATATTAATACTGATGATTTTGAAACAGTTAAAGCAAAATGGTCAAATTTTGACTTTACGAGAAATACTAGTATTGCTGATGTATTAAGTAAACATTTTAAAATAGTAAGTAGTGATTTGATTGCTCCGGTAATGGAAGGTAATGATGCGGCTGTTATGGTTGGTGTAAAAGCAACAGTAAGTGAAATCCTCGACTTATTTATTAAGGATGATCAAGATGGTGTGATTGATATTGCGAAAGCAGATATTACAACTGATTTTGATTGTAGTAAAGCAGGGGTATATACAGTAACAGTAGAAGCTAGTGATAAAGCAGGTAATATAAGTGAAGCAGCTTTTACAATTACGGTTAAAGAAGAAACAGTTATTGATCCTGATGTGGTTGAAAAACCAGATTCATCAAAATCAGAAGTTTTAGTAAATAAGCCGGTCAAAACAGGGGATAATGAAAATATTATTGGTGATTTAATGATTTTAGGATTATCAATGATAGCAGGTGTTATCTTATTGAAAAGAAGAAAAGAAATTTAATTAGAGGTAGTAACGAGATAAATTCTCGTTACTATTTTTGATATAATGCATGGTTATGTATTTAAAGAAACGTTATAATAAATATATGGCACAATGAGGAGGCAATTTATGCGAATATTAAAACGAATATCATTACTATTATTATCATTAGTAATGATAATATCTTTGAGTGGCTGTACAGCAGATACTAACAACAAAGATGAACGAGCGAGTTTTGATCGATTTATTGAAAGACAATTTATTGAAACAATGGAAAGTGATTATACAACTGCGCATGTTTTTTTAGAACATCCTGAGAATTATGATGTTGATATTTCAAAGTTAACAGTAAATCTAGGGGTGCGATTAGATGAAGAAAGCATGAGAAATCAGGAGAAGAAAGATGCTGATTCGTGGGCGGAGTTTAAGAAGTTCGAGCGTTCAAAACTAACTAAAGAACAGCAGGATACTTATGATATTTATGAATTTCAAAATAATCTAGCTCGTGAAATGAGCGATAATAAATTTGATTATTATCAACAATTGTTTGAGAGTATTTCTGGAATACATTATCAGATTCCTACTATGTTAGCTGACTGGTCGCTTAGAAATGAACAAGACGTAAAGGATATTATTAGTTTAGTGAATGATGTCTTACCATATTTACAAGGAGCTATTGACTATACCAAAGAACAGGCAAAACGTGATTTGCTAATGATAGATGTTGATGCGGTTAGAGAGTATTGTGATAATGTGATTAAAAGTGGTGAAAATAGTTTAATTTTATCTGATATAAATAAAAATATAGATACTTTAAATTTAGAAGAGAGTGTTGGCAATGCGTATAAAGAGCAATTAAAAACAGCTTTTAATTCTTCTTTTATTCCTGCTTATCAAGCTGTTAAAGATTTAATGGATGAAGTAAGTCTAACCGGCAATAATGAAGAAGGATTAGTCAAGTTTAAAAATGGAAAAGAATATTATGAACTGTTATTGCAAAATGCCGTTGGTTCTGATAAATCAGTAATGGAAATAAAAGAATTAATGGAAGACAGTTTAGACAAACATATTTCCAAGCTTCAGGAGAATGTGATTAAAAATGCTAGTGTTAGAGAATTTCTTACTAGTGGTGGTGAAATACCAACTACAAAGTATACTAGTTATGATGAAATTCTAGATGATATTAGTGCTCAACTATTTGAAGATTTTCCTTATGTTAGTAGTTTATCTTATAATATTAGGGATATTAATGAAGAAATAGCATCTTCTTCTGGCGTCGCAGCATATTTTAATATTCCGCCTTTGGATGGTAACGGTATAAAACAATTACGGGTCAATCCATCGACTGGTGAGGTATCAGATCTTGATACTTTTTCAACAGTAGCCCATGAAGGTTATCCGGGACATATGTATCAGTATGCATATATGTATGAAAATATTCAATCCCCATATCAAAAGGCTTTAGCTAATTCAAGTGCTTATACAGAAGGATATGCGGTATATGCCCAATTTTATGCATATAAATATCTAACAGGCATTGATAAAAATGTATTAGAAGCGCTTAAGGAAAATGAATTAGCAAGTTATGATATAATGATTCTTTGTGATATTGGAATTCATTATGAGGGATGGTCACTTGATGATTTTAGTGACTTTATCTCTGAAAAGGGTATTAATCTAGAGGAGGACAGTTTAAAAACTCAATATAAACAATTGCAAGCTAATCCGGCTGCGTTTGAGCCATATTATGTTGGTTATGAAGAATTTATGCTTTTAAAAGAAACAGCTCAAAATAAATTGGGTGATAAGTTCAATGATAAGAAATTTCATGAGGCAATTTTAAAGAGTGGAAATGCACCTTTTACAGTTGTTGAAAGAAATGTAGCAGCTTATATTAAGAGTGCTAAATAAAAGATTTTATATGAATCTAAAAAACAGTTAGAGTATTATGATTGTAAGTTGGAAAAAATTGGTATACTATATGTATCATAAGAAAAGGAGATGTATATATGTACGGAAAACTTGCTTGGGAAAAGTATAATGATGAACAAATTAATGATATTATGACTTTTAATGAAGGTTATAAAAATTATATTACCAAAGGTAAAACAGAACGGTTATGTGTCAGTGAAACTGTTAAACTGGCAATGGCACATGGATATAAAGAGTTAAATGAGGTAGATATTTTAAAACCGGGTGATAAAGTATATGTTACTAATATGAAAAAAAATATTGCTTTATTTGTTATTGGGAAAAAACCGCTAGAAGATGGAATGCGAATCTTAGGTGCTCATATTGATTCACCAAGAATGGATCTTAAACAAAACCCTTTATATGAAAGTGAAGGTTTTGCAATGCTTGATACACACTATTATGGTGGGGTAAAAAAATATCAATGGGTAACTATTCCACTGTCAATGGTAGGTGTTGTAGTAAAAAAAGATGGTACTGTGATAAATGTAAATATTGGTGAAGATGAAAATGATCCAGTCGTTGGAATTAGTGACCTGTTAGTTCATTTATCTGCTGATCAATTGAAAAAAGATGGTGCGAAAGTAATTGAAGGAGAAGACCTAGATGTTACTTTTGGAAGTATTCCTTTAAAGGATCATGAAAAAGATGCTGTAAAGGCAAATGTTTTAACAATTCTAAAAGATAAATATGATTTTGATGAAGAAGATTTTTTAAGTGCGGAAATTGAAATCGTACCTAGTGGGAAAGCTCGTGACTATGGAATAGATCGTAGTATGGTTGCTGGTTATGGGCATGACGATCGTGTTTGTGCTTATACATCATTAATGGCTATTTTAGATATGGAAATGCCTGATTATACAAGCTGCTGTATTTTAGTAGATAAAGAAGAAATAGGAAGTGTTGGAGCAACTGGGGCACAGTCTTTATTCTTTGAAAATACGGTTAGCGAATTATTGTTGAAACAAGGAACAGATAGTTTCGTTAAAACAAGAAAAGCCATGGCTAATTCAAAAATGTTATCAAGTGATGTTAGCGCTGGAGTTGATCCATTGTATTTAAGTGTTAACGATAAGAAAAATGCTGCATATTTAGGTAAGGGAATAGTTTTTAATAAATATACTGGAGCTCGTGGTAAAAGTGGTTCTAATGATGCTAATCCTGAATATATGGCAGAAATTAGAAAAATCTTAGATGATGATAATATTTATTACCAAACAGCAGAATTAGGTAAAGTTGATCAAGGTGGTGGGGGAACAATCGCTTATATCCTTGGAAATTATAATATGAATGTAATAGATGCAGGAGTAGCAGTGTTAAATATGCATGCACCAATGGAAATTGTTAGTAAAGTGGATGTATATGAAGCTTATCTAGCATATCGCACATTCTTGAAACAAATTTAAGATATCTTCGGATATCTTTTATTTTTGGATTTGAACTAAAGATGATAAACCATAAGATAATTGCAGATAACAGTGATAAGTTATAGAAAGTTGCCCGTTTATTAAACCATTTTCTTGCTTAGAAAAAGACTTGCAGGAATTGTAATTTTAGTTATAATGTTTTAGGCTTGGAGGTGGAATGGATGAAAAATATGACTCAGGGTAATCCCCTAAAATTGATTTTGATGTTTTCTATGCCGCTGATGTTAGGAAATATTTTACAAGAGTTTTATACAATCGTAGATACGATTATTGTTGGGCAATTTTTAGGGGTAAAAGCTTTAGCTAGTATGGGGGCTGCAGGCTGGATCCAATGGATGCTCCTTAGTGTTGTTATGGGGTTCGCACAGGGCTTCTCGATTAAAGTCGCTAATTTATATGGTGCAAATAACCATGAGGGAATTTCTAAAACAATTGGTAATATTGTTATTGCTTGTCTTGTAATTGCACTACTTTTAACGATTAGTGGTGAGCTGATAATCATTCCAATTCTCAAACTCTTACAAACACCTAATGATATTATTCAAGGGGCAATTGCTTATTTACGAGTGATGGCTGGTGGTGTGACAATTACTTTGATGTATAATTTGCTATCATGTGTTCTACGGGCTTTTGGGAATAGTAAAACACCATTACTTGCAATGGTAATTGCAGCTTCATTAAATGTGGGGCTGGATCTATTATTTGTCTGTGTTTTTCATTTGGGAATAGCTGGAGCTGCGATTGCAACAATATTAGCTCAGCTATTTGCCAGCTTATTTTGTTTACTGGTTTTATATAAACAAAGCATTTTTAGCTTAAAGTCTGAACACTTTAAAATTCAGCGGCATTTAATTTTTGAATTAGTAAAATTAGGGCTTCCTTTAGCCTTGCAAAACGGAATTATTTCAATTGGTGGGATGATCGTTCAATTTGTGGTGAATGGTTATGGAGTTATTTTTGTAGCCGGCTTTACTGCAACGAATAAATTATATGGTTTACTTGAAACAGCTGCTATTTCTTTTGGTTATGCTTTAACTACTTATAATGCGCAAAACTATGGAGCTCTTGAATATCAACGGGTTCGAGAAGGTGTTAATGCTTCAGCATTAATATCACTTGTTACTTCATTAATAATCGCTCTTATTATGATTGTTTTTGGCCGAAATATTTTAACTTTATTTGTATCAGGAAGTCAAAATGAAATTAATGCGGTTCTTGAGGTTGCTTATCACTACTTGTTTATTATGGCGGTCTGCCTACCGATCTTATATATATTACATACTTATCGAAATGCTTTACAGGGATTGGGAAATACAGTTATTCCAATGTTTTCTGGAATTGTAGAATTATTGATGCGTGTAGGAATAGCACTTTTCTTACCACTGTTTATGGGGCAGGAAGGAATTTATTATGCAGAAATTGTTGCTTGGACTGGAGCTGCTTTATTACTGTATATTAGCTATAAACGGACTAAACTGGGGGATTGATGAATCCGGTTTTAGTTATCAAAAATGTTGATAAAAAGAACTATTTTTAAACTAGAGAAGTCATGCTATAATGGGATTAAGGATGGTGAAAATTGTGGTAAAAGTTGAAGTGGTTCCGTATAATGAAGATTGGCCTCGTAAGTATGCGCTGGAAGCAAATGTGATTCGCAATATCGTTTTAGATGAATTAATTACAATTACACATGTTGGTTCAACTGCAGTTCCTGGATTAGTTGCTAAACCGATCATTGATATTTTGATCATCGTTGAAGACATAAATAAATTAGATCAGTTAGATCCTTTATTTAAAAAAGAAGACTATGAATGTTGTGGGGAGGACGGGATTTCAGGTCGACGTTTTTATTATAAAAGCGATGGTTCAATCCATGTTCATGCATTTGATGAAAGAAGTCATGATAAAATTGAATTGCTGATTTCTTTTTATGATTATTTAAAAGATAATCCTGATATTGCTAGGGAGTATGGTGAATTGAAGCTTTCATTAGCTAAAAAATATCCTGATAATATCAAAAAATATAAAAAGGGTAAAGAAGCTTTTACAAAAGAAATACAAACCAGAGCGTTAAAATGGTATCGTCATAAAGATGTCGAACAGATATAAATAGTTCTTAATTCCACTAATCAGCATATTAATTAGTGGAGGTAATAATATGGATAATAATAACAGTATTCGTTTTGAACACACACCTTATCATAATGTTTATTTAAAAGACCGTAAAAATATTGAATTAACAGGTGTGAAAAACATTGAAAGTTTTGATTCGCTAGAATTTTTAATTGAAACATCATTAGGTTTTTTAAATATTACGGGGACCGAATTATCGTTGACAAGGTTAGACCAAGAAAAATGTGAGGTTAGTATTAAAGGCAACATTGATGCTATTTCCTATGTTTCAAATAAAAAGAATCAAAAAGGAAAAGACAGTGTTTTTAATAAACTGCTTAAATAATGGACTTAGTAAAACAAATTCAAGGAATTAGTTATTCACTGGTTTTTGGTTTCACTTTCACTTTTATTTACAGTCTCATCAATCGTTTGTTTTATAAATACCACAAACGCATTTTTCGACTCATTTTACAGATTGTTATTGGTATTATTTTTGGGTATCTCTATTATCTTGGTCTGTTAGTTATTAATAATGGGGTCGTTCGAATATATTTTATTATTAGTATGGTAATTGGATATGTTCTCTATCTTAATTATTATAGCTATTATATGTTTTTTTTGATTGAAATAATTGTAAGTATGTTAAAATATCTTTTAAGACCGATAATATTCATTTTTAGGAAAATAAGTGGTATAATAAAACGCATGAAGAGGGTGGTAAAATGGCTAAAAGAAAAGTTTATAAAACCGTCAAAGGATTTGCCTACATGATTATAGGCTGCGGCTTGATGTTGACTTTATTTAATAGCGCCATAACTGTCTTCCAGCGTCAAGATGAAATTGCGGTTTTGGAAAAGGAAAAGAAAGCAGTAGAAAAAGAAAAAAAAGCTTTAGAAAATGAGATCAGTTTATTGAATGATGATGATTACGTAGCTCGTTACGCACGTGAAAATTATGTTTTCACGCGTGAAGGTGAACAAGTAGCGATCATTCCGGGCGTAGAATAAATAAGCACTTTGTGCTTATTTTTATTATTTATTGGAGGTAATTTATGTTTATAGAAGAGAATATGTATATGAGATCATTGCGAAGAAAGCGTAAAATCACAATTTATGTACCTGATGATTATGAAACTAGTAATAAGCGTTATCCGGTCTTGTACATAAATGATGGTCAAAATGCTTTTTTTGATGAGACTTCATATATGAAAATTAGTTGGGGATTTTATGATTATGTTCAAGCGCAGAACTTAGATGTTATCATGGTGGCGATTCCCTGCAATAACCGTTTAAATAAACGTGAAGATGAGTATGGACCATGGCGAATTGGTAAAGAAATTTTAATGATGGAATATGGTGATGATAGTTTAGAAATTGGTGGTGAAGGGGACAAGTATTTACGCTTTATTATTAAGCAGTTAAAACCTTATATTGATACTCATTTCCCTACGATTGTTGAAGATAGTGCGATGGTTGGTAGTTCAATGGGTGGAATCATTACAACTTATGCAGGATTAAAATATCCCCATATTTTTAAAAAGACGGCATCGCTATCTAGTGCATATTGGTTTTATATGGATGAACTTATTGATTTGATCCATCGGAGTGATTTAAGTGCTACGCAATGTTTTTATCTTGATCTAGGTGGTAATGAAGGTAATGGTGATGAAGAGATGAGCCGTATCTACTATGAGAGTAATGAGACAATATACAATGAGCTTATTAAGAAAAGTAATCGGATCGAAGGACGGTTCTTTGAAGAAGCTGGTCACAATGAGTATGAATGGCGTCAACGAGTGCCGATTTTTATGGACCTATTTTACAAATAAGAAAATAATTCGAGGTTTTAATAATTTATGCTATTATTAAAGTATTGGAGGATATTTTATGTATAAATTAATGTTGTCAGATTTAGATGAGACTTTATTGGTAAAGCATCACGTACCAGAATTTAATGTTGAAGCAATCAAAGCTGCTCGTAAAAAAGGATTAAAATTTGTTCCAGCTACAGGGCGGGCTTATAATATGATTCCGGAGATTTTAAGGAAATCGATGCATATGATCAAGAAGGTGAATATTCAATTTGTTTTAATGGGGCATTGATTGTAGAAAATAAAAATAATCGTATCTTAAATTTTGAGGGAATATCGTTTGAAACAACTAAAATGCTTTTTGAAAAGGCTCGAGATTTTGATGTTTGTGTACTTATTTTCACAATTGATATGTGTTATATTTATAATGCTGATCCTGATGAGGTACAGCGTAAAACGGATCAAAAGGCACCGTTCGTTGTTATTGATGAATACAATATGGATGACTTGAAAGATGAAAAGATAGCAAAGATTTTGTATGAAAAAAGAGATATGCCGTATTTAAAGTCGATTGAAGTGGAAGTCAGTGAAATGATTGAAGGAAAAGCTTGTGCTAGTTATTCTTCAGGGCGTTATTTAGAATTTAATGCGATTGGAATTGATAAAGGTTTTGGGTTGCGCTGGCTAGCTAATTATTTAGGCATCGATATTAATGAAACAATTGCAATTGGTGATAATTATAATGATGTTGAAATGATTAAAGCGGCTAAGTTAGGGGTATGTGTAACATGTGCGACTGATGACATTAAGGAATTAGCGCAGTATGTCACTGAAGTTGATTATGATCAAGGAGCAGTAAAAGAAGTAATAGAAAAATTTGTATTGGAGGCAGAATAATGGGATATAAACTAATAGCATGTGATTTAGATGAAACCTTATTAAATGATGAGCATTTGGTTGGAGCGAAAAATGTCGCAGCAATCAAAAGAGCCCGAGAAGAATATGGCGTGAAATTTGTTCCAGCTACAGGACGAGGATTTATGCAAATTCAACCAGAGTTAAAAGAATTACAATTATATGACCTTGAGGGTGAATATGTAATTTCTTTTAATGGTGGAGCTTTAACAGAAAATAAAAATAATCGTATTATTGAGTTCAAAGGTTTAGAGTTTAGTAAGATGAAAGAAATTTTTGAAGCAGGATTAAATTTTGATGTTTGTATCCATGTTTATACGCCTGATAATTTATATGTGTTTAATTTAAGTGAATCGGAACGCCAAAGAATTAAAAATCAAAAGTTAGAAGCGGCATATCCTGAAGTTAATAGTGTTGATTTTTTAAAGGATACACCAATTTCTAAGATTTTGTATCAAAATGTTGATGTTCCTTATTTAATGAGTTTAGAAGAGGGGTTAAAACCAATTACTGATGGACATTGTGCGGTTAGTTATTCATCAAATCGTTACATGGAATTCAATGCTCTTGGGGTGGATAAAGGACAAGGATTGATTGATTTAGCAAATAAATTAGGCATCGCTATTGAAGAAACGATTGCTGTTGGTGATAATTATAATGATATGGCAATGTTAAAAGTGGCGGGCTTATCAGTCGCTGCTAACAATGCTGTAGATGATGTTAAAGCTGCATGTGATTATACAACAAATGCTAACAACAACGAAGGTGTTGTGGCAGAATTGATTGAGAAATTTATTTTTAATGAGATTTAAAGATATTGTTGAAATTGAGTTTCAACAAGATTATTATAAGC
>ERZ1036438.350-NODE-350-length-21594-cov-6.333627_pt1 | contig 21594 bp, 20 predicted proteins | sample MGYA00514224_ERZ1036438 | MGnify/ENA primary metagenome ERZ1036438 (study PRJEB33795, sample SAMN09464924) | human gut metagenome | host: Homo sapiens | place: USA: Stanford, California | collected 2016-07 | study: EMG produced TPA metagenomics assembly of the...
ATTTTTCATGATACTGACCAAAAATAGGCGGCTGTGTTAACAAACCTTTCGTTTGTTAAATTGATTCGTTATATTTGACAAAGTAAAATCTCAAAATGGACAAAAAAAAGACGAGTTTTTAGGATTTTAGAGTCTTAAAATTACCATCACTGACCCCATTCATATCGGATCAATCAGCTATAAGCATGCTTTTACCAACCAACCTACATGATTTCAGCTTGCAATTTACATGCTATAGAAGGCCTATTTTGCGAAAAAACAGGATTATTCCTGCAAAAACTCATCATCTTTTGAATGTATCCTTAGTTCAAAAAATGCGTAAATCATTAATAATCAATCTGCTATCAAAACCGCTTAAAATTTCGCATATTCCCGGCACATGGACACGTTAGTTGAAAAAACGTCCGGCATTTGTGTTAAAAAGTTGCGGCCACGAACAGATATTTCAGTGGGAAAAACAAGATTTGCTAAGGTGCGTAACGTTTTTACTCCCTTGATGCGGAGGTCAGAATGATTGAGATAACTGACAAATGATTCCCCTGAAAATTTCTACTAAGCTGAAAAGCCGCCTACACTCACGTGCGGACGGCTCAAAGAGTTCATTTAAAATATTGAAGCACAAAGCATTCAATGGTTTATCAATAGACCTTTGCCATTTCCATTTTTTTGGCAAGCGACTTGATGCCTTTCACAATTCTTTCCTTTCGTTCCTTGCTTGGTTTCCTAACACCAGTGGCGTATTGGCGCATGACCGCCGAGCTGATACCTATTTCTCTTGAAACGCCTGCGACATTGATAAAGTCGTAGTAGTTGAACAACGCCCCAATGTCAAAGGTGTATTCAATCTCGATGGGCGAAACTTCGATACCATCCTCTTTCAAGTCTTCTTTGGTTTCGTTCCAGCCTTGGAGCATATCGGCAATGGCTGCATTTGACGTATTGCCCTGCCCAAGCACACAGGCATTGACGCTTTTTACTTTCATGTAACAGGAGAAGTTCTTTTCACCCACTTCTCGCTCTACTCTTGCTATTACCTTTTCCATGTCATTAATCGTTTATTCATTAAAAAAGTTCCATCACACCCGTACCCATTCGAAGAAGATATGCCGCCACCTATTGTGGATGGCGGCTCTCTTTTACTCGTTCAAAAGGTCGTCAAGAATAGACCTTGCGGTATTTTCCTTGATTTCCTTGCTCCCGTGCCTCGGCACGCTTGTTCTCGCCCCTGTCTTGGGGTTTATCCAAATGTCATGCGAAGCCCCATGTCGTTTCAAAAGGCACCCCGCCTTCTTCAACGCCCGAATTAGTTCAGAAAGTTTCATGATGTAAATGAACTCTTTGCCTTTATAGCAGTGCAAAGATAACAAAAATGTAATCATACGCCAAATTTTTGCTATCTTTTTTGTAATCACACTGTGTTTTTAACGTTTTTTTGGAAGGACGTTCCAGTTAATCGAATGAACGCAAAAATTATATTGTTAACCGAGATAGTCGTGTGTTCAGACCACCGCAGGAAGACTTCTCGTTAAGCCAGCACACAGGGTTGTATCTCGTCATTTAGACATTCGAATGAGTTAATGTGGCGGTTTGTTGGTGAGTTCTTTTGAAATTGTTATCTTTGCAAAATCATAAACGAACAAGTGTGGGTGTGCATCTTTTAGGAAAAGAATGGACGCTCCAAGTGTTCAACACTTACAGAAATAACAGCACGTCACAAGATAGAATAACCTTGTAGTTGCGAAATATCATACAAAATGGAAAAGATTTCGTTGAAGGCATATCTGAGGCAGTATTTCGATATGTCAGAGAATCGTGAGAAGGAAGAGGATGTTGTTGATGAAATAGCATCGGGCGTAACCTTTAAAGGAGCTAACCTTTGGATTCTAATTTGTGCCGTGTTTATTGCTTCTTTAGGATTGAATATCAATTCTACGGCAGTCATCATCGGCGCCATGCTCATTTCACCACTAATGGGACCTATCTTAGGCATGGGTTTAGCAGTGGGCATTGATGATTTGCCGCTGCTGAGACGGGCCGTTAAAAACTATATGGTGGCGACCATTATCGGTATCATCACAGCAACCGTTTATTTTTTATTAACACCTTTTCAGGGCGTACAGTCAGAGTTGTTGGCGCGTACCGAGCCTACTATTTACGATGTTCTCATCGCCTTCTTTGGTGGTGCGGCAGGTATTGTAGCTGCGTCTATCAAAGACAAGGGTAACGTCATACCCGGCGTGGCTATTGCCACTGCATTAATGCCTCCACTCTGTACGGCAGGATATGGTGTCGCTACGGGAAATTTGGCCTTTTTTGCAGGTGCTTCTTTATTATATTTTATCAACACCGTCTTCATTGCCGTGGCAACCACTTTCGGTGTCTTCTTGTTGCGTTTCAGACGCAAACATTTTGTAGATCCTCAACGTTGTAAATTTGTGCATCGTATGATTTTAGCCATTGCTATTTTAACGATGATTCCAGCGGGATATATGACTGTACGAATGATGCGAACCAGCTTGTTTGACAAGCAGTTGAGTAACTTTGTTCAACATAGTTTGAACTGGAAAGGAACACAAGTGATTTCGCAACATCTATATGGAGACAGTGTATTGCAAATCGTTGCTTTAGGTAAGGAGGTTACGCCAGAGCAAAAGAAGAAAGCGCAGAAGGAACTGAATGAGCATTCGCGGCTGAAACATCTAAAACTCGCTGTGATACAAGGTAACGAATCTGCTGATTTAGCATCCGAAAGAGGAAATCTTTTAACCATCTCGAAGAATCGGGAAAAAAGCGTCAAGGTACTTCAAGAGCAAGCTGTTGAAATCAAGAATTTACGAGAAAAATTGGGGAAAATTGATTCCTATTCACAACTGAGTGTGGATATGTTTAACGAGATGTTGGTGCTATATCCAGGTGTGCAATCGTTGGTGTTGTCTCCAGTTGTCGAAGCTAATTTGGATACCACAACAAACGAGCCTTACCTTTTAGCCATCGCTCAATTTAAAGTGAAGAAGCCGCTGACGAACCAACAGAACAATCAAATGCGCCAATGGATTCAGAAGCGCACGAACGAAGAAAGTGTAAAGTTGGTGATTACCTATACCAAGTGATGAACATGTGTGGCTGAAAGTGTTGAAATACAAAGAATTATCAATAAGCTCGGCCCCGTTGTAGGTACCTATTCTTTCGGGATGAATACCAATGTTTTGGCCAGTTTTTTCCATTTTCTTTGACGTGCAATTTTCATGTTGCTGCCTTCCACTTGCTTCAACGTGTAGGTGTTGTCTTTGTTAAAGGTTAAAGTGGCCACTAGGTCTTCGCTACCATAGTCATTGGTAATTGCCAGTTGAGCCGTGTTTTTATGAATCTTGGCCGATGTAAACAACCATTTTCGTGAATCGATGCTATCACCCATGAAGCCTGGAAGTTCACCAAAGATTTCCTGTCCAGGTACGGTAACGTTGTTTTCGTACAAATTCATTTTGATGTATATTCTGTACTCCGCATTACCTATGACACCCTTGAAGGGCTGCTTTTGCGCGTTTTGTGCTGTCGCCAACAAGCTTAGAAAGCATAAAATAGGAAGAAATAGGTACTTTTTCATCTTTTGTTGATTTTAGTTATGTACAGAAAGGCACGGGTAAGGGTTGCGTTAGATGTCCCTAACTGGCCAATACGCTACCTGTTATTGCAAAGTTACTGTTTTATATCAATAAAACGCTTGTATTAAGAAAATTAAAGAACCTATCGTTTGGATTTCACCTTTTTTATATTAACTTTGGCCATCATATTATGATTCTTATGACTAAGGACTTGTTGCGTCCCGACTATATATTTGAGTCGAGTTGGGAAGTTTGTAATAAAGTGGGAGGTATTTATACCGTTCTTTCTACACGAGCAAAAACATTGCAGGATCAATATCCGGACCGTATCATCTTTATTGGTCCTGATTGTTGGAAAGAACAAGACAATCCATATTTTCAAGAGGACAGCTCTTTGTTCGCAGATTGGAAGAGCAAAGCCGCTGATGACGGATTGACATGCAGAATTGGCCGCTGGTCGGTTCCAGGACATCCGCTTGCCATATTAGTGGATTACCAACCCTTTTATGCACTAAAAAATGAGATATATGCCCAAATGTGGGAGTGGTTTCAGGTGGACAGTCTGCACGGTTATGGCGATTATGACGAAGCTTCTATGTTTTCGTATGCAGCCGGCAGGGTGGTGGAGAGCTTTTATCGCTTTTATCTGGACAAGACCACGAGGGTGATTTATCATGGAAATGAATGGATGACCGGCATGGGATTGCTCTACATTCGCCATCAGGTACCCGAGATTGGCACGCTTTTTACAACCCATGCAACGAGCATTGGGCGAAGTATCGCGGGAAACAATAAACCCCTGTACGAATACCTGTCGGCCTATCACGGAGACCAAATGGCCGAGGAACTCAACATGCAGAGCAAACATTCGATAGAGAAGCAAACCGCACATCACGTTGATTGCTTTACAACCGTAAGTGAGATTACTGCCAACGAGTGTAAGGAGCTGCTGGATAAACCCGTTGATGAGATATTACTCAATGGTTTTGAAGACAGTTTTGTGCCACGAGGGCAAGAGCTGACGAGCAAACGTAGGCAGGCAAGAAAGCGAATCATAGAAGTTGCTAATGCTTTGATGGGCAATACTTTTGAAGACAATGCTTTCATTGTTTCTACAAGTGGGCGATATGAGTTTCGCAACAAAGGCATCGATGTCTTCCTAGAAGCCATCAACCGCTTACGGCTGTCGCAAGATTCTTTATCCCGTAAGGTGCTGGCCGTAGTGGAAGTGCCGGCTTGGGTGGGCGAGCCGCGTGCCGACTTGATAACAAGGTTGGCGTCGGGAGAATCGTTTGATGCGCCCTTGGAGCATCCTATGTTAACCCACTGGCTTCGGGACATGCCAGGCGACCGCATCCTTCAGATGCTGGAAGCGTTGAATATGCATAACGCCGAACATGACAATGTGAAAGTGATGTTTGTTCCGTGCTACCTCACGGGTGATGATGGCATTTTAAACCTGCCATATTATGATTTGGTTGTGGGCAACGACCTGTGCGTTTATCCTTCTTACTACGAGCCTTGGGGCTACACGCCGTTGGAGGCTATAGCATTTAGTGTGCCTTGTGTTACAACCGATTTGGCAGGATTTGGTTTGTGGGTTAATCGAACAGTCGGAACGAACAGTGAGGTTGAGCATGGTGTGAAAGTGATTCACCGTACTGACAACAACTACTCTGAAGTGGCCGACGAAATCAAGCAAACCATCATGCAGCTGTCAAAGTTATCACCAAAAGAGGTGAACATGATACGCCGGCGAGCAGCAGATTTGTCAAAAAAAGCGTTGTGGCAACGGTTTATTAAGCATTATGAGACAGCCTACCATCAGGCTTTGTCACGCGTAGAGAATAGAATAATCAAGTAAGAAAAAAATAAGAAAATTAAAGATTTATGAAAATTAAGACGAGCAATGTTAACGCTCCACAGTGGAGGGAGTTGACAATCAAATCAAGATTGCCCGAACAACTGAAATGTTTGGACGAATTAGCACATAACATGTGGTTTGGTTGGAATCACGAAGCGCGTAGTCTCTTCAAGAGTCTTGATGAGAAATTATACGAAGCAGTAGGGCACAACCCCGTGCTGTTGTTGGAGCGCCTTAACTATGACCGCAAAGAAGAGATTGTGAACGATGCTAAGTTGATGAAGCGTGTCAAGGACGTGTATGCCCAATTTCGCGCGTACATGGACGTAGAACCCAATAAGAAGCGTCCTTCGGTTGCCTATTTCTGCATGGAGTATGGTATTAACCAGATATTGAAAATCTATTCAGGAGGTCTGGGTATGTTGGCTGGTGACTACCTCAAAGAGGCATCAGACAGCAATGTAGATATGTGTGCTGTAGGCTTTTTGTATCGTTATGGCTATTTCAAGCAGTCACTCAATATGGAGGGTAAACAGATTGCTCAATATGAGGCACAAAACTTTAACTCGCTTCCCATTGAGCGTGAGGTTGATGAAAATGGCAACCCCATCGTGGTTGACGTACCCTATCTCGATTATGTGGTGCATGCATACGTATGGCGTGTGAATGTGGGTCGCATCAAATTGTACTTGTTGGATACTGACAACGACTTGAACTCAGAGTTTGACAGATCCATTACTCACGCTCTGTACGGAGGTGATTGGGAAAATCGACTCAAGCAAGAGATATTGCTGGGTATTGGTGGTATTCTCACTTTGAAGAAGCTGGGCATTAAGAAAGACATCTATCACTGCAACGAAGGCCATGCGGCGCTGTGTAATTTGCAACGTCTTTGTGATTACATTGAGAGCGGACTGACGTTCAATCAGGCAATGGAACTGGTGAGAGCATCCTCACTGTACACCGTGCATACCCCCGTTCCGGCAGGCCACGACTATTTTGACGAAACCCTTTTCGGAAAGTACATGCAAGGCTATCCACAGCGTTTGGGTATCACATGGGATGAATTCATTGGAATGGGACGTCAGAATCCTGACGATCATACAGAAAAATTCTGCATGAGTACCTTTGCATGCAATACCGCACAAGAGGTTAATGGCGTAAGCAAGTTGCACGGATGGGTAAGCCAAAAAATGTTCGCTCCTATCTGGAAAGGCTCTTATCCAGAGGAGAGCCATGTAGGATATGTGACCAATGGTGTACACTTCCCAACATGGACTTCGACAGAGTTTCGTGACCTTTACGACAAGTACTTCGACAAGTCGTTTATGAGCGACCAGAGCAACGAAGACATTTGGCACGCGTTTCTGAAGATTCCGGATGAAGAGATTTGGCAAACGCGCATGAAGTTGAAGAATAAGCTGGTGAAGTATATCCGCGAGAAGTTTACCGAGAATTGGTTGAAGAACCAAGGCGATCCGTCACGCGTGATGTCACTGCTTGAATGTATCAATCCAAATGCGTTGATGATAGGTTTCTGTCGTCGTTTTGCAACCTATAAAAGAGCGCACTTGTTGTTTACAGACATCAATCGGTTGTCAAAGATTGTGAACAACCCAGAACGCCCTGTGCTGTTCTTCTTCTCGGGCAAGGCCCATCCTGCAGATGGAGCAGGTCAAGATCTCATCAAACGTATCTATGAGATTAGCCAGCGCCCAGAGTTTTTAGGTAAAATCATCTTCCTGGAAGATTACGACATGCATTTGGCCCGTAGACTGGTTTCTGGTGTAGATATTTGGATGAATACGCCTACGCGTCCACTCGAAGCCTCGGGTACGTCTGGCGAGAAAGCCGAGATGAATGGTGTTGTCAACTTGTCCGTGCTTGATGGCTGGTGGGTAGAAGGTTATAGAGAAGGTGCCGGGTGGGCTTTGCCTCAGAAGCGCACTTATCAAAACCAGGAGTACCAAGACCAGTTGGATGCAGCTACCATTTATTCGCTTTTAGAGAATGAAATTATTCCGATGTATTATAGTAAGAATGAGGAAGGCTATAGCGAACAATGGCTTGACGTGGTGAAGAAATCTGTTGCGACGATTGCACCTCATTACACGATGAAGCGTCAGTTGGACGATTACTACGACAAGTTCTACGAGAAGCAAGCAGCTAGATTTACTGAGTTGGCCGCTGAAGATGCCAAATTGGCTAAAGAGATTGCGCATTGGAAAGAAACAGTGGCCGAGCGTTGGGACGCCATCCATGTTGTTTCAAAGGATACTGAGTTCTTGACAAACGGTGGCGAAACGGGTGTTGAATATCGCATGAAATATGTGATTGACGAACAAGGACTGGAGGATGCTGTTGGTTTGGAGTTGGTGACACTGAAACCCTTACCCGATGATGAAGGTCGTGAGCTTTATCGCGTACGTCCCTTTGAGATGACAGGGCACGAAGGCAATCAATATACTTTTGAAGCAGTAATAGATCCTGATGATGCCGGCACCTTTAAATCATGCGTGCGTATGTTCCCAAAGCATAAAAACCTGCCACACCGTCAAGACTTCAACTATGTAAAATGGCTTGATTAACTTGAGGTGAATGAGTTTGTATTAGAGGGTGTGTCAAGAATTTGACATGCCCTCTTTGGTTTGTTCCATCAAGCGATTCGGTCGTTTGCTCGTGCATCGATGTACTATCTTTTCCTCAAGATAGGTTTTGTGACACTCATTTTTGAACAAACATTTGTAAGGGTCTTGTTTTTTTAGTAATTTTGCATTGCTTTACGAATACACTTAAAATTCATCTATCTAATGAATATTTCATATAAATGGCTTAAAGAATATGTCGATTTCGACTTGACTCCGCAGGAAGTTGCGCAAGCCTTAACTTCTACAGGGCTCGAAGTAGATGCCTTGGAAGAAGTTCAAACCGTCAAGGGAGGACTAAAAGGACTTTATGTTGGGCAGGTGTTGACTTGTGAAATGCACCCCAACTCTGATCACCTCCACATCACGACAGTAGACTTAGGGAAGGGAGAGCCTCAGCAGATTGTATGTGGCGCCCCCAATGTGGCTGCTGGGCAGAAAGTCATCGTAGCCGACCTTGGCTGTGTTTTATATGATGGTGATGATTCGTTTACCATCAAAAAAAGCAAATTACGGGGCGTAGACTCATTTGGAATGATTTGCGCCGAAGACGAAATTGGTGTTGGTACGTCACACGATGGTATCATTGTGTTGCCGGAAGATGCCCCTGTTGGCCAGCCGGCTGCAGAATATTATAACCTTGAGAGCGATTGGGTCATCGAAATAGACATCACAGCCAACCGGTCTGATGCTTTGTCTCATTACGGTGTAGCTCGTGATTTGTATGCATGGTTGAAGCAAAATGGGTATCAAACCAGTCTGCATCGTCCGTCTTGTGATGAATTTAAGGTAGACAATGAAGACTTGCCCATTGATGTCAAGATTGAGAATACAGAGGCCTGCAAGCGTTATGCCTGTCTCTCACTCACGGATTGTGAGGTGAAAGAAAGTCCGGAGTGGTTGCAGAACAAGCTGAAAGTAATCGGCTTGCGACCCGTCAATAACATCGTTGACATCACAAATTATGTGATGATGGCTTACGGACAACCCATGCATTGCTTTGATGCCGACATGGTTGAAGGTCATCAAATCGTGGTGAGAACACAGCCAGAGGGGACCAAGTTTGTGACCCTCGATGGTGAAGAGCATACTTTGGGTGAACACGATTTAAGCATTTGCAATGCAGAACACCCGATGTGCATTGCCGGAATCTTCGGTGGAAAGGGTAGTGGTACTTATGAAACAACACGCAATGTTGTTTTGGAGAGTGCCTATTTCCATCCAACCTGGATTCGCAAGAGCGCACGCCGGCATGGCTTGAGTACGGATGCAAGCTATCGCTTTGAACGTGGCATCGATCCTAATGGCACGATATACGCATTGAAACAAGCTGCGATATTGTGTCAACAGCTCGCGGGAGGTAAGGTTAGTATGCAGATTAAAGATGTGTATCCTACACCTATTGAAAACGCCCAAGTGTCACTTTCATACGACTATGTGAACGGTCTCATTGGTAAAAAGATAGAGCCTGGTGTGATGAAGAGCATCTTGGAAAGCCTGGAAATGGAAATCAAGGGCGAGAATCAAGAAGGTCTTGAATTGTCTGTCCCCGCATACCGAGTTGACGTTCAACGCCCCTGTGATGTTGTAGAGGATATCTTGCGTATCTATGGCTATAACAATGTTGAAATTCCAACACAACTCAAGAGTTCGTTAACCATACAGGGTGATGAGGATAGGGCTGCCCATTTGGAAAACTTGGTGGGTGAACAGCTGGTTGGATGTGGTTTTCATGAAATTCTGAACAATTCGCTTACCAAGACGTCTTATTATCATGATTTGAACCGTTACCCAGAGGAGGCAACGGTAAAGATTATGAATCCTTTGAGTACCGACTTGGGCGTAATGCGCCAGACGCTGTTGTTTGGAGGGCTTGAAAGCATCATGCGCAATGTGAATCGTAAGCAAACAAACTTGCGCTTCTTTGAGTTTGGTAACTGCTACCAATATGTAACAGAGCGAGAGAATGAGGAAGATCCGATTAAGGCATATCAGCAAGCTTATCATTTAGGACTGTGGGTTACTGGTAAACGTGTGGAAGGAAGTTGGGCACATGCAGATGAGCCCAGTTCGTTTGATGAATTGAACGCCTATGTTCAAAATATTTTTTCCAGGTTAGGAGTGCCTACTGGCATGCTGGTAACAGAAAAAAGTGACAACAACATCTTCTCTCATGGTTTAACCATCAAGAATCGGGGAGGGAAAATCATCGCAGAATTGGGTGTTGTTTGTAAAAAGTTGCTAAAGCAGGTTGATGTATCCGGTGAAGTTTATTTTGCTGAAATCAACTGGACGGCACTCATGAAATTAACTCGTAAGAATAAGGTTGAGTACAAAGAGTTGTCTAAGTATCCTGCCGTTAGTCGCGATTTGGCCCTGTTGATAGATAAGCAAACAGAATTCGAGCAGATAGAAAAGATTGCCTTCCAGACAGAAAAGAAGTTACTGAAGCGCGTTGAGCTCTTTGATGTCTACGAAGGTAAGAATCTACCTGAAGGCAAAAAGAGCTATGCCGTCAATTTTATTCTGCAAGATGAACAAAAAACATTGAATGACAAGCAGATTGACGGAATCATGCAGAAACTTATTAAGAATCTCACAGAAAAGCTTGGTGCCGAACTTCGATGATTCGGTTGCCATACTTTTGTAAATATAAACGATCATTTATCATTTAATAATCAACATTTAGGAACGAAAGTTTTTCGTCCTAAACCTCTTTAATGAAGAGGACTAAATAATTTTATTCCTATGGGAAGAGCATTTGAGTATCGTAAAGCAACGAAACTGAAAAGATGGGGCCACATGGCTCGTACATTCACGAAAATAGGTAAACAAATTGCAATTGCAGTAAAAGCCGGAGGACCTGATCCTGAAAATAATCCCGCTTTGCGCGCCCTCATAGCCAATGCCAAGCGCGAAAACATGCCGAAAGACAATGTAGATCGTGCCATTAAGAATGCGATGGGGAAAGATCAAAGTGACTACAAATCGGTCACATACGAAGGGTATGGTCCTCATGGAGTGGCTATTCTGGTAGACACTTTGACGGACAATACCACCCGAACCGTTGGGGATGTGCGGTCTGTATTCAATAAGTTCAATGGCAACTTGGGAACAAGTGGTTCACTGGCATTCCTCTTTGACCATAAAGCCGTATTCACTTTTAAGAAGAAAGATGGCTTGGACATGGACGAACTGATTCTCGACCTCATAGATTATGGTGTGGAAGATGAATATGATGAAGATGAGGAAGAAAACGAAATAACCATCTATGGTGCCCCCACGAGCTTTGGTGAAATTCAAAAGCATCTGGAAACGGACGGTTTTGAAGTGACAGGTGCTGAGTTTACATACATCCCGAACGATTTGAAAGACGTTACTCCCGAAGAGCGTGAGACAATTGACAAGATGGTAGAGCGTCTTGAAGAGTTTGACGACGTGCAAACTGTTTATACCAATATGAAACCTGAATAGCAGGAACATGTTATAGAGGAGAGTGCATCAAATTCGATGCATTCTCTTTTTAGATTAGACGATAATGTGTATCGTCTAATGCTTGAAAGATTCTAACAAAGCCCCCCCCTCAATAAGTAGCTTGATAGTCGGCAACGCTGATTGTTTGCTGATACAATATTTTCTGTGGTTCTTTATCTGAATGCACTATGTAGGCAAAATTATATTTTGCATCTTTTAGTTTCTTAATACTTGTATTGTCCTTAATCTCCTTCACCATGAGTTGGTGTATTTTATCCCTGTTCTGTTCTACAATTTGCACATTGTCCAATTCACCAACAAATGAACAGTGGTAAGTGTAGGTCTTGGTGTCTTTGTGAAAGGTCACACTGTCCGTCCTTGTGCCATTAACAACTGGGGTAGGGCAGTATTTATCTGTATATTCCTTTGCCTCTCTTGCGGATCTTTCTTCCAGATTCTCATGACATGAAGACAGCATGGGAATCAATAAAATAGCGATGAATAATTTTTTCATGTATTCTTACATTATAAGCATTTCGAAGCTCGTATGTGCCGAGTGAAAAGCTAGTTTTTCAGTTATGTTTGGGCGGATTCTATCCACTGCAAAGATACAAAGTTTTTACTAATTTTATCATTTCGTTCGTTGATATATGGTTTTAAATAGTTATCTTTGCATAAGATTGGAGGCCTTTGAATCAGTTTGACGAACATAATGAAATTCATGGCACTATTTACTAACAAAAGGATTGATTTCACTCTTTTAAACTAACGATTGAACTTCCTTCATAGCGGTAGTACAATCTTTGATACGATAACGAAAATATCTGATGGATCAAATAAGAAACTTTTGCATCATTGCCCATATTGATCATGGAAAATCAACATTGGCAGATCGATTGCTGGAATATACTAAAACGATTCAAGTAACTGGTGGACAGATGCTTGATGACATGGATTTGGAAAAAGAACGCGGCATCACGATTAAAAGCCACGCTATCCAAATGGAATATCAATATGAGGGACATAATTATATATTAAATTTGATTGATACTCCGGGTCACGTTGACTTTTCTTATGAGGTAAGTAGGAGCATAGCTGCATGCGAGGGTGCTTTGCTGGTTGTCGACGCTACGCAAGGTGTGCAAGCGCAGACCATCTCTAATCTATATATGGCCATCGAACATGACCTCGAGATTATCCCTGTCATCAACAAGATTGACATGCCTTCTGCCATGCCAGAAGAGGTTGAAGATGAAATCGTAGAATTGATTGGATGTGACCGTTCTGATATCATTCGCGCATCTGGCAAGACAGGAGAAGGAGTAAGCGATATATTAGATGCTGTGGTGCAACGTGTTCCACATCCTGTGGGGGATGAGAATGCTCCACTTCAGGCATTGATTTTCGACTCTGTTTTTAACAGCTTTCGTGGTATCATTGCCTATTTTAAAATAGAAAATGGATGCATCAAGCAGGGCGATAAGGTAAAGTTTTATAACACGGGAATGGAATATGATGCCGATGAGATTGGAATTCTTAAGATGAATATGGTTCCCCGACGAGAAATGAAAACCGGAGAAGTAGGCTATATCATCAGTGGCATTAAAGATGCCAAGGAGGTGAAAGTGGGAGATACCATCACCCATGTAAACCGTCCCTGCGAAAAGGCTATTGCTGGTTTCCAGGAGGTGAAGCCAATGGTGTTTGCGGGTGTTTATCCCATCGACCCTAATGACTACGAAAACTTGCGAACGTCTCTTGAAAAACTTCAACTCAATGATGCCTCATTGTCGTTCTCTCCTGAATCATCGGTGGCACTTGGTTTTGGCTTCAGATGTGGATTCTTGGGTCTTTTGCACATGGAAATCGTGCAAGAACGTTTGGATAGAGAGTTCAACATGGAGGTCATCACTACCGTGCCCAACGTATCTTATATGGTTTACGACAAGCACGGAGATGCAAAAGAAGTTCATAATCCTTCCGGTTTGCCAGAAGCAACGCTGATAGAGCATATTGAAGAACCCTATATTCGAGCTACTATTATTACGGATGCCAACTACATTGGCCCCATCATGACGCTCTGTTTGGAGAAGAGAGGCGAGTTGGTTAAGCAGGAGTTCATATCTGGAAATCGCGTTGAATTGCATTTTATGATACCGTTAGGAGAAATTGTCATCGATTTCTACGATAAACTCAAATCCATCTCAAAGGGTTATGCATCGTTCGATTATCACGTAGACTCGTTCCGACCATCAAAGTTGGCCAAGCTCGACATCTTGCTCAATGGCGAGCCAGTGGATGCGCTGTCTACCTTGACGCATCAGGACAATGCTGTGAGTTTGGGTAGAAGAATGTGTGAAAAGCTCAAAGATTTGATACCAAGACAGCAGTTTGACATAGCTATTCAAGCTGCCATCGGGGGGAAAATCGTCGCCAGGGAAACCGTGAAATGCGTCCGTAAGGATGTAACCGCTAAATGTTACGGTGGCGACGTGAGCAGAAAACGTAAATTGTTGGAGAAGCAAAAGAAAGGAAAGAAACGCATGAAACAGATTGGAAATGTAGAAGTTCCGCAGAAAGCGTTCCTTGCCGTGCTGAAACTAGATTGATGTTTGACGCAAACTAAAAATAAATAACTTTTCAATACCAGACAAATGAAAGAACCTGTTAATACACCTCGTGATATAGCAAGGGAATTGGCACGTAGATACAGTACGATGACACACGAGGAGTTGGATGCGCTTGAAAGCATTCTCGTTCCCATGAAATTTGCGAAAGGTGAAATGATTCTCCGTGAGGGAGAAGTGTGTCGCAATATTTACTATCTCGACAAGGGATTGATACGTCAGTTTTATTTCAAGAACGACAAAGAATTAACAGAACATTTAGGCGAAGACCACACCATCTTTATGTGTATTGAGAGTTTGTTCAAAGAGCAGCCCAGCCACCTACAAATAGAAGCACTTGAGGCTTCAGTTGTTTACTCCATGCCCAAAGATAAGTTAGAACGGATATCTCTACATCATGTCAATATTCAAATGATGTATCGAAAGATATTGGAAGAAAGTCTGATTATTTCGCAGGTTCATGCTGATTTGATCCGGTTTGAGTCAGCACAGAACAGATACAAGCGGATGTGCAAATTGTCTCCCCAAGTAGTCTTGCGCGCTCCGCTGACCTATATTGCCAACTATTTACAGATGACTCCCGAAACGTTGAGTAGGGTGAGGGCCTCAACTTTGTTGGACTGATTCACGATTTCCATGCGGAAAATCCAAAATGAATAAAATAATCTGTTTGTATTTATTTGTCGTTGTTAGTGTTTGTGGAGCTAATGGCCAGACTAAGCTTAAAGGTGTTGTAAAAGACAAAAATAACATAGGTGTAGAATATGTAACGGTATGCGTGGATAGTATTTTTACTTTGACAGATAGATACGGACAATTTTCTCTCGAACTTCCAATCGGTATCAAGGGTGATATGACTTGTACACATATTGGTTATAAAAAGAAAGTAACACCGTATTCTGTATATAAAGGTGGAATCGTTGACATATCATTGGAAGACGAAGTCTATAAACTTGGTGAAGCTTTGGTTGTAGCCCGAAAGACTACGCCTACGGCGATTCTTAGGAAAGAAATGAAACTACCTGGCGATGTTGCTTTCGGCAATGCTCCAACAGGCAAATATGAAATAGGACCCAAATTTACTGTGCATGATAATTTTATTATTGATAGCTTCAACTTGAAGATAAAGAAATGCACCTATGAACATTGCACACTTCGACTTGTTGTCTATGAATTTTCAAAAAGACAATTTTCCCCTATCATTTCCAAACCTATTTATTTCAACCTATCTCCTTTGAATAAGAATTCTGAAATTAAAATTGAAACAACCTCATCAATAGCATTACATAAAGGAAAAGAATACTATATTGGACTAACTATAGTTTCTGGTTCAAAGGGAACAATCCACTTCCCTGCCTATCTTCGTAGCGGATTTGTAAGAAATCTAATTCAAGGGACCATGAAAAAGCTACCAGCAACAGTTGGTATTGGTGTAATTGGACGAAAGCCAACCCTTGCAGATTAATTTACGATCTACTCGCCTCACCAGCCGGACGTACTTTGAATGTCATGTTTGCGGCTGCCGCATTCAACTTCAAAAGAACCATGTGGCTTCTTTTGTACCTTTTTGAAAGAATGATTATATAGTGCTGTGGAGGCTGAATTTAAATTTTCAAAACCAATTCATCACGCAGGTCTATATGAAGAATGCGATGTCGCCTTTTTGAGGGTCGACTAGATATATACTTGCATCTTGCACCTTTCCGAAAAAAATATGCCGTATTATTTGGCTATTCAAAATATTGTTCGTACTTATTGCGAACAATAAAGAAGAAAGGAGAATTGGAGTGAAAAAGAAAAAGTACACAACAGAGCAGGAACAGATTGCTCGGTTTGCTAAAGCAATGGGACATCCGGCACGAATGGCTATTCTTGCTTTCTTGGCAAAACAAGATAGTTGTTTCTTCGGTGATATTCACGAAGAACTACCTATTGCTAAAGCAACCGTTTCGCAGCATTTGAAGGAATTGAAAGATGCTGGCTTAATTCAAGGGGAGATTGAAACGCCCAAAGTCCGGTATTGTATAAATCAGGAGAACTGGGAACTTGCCCGAAAACTGTTTGCAGCTTTTTTAGGAGACTGTAAATGTAAAGATACATCGTGCTGTGAATAGCAGTACCTTTTTTTTGGAATGATTGTTCGCAGTTCTACGAACTACGATTATGATATTAACTTTAAAGTAGAATGACAATGGAAATTAAAGTATTAGGAACCGGGTGTTCAAGCTGTAAAGCCTTGTACGAAACGACCAAACAGGCTATTTCAGAATTAGGTTGCGATGCAACCCTTATCAAAGAGGAAGAATTATCCAAAATCATTGAGTATAACATTTTAGGGCTTCCGGCTTTGGTGATAGACGAGAAGGTCGTCTCAGTCGGGAAAAAGTTATCCCTTGCAGAAGTGAAAGAGTTGATAACCAAATAAAATGAGCTATGAGAAAATTATTTTATCTACTGATTGCAACGTTGGTCATAGTTTCCTGTGGTAACGGTGCAAAGAAAAAGACCGGAGAAAATCAAGCGGAAGAAATACAGTCTAACCGCATAGAGGTTCTATATTTTCATGGAGCGCAACGGTGTATCACTTGTCGGGCGATAGAAGCAAATACAGGAGCCCTTTTGGATAGCCTTTATTCAAAAGAAAAAGCAGACGGCAGAATTATCTATAAAGTGATAGATATTTCAAAGAAAGAAAATGAAGCGATTGCAGACAAGTACGAAGTTACATGGTCGTCTTTGTTTGTAAACGCCTGGAAAGATGGCAAAGAGAATGTAAACAACATGACCGAGTTTGGTTTTTCCAATGCGAAAAATGCACCGGACAAGTTTAAAGAGGGAATTAAAAGCAAGATTGATGAATTGTTAAAACAGTTGTAAGATGGATTTTCTTCAATCGCTATTAGATAACAGTTCTATTCCTGCTATTACAGCTTTCATATTGGGGATCTTAACGGCGGTCAGTCCATGTCCGTTAGCGACCAACATAACGGCAATAGGATTTATTAGTAAGGACATAGAAAACCATCACCGGATATTTATAAACGGATTGCTTTATACTTTCGGCAGAGCAGTAAGCTATACGGTTCTTGGCTTTATTCTTATCCCTGTTCTCCGTGAGGGAGCAAGTATGTTTATGGTTCAAAAAGCTGTAAGCAAGTACGGGGAAATGCTGATTGCCCCAGCGTTAATCATCATTGGAATATTTATGCTCGATGGAATAAAGCTCAATCTACCGAAAATCAATATCGGCGGTGAAAGTTTGAAAAAGAGGACTAAAGGCGGTTGGGGGGCTATGCTATTGGGTATGTTATTCGCCCTTGCTTTTTGTCCTACCAGTGGAGTATTTTATTTCGGTATGCTTATGCCTATGTCAGCAGCGGAAACGGGTGGGTATCTCTTACCTGTAATTTACGCTATTGCTACGGGATTACCCGTAATCCTTGTTGCATGGATTTTAGCGTACAGTGTTGCCGGACTGGGTAAGTTTTATAACCAGATGCAAATATTCGAGAAATGGTTTCGTAAAATAGTTGCCATTCTCTTTATCGCGGTAGGAATTTATTATGCAGTAGTTTTTTATCTATAAATAAACATGGAGTATCATTTTAAATAAAACAATATGAAAAAAATAGAAATTTTCGACCCGGCAATGTGTTGCCCTACGGGTCTTTGTGGAACAAATATTGACCCTGAATTAATGCGTATTGCAGTTGTTATTGAAACATTGAAAAAACACGGTATCATCGTTACCCGTCACAATTTACGTGACGAACCGCAAGTATATGTAAGTAATAAAACAATAAACGAGCATCTGCAAAAACATGGGGCGGATGCACTGCCTATTACTTTAGTGGACGGTGAAATCGCTGTTTCAAAAACCTATCCTACCACCAAACAAATGAGTGAATGGACGGGTATCAATCTTGATTTTATGCCAGTAAAATAAGTTTTCACCAGATAATTATAAAATGAAAACATTTAATTTATCAGATATAGATTTGACGAAGTATCTTTTCTTCACCGGAAAGGGCGGTGTTGGAAAAACTTCGATTGCTTGTGCTACTGCGGTAGGCTTGGCAGATAATGGAAAGAAAATACTTCTTATCAGTACAGACCCGGCTTCAAACCTGCAAGATGTGTTTAATCAAACACTGAACGGACACGGCACGGATATTCAAGAAGTACCAGGCTTAACGGTCGTTAATCTCGACCCGGAACAAGCCGCAGCCGAATACAGGGAAAGCGTTATTGCTCCTTTCCGGGGACAACTGCCCGAAAGTGTAATTCAGAATATGGAAGAACAACTTTCAGGATCTTGTACGGTAGAAATTGCGGCTTTCAACCAGTTTTCCGATTTTATCACGGATGCTAACAAAGCAAAAGAATACGACCATATTATCTTTGATACAGCCCCCACGGGACACACGTTACGAATGTTACAACTACCATCAGCGTGGAGTACATTTATTAGTGAGAGTACGCACGGTGCATCTTGCTTAGGTCAATTATCCGGTTTGGAAGAACGGAAAGGTATCTATAAGCAGGCAGTTGAAACACTTTCGGATGCAAACGCAACCCGTTTAGTATTGGTTAGCCGTCCTGAAATCGCACCATTAAAAGAAGCCGCCCGTTCTTCACATGAATTGCAATTACTGGGAATTAAAAACCAGCTATTGATAATCAACGGGCTTTTGCTGCAATTAGATGAAGCCGACAGCGTATCGAAACAAATATATGACAGGCAGCAAGATGCCCTGAAACAGATTCCTGCGGAGCTACTGGAATATCCGTCTTATTATGTCCCTTTACGGTCATACAATTTATCTAATATTGCGAATATCCGCGGGATGCTTTACAATGATGATTTGACAAATGATGCGCACTATCAGCCGATTACCGATGCCAAAGGGATGGATGAACTGGTAAACGACCTCTATCAATCAGGTAAAAGGGTTGTTTTTACTATGGGAAAAGGCGGCGTGGGAAAAACCACTTTAGCCACTGAAATAGCCCTGAAATTAACAAAACTGGGCGCAAAGGTGCATCTTACCACCACCGACCCGGCAAATCATCTGAATTATAACCTTGCTGTTCAGGCTGGCATTACGGTAAGCCGTATTGACGAAGCGGAAGTGTTGGAAGCTTATAAAAACGAGGTTCGCAGTAAAGCTGCGGAAACAATGACAGCCGAAGATATGGAATATATTGAGGAAGATTTACGTTCACCGTGTACGCAGGAAATTGCAGTATTCAGGGCTTTTGCTGAAATTGTCGATAAGGCAGAAAATGAAGTTGTAGTAATTGACACCGCACCTACCGGACACACTTTGTTGTTGCTGGATGCAACGGAAAGTTACCATAAAGAAGTTCAACGTACACATGGCGACACTCCCGCTTCCGTCAGAAAGCTGCTACCACGTCTGAGAAACCAGCAGGAAACAGAAGTCGTTATTGTAACCCTGCCCGAAGCAACACCCGTATTTGAAGCCGAACGCTTGCAAATGGATTTACAACGTGCCGGGATTAATAATAATTGGTGGGTTGTGAATGCTTGCTTGTCATTAACTGACACTGAAAATTCTTTCTTGCGGGCAAAGGCGCAAAATGAATTGGTTTGGATCAAGAAAGTAAAAGAATTGTCAAAGGGAAATGCTGCCCTAATAGCTTGGAAAAATAACTAAAAACATGAAGATTTTAATTCTATGTACAGGGAATAGCTGCCGCAGCCAAATGGCACATGGCTTTCTACAATCATTTGACCATCAACTGGATGTCTTTTCAGCAGGAACAAAACCTGCTGAAAAGGTTCATCCGATGGCGGTAAAGGTTATGGATGAAATGGGTATAAATTTAGCTCACCATATCCCTAAAAGTGTAAACCTATATATAGGGCAGGAATGGGATTATGTGATTACGGTCTGCGGTGGGGCAAATGAAAGCTGCCCGATGTTTACGGGTAAAGTAAGAAACAGACTGCATATAGGATTTGACGACCCCTCGGAAGCAATCGGAACGCCGGAGTTTATAAACAGTGAATTTCATCGGGTACGGGATGAGATAAAAGCCCGTTTCTATGACTTTTACCTGAACGAATTAAAACCACAATTAGGCTAAATATTTGTTGTTATGGAAAAGGAACAAGGAATTGGATTTTTTGAAAAATACCTGACTGTCTGGGTTGCCTTGTGCATCATTATTGGAATTGCCGTGGGACAATGGCTTCCGGCAATTCCGCAAACATTAAGCAAATTTGAATATGCCAACGTGTCTATACCCGTGGCAATCCTGATTTGGTTAATGATTTATCCGATGATGCTAAAAGTGGATTTTCAAAGTGTTAAGAATGTCGGCAAGCGTCCGAAAGGAATAATAGTCACTTGCGTAACCAATTGGCTGATAAAGCCATTTACCATGTTCGGAATAGCTTATTTGTTCTTCTATGTGGTTTTCAAAGCCTTTATACCTGCCGGATTAGCCGAAGAATATTTAGCCGGGGCGGTATTATTGGGAGCTGCACCTTGTACAGCTATGGTGTTCGTGTGGAGTTACCTTACTAAAGGGGATGCCGCTTATACACTGGTACAAGTGGCTGTGAACGATTTAATCATATTGGTAGCGTTTGCCCCTATCGTTGCTTTCTTGCTGGGAGTTGGCGGCGTATCTATCCCGTGGGACACTCTGTTGCTATCCGTAGTGCTGTTTGTTGTGATACCACTTGCTGCCGGGGTCATTACCCGAATAATGGTTATCCGCCGCAAAGGTGTGGAATATTTCAATAACGTATTTATAAAGAAATTTGATAATTATACGGTAGGTGGATTGTTATTAACGCTTATTATCCTGTTTTCATTTCAAGGAGAAACGATACTGAACAATCCCCTGCATATCTTTTTGATTGCAGTTCCGCTTGTGTTGCAAACGGTTCTGATATTCTTCGTTGCTTACGGTTGGGCGAAATGGTGGAAATTACCCCATGATGTTGCTGCACCTGCTGGAATGATTGGGGCAAGTAATTTCTTTGAATTGGCGGTTGCTGTGGCTATTTCTCTGTTTGGTTTACAATCCGGGGCTGCCTTGGCTACGGTGGTTGGCGTGTTGGTCGAAGTTCCAGTGATGTTGATGTTAGTAAAGATTGCTAATAAGACTCGTCATTATTTCGTGAAAACAAATCATTCTTCATCGCTTTAACTCTTGTGTTAGTTAGGGTCTGCTAATTAACTATAACTGTCTGACAATTAACTATTTATGTTGTATAAAATTTGGGCAATTCGCCCAAAATAACTACCTTTGGATGTTAAAATATTCAAGAATCGAGGTGAAATACTACTCACAAAATCGCAGTCACGACCTGTTTGAATTTCAGGAGTCACTTTCGGGATTGA
>ERZ1036438.357-NODE-357-length-21226-cov-6.710925_pt1 | contig 21226 bp, 19 predicted proteins | sample MGYA00514224_ERZ1036438 | MGnify/ENA primary metagenome ERZ1036438 (study PRJEB33795, sample SAMN09464924) | human gut metagenome | host: Homo sapiens | place: USA: Stanford, California | collected 2016-07 | study: EMG produced TPA metagenomics assembly of the...
GGCAAAATCCTGAGCAACTTTTTGTTGCTCAGGTACTTAAAAAGTTTAATTTATATTAGTGTTGCGGAATTAAGGTAAATAGTTTTTTCTGCAAGACGCTTCAAACCAATATTAGAGTATGACCAAAACAATATGTGAGATAAATAAACTCTTTAAAAGGTTCATTGATAATTGTTCAAATTATCAAAGTCTCATCGGTAAGTCTGTAAAGAGATTGGACAAGGTAGGTGTTGATAGTTTGAAAAAAATACCAGATTTACTTTATCAATACTTTCCTAAGGAAAAATATGAAATTAAGGCTAGTGTTGGAGCAGGACGTATTGCAAAGTCTCCATGGCTTGCTATAAGGAATAAAAATGCAGCCAAATCAACCCAAGAAGGTGTGTACATAGTTTTTATATTTTCTTCAAATTTAAAAAATATGTACATATCTCTAAATCAAGGAATAGCAAACTCAAAAGGTGATGTTGAAAAAAATCGTGATCACATCAGGGAAAAACTTGATCTAAAAAGCGACTATTTTCGTTGTAGTAATGATATCAGTGTTGAAAATGAAAGTTACAAAAAAGCGTCCATATATGACTATCCATGGAAATTGTTTGACGATGAAATTGCTGAGAGGATTTTATTTGCGTATTCCAATGCCTACAATTCATATTTGCAGTCAAAAGGTTCCATCTCCAATACTAGTCAACAATTTGTAAACGATGTGATAAGAGGGGAAGTAAGAGGGGAAGATAAAGATATTAGGTTATCTTCTACCAAGCTGATTGATGTAATATTTTCCACAGGTCTAATATACTCAGCTTTGCTCATCAAGCGCTTTGCCTTTTCGCTGATGTCTAAGCGATTCCTCATTCTGAGTGGTCTGGCTGGTTCAGGCAAGACGCAGCTGGCCATTACTTTCGCACAGGCAATGGTGAAGGATGAAGAGGAGCAGATGAAGGTGGTGGCTGTGGGTGCCGATTGGACAAACCGAGAGCCGCTTTTGGGTTTCCCCAATGCGCTGCAAAAGGATGTGTATGAGAAGCCCGAAAGTGGCGTTCTTGATCTGCTGATTGAGGCTGAGAAACATCCCGAGAAGCCTTATTTCCTGATTCTCGACGAGATGAACATGAGCTATGTGGAGCGCTACTTTGCCGACTTTCTCTCGGCCATGGAGAGTGGCCGGAAGATTCCGCTGTGGGATGGTAAAGACGATGGCGTGCCCGCATCGGTAGGCTTGTCGGATAATCTCTTCATCATCGGCACCATCAATGTGGACGAGACCACTTATATGTTCTCACCCAAGGTGTTGGATCGCGCCAATGTGTTAGAGTTTAAGATTTCGGCTGACGAGATGATGCAGTTCCTTTCTGCGAAGAAGAAGGTGGACCGCGACAAAGTGAAAGGCATGGCGGCTGATATGGCTGAAGAGTTCGTGCGCTTGTCCAAGGATGGCGAGTTAGCAGATAGCAGTCTGGCCGACAAGGTGCTCGGGCGTTTCTTCCAGATATTGAAGAAGGTGAACGCTGAATTCGGCTATCGCACGGCGACAGATATCTATCGGTTCATCAGCAATGCTCAGAAGTATGACGATGCTCCTGCCGACGGCCGGATGAGCGACAATCAGATCATCGACTGTGCCATCGTGCAGAAACTGCTGCCCAAACTGCATGGTTCGCGAAAGAAGCTCAGTGATGTGCTCACGGCTCTTTGGTGTGAGTGCTTCAAGGAAGGAGAGATGGAAAAGGAAACCGTCACCTTTACAGAGGAGAAAGCCAACAGCGCCCTCTTTCCACTCACGGCCGACAAAATTCTGCGCATGCACAAGGCGGCAGAGGCCAACGGATTCGCTTCATTTGCTGAAGCATAAGTTTCCTTTTAAGGATGATTCCACTACGATGAGATAATGCTACAGAACATCAACCATATTCATATCGAAGTCAGCCACGACTTGGGGCTTGATATCTACCCGCAATCGGAGAACGCACAACTCTTCGAGGAGACCGTGCCGGCCATTGGTCAGCCACGCTTTCAGTTGGTGGAAGGGGCGAAATATGAATATGAATTCTCGGCGGGGGCGCAGTTCAAGAAAAACGAGATAGTGAGCCATTCGCGTGGAAAACACAAGTCGATGGGCGTGCTTACCACGGGCATCTATGTGGGCACACTCCATCTCGACATCTTCGCCATCAATGCCAATGGAGCACTCCTGCTGGACGAGAAGATAGGTCATGTGGCCCTTGAAATCCGTTCAGTAAAAACTAGTTATGAGGACGACTACCGCATGATGCTCTCCGATATTGCCGATGCCTATACCGACTTGGTGCTGCAACAGGGTTCGCCAGTGACGCAACGGCTTGAGGTGGACGACAACACGGATCCGCAGACGCTCTATCAGCGGTTCTGCTTTGTGCGCGGCATCATTGAGAGTGAGGCTTTTCAAGACGCCATGCACAAGATAATGTCGGCACCGGTGCGCAAATGGGCCGATGCCACTACGCGAAGGAGCATTGTGAACACCCGACGGCTGTCACGCAAGAACATCCGCGATGTTGCGTCGGCCTCAGACCGAATCCCGCTGCCCGAAGCGCTGAGAAAGGCATTTCCGCAGGGGCTGACCACCGTGCCGCGAATGATAGAGAGCGAGAGCCATATAGACTCGATTGACAACGGCGCCAACCAGTTTGTGAAGTTCGCCCTTCGCACATTCGAGATGTTCTGCTCGGATCTGTATGAGAAGAAGAATGCTACAGCACGACTGAAAGACGAGGTGTCGGTGACGAAGGAAAAGATCAACGAATACCTGGACTCGCAGTTTTTCAGATTGGTGTCGTCGCCATCACATCTCAATCTGAACAGTCCGGTGCTTCAGCGCAAGGAAGGTTATAGAGAGGTATTTCAGAAGTGGCTGCTATTTGACCTTGCCGCAAAACTCAACTGGACAGGTGGCGAGGATGTATATGAGGCAGGAAAGAAGAATGTGGCCACACTCTATGAGTATTGGCTGTTCTTGAAGTTGAAGGACCTCATCAGCGAGTATTTCCACATATCTCCTGAAGACGAAAAGAATCTTGTGACCGACGCCGACGGCATCGACCTGAACCTGAAGCAAGGGCGCATGACGGTGGTGAAAGGCCGGAGCGACTCCAGCATCCGTAAGCTCAACGTGGCGTTCTATTACAATCGTACATTCCGCAACAACGGTGGCGGCGACACGTCAAAGATCGGCAAGGCTGGCAGCTGGACTATGGAGATGCGACCAGACTATACGCTGTCGATATGGCCGGGCGAGATCAAGGAAGAGGAAGCCGAGGAAATGGATCTAATCACCCATGTTCACTTCGACGCCAAGTATCGCCTTACCCATATCCCCGGCATTGACAAGACTGAAGAAGTACTGGAAGATGCGCTGAAAATCGAAGCTGAGGAGCAGGAACTAGGCATCTACAAGCGGGCCGATCTGCTGAAGATGCACGCCTACAAGGATGCCATCCGTAGAACGAGCGGAGCCTATGTGCTCTATCCCGGTGATATGAAGCGCACCATCCGAGGCTTCCACGAGATATTGCCTGGACTGGGAGCTTTCCCCGTTCGCCCCAACAACTGGGAAGAAGATGCCAGGGCTCTGAAGAAGTTCATTTCGGATGTGAAAGCCCATTTGCTCGACCGTACAAGTGAGCGGGAGAAGATGTCGTATCATCAGTGGGACGTATATCGCGAGGCAAATTCCACAACTGTTAGGGAACGTCTGCCAGAACCTGTCGGCAAAAACCGCGACTTCATGCCCGACAAGATTCCCGTAATTGTGGCCTATTGCAAGAGCGAGGCGCATCTGCAGTGGATATTGAGCAAGAAGATGTATAACATGCGTGCCGGTAATCGTGGCGGTTCCATGTCGCTCTCGCCTAAAGTGGTCAACGCAAAATACCTGTTGCTCCATACCGATACGCAATGCTTGAAGCTGACAAAACTCAATGGCGAAGGGCCTAAGGTCTACACTCGTGCCGATCTGCGAGGAAAGAAATATCCACCCAAACTTATAGAAGGAACTAACGTGGAAGATAAGGCGTGGGAAGAAAAACATGTCGCCGAAATTTATTTGGTTTACGGACTCTCCGACAGCATTGAGCAAGAACTGCAAGACTATACATGGCCTGCAGGCTTGTTTAAGAATAAAAAGCCACATGCCAAGATGCTTTCGGAATTGATTAAGTTGGCAAGCAAAAAGAAATAATAATATGGACCTACTCACGAAAGAACAGCGCCACAAGAATATGGCTGCCATCAAGGGCAAGGACACGAAGCCCGAGATGGTGGCCCGCCGTATCTGTTCGCCCGTGGGTTTCGCTATCGAATCAACCACAAGCGGCTACCGGGACATCCCGACCTGGTGCTTAGAAAGTATCCCGCATGGGCTGGCACCGCATCAAAGTGTGGGAATGTCAGCTCCGAGACGCGGAGCAACGGGAGAAGACGCTTGCCAGCCTCGCCTTCACGCTAAACCATATCTATCTGCAGGACCATGCGGCCAAACGATATGAGTTGTTGGATGAAGTGGAGGAAATGCCAATGGCTGCGGAAGATGCTTAGAGCTATAAAAGTAAATAACGCAATACTAAATTACAATAGTTCGTTAAAATTTGAGATAATGGCTACGCAGCTTTCCTCTGCCATCCAAAGAGTTCTTTGATAGTATGACTAATTAGTCGTCCCTTGAAAACTGAAGATTCAAAAACAAGATGCTAAAGAACTCACTTTATTTGATGAATTATAATAACCGTGCGAATTTACCGCATCAGTACTATTTGAGGATTATTATTTTTTTGCGCAAAGATAATACAAATTGTGACTTAGAGCACGCATTTAGGACAAAGAATTTATGCTGGCCTTGACACTTTTCCGCCAAATAGGAAGGGGATTCGGGATTTGATTCCTCGTTTTTTTATTCCAATTGGCTTATATGTTGTGATTTTTATGTAAATTTACACCCACTAAACGATTCGCCACATGAGTAAATTTAGTATCCGCCAGTTCATTGAGAAGTACTATTCGCAGTACTATTCCATCGAGATATACCTCGCATCACCATCTTGCCCACAACTGGAACACAGTCGAATACCTGTATCTCTGCGGAGAGTGGAGTAGGGAAGTTGAATACGCAAAGGCGATACAGGAAGATGCACTTGCCGCAAAGAGAGGCGACATATATACTTGGAGAAAAGGTTCAATTCAAAATACAAACCATGATGACAATACATTTCAGCATACACTACGACGGAGAGATATTCGTCAATAGCCATACAGATCTTATGGGGATAACCTATGTAGGTCCTATGGGATTGTTAAAGCAGTTAGAATTAAGAGCTGGCTTGCATACAGAAGTCAAGTCTGACGTTGAGCGTGAAGCAGAATATCTTAATGCCATGACACCATGCGTCAGCGGCACTATGTTCGAAAACGCTTTCAATGTTGATAAGATTGGCGTCGCAGGTAAGCTACTTGGTTGGCGTGATAATCTGATAATGGCAGGTTGGGACGGCGAATGTGACGATCAGCGAGCAAAGAAGTTGACGGTTTTGGCAAGCATCGAGCAAAACTTCCATTCAAGTGGCATAGCGGACGCTTGGGTAAAAGTTCGGAATGCTTACAAATCTGCAGATATGCTCAGCGACCGTGTGGATGAAATTGTGGTAAATTGCCCTTGGAGTGAGATACCATTCATTATCCAAGACACACTTGACTCTATTGGTAAGAATGGAGTCAAGGTAACAAAGAAGGTTCTTGAAAACGAGGAACAAGCAAAACTCGACTCTTCAAAGGTGAAGGTCGTAGATTTTGAGGATATCAACGATGCGTACGAATGGTTTGCTCAGATAGAGTCTATGCCAGATGATAGCGTGGTTGTCAACCGCGACAACGTGCTCCTTAATCATGTACTTTACACTTGGGACAAACCGCTTGTACACTCATCGCTCACACAGACGAATCCACAGTTGTTGCAATTCTTCAAATTAGGTATGAGTATCTTCTCACGTCCTCTGAACATACAGAATCTTATCTCCTATCTCCAGTTACCTATGAGTCCCATACCCAGTGCTCTTAGATTCAAGCTCTCAAAGATGCTCCTTCAGCATGGAGGCTTCGGCGATAAAACAGAGAGAGAGGATGGAGAAGTACGTGATGACTGGGAGCAGACCCTTCATGAGTTCGAATTTGTCAACAAGGAAGGAAACCCCACTCCTCAAGCCAGAGCGAAAAAGATGGCATTCCTTTCTCCAATCCGTAATGACTATGCTGATGGCATCAGCAAGGATGAACTAATAGGCTATCTTGACTCACTTAACAAGTGGGCAATCGGCCATTATGCCGATGCTGATCTTGCCGAAGAGAAGAAGGCGCAGTTGCATGAATTACAAACCTTCATTTCGTCTTTCAAGACTTCTTTGCAAAGTCTCTCTGGCGAAAAAGTTCAGTATAGTGACATTGAGAAACTCGTACTCCAGATTTATCGTCCTATGAACTTCGCTTTAAACCTGACAGAGAACGGAGCGTTCTGCGTGGTCAATGATGTAAGGCAGATAGCTACACCTGCAAAGATAATTCTTTGGCTGGACTGTCAGGATGAAGATGGAGAAAATGATCCATACGATTTCCTAACACAGTACGAGAAGGAGTATCTCTGCGGTCATGGCGTCAGGTTGCCGGATTTCGCCAATCATCTCTCCATCGCACGCAAGGAACATCTCCGCATTCTCTCACAGGCAGATACTGTAATTCTTGCGCACTCTGCTTACAATGGAACTACGCGACTCGGGGAACATAGCATGATTGCAGAAGTTCGCCATATAGCTGGCACATTGCCGACTTGTGATAAGAATTCTCTGTTCCCTATGGTTAAAACACGGCAAACGACTGCAGAGGTGGATGGCTTCGCACCGGTTACATCACTGGAATTGGGAGCAATAGATTATAAAGGGAGAAAAGAAAGCAATTCCTCTCTTGATACGCTCATACAACTGCCGTTCAACTATGTTGTACAGTACGTAGCAAAGCTCAATGAGCCAAATGAGGAACAGTTGAAAAACACTCACATCACACTCGGTCTTGTCGCTCACAACTTCTTTGAACATATTATTGGTGATGGTAAGGCAGACCTTCAACTGATGCGCCGACTAACTGAAGATGAATTTGAACAACGACTTGAGAACTCCATCGATGCGACAGGCCTCATTCTGCGTCTTCCAGAGAATACATCTTCACTCGGTGAGTACCGCATCCACCTCAAGAATAGCGTGCTGAGTCTTATAGACATTATGGATTATTTGCATCTTACCCCTGTAGGATGTGAGGTGTCTCTACCAGACGAGGACAGCGGGGAAAAATTAGAATTAGAAACCATCGGCAACTTTGGTGCACGCATTGACTTCCTCCTTAAAGATGTTAGTGGTCGGTATGTAATCTTCGACTTCAAGTGGTCGTACAGCCAGTACTATGAAAAAAAACTTGAAGAGAATACCGCAATTCAGCTTGAACTGTATCGTGAAGCGGTGAAACAAATGTATGCTGGCAAGGATGTTGCAGCTGTAGGTTACTACATGATGCCACGCAAGCAACTCATTACAACCGATTATGATGAGATTAGTGGTAGCAAACTCATCAAACATGTAGATCCTGGCAATGTATCAACTCCTCTTATCCAACAGATAAAAAACTCTTATGCATTCCGTATGGATGAGATACGACGTGGTCATATCGAAGAGGCTGAGACGATGGACATAAAGGAAATAGACAATTGCTATCATGCAAAAGAGGATGAACTGGGACTCTGCCCATTGTCTGTGACAGAGAAGACAACGGGTCGGGGAAAATCCAAGCAGCTCATATCTGTTACAAAAGATTCTGAGCATGTATTCAACCCTTCTAAAAAGTTTTCTTTCGAAGACGAGAAGAAAGAACCATGTGAGATAGCAACTTCACACGCAATACTGAAAGGACGACTGAAATGAGAAACGTAACATACATCAATGCTGGCGCAGGCTCGGGCAAGACGTACACTCTGACAAAAATATTGGCAGAGAAACTTTCAAGACAGGAGATAAAACCTTCCGAAGTGATTCTTACGACATTCACAGAATTGGCTGCGGCAGAGTTCAAGGAGAAAGCCCGTCAACAGATTCTGTCTACCGACAATATGGAAGTTGCTTCACAGATGGACAGTGCTGCTATAGGAACAGTTCACTCTGTAGCTCTTGGATTCATCAAGAAGTTCTGGTTTTTATTGGAATATGGTGCCGACATTCAAACAATTTCAGAGCGTGACGAAGATTTTTACATGAGCCAGTCGTTAGCTCGTATTGCCAGTATGTCTGAACACAAAGCTGACTTGGAGAACTTTCGCAGGTTCCGTGATTTCTTTGACATTCTCGACTCTTCCAATCATCCCAACCATCTCTTTTGGCAGCAGCATCTTAATGCGGTGGTTGAAAAAATGGAGTACTATGGTGTTGACGCTGTTGAGATAAGTATACAGAAGAGTATTGAAACGCTGAGAGCTGTTTATACGGGAAAGCCTGTCGACTATCATTTCATCGCTTCTGCCTTAAAAGAATATGGTGATTTCTGCGTGACAAAGCTTGATGACGGACGTTCAGGAACCAAAGCGCTTGAACATAATGATGCAGTTGCCAAACTTCTTCGTGCAAAAAGAGACCAAGACTGGCTCATTCGTGTAAAGACATTGATGAAAGCTCCTTGCTGTGAAAAAGCAGCAGAACAAGCTTGTGCGAGCTTTACAAATCTAAAAGACCAGCTATCCGTTGCCGACATATCTGTTGATGCACTTGCCATTCTCGAGCCATTCGTAGCATCAGTGTTCCGTCTGGCAAAAGTTTGGCGCAATGATTTTATAGATTACAAGCGAAATAACCATATCATTTCTTACAATGACATGGAGCGAATCTTCTTACGTCTCTTGACTGATTATGAAGAAGTGCAGGATTATGTGCATTCTCACTATCGTCTGGTAATGGTTGATGAGTTCCAGGATTCCAACCCCATTCAACTCAAGATTTTCAACAAACTTTCTGAGATTATTGCAGAGGCCAATGGACACTCGTACTGGGTAGGCGACCCTAAACAAGCTATCTATGGATTTCGTGGAGCCGATACCGACCTTGTAAATTCTGTAGCAGACCACTTCACTTTTTATGATGATGCAGAAATCCATGAAGAGGAGGGTCCACGCAATCTTGCCACAGGACGCCTTGTAGAAAGCTGGCGTTCCAGGAAGCAACTTGTTGACTTGGTCAATGCCGTATTCTATGAGCCTTTCATGAATGATGGTATCAACAGACTGTGCATAAAACTCGATGCCCACTTCAAGGATGATGACCTCAGTTCCAATGCTATCGTTCATTGGGAATGTGATGATAGCATCAAGAATCAGCAAGATGCGGCTAACGCATTGGCCTTCAAAGTGAAGGAATTGCTTGAAAGCGGAATGCAAGTTCACAGGGGAAAGCGTGACGAACCGACTACAGACATTTCTCCGCGTGACGTTGCCATATTGTGTCGTAAGAATTCGGCATGCAGAGAAGTAGTCAAGGCTCTCCGTAAATATGGCATTCCCGTGTCTGAAGCCGAGGATGCAATCATGCAGCGCATAGAGGTTCAGCTTGTCGTTACCCTTCTTCAGTTTGTTCAAGACCCAAAGAATAAGCATGTCTTTGCAAATCTTATGCGTCTTCTCTGGGGCAACACAACCGAAGAAATCCTTCGCAATCGTATAGACTATGTCTTGGAACATACTGATTCTGATGGAAAATTCGATGCTGCCAATGACAACTGGCAAGATGACTCAGAATTTGTAAAAGACTTGCTTAAGCAAAGAGAGCGTATCCAGCATCTGTCAATACCCGAGATGGTGAAAGCCATTATTTACGAGAGTAATATTCCAGCTCTTACGGCACGCTGGGGAAACGAACAGGTACGTCGTCAAAACCTCTCCACAATACAACATCTTGCGGATGACTATGACCAGATGTGTCTTCAGATGGGACTCGGAACGTCCATCAGCGGATTCATCTATTATCAAAACAGCATTGAGCCAGACAAAGAAAAGGACAACAAGTCCGACACCGTTAAGGTGTTCACCTATCATGGTTCAAAGGGACTTGAGTGGCCAGTTGTCATTATGCATGGACTTGGTGAGAACGTCCTGACAGATGCAGACTTCACAAAGAAATCTTTCATGAAAGTGCGTGAGGTGGTTATGAATGACAATGCAACTGAGGAAGACCCATTTGCCAAGGAGTACTATCTGCACTATTTCCCCTTCACTCTTAGTACATTCAATAATAATCCCACCTCAACCTTGCAGGACAATATCAACGAGCTGGATTTATACAAGAAACTCAAGGAACGAACTAAATCTGAAGAACGCCGACTGCTATATGTTGGAATGACGCGTGCCAAAGACTGCCTGTACACCTTTGGATACAAGGGAAAATTCGATTGGCTTACAAATGCCGGTGTCGTATCATCCTCTTCTGACAATGTTTGGGGAATTTCTGACTATGTCGTTACTCCGATAAGCATCAGTAAGCCGGAAGATTCTAAAGATGATAGCATGGTTCAAACCTATACTATCGTCGAGAAACCTACTACTCACAGTGAAAGAGAGAGAAAATTCCTTTCTCCAAGCAAGATAACAGAATTCAGTGGTTACATCAGTCATGAGTCATGGAAAGAAAAAGGAACTTCCATCGAAACAAAAGGTTGGAATAAAGACAACTACGCCACCATCGGCACGTGTATACATGACATCTTTGCCATCTATCGACAAGGACATGACGAAGACAATCGAAAAAAAGCATTGAACGTAATCGGCGGATATGGGCTGTCAGATATTCTTGCTGGTCATGTGGATGCTGTTCTTCGTTCTGCCGACTGGCTGTACAACCAGTTACAGCAACACTTTCCTCAAAACGAGGGAGACTGCATCTACAACGAATATCCGTTTGAGATGACTCTTCCTACCGGTCAGCATCTTCGCGGAGAAATAGATCTGCTGTGGTTCTATACAGACGATAAAGGTCGACATTGCGTTCTGGTTGATTACAAGACATTTGGCGGTGTAGCACTCAATGATCACACGACTACCTATTATGCACAGTTATCAGCATACGCAGAGGCATTACGTCATAAAGGCATTGATGTAGCCCATGTTTTTTTATACTATCCTGTTTACAGTACGTTACATGAATTAAAATAACGTTCAATGAAAAGCTTAAAGTATATATTTTCACTATTATTGCTGACAATGTCTATTCAAGGATATTGCCAGCAGATGTATAACCGTTCGGGTTCTCTCATAGGACGCTACGAGAGTGGCAAGATATATAATCGCTCGGGTTCCTATGAAGGCAAGGTCAATTCGGGGCGTTTTTATAACCGCTCCGGAAGCTATGTCGGCTACGAACGTGATGGAAAGTTCTACGACCGATCGGGCTCTCGCATCGGTTATACAAAGGCTGGAAAATTCTATGACCGCTCTGGCCGATACATCGGCTACATGAGTGACAACAACGTCTATAACCGTTCTGGTTCACTGATAGGCAGAGTCAAGAAGGTGCCAAACCTAATCGTTGCCCTCGTCTATTTCTATGGCTATTTTCCGTTACGTTGAATCCAACATCCAACAAGACATGAGAATCATATGCACCAGTGACTGGCACTTATGCCATAGCGCAAACAGTCATATAGCAATAATAACCCAAAAATGCCAAGGTTACAATTCTTTCCTCAATTTGCACTTTTTGTTGTGAAGATAGAAAACAAACATTCTGATAGATATACGTATACCCGTTTTTCTTTGCTGAATAATAAAAGCTATATTTGCTGCAGATTTAGAAAGAGTTATTTAAAATATTCACTAAAAACAACTATATTATGGCTTGGATACCTTGTCAATGTTGCGGTCAGCAATTCCCTGAGCACTGGAATTGGTACATATGTGACAAATGCGGTTACCGCATCTGCCCATCATGTTTAGCAAAACATTCTGGACGTTATGGTGCCGGATATAAGTGCAGCCAGTGCGCATTCGGACACATGCGGCGCAAGTAATAAGAGTTATTAACCCTTAAATCTATAAATTAGCAGACCCTAATTAGTCATACTATCAAAGAACTCTTTGGCTGGCATAGGAAAGCTGCGTAGCCATTATCTCAAATTTTAACGAACTGTTGTTGTATATCAAACGAATGTGATTTAATTTTATGTTAAACAACCAAAGACAAAATAATATAATTTGTTGTATACTAAAAGATTATAAATTATTCAGTAAACACTAATCACTCCTATCTATGACAAGAATTCTACCACAGATTCACTATAGTCATCCTGAAGAGACCGATCTTTCAAATGGCAGCACATCTGCAGTACTAGAAGTCATAAATGTGTCTTGTGTTGCAATGATAGACCAACCCATTCGCCCAACTTTACCAGAACAACTTCCACCGATGGACTTCCATGAAGGTATGTGAGTTTCTGAATATTACACCGGGATATCTTTATACTCTATGCCGCAAAGGAAAGATTTCTTATAACAAGCCTTCGGGCAGTAAACTCAGCTTTGAACGTGCCAAAATCATGGAATGGCCAACTGATTTCTTGACACTCTGTCCTCCGCGACCACGCTAGAAACCATATAATCATATATAAATGCTGCGAAGCACCATCTTTTTGTTCATTAGACACGATTAAACTCAAAATTAGTCTCTTGTTGCGATGATGAGGGACTTTTTTGTGTTCCAGCGAAAGAAAATCATCATTTATTCACTCAAATTTTGAAAAAAATGAGAAAAGTGACGATTATTATATAACATGCCACACCAAATGGTACATGTTGAATTTAACTTTGCAAACGAAAACAAAATCATGTGTGATATGGAAAAGAAGACTTTGATTAAGGACATCAAGACCGCAGCAGCTAAACTGAAGGATGGTAAGTTGAAGACATACAAGACAATCCAGCCTGCTTTGGAACGTATAGTAAAAGAACTTAATCTCGACAGCACTGACGAGGCAATGATGTTTGTGGCAGTATTCGACCGCCACTGTGATGAGCGTACCTCAGACATCAGTGACCTGGCCAACTATTTCAACTGTTCCTCTCTTGCTGTGATGGAGTATCAAGGTTGTCTGGGAGGTATGGCCGATAAAGGCATCCTCAGGCATGACAACGAGGACGAGTTCCGCATGCAGAAGATGGCATTTGCCATTCCTGATGCGCTCTTTGAGGATATCGTAGGTGGCCGTGAGATTAGAAAGAATCTCGTTGGACAAAAAGAATATACCGCATTCGACTTTATCAATGCCGTACATAATATAATAGAAGCACGTCGCTCTAATTCTATCAGTACATCAAAACTTCTCACTCTCGTGGAGAATCTCGAGAAGAAACATTCCGAGATTGATTTTGTAAAGACAATTATGTCTTTAGAAAGTGTCGTGGACAATAGAACTATTCTGTACGAGTCGTGTAAGGACTTTATAGACAATTTTGAGCGAGGTGCAAGCGGAATCGGCTGCACACTCGACGATATTTTTGAAAAGCCAGAGGTGAAGGCTCGTCAAAGGAAGGAACTCATAGAAAGCACGCATCCGCTGGTAGAAGAGGGACTCATTGAGATACATGACAAAGACGAGATGGCTGTAACAAAGAAAACACTTACCATGCTTTTCGGTGAATTGGCCAACTCATTCAAAAAGTCGATGCAAGCAAAGGATGTATATGAGTTTGTCCAGAATATAGCTACACTGGCCAGCGACCTTGATGATGCTGATACTTATGGCAAGCTTACATTCTACAAGAAACTCCAAGTAATGGAAGATGAAAATCCTCGCCTGGAGTTTATTACCAAACTTAAGAAAAGTGTTCCCGACTTCGACTTCCGTCTGATTTTCTACATGGTGGCTAATGAGCTTGTGAGAGGTGACACTTATCGCTTGCGTGAGATTGGTGACCTGTTCACCAAAAGCCAAGAAATGCATATCATGCGCGATTTCAAGGAAGAGCGTACTATTCTGCAGACACGCAAGTTAGTTGAGCTTTCCTCTGACAGCATGTTCGGGTATTCAGAACTCGGTCTTACCGACAAAGGCAAGGAACTGTTCTTGGGCGAAGACGCCGATTTGTTTATTGAGAGCGTGTCGGGCAGAGACATTATCAAACACACTGATGTGCAGGAGAAGAAACTCTTCTTCACTCACGACCTCGACCGACAGCTCAACAGAGTGGCAGAAAGTCTGAATGAGAAGAATTACCATGACATGTGCAACCGACTCAAGGAGAAACATCTTCCCACTGGTGTGGCTGCTCTGCTCTATGGGCACCCTGGCACCGGTAAGACAGAAACCGTGATGCAGATAGCCCGACAGACAGGCCGCGACATCATGCACGTTGATATCTCCAGCACCAAGTCGTGCTGGTTTGGCGAGAGTGAGAAACTCATCAAGGGCGTGTTTGAGAAATACCGCTCGCTTTGCAAGAAGAGCAAGGTGAAGCCTATCCTTCTTTTCAACGAAGCAGACGGCGTGTTCGGCAAACGTAAAGACAGCAATAGCAGCAACGTGGCCCAAACGGAGAATGCCATCCAGAACATCATCCTGGAGGAAATGGAGAAGCTCGACGGGATACTCATCGCCACTACCAATCTCGCCGACAATTTCGACAAAGCTTTTGAACGTAGGTTCCTGTTCAAAATTCACTTCGATAAGCCAACACTAGAAGCTAAGACGAACATCTGGCTTAACAAGCTTCCATCTTTGGACAAGCTGAGTGCAGAACGGCTCGCAGAGCAATTCGACTTCAGCGGCGGCGAGATAGACAACATTGCCCGCAAGGCTACCATGGACGAGATTGTTGGTGGCATCGCTCCATCGTATGAGGGTCTGCTCACCCTCTGCAAGGAGGAAAAGATCGGCAAAAGCAAAAGTAGCAGAGTAGGATTTGTATAAAAAGAGATTACAATGGATAGAGAACGTCAAATTCAGAACAGACAGCATTATAACAGGGAAATATTGGAACGATTGTCGACGATCATAGAACAATACCCCGAACAGCGTTTCGGGCAGCTGATAGCCAACTATATCTTCTCTGATTATCAAAAGCGAGACATATTCTACGAGGAATCGTATGAAACTTTGCAGAAAACCAATAAATTTATCGAAGGTGCAACGCAGAGTGAGACAAGTGATCGGTAATTTTGAACGAGAAATAACTAATAAAGAGGTCAGCGTATGGACATGCAGCATGTAAAAGAGATATTCAAAGATCCTGTTATTCGTGATTTGGAAATAAGTATTCTTCACCACTGGATGGATCAAGAGCACAGGAAGTACAACAGAACTACGGAAAAAGAATGCATCAAGACCTTGCTGAAAATCCGCAAGAAGGTATTGGATCGCATGTTCGTGATGAATGAAGAGAGCAAACAATTACTTGCTGAGTTCAACGATGCAATGTCTGACGCTGTGTTGAGAGCTGCCAATCAGGCGGAACAGGTGCGTAGGTATAATCAGGATTTGCTAGGCGAGGACATCGAGGTGGTGTCGAAATGCTTTCTTGACTATGGCTATCCGCAGTCGCATCCTGTCCAGACCATTCGATCGAAGAAGATTTGGGCTATCCTGAATGGCACAATCGACAACTACTGTCCCTACTACGATGATGGAGTCATCATGGGTGGCTATACGGCAGATGGCACAGCTGACGTATATGACCAAGCGCCGAAAAACAACATACTGTACCAGCAAAAGGAGATTGACAACTGGAATGAAGGACTGGATTCGGAACTGACCAAGGACATGCATCTTACTTTTCAGTTCCACAATCTCTATGACCACACCCACTTCTCCATCTTCGACCTCCTTTGGGTAAGGAACTTCGAAGTTGAGACTACCATGGAGCATGACTGGTCTATTGGCAAAGGAAGTGATGACGACGAACTCGACTGGGATAAGTGTGATTATTATGACGATTAAAAATAACTGATAGAAAATGACGTACAGAGAATTATTATATAGTGTGACATTTGCGGATATTATCCCTTATTTGAAACACTACCATCATACAGAAAGGTTGTTTGGCCACAAACAGCATTATGATATATTGAATCTTCTAACTCCGGTAGAAACTAATGAAGAAGACGAGAAATACAAGACCATCAAAATAGAAAAGTATGATGAACCTGCAGATCTTCCTCTGTCATTGGAGGGTCAGATCTGGGAAGAAGCGTTGGCCAAGGAAATCATGTTGCCAGAAGAAATAGAAATTCCACTGGCTGAGGTGGCTGCCTGCTGCATCTGGGGGCATCGTTCTATGGTTTCACATATTGGGATAAAAAAGATAATTATAGGAGTTGGCATGAAGAGTTTCAAGCATCGCTCTTGAAGACTTATCTCAAGAAATATCCGAACAGTATTCCCACAATAAAGGAGCTTTTCAAGATCAAGAAGGTCTTTCACAAAAGGGTACATAAGGAAATGCTGCACTTGCGGAAAAGAGAAAGTCGTAAGTATCGTGAGCGTGGCGTTGACCCTGAGCCAAGAAGCTTGCATCAGTGGAAACGATGGGTAGTCAAGGACAAATATGAGAGAATTGTCATAGCTAATTGCGAGTTCGTTGAGTATCTGGATAAAGGTCAGCTATTCGTTAGTCCGCCACCAGCAGACGAACTATGCCGCACGTTGCTAAACTCACCGGAGGCCTATATTGATACAATAAACACATTCACGGGTGACTGGACAAAACGAGCTGACCACTGGTGTCTAAAGCAAGACGAAAAGCTTGGCCAGGACAGGAAATGAGAATAGATTTCGCTAATTAGTCATAAAATTACCTTTATGACCAAGTATGACAAGAAAATCAGAAACATGGCAAAACGGGCAGTGGAAAGCAATCCGGCTTCTGTTTCTTATGAAGATTGATAGAGCCACCATACTCGTTTGGACGGAATTATAGCTGAGCATCTGCGTGCCTTTCTGCATTTGGCAAAAACTCACCCATACGTAGGAACAACAGGTCCTGTATATGAGAAATATAAATTCGACGCGGATTCTGGCCGCGATCATAAGGAATGGCTGAAAATCTTGCGTAAGATGCTGTGTGTTTTTTGAGAACGGAACTGGCCATCCATCTCCATCACGCACAGATGATATGGATGATGATGAGTATGACGAGTTGAAGGCTGACTATTACAAGCGTGAAGAAGATAGGGAGCGTCGTGTTAAGGAAGGTCTGCAGCTATTTGCTGATTATTATATCTATCTTTGGATATAAAGAGACGACATGACATAATAGAAGTGACAAGTTTTAGTTATATTTGCAGACCCAACAATATGAACGATACCTTTGTAAAATATATAGCCGACCGGGAACACTACACCGAAGTTCTTGAGCGTATATCCAAGGTGAAGCATCATCTGTGGATAGGCACAGCCGACATCAAAGACCTTCACATGAGGAAAGGCAATTCTTCTACTCCTTTCCTGGCTATCATAGACAGCCTGATTAAGAAAGGTGTTGAAGTGAGACTGATTCATGCCAAGGAACCAGGCCCCGCCTTTCGTGAAGATTTTGATAAATATCCTCGCCTGGCAGAATCACTGGAACGCATCCTCTGCCCTCGTGTGCATTTCAAGCTGATGATATTCGACCTAGAAATGGTCTACATTGGTTCTGCCAACCTCACTGGAGCCGGCATTGGAATGAAGAGTAAATTGAGGAGAAACTTCGAGGCAGGCATTCTGACAAATGACCCAAATATAGTAGAAGCCGCCATCAACCAGTTTGATGGTGTGTGGATGGGCAGCCATTGCAAGAAATGTGGACGCAAGGAATATTGTGGAGATAGAATTGTTTAACCCTTAAATGTGAAATAATCATGAGCATGTTAGATGAACTGAACAAGAAGATCGATTTTCTTGAGAACGCACTGGATAATGATCTCTTTGACGACCCGGACTTTGACATAGCTGAGTTTGAAGATGTAGTGTGGGACATGGAAATCGACTTGGATGGTTACGGACGAAGCTGGCCAGAAGAGGAGCAGCTCAAGGTAGACGAAATTCTTCGCCTAATAAAGAAAGTCAAGGATAAATATGAGTTCTATGATGCCGATGCTGAAAGAGGATTCATGTTCCCCGATGGCGAGGATGAAGACTTCTATAGCCTATGGAACAGATAATGAAATATGTGTGGATCATCAAGACCCTGCACAATGCTGGCCCGAGAGGAATTACGCTGGCCGATATCAATGAGAAATGGCGCGATTACACAGATCTCAGCCGTGGTGAGGAATTGCCACGACAAACCTTCAATCGTTGGAAGAATGAGTTGCAGGAGGTTTTTGGCGTGATGATAGAATGCGAGCGCAAGGGTGGCTACCATTACTTTATCTCGAATCCTGAATCATTGGAGCGGAAAGGACTTAGCGGATGGTTGCTTGACACCTTTGCCACTGCAGGTACGCTGACAGGACACATGGCAATCAAAGACCGCATCCTTGTAGAGGAAGTACCGTCCAGCCACGATTTTCTGGAAGATATCATTGATGCTATGCAACATGACCGAACGCTGAAGATCACCTATCGTGGGTTCGGTAAGGAAAAGTCACACACGTTCGATGTTGAGCCATTTTGCGTGAAGATGTTTCAACGTCGCTGGTATCTGCTCGCTCGTAGTCCCTATTACGACAAAGTGCTGCTATATGGCATTGACCGCATAGAGAATTTGAGCATCAACAAAGATAAGTTCAAACTACCCAAAGATTTTGATGCAGAGGAATATTTCTCAACATTCTTTGGCATTGTGCTCGACGAGGATGTTCCAGTGCAGCGCATAGTATTGAGAGCAAATCAATACCATAAGCATTACATGCGCACTTTGCCGCTCCACCCAAGTCAGCGTGAGCTCAACGACGATGGCGACTATGCTTACTTTGAATTGAAGCTCCGCCCCACGTATGACTTCTGTATGGAGCTGTCGCGTGTGGGCAGTATGGTTGAAGTTGTTGAGCCTAAGGCCATGCGTAAAGTGATGCATGACTGGACTCGCGATGTTTATGAACTATATAAAAACGATTAAAACTCAAATAATATGATAGAATTTGATATTAAGAGATGTCCTCATTGCGGACACGAAATAGACTATACTGCAAACACATGTTCAGAGTGCGAGTCAGAACTGCCTGAGGGTGCATCTTATTGCCCTTCTTGTGGCCATGATGTGACAGACGTTTATCTCGAATGCGAGAACTGTGGCAGAGAGATAACAGAGGAAGACATGGAGGCATTCAACAAACTAACGGAGGCTGAGCAGGAAGAACACGTTCGTCCCCTTCGTGAGGAACTTGAAGCCCGTGAAAGAGAATATGAACTCTATCTTGCTAAGCGTAAGAAAGAGCGCATAGCCGATAGAAAAACCTGGGAAGAGGAACAAAAGGCTAAAGCAGTAGCCGATGCCGCATTAATAGAAGAAGTAACTCAGCTGGCCGCCTCACATGTTGATGAAGTGAAATACGTGAAGCTGGAAGAGAAAAGAATCTGCGTCTGCTTTATTCACGAAGGGCTGACGTACAGAATAATAATCAATGCAGAAGATTGGGAAGCATCTCTCACAAAGCTTCTTGCATCTATAAAACACCTTCCCGCTGATGTGAGGTATTACAAAATTGACATGCTAGGACGATGAAAGATTTTGCTGCTATAGATTTCGAGACCGCCAATAATCTGCGCTTTAGTGTGTGCAGCGTGGGTGTAGTCATCGTTCGTAACGGTGAGATAGTGGATAAGTTCTACAGTCTGATATATCCAGAGCCCGACTATTTCACTTATTGGACCACACAGGTTCATGGTCTGACGCTGGCGGATGTAGAAGATGCCCCCGTATTCCCTAAGGTATGGGAGCAAATAGCACCAAAGATTGAAGGTCTGCCTTTGGTGGCTCACAACAGTCCATTCGATGAAGGCTGTCTCAAGGCTGTCTTCGAGCTATATCAGATGGACTATCCAGACTATGAGTTCTACGACACCTGTGCTGCTGCGCGCCAGCAATTGAAAGGGCGGATAGAAAACAATCAACTCCAAACGGTAGCCGCTTATTGCGGCTTCGACTTGAAGAACCATCATCACGCTCATGCTGATGCAGAAGCATGTGCGGCAATTGCGTTACAATTGTTATGATATACAGCTTATGCGAGTATTTACGCACTATAGAGAAATTTCTGGCGAAAATTCAGACGGATTTCGCTTCAGAACGCTATTACAGTTTGGCTCGTCATGGGATATTGTAGGCTCTGTTGTCATGAAGAATCCAGGCTCTGCCAATTTCAAAAGTCCAGAGCCAATAAAGGACGAGGAACTGTTAAGTCCGCTCATGAAGTTTGATGACGGCCAAAATGACGACTCATGGTATGAGTTTAAGGCTGACAACACCATGAGATGCATTGCATCAATGTTTACGGAATACTTCCAACGGAATACTTCTCGGCCACTAGAGGGTGTTGTTCAAATTTTCAATCTCTTTTATATCAAGGATGTTAATCTCCATGCCGGCCTTGACAAATTACAAAGAGTAGGAAACCTTGACATAATCGATTTTGATATTGCCCATCTGAAAGCGCCTATTTATCTTGGTTTCTCCAATCTTGGCAAAGCCCCGAAGTTAAGGGAAAATGCAGAGCGGTTTTTCAACGAAGCATTGAAACAAGGTATGCGCAACAAAGACGCGGACTTTTTTAAAAACAAATTCCCACATCCTTTATACCTCATGCTGTACGGCAAAAATAGGGAAGATATTAAAATGGAACGCTTGAAGTTTTACCAGAACACCCTTACACCTACAAAATAGTTCAACTTATTAAAGCCCAAAGCCAAGTGGAATAAAAGCAAATACAGATACATTAGAAAACGGATATGCAGCCTTTGCAACCATTCTTTCGTTAGGAGTGAATTTTGATAGTTAATTGCTGACAGAGGGAGTGTCAGAAAATACACAGATAATTGATTTGGATCCTGCTGAAATAGATGTGCCAGTTCCACATGAAGCAGATTGTCAGAAGGTATCTTACGCAGAATCCAAGAATGCTGGCCAGCCGGGATTTAAAGGCTCTTGTGGACAGACTGCATCGAATCCACGAGGCTGATTTCAGGAGCGAATATCAAGCATGGAAGGAAA
>ERZ1036438.363-NODE-363-length-20802-cov-5.912325_pt1 | contig 20802 bp, 13 predicted proteins | sample MGYA00514224_ERZ1036438 | MGnify/ENA primary metagenome ERZ1036438 (study PRJEB33795, sample SAMN09464924) | human gut metagenome | host: Homo sapiens | place: USA: Stanford, California | collected 2016-07 | study: EMG produced TPA metagenomics assembly of the...
CTTGTCTAAACATAAAGTTCAATATTCAAAGTTCAAACCTCAAAGTAGTCAGCTCTTCTCTCCCCTCCTTTGGAGGGGCCGGGGGAGGCTAAATTATCAACCTATGTCCAAATTAATCATTCAAGGGCAATCTTTGCCCAACATGCCGTGGGAAGACCGTGCGGCAGATTGTAAAGAAGTCATGTGGCGTTGCTCGGCGAATCCCATTATTCCGCGGAATTTGTTACCCACCTCCAACAGTATTTTCAATAGTGCAGTAGTACCTTTCAAAGATGGTTACGCCGGTGTGTTCCGCTGTGATGACACCAACCGTAGAATGGTATTACACGTTGGTTTCAGTGATGACGGTGTGAAATGGAATATCAACGAACAGCCGCTGCGTTTTGAATGTGACAATAAAGAGATTGGTGAATGGGTGTACGGTTACGACCCTCGCGTGTGCTTTATCGACGACCGCTACTACGTCACCTGGTGTAACGGCTATCATGGACCTACCATTGGCGTGGCATACACGTTTGATTTCAAGACGTTCCACCAATTGGAAAATGCTTTTCTGCCCTACAACCGCAACGGTGTGATGTTTCCCAAGAAGATCAATGGCAACTTTGCCATGCTCAGTCGCCCGAGCGATACGGGACACACTCCTTTCGGAGACATCTTTTACAGCGAATCTCCCGACTTGGTATACTGGGGCAAGCATCGCCATGTCATGTCGCCAGCCGCCTTTGAAGTAAGTGCATGGCAGTGCATGAAGATAGGCGCCGGTCCCATCCCAATTGAAACATCCGAGGGTTGGCTGATGTTTTATCATGGTGTGTTGCGTTCGTGCAATGGCTATGTGTACAGCTTTGGCTCTGCCCTACTCGACTTAGAACAGCCGTGGAAGCCTATCTATCGTTCAGGTCCTTATCTCATCTCGCCACAAACCCAGTATGAACTGACTGGCGACGTGCCTAACGTTTGCTTCCCCTGTGCAGAGGTGCATGACCCCGCTACGGGTCGCGTAGCCGTTTACTATGGTTGTGCCGACACCGTCACCGGCTTGGCTTTTGGCTATATCCCCGAGATCATCGAGTTCACCAAGCGCACCAGCATCATTTAGAACCTAACGACACACATATAGCGACAACCGGTGCTGGTCTCCATAAATCGAATCAGCACCGGCTGTTGAGTTTACAACTTTATCCTATTACCAAAATGAACTAAAACACCATCGTTCGTGTCACATGAAAGCAATCTCGACAAAGGAAGAGGTACTGATTAGACTGCTCAAACAAGATTCGCAGTGGGCATTCAATCACCTTTATCAATTATATGCGCACAGGCTTCTGGCCTTTGCCATGGAATATTGTCACCAAAATGAAACAGCGGAAGAGATTGTGCAAGATACTTTTATCTGGATATGGAACCACCGACACGACATCAAACAGGAAAAGACACTATTCAACCTTGTATTCATCAAAGCCCGACACCTACTCATCAATGCTTACAGGGCAACGGTAAATAGTCCTCGATTTGAGGATTATGTGGAATACAGCAACCGCATTGGCACTGAACATGTAGACTCACAGCTGGAGTACGACGAATTTGTACGGATCATAGAACAAGGATTGCAACAACTTCCACCTACCCAGCAACGGGTTATCAGACTGTCGCGCTTAGAACAAAAAAGCATCAAGGAGATTGCGGTGATGCTGAACATGAAGGAACAAAGCGTACGAAACCAACTGTCGCTGGGACTGAAACAGCTGATGAGCCTAATCAGCAGGTCGGGCTATGGTGTACTGATCGCATTGTTGATTCCTTAACGAATCGTAAAATGTAGTATATTTTGGCTTTTTCCGTGTCTTTACAAGTAGAAGAGGATATTAGGTTATGAACAATATAGTAGAAAAATACAGGCAATCAAGACTGACGAAGGAAGAATTGCAGCAACTCCGCATGCAAGTAAACATGGCCTCGGATGATGAGCTAGCGACAGAGATGCTTACACACTGGCAGGAGGAATTTGATGTTTCAGGAGTTCAGGACAAGGCCATTGATGCAATTAGGAATAACGTTCATGCGCACATTACACAAACACATAACCCAACGTTACAGAGAAGGGTATGGAAACGTCTACAACAAGCTGCAGTAATACTGCTGCCCATCTGCCTGACAGTCCTGGGGTATTTGGGTTACCGCCAGTATATGGCCTATGACGACACACTGGTCTTCACTACTGGTCGTGGCGAACAAGTGAGCATTAGTCTGCCTGACGGCACGCAGGCACACTTGAATGAATCTTCAAAACTTTCCTATCAGCCCAACAGCTTCTCGAACCAACATAGGGAAATAGATTTCAACGGAGAAGCCTATTTTGAAGTACATCACGACCTACGACACACTTTTACGATTCATGGAACAGACATCAATGTAACGGTGACTGGAACCAAGTTTCATCTGAGCAGTTATCCTGAATCGCCCACCGTTACACTCTGCCTACTGGAAGGAGCGGTGACGTTGCGTTCGGTCAAGACCTCAGAACAAATTAAAGTAAAGCCCTATGAACTTTGCTCGTTTGACAAGGCATCCGGGCGTTTTAAGATAGAACCGATCACTGGGGAGGACACTGCTTACTACACAGCCTTGCACCATCGCGAAATGGTATTCCATAGTACGCCCTTGAAACAGGTAATTGACAGAATTAGTGCCATCTATGACATTGATATCCAACTGCAAAACATCGATGAAAACGATCGTTTTACGGGAACCTTGCCAACCTCGGACTTAACCAAGTGTATGATTGTATTGTCCAAGCTATACAACTGTCAGGTAAACACAAACGAGCATGGCGTTACCCTCACTAAGAAGTCACGCTGACAGGAGATGCCAAGAGCAAGGCAATAACGGGTAACCACAAACAACATCGCATCCATTCTCTTCCTTGGCGGCGACGTTTGCCATAGTTCCCCAGAGTTGCTCATTCAAGGTTGAGTTCCCTGTGTCGCTCCTTACCCTGACGGTCTTTCCAGGTCAAAAGATACTTTCCTCGAAAGCCTCGAAACGTTAGGGTTCTGTCCTTACCCAAACGTGTTGTGAACGATGTCTTCCATTCTTTGTTAATCAGGTTATCGAGAACAGCATAAACGGGTTTCTCATTCATGTGCCTGTCATAGATACCCGAATAAGATGGCTCGCCCGATGCGCCACCACCGTCAACCACATTCCACCAGGTAATACCCTCTACTGTAGGATAACCAAACCAAAATCTGTAAAGGTTGCGGGCTATCACAGCCTGAACCAGCTTACCATTTTCCGTTGTGTCGGGAGCGCAAACCGTCACCTCACTGACATGAATAGGCAGGTCAGTAGCCTTCAGACAGTCTAACTTGTCTTGCAGCAGAGCGGGAGAGATGTAGGGATCCTTTCCCTGTGCGATGTCGGCAGCCTCCAGAGGGTCGAATATATGCATCTCAATGCCGATGTGGTCAATCTTTGCCCCTCTGTAAAGCAGGTTACGTGTCAGTTCTGCATAGCGTCTGTGGAGATCCACACCACTGTGCAGATCGACATCGTTGATATTCAACTGTACGGAAGACGGAAAGTAATGGCGTGCCCACTGGAAGCATTTGAAGGTATAGTCATCTGGCATAAGTCCCCTGTTGGCCTGGTCAATGGGTTCGTTCACCACATCCCAAAACTTTACTTTGTCGCCATAGCGCAGTGCCAGGGTGCGGATATGTGCCTGGAACAGGCTGTCCATCGCATCCCGGCTCTCGGGCACCCACACAGGATGACCATGTAACCGCAAGCCATAGATAATGGCATGACCCTTGGTCATGATGCCTTTTTGTTGGCAGAAATCAACAATAGGGTCGGTGGGCGGACGACGGAAAACATACGGACTACCTGCCTCGAAGCGTAGCTTTCCCTGCTCGGGTTCGAGAGTTTTCCAATAAAATGGTATGGTTGCCGCATTGAACAGCGTGCCGAAAGTCTGCTCGTACCTTCGGTTCATTTCGGGGGTAGACAACTGACCGTAGACAAAAATGTTGCCGCCAAAGATGAACGAGTGAGTCTGCTGCTCCACACGAACTATGGTTCCGGGTTTGACATCGGACAGCTTGATTGTTGCGTCAGCTTTCCTGTATCGGTCAATGTTGTGGTCAATGGCCTCCTGAAGGGAGTCATTCCACATGTCCCAGTAGGCATCTGCCATCACATGACGCACGTCAGCAGCCTTCCGGTGAGGCATCTGCGCCCACGAAAAGCTACCGGTAAAACAAAAAATCAAAATCAATATAGTCTGTCGCATAATTGTTCATTTTAATGGTGTCGTTGCTCATAAGCCGTACGGGCTTGCCCAATCAGTTCAATTCCTTTTAAAATGCGTTCCCGGTTTTCCTCTATTGTTGGCTTCCACCAGGTTTGCAGAAAACCTTTGAGATGCTGTCGACTGATGTACTTTTCCGAGAAAGAAACGGTGTTGCCTATGCTCTTGGGATTCTCTGAATGATAGCTACCGGTTAAAATCTGGTCATAACCGTGCTTATCCAAATCAATATACTGCCGCACCATATCCCACTCTGGTTTTAGTTCTTCACCATAGTACCAATTACTTTGCATAACTGACTTTGGCATCCTTTTAAAGAACTGATCAGGATAGTGCCACAACATATAATCAGGCCACAACCAAGCCTTTGTGTGACTTCGCTTACACTCCTCTACCAAAAACATAAAATCATGCCACCATGCATCATTCTTGCGCACTACAACATGCTTGTAGGAACTCTGCATATCGTATCCTTCCTCGTCCATTCCTATGTGAAAAAGGCGAGGAGAGTCGAAAATATCACATACTTCGATTATCATGTCCGAACAGAAACGATAATACTCATCAGTTGATACCATTTTAGCGTATTCTTTCATCCAAGTGTCATGTCCTGCAGAGAAGTTCAGTTTTGGTATAGGCTCCATACCCAACGAACGTATCCGCCGCAATTCACTTTTGAGTCGTTCCACAGTCCAGGCACCGTTGACGGCAATTTCGGGATGTTTCTGGTATTGAACAGCATCGCCTAAATCTATGACAACCATATTGACACCTTTCCTTCCCATCAACTCTATGGCGTCATTCCACAAGGCTTCACTTAATTCCAAACTAGGACGATATCCACGGAAAGGACGCCCTTCCCATATATATTCCTCCCACATATTGAAGCTAAGATGGATTAAACATCCCCATATCAATGTTCTTCTCATATCTTTCCCCCTCGTTTTCTCTCATATTCGACACGTGCGGCGCCAATCAAATCGATTCCCTGAAGAATAGGCTCGCGGTAGGTACCAATCGTCGGCTTCCAAAAAGTCTGCATGAATCCTAACAAATGACTTCCGTCTATGTGATCACCACAGAACTCAACTGTATTACCAATACTCTTAGGGTTCTCCAGGTCGAAACTGCCTGTAGCTATTACGTCATAACCCTCCCTCGTCAAGTCAAGATAGGATCTGACTGGCACGTCATTGATTGACAATTTCTCGGGATACCACCAGTTGCATTGCACTACTGACTTTGGCATCATTTTAAAGAAATCATCAGGATGATGCCAAACGTAATCTGACCAAATACAAGGTCTGACCCCTCGCTTCATGGCTTCACCTATATAAAAATACAGGTCGGCCCACCACATTTCTTGCTGCCGTATGACGACGAAATCAAACTGCTGTTGATATTCAATTCGTTCTTCATCCATACCGAAATGAATGAAACGTGGCGTATCGAATAGCGATATGGCTTCGGAAATCAAATCACCACACACTTCATAATACTTAGCCGACGACACCATCTTCGAGTATTTCCCCAACCATGCATCATGTGTAGTTGAGAAGTTGAGCATCGGTATGGGTTCAATTCCCGCCTTACGAATCTGGGCTAACTGATCTCTCAACTGCTCATGTGTCCACGAGTTTTTCAAACAAATCTCTGGATGACAGTGCCATTCCACCGAATCATCCAAGTTAATGAAGATCATGTTTAGATGGTTTTCCTCCATGCGTTTAACAGCAGCGTTCCACAAAGACATATCAGGCTCGAACGCTGTTCGCAATCCTCCATATTTTTTAATCTGTCTTGCAAAATTAAATGAAAGATGCATTAGGCATGCCCACAGCTTTTCATTCACAGCCAGTGGCGGTTTCGCACAAAGACCTGCCGATGGTGTTCTCAACAGCACCTTTGGGAATGCTACTGCCATGCCAAAAGCTGTGGCACGCTTAAGAAAACTACGTCTATCCATTGTCTATATTCAGAAATTAATAAAACAAGAAGTTAAGTATTTTTCCAAGTAAAGAGCCTAATCATAACCGGCATTCTGAATCACGACGCCCTTGCCGTCAATAATCACACTCTTTGGTAGCGGATACAACTCTTTCGTCTTGTCGGCATAAGGAGACCCATTGATGGTCTTAGCATATTCCACGAACTTATCCAGTCGGATGAGGTCGGCACGATACTGTCCGTTCTCGCACCAGAATTCATGGCACCGTTCCTTGAGTAACGCCTCCACGAACTTCGCGTCCGTGTCAATAGCCGATGCATCCAGCGCAGCAATACCCGCACGTTCACGAACAGCATTGATATACCGTAAAGCCTCTTGTTTGTCGGAAGCCGAAGAACCGGGCTTCCTATACAGTGCCTCAGCCAAGGATAGATAAACGTCGGCGTAGCGATAGATTATCGGATCGATCATACTGCGACCGCTGTTTTTGAACAGATCGATATCGTAACCAAACTTCATGGGAATAGGACCGATATCAAGATTAGGATACTCACCTCGCTTGACAAGTTTGCCGGTCTTTTTACTGGTATATTCAGCCAAAAGATAGGTTCGACGCACGTCATTAGGTTCAAAGCTGTCGTAGAAATGCCAAGTGCTTGTCAAGCATTTATAGCCACCACTCATTCCTTTGCTGCCAAAATCGGCTGGTAACACAAACATATGCCAGTTGTTCCAGCTCACCATCTCTGTATTGACAGGTATGGCAAAGATGATTTCCTTATTTGGCTTGCCTTGCCCTCCCAACTCGAACATCTTAGTGTAGCTCGGCTGCAACTGATAACCGTTGGCTGGCTGCATCAGTTCGCGAGCCAGTTTCTCCACCTTATCATAATAGCTCTTGTCAATCTTTGTCTCATGCAGATAAAGTCGTATAAGCAGCATTTTGGCCAGTCCGCTACTGAATCGACCATACTCCGCCGCAGTGGGCGATGGCAGGTTTTCTGCAGCATAGAGCAAGTCGCCCTCAATGAACTTCACCATCTCCTCACGAGACATGCGTGCCAGTGGTTTGTCATTTTGCGGATTCTCCAGCAAGTTCTGGGGTGCCACAACCAGCGGGCCAAACATATCGTAGAGCGTGTAGGAGACAAAGGCGCGGGCGCACCGCACCTCTGCCATCATTTTCTTCTTCACCCCATCACTCAATGTAGTGGCTTTTTCGATGTAAGCCAAGTTTGACGTACAGCGACTGATGTCATTGGCATATCCGTCACGATAGCCGTCCTTATCCGTATAATAAAATCCCACCAGATAATCGTCGGTAGAGTTCCAGTTCAGGTCATGCAGATTCTTGAATATATGAATACGATTGGTCAGGATCTCGGTCGTTGCATCGTTGATGGCCATACAGCCCCTTTCATCCATAGAAAACAAACCGTCGAACCAGCTTGCCCGAATCGATCGGTAACATTCATTGACCACTGCACCATAATCACTCTCCGTCTTCGGAAACAAATTGCTATTCATTTCCGAATAGTCTACAGGATCCAAGTCGGAACAGCCTGTCAATGCGGTGACACACGCGACTAAGGTCACGAGGCTCACCTTATATTTGAATTGATTGAAACGTTTCATAGACTTTTTTGTTAGATTTAAAAGGAAATATTCACGCCAAAACTGTAAGTCCTTGCGTTAGGATAAGCTGCCACGTAAGCGTCGGTCTCTGGATCCAGGCCGTCGTATGGAGTTATAACAAACAGGTTGTTGGCCGAAGCATGCAGGCGTAAAGCGCTGATGAACCCAATCCTAGACAACCATGTCCTGGGTACCTGATAGCTCAACGATACGTTTTGCAGGCGGATGAACCATGCGTCCTGATAGAAAAAGTCGCCCCAAGTATAATAATTGCCACGGCCGAACCCAAAGAATGCACTTGGATATTTTGTCGAAGGGTTGGTCGGTGTCCAGCGCTCTAAATTCGTTCTTAAGCCATTCCCCCCTCCTATCGACCCGAGACAGTTGATACCATAAGCAGCCATCGTCGGATTCTCTATCTTGCGGTCGAACATACCATTGAACATGAAAGACAACTCAAACCCTTTATACCTAAACACGTTGTTCAGGCCAGCCAGCCAACCTGGATCAACCGATCCAATGAGCTTGGTGTCGGCATCATCAATCTTGCCATCTGGTGCGCCGGTCAGCATGAAGCGTCCATCCGCATCAGTCACTGGATTGCCAGCGGCATCACGCTGGTAGCCGTCAACGTCCTTGATGACAATCTGACCAGCCCGCAAGTCGGGCTGTGCTGCTGGAACAGGCTCTCCTGCCTGGAGAATGTGGTCGTACAAGCGCGAATAGATGGGTCGGATTGGGTCGTCTACACGCTCATAGATAGCAGGTTTCCAGTCTGGCGTACGCTCTTTCCAACGGTCTTTATACTTGGTGAAAGTAAAGTCGGTAGACCAACTGAAATCCTTCGTCTGGATATTCCGTGTGTTGAGTGTGAACTCGATACCACTTCCCTGCGTCTTGCCAACGTTCGACATTACCCTTGGAAGTTCCTGATAGGAATTCAACAAGCGGTAGTTGAGCAAGTCAGAGATGGTACGTTGGTAGATGTCGATAGAGCCACTGATACGCCCTTTCAGGAAGCCAAAGTCAAGACCAAAGTTCCATTCTGTGGTTGTTTCCCATTTAAGGTCAGGGTTCTCTATCTTGCCCTTCCTCACGCCAATCTCCGTTTTGTGGTCACTGTTGACGTATGCATTCTCAGCCATGAAACTGGCGAAAGCGTTCGTACCGATGTCCGCGTTGCCCGTTTGTCCCCAACTAAGGCGTAACTTCAAGTTGGAGAGCCATGTAATTTGCTTCAAGAATTGTTCCTCACTGATTAGCCAGCCAACGGAAGCTGAGGGGAAATAGCCCCACTTTTTGTTCTTGGCAAACACACTGGCACCGTCGGCACGCATGGTTCCGGTAAAGAGATAGCGGTCCATGAGTACATAGGAGGCACGCATGAAGTAAGACTCCATCTTGTTCTTTGTGGCATTCGACTTGACAATCTTCGTTCCCGTTCCAGCATCCAGGTTGTTGTAAAGAAAGGCATCGATAAGGAAGTTGTTGTTGCCAAGCTCTGAAATGTCATGATTGAACTCCTCGTATGAGGCGCCTACCATGAAGTTGACATTGTGGATATCGGCCAAAGTCTTGTGGTAGGTAGCCGTGGCTTCGGCCAGATATTGATCGTTATTGGTGTTGTAGATATAGGCCACACCACCATTAGCATTACCATTCACCGTGGTTCGTGGTTGATAGGTCTTGCGGTCTAACTGCGCATGATCCACACCCAATGCACCGCGAAGCAGCAGTCCGTCCACGGGACGGGCCTCGAGATACACGTTTCCTATCAGGCGGTTAGTTCGCCCACGGTCGGTATTGGTAAGCAATGAGTATGGGTTGGGTAGTTTCGGCAATAAAGGATTGACGGGATAAGTGCCTGTCTCGGCATCATAGGCCTTAACTTCCGGACTCATCTGAATGGCCGACCGGATAATGCCAGAGTTCTCATATTCAGCTGCCCCCAACTGCGTGTTGTCATTCTCAATACGTGTGAGTGTCAGGTTCAGACCGGTCTTGAAGATATTCAGGAAGCCTTGGTCAATATTAGATTTCAGCGTATAGCGCGTCAGTCCTGAGTTTCGCACAATACCTTTCTGGTCGAAATAGTTGAACGACAGCATATACTGTGTTTTTTCACTACCACCCTGCAGGTTGACATTGTGCTCGTTGATGTAGCCGTTGCGCGTGATTAGTCCCAGCCAATCGGTACCCTCACCAGCAGCCGCAATCCGACTGGCCGTGTACGGATAGACCAGTTTCACGCCGTTATAGGGATTAGCATCTGCCTCGGCCATAGTTTTCTTGCCATAAGGAGCCACTTGGTTATTCCACATATAGAGTTCCAACGTCATATCGTTGCGCACCTGCATCCATTCCCGCAATGGGAGGAGATCATAGATGTCGGCGTATTTCTGGTACGAGAAGTCATAAGAATAAGACACTTTGGCACTGCCGGTCTTACCTCGCTTGGTCGTGATGATAACCACGCCATTAGCTGCCCGCGCTCCATAGATGGAGGTGGCAGAAGCATCTTTCAACACCTCAATTGACTCGATGTCGTTCGGATTGAGGAAGTTGAGAATGCTCTGTGTGCCAGGATCCATCTTTTTATCACCACCATTGGGCTGGTCGAGCTTGGCAATGGGGAATCCGTCAACAATGTAGAGCGGATCGTTGCCCGCATTGACGCTGCCAGCGCCACGCACCAGAATATCGATGCCACCACCAGGCTGGGCACTGTTCTGACGAACATACAGACCAGCCGCCTTGCCACCCAATGCTTGCGATACCGAGGACACACCGTCAAACTTCAGGTCATCACCATTCAGTCGGGCAATAGAACCCGTCAAGTCGCGCTTGCGTTGCGTACCATAGCCTACAACCACCACCTCGTCGAGCGACTCTAAATCATCTTTCAACGTAATGCTCATATTGCTTCTGGCACGGGTGCGTACCGTCTGATAACCGATATAGCTGATCTCCAGCTGATCGTTTTCATCCACAGTCAGCGCGAATCTGCCAGACAAATCGGTTGCGGTACCAACGTTCTTGCCTGGCACTTGCACCGTAGCACCAATCACTGGGTTGCCTTGCGTGTCGACAACCACACCAGTTACCTTCGTTTCTTTCCTATTTTTCTGCCGCGCTGTCACCTTGGCGGAAACAATAATCGTAGAGGGTTGAACCCACTTGTACTCCAACCCTCGCGCACCGAGAATCTCAGACAGCAACGCTGCCACGGTCACATCCTTCTTCTGAATTGTGACCGGCTCGCAGCCATCCAACGTCACATCACGGTAACTGAATTTGTACTGAGTTCTCTTTTCAATCTCACTAAATGTCTTCTTCAAGCTTGCTTGGTTAAGCTTGAGCGACACTTTCTGTTGCTGAGCGGTCATCTGCAGTGGCACTCCCAATAAAGTACCAGCAAATACGCAAGCCAACATTTTTGAGTTAATGAATCCACACATAGTATATTTAGGTTAGGTTTTCATTTATTTGTCTTTTTTCTCCCAATAGCGTTTGCCTTTTTCCTTCAATTTAGCAGTGAACGCTTTAGCTTGAGCTTCGTTAGCGGCCTCATCCTCTGGTGTTGCAAAGGCATGTGAGTAGCCTTTGATGGTATTCCAACTACCTCTTGTAAAGTCTGGCACCTCTACTGGAAGATTGCCATTGTCCATGGCAATGGCACCCAACTCTGCCAAACAACACCATTCCGCCAGATCGTATACATCAATATCCATAGGCAAGCCATTTTGCAGGCAATAAACCAAGCGACAGTCCATAATGAAATCCATGCCGCCATGGCCACCAACCTCTTTGGCCACTTTACCATATTTCGTCACAATAGGATTTGTATAAACCTTTTCCACGGCTTCCTTGTCCTCCTTGGAAAGGTATTCATGTGCAGTGAGGTCATCACTAGATGGAATCACGCCTCCTTGCCTCATGTTCTTCGAGGACAGAGCGTAGCCCTCGATGGGGTATTTGTTGGCAAACCCCTCGGTACCAGTAAGCTGATACATTCTGTTGTAAGGCTGCGGTGTCATCACGTTGTGATGAATCTCTATGACCTTTCCTTTCTCAGTGCTAATCAAGGTTGTGGTATGATCGCCATTGGCAAACTTGTTACAAGGATCGCCGCTTATTTGCTCAACATTCTTTTTTCCATTAAACGACTTGGTATCCATTGCTACCAGGGTCTTCATTCTGTCACCGCGATGGATGTTCATTACTTGCGCAATAGGCCCTAGTCCATGGGTCGGATATACGTCGCCACGGTATTTCATGTTATAGTCCAGTCGCCAGCCCAGTTTATTGCTCTTGTCCTTTTTCCAATACTGATCCCAGTACGAGAACAAGTAATGCCTGTATGCTCCCTGTGCGTAAATCACCTCCCCAAACAATCCTTTCTGTGCCATGTTCAGTGAGTTCAGTTCAAAGAAATCGTAACAGCAGTTCTCCAGCATCACACAGTGCAGCCTGTACTTTTCTGACATGTCGATGAGCTGCCATATCTCATGCAGATTCATGGCCGATGGCACCTCGATAGCCACATGCTTTCCGTTCTCCATAGCGCACTTGGCCACGGGGAAGTGATGTATCCAGTCGGTAGCGATGTAAACCAGGTCAATATCCTTCCGTTTACATATTTCCTTGTATCCATACTCTCCGTAATAGATATCTGCTGCTGGCATCGAGGCTTTCTTCAGGAAATTTTGGCAATTCTCTGCCTTTTCTTTCACATAATCACAAAGTGCCATGACCTGTATGCCGGGGATGTGTGTCCAGCGCTCTACGGCAAAGGTGCCACGCGCACCCAGCCCCACAAATGCCACACGTACGGTCTTGATTTTCGGTGTACGCATCAGCAGAGCCGACTGCTGGCCTGCGGGACGTTGAGGTACTTCAGTGACAATCTTGCCATTTTCGATGTTGTACTTCCAGTTGAACTGTGCTGACATAGAGTCAGGCAAGACCATCAGGAGTCCAAGAGCAATGGTTGCAATCATAGTGTTTAGATGTTTCATGTCATTAAACTTGTTTTTCGTTAAATAATGTGAGTATTATTAATGCTAAAATTAGGTTAGTTATTTTCAGATCAAAAGGCTCAGACTTTGCTTCACGGTATCGGATATCCATCGTTACACGACATCATGTGTGTACGAACGATTGTATTCATTGCCTAAATGGTTAGACAATGAAAAACTTATTTTATAACCAAGATATTTAGAAAAGTCCTGATTTTGTATGAAAAGGAGGTGGGCAACATCCGATGCACTGAATCCAGCGCGGTGATCACCTGCCGTTCAGCACACATGCAGTAGCTATCTACGCCCTTAAAGTTTTCACCTGATTACGAAATCCTCACGTCGGTAAGACGTTTGGTAAGCAATGGCATAACAGCCATGTAGATGACATAGTTTTGCACGCTGCACAAATTAACTCCAGCAGACCATTGCACTTTATATAAGAATAGGTGGACTGCTCAATGGCCTTGACCTCGCTTAACGGGCAATCCTGCCTGACAAACGGTTCCCAGTCGAATGCGTCTGGGTGGTCAAAGCCAATGATATTGGGAGACCTCTGCCTCTGATTGGCATTGAGTCTGTCCCGAGTGTGTTCGAAAAAAACTTAGTATCCGAAGATTTCCTTCAGCTTGTCGGCCAGCTTGGTACCACGCAAGTCGTGCGCAATAATTTGTCCAGATGGATCTACCAAGATATTCGACGGAATGGAATTGACGCCATAAATCTCGGCGGCAGCACACTTCCAGCCTTTCAAGTCGGAGATGTTGTGCCAAGGTAGTTGCAAGTCAGCGATGCCTTTCTTCCAAGCATCAGCCTTTGAATCGAACGACACGCCCACCACGTCGAATCCCTTTGCCGCATGATAGCGCTTGTAGGCATCCACCACATTGGGCATCTCTTGACGGCATGGGCCGCACCAACTTGCCCAAAAGTCAACCAGCACATAATTGCCCTTGCCCACCCATTGGCTCAGTTTGGCAGGTTTGCCCTGTGTATCGTGCATGGCCAGGTCAGTATACTGCAAGCCCGGCCGACGCTTACCCAGCGAAACGAGCTGTCGCTTAGCGCCTTCCATCATGGGATGGGTGTAATAAGCGCAGGTGTTGTCGAGGATGGACACCAGGTCGTTGTATGGCAGCGAATAAAACATCTGTCCTAAAAAGTACGCCGGAGCCACACTGGTTTTGTGCGTATTGGTGAATTTCAAGATGTCTTGCACCTGTTGTTCCTGCAATTGTTCCATCTGTTTCTCGAACGTAGCCTTCTTGGTCTGTCCTTCAATGGTCATGTCTGCTGCTATCTCTTGATATTTCTTGTAGATGTCCATCATTTTCTCGTCCTGTTTGCTCTGTTGCTTTTGCAAGGCAACAAACTGCACATTCTGTGCCGATCCAGTGACGCCCTGGTTGTTCAAGTTTACCGTGATGGGCGTGCGGTCGTTGATAACGGTGACGCTATGGTTCGCATCAGTCGCCACGGTGATGAAAGTGTTCAGCGGTTTTGTTCCGTTGAGCTGAAATTTGCCGTTGCTGACCGTTGCGCTGTCAGTTTTCCTGAACTGTCCATTGTCGTAATAATAAACCATCTTTGCGCCTGCCGGAGCAGTACCGGTAATGACATATTCCGCATTTTGGGCTTGCATGGCAGTGCCCAACAGAGCAACTGCTGCTGTGAATAAATACTTTTTCATTGTGTTTTATACTATTGTTTATTTGAGGCAAAAATAATCGTTTTTTCTTTAAAAACGGCTCGATATCGGTAAAATTATGTAACTTTGCAGAAATTCAACAACAATTCAGTGTTTCCAAATGAACCAGATGATGGTCTGATAAAGGACGATTTGGGCGCTCAAGACATTTGGACATTACATTTTTATTCATCATAGAGTGCTTGACAAACCTCTTAAAAAACAAGAATTATGGAACAAAAAACTCAGCACGTTAGTGTGCTATTCATGCTTTTCAGCATCCTTTTTTGTGTTTGCCTGATTACGGCAAACGTGTTAGAAACCAAGCAAATCGCCGTGGGTCCCATCTCGTTGACCGGCGGCCTCATCGTTTTTCCCATCTCGTACATCATCAACGACTGCGTATGTGAGGTATGGGGTTATCGCAAAGCCCGCTTACTCATCTGGACAGGGTTTGCCATGAACTTCTTCTTTGTGATGATGGCAGCATTGTGCGACTTGATTCCCGGAGCCAGCTATTGGACGCTTGGACAGAGCTTCCACGACATCTTCGGATTGGCACCGCGCATTGCGTTCGCCTCGTTCATAGCCTTCTTGTGCGGCTCGTTCGTCAATGCTTACGTCATGAGCAAGATGAAAATCTCGTCACAAGGGAAGAATTTCTCTGCCCGCGCTATCCTGAGCACTGTCTTTGGTGAAAGTGTCGACTCGCTTATCTTTTTCCCCTTGGCCTTTTTCGGGGTGATACCTACTGCGGCAATCTTACCCTTGATGTTCTGGCAGGTATTGTTCAAGACTGCTTACGAGATTCTGGTGTTGCCCGTCACCATCCGCGTTGTTCACACATTGAAGGCACACGAGGGTGAAGACGTGTACGATGAAGGGATTGACTACAATGTGCTGCGCATCTTCAACATATAATATAAATAAGGTATAGGCTTATGGAAAGTACAAGAACAGAGGATGGCTTAAAGGCTTTGGGAGCGAAAACCAAGTATCAAATGGATTACGCACCCGAGGTGTTGGAAACCTTTCAGAACAAGCATCCCATGAACGATTATTGGGTACAGTTCAACTGTCCCGAGTTTACATCGCTGTGTCCCATCACCGGACAGCCCGACTTTGCCGAGATACGCATCGCCTACATCCCCGGCGAGCGCATGGTGGAGAGCAAGAGTCTGAAGCTGTATCTATTCTCTTTTCGCAACCATGGCGACTTTCATGAAGACTGCGTGAACATCATCATGAAAGACCTCATCAAGCTGATGCAACCCAAATACATTGAGGTAACCGGCCTCTTCACGCCTCGTGGCGGCATCAGCATCTACCCCTACGCCAACTATGGCCAGCCAGGAACTAAGTACGAAGCCCTGGCCGAGCAACGCTTTGCGAACCATTAAACAACACCAAAAACATACAGCTATGAGGAAAACACTAATTCTCTGTATGCTGCTCTTCTTCGGTCTGGTAGCACAGGCCCAGACCCGCCACGCCCGCAAGAAGGTAGCCGTGGTGCTGAGTGGCGGCGGAGCCAAAGGCATGGCGCACATCGGAGCGCTGAAAGTGATAGAAGAAGCTGGCATCCCAGTGGACATTGTCACGGGAACATCCATGGGAAGCATCATCGGTGGACTGTACTGCATAGGCTACGATGCACATTGCATGGACTCTATCGTCAGGCTGCAAGACTGGTCGCTCGTGCTGTCGGACAAGGTTGACGTGAGAAACCTCAACCTGAACAAAAGGAAAAAAGAAAATACTTATATGCTGAGCCGTGACATCCGGCTTGGCAAAAACAGGCGCACACGTCAGGGAGGTCTGATACAAGGGAAGAATCTTTCAAAGCTGTTTGCCCGGCTGGCCTTCAACTACCGCGACTCCATTGATTTCAACGACCTGCCCATTCCCTTTGCCTGCGTTGCCACGAACATCATAGACAACACCGAATACGTTTTCCACCGAGGTTCACTCACCGAGGCCATGCGCGCCAGCATGTCAATCCCAGGGGCATTCACGCCCATTAGGAAGGGCGACATGGTGTTGGTTGACGGTGGACTGCGCAACAACTACCCGGCAGACATTGCGCGCAAGATGGGAGCTGACATCGTGATTGGCGTCACCGTCCAGGAGCCTCCAAAGACGGCAAGCGACTTCGACAAGGGTGCCAGCGTGATTGGACAGATTGTTGACATCAACTGTAAGAATAAGTATGATGAAAACATTGCCAAGACGGATATCCTCATCAGCACCGATACGAAAGGCTATGGTGCGGCCTCATTCTCAACCGCCGCCATCGATACCCTAATCAGGCGAGGCGAGGAAGCGGCCATGAAACAATGGCCAAAGCTGGAGAAATTGAGAAAAGAGTTGGGCATCGCACCCGGACAGAAACCTGAACACCTGGTCAAGAACAAGGTTGAGATCCAGCCCGACAAGGTGAAAATAGCCGACATAGTGTACGAGGATGTCGACGAAGCTGATCAAAGATACATCGCACACAAGTTCAAGCTGAACAAGCGTGACAGCATACAAGTGAACCTATTAGACCAGATAGCCAACACGATGCGCGCCGACCTGTACTACAACGATGCCGACTGCTACATCACGCCAACGGAAAATGGCGAGCGTCTGCACATCGCCTCCAAGGGACAGAAAGACGCCAAAGCAAGTCTGGGACTGCGGTTTGACACGGAAGAGCTGGTGGCATTACAGGCCAACCTGGGACTGTTTGTGCGAAGCAAGGCCATCCCCATGGCAGCCAACTTTACCCTGCGATTGGGCAAACGCACCATGGCTAAAGCCGACTTTGCGCTGTATCCCAGCTCCTGGGGAAAAGTTAACGTATCCTATCAGTTCCGTCATCAGGACATCAACATCTATAGCGAGGGAACAAGAGACGTCAACCTGATTTACAACCAGCACACCGTGAGAGTGGTTCCGTTCGACTTCAACATCCGCAACTTCAACTTTCGCCTGGGTGGACGCTATGACTTTTATCACCACGATGCCGTACTGCAGGATGTAAAACGCGAGCGGTGGAATACCGATTTGAAGAACCTGCACCTCATTAGTTACCAGGGCGAGATAACCTTCAACTCGGAAAACCATTGGAATTTTCCATCCAAGGGAGCCAAGTTTGAGGCAGGTTACGGCTATTACACCGACAATTTCGTGGGTTATGACGACCATTCTGGATTCAGTATCGTGAACGCTATGTGGCGCATCTCGTTCCCACTGAACAACAGACTCACACTGCAGCCGATGCTCTATGGCCGACTGATTGAGGGTACCAATGCACCATACGCCTTGCAAAACATCATCGGGGGCGACCAGTTTCACTACTTTTCTGACAGTCAGCACATGCCTTTTGCCGGCGTGGCCTACGTGGAACAGGTGAAAGATAAGTTTGTAGCGGCACAACTCAGGCTTCAGCAGCGCATCTTAGACAACAACTATGTCATCGCAAAGATATCAGGTTACCTGTCAGACGACAAGTTCGATGACCTGTTTGACCATGGTCCAAAGATTGGTTGTCAGGCAGCTTACTACTATAACAGTGTGTTGGGGCCGATTGGAGGCTCGATAGGATGGTCGAGTAAGACCAAGACACCCAATTACTATATCAATCTTGGATTTGTTTTCTAAGTGAGGTACGATTTAAAAAGCCAGCCATCGGTCGTTGATGGCTGGCTTTTTTCGTCTAGCTATGTATAAAAGACAATTGGACCCTCAAACTGCTAAATGAGCCGCATGTCCAACTTATCACACGCCTTGCGCATGTCTTCGGGCCAAATGCTGGCCTGAATCTCGCCGATATGGGCTTTCTGTAAAAGCACCATGCACAACCGGCTTTGCCCAATGCCGCCGCCAATACTCAATGGCAACTTGTCGTTGAGCAACTGCTGGTGGAAGTAAAGTTGCTGCCGCTCTTCCTGCCCCGAAAGCCGTAGCTGTCGCAGCAGACTTTCCTTATCCACGCGAATTCCCATGGAAGAGAGTTCGATAGACCGCTCCAACACGGGGTACCAGATGAGGATGTCACCATTGAGTCCCGCCTGACCGCCATCGGTCACGGTGGACCAATCGTCGTAGTCAGGAGCGCGCCCGTCGTGTTTCTCGCCGTTGCTGAGCGTGCTTCCGATGCCAATGATAAACACTGCGCCATGCTTTTCGCAGATGGCGTCTTCACGCTCTTTGGGTGAAAGGTTGGGATATTGCCGCAGCAAGTCCTCGCTATGGATGAAGTGAATTTGCTCGGGGAGGAAAGGTTTGAGCTGCGGGTAGGTCTCGCAAGTGAGGTATTCGGTGCGAAGCAGCGCAGCATAGATGCGCTCAACCACATTTTTAAGGAAGGTTAGCGTGCGCTGTTCGGGGGTGATAACCGCCTCCCAGTCCCACTGATCGACGTACAACGAATGCAGATTGTCCAGTTCCTCGTCGGCTCTGATGGCGTTCATGTCGGTGTAGATGCCATAGCCAGGCTGAATATTGTACTCAGCCAGCGTCAGTCTTTTCCACTTAGCCAACGAGTGTACTACCTCTGCCTCAGCGTCACCCAAGTCCTTGATGGGAAAACTAACCGGCCGCTCCACACCATTGAGGTCGTCGTTGATGCCCAGTCCCTTGAGAACGAACAAGGGGGCAGTGACGCGCCGCAGCCGCAATTCGGTGGAAAGGTTTTGTTGAAAAAAATCTTTAATCTGCTTAATGCCCCGCTCTGTCTGCTTCATGTCCAATAAAGCATGGTAGTGGGACGGTTTTATTAATTTGCTCATCGTTGTATTTTCTAAAACATCATATTCGGTTTGGCACGCCACCTCTTGATTGCTGACGTGTCTGCAAAGATAGACGTTATATCAATCATACACAAGTATTCAGGACAACAATAACACAAAAAGGTACTATTTACGCATTTTTAATGACTATTTGCACACACCAAGAGGATGAGGGGCACGATGGTTGCCACAAATGATTTTTCTTGACATCCTACCGCTCCATATTTCGTTTATTCTCAACAAATCAGTCGCACGGTCGCAAATTCGGGCAAAATCAACAAACATCGTATCTCGCTAACAACCAATCATTTACATTTACCATACAGCATAACCTGTGTATTATTTAAGTGTTTTTTAGCCAAAAGCATTGCTTTAAGGATGAAATATGCATGCTTTTAACCGTCTAAAGCATGCAGATTATCGACCAAGATGATGCTTTTAAGCACGAAAAGTGCAGCTTTTGGGGGTAAAATTTGATTTTTTCTTACCCTGTTTTCACTTATTTGCCGCCTGCTTGCCTATTGATTTTTTCTAGATTGAACATTTGTAAGAGCCGTTTTAAGGACGGTTTTTGGTAAAAAAAGTCAACGTTTTATCCTACTTTCCTCTTATTGACATCTATTTGATTCCGTTCCGCCAACTGCTAATATTCAGAGTACTATAGTGCCGTGGCCACACAAAAATCCTCCACGTTAACATTGAGGTGAACGTGGAGGATTTGATGCCTAAAACAGTATAAGGCCAAGTCAAACCAAATAGTTTGAATTGCTGTGGCGCAGTCTGCTTGATTCAAAAACCGTTTCCGTTGATGCGTGTCATCAACACCGAGGCGGCTTTATTGTAATGTAAACTTGGCTTTGAGCGGAAGATGGTCGGAAGCGTTGCCCACCAATACCTCAAAATCACCTGGCTCGGCCACCCACTTTTGAAGTTTGTCATGATAGAAACTCAAGGCAGAACGGTCGATGGTGATGTCAACATCCTTGGTTTCTCCCGGAGCGAGATACACCTTCTTGAAGCCTTTGAGTTCCTTTTTGGGGCGCAGCAACGACGATTTCAGGTCGCTGACATACAGTTGAACCACCTCAGCACCTGCGCGGCGGCCTGTATTCTTGACCGTGACGGTGGCTGTAAGTTGGTCGTTTTCCGTTATCTTCTTCTGACTCAAGCGCAAATTTGAAAGGTCAAAGGAGGTGTAGCTCAGCCCATGTCCGAAGGCGAAGAGCGGCTTCGTCTTATCCTTGTCAACCCACCTGTAGCCAACGAAAATGCCTTCCTTGTAGGTTTCGTCTATCACCTTCTTGTCGGCACGCCACGTTCCGGGATAGCTGTTCAGTCGGTGAGCTGGCACGTCGTTCAAGGTCTTGAACCAGGTGTATGGCAGTTTGCCCGACGGATTGGCATCACCCACGAGTACAGAAGCC
>ERZ1036438.365-NODE-365-length-20489-cov-4.998140_pt1 | contig 20489 bp, 18 predicted proteins | sample MGYA00514224_ERZ1036438 | MGnify/ENA primary metagenome ERZ1036438 (study PRJEB33795, sample SAMN09464924) | human gut metagenome | host: Homo sapiens | place: USA: Stanford, California | collected 2016-07 | study: EMG produced TPA metagenomics assembly of the...
AACACCAAACAAGAGTTTTATAAAATGATTGACTAATTTTGCTCTTGCTGGTTGACTCTACGGTACAATTACCAGAAGGAAATGCTTCGTTATGAACAACAAGTGAAAGAGCATCAATCCATAAGCTAATGGAAATAATTATATTTAGTAATTATTCTTTTTTGTACAAATGTGACAAGATAATATGCTTGTCACATTTTACAAAAGAAGATTTGTTGCTTTTCGAGAATGTTTTAGAGAATATGCAGCAAAGAAATTTTTGTAGGGTCTCTGAGGAGAAATTCATTCAAAAGACAGACGTTGTCCTTGATTTCGTTATAAGTACTAATGATAATGGGATTATACAGCTAGGTAAAAAGAAATTTTCATGTCAATTAACACGTGGAGCATATCGTGAAATGGAATATATAGTAAAAGAACTTTTGAAAAATAAATTAGAAGGCTTTCAGTGGCTTTACGATTTAGATACATCTATAGATTTTTTACTTTCAAAAGATGCGAAATGGTAGTTGGTATGGGTAATGCTCCAAATCGAGAGTTATCAAAATAATCATCTGATTATCAATTTATTTTTTTAAAGATTAAGCATAAAGGCAGGGAAAGATTCTCTGCCTTTTGCTATATTTGTAGTCCAGAACAAAGAAAAATGAATATACGAGAACGCGTCGGTACTTTATACTCCAGATTGGGAGTGAAAAACTCAAGTTTTCAGCACAAAACAAGAGCTTTATAAAAGGATTGACTAATTTTGCACTTGCTGGTTGACTCTATGTAGATATTTGGTAATGTCTATGGCAGCGCAAAATATCCGGCAAAAAAATAACATTCTCATAAAAAATATTTATATTTGCAAAATCAGACCATCCTGATGGTTCGACTGAGACTGTCCAACTGAAATTTATGATGAAGAAAGCTCTCTTGTGGGGAGGTGTCATCCTGGGTGTTCCAGTAGCACTGACCGCCCTACTCGCCATACTCCTATATGTCCCCGCAGTGCAGCAATGGATGCTGCAGAAGGCCACTTACTATGCTTCGCAGAAAACGGGCATGGAGATTTCCATCGGCCGTGTGCGTTTGGCCTTTCCGTTGGATTTGAGCATGGAAGATGTGCTCATCATCCAGCCCAACGACTCGCTGCCGCAGGCGAAAGACACCGTGGCATCGGCGCGTAGGGTGGTGGCTGACGTGCAGTTGATGCCCTTGCTGCACAAGCAGGTGGAGGTGGATGAGCTGACGTTCGAGGACTTAAAACTCAATACCGTCAACCTCATTGCGGCCGCTAAGGTGCAAGGTACCGTCGGCAAGCTGAACCTGGTGAGCCACGGCATCGACCTGAAGGGCTCGACCGTGCGCGTGAATGAGGCGAACTTGGAAGATGCTAAGCTGCAAGTGGCACTGGCCGACAGCGTTCCGAAGGACACGACAGAGAGCAAGACAACTTGGAAAATCGGGGTGGATCAATTGGACATCCGCCGCTCTGACGTCACCGTTCACCTGCCTGGCGACACGCTTCAGGTACGGGCTTACTTGGGGAAAGCGGTGGCCAGCGAGGGCTCGTTCGACCTGGGCGAGGGTGTTTACCGACTGAAAAAACTGGACTGGACGGACGGAAAGTTGAATTATGACAACAAATGGAAAGCACACACCAAGGGACTTGACTATAACCATCTGGCGCTGAGCGACATAACCGTAGGCATCGACTCGTTGCAATACCAAGCATCTAAGTTGGACATGAACGTGCGACAGATTGCTTTTCGGGAGAAGAGCGGACTTGATTTGCAACATCTCTCGGGCAATGTGGCGCTTGATTCTACGCGACTGAGTTTGAAGAATACCCATCTCAAAACATCGGAATCGAACCTGATGGCCGACCTCGACATGGATTTGAACAGCTTCTCCGAGCAAACTAATGGGAAGATGAACGCCAACGTGCACGCCACTTTGGGCAAGCAAGACTTGATGCACTTTATGGGTGACCTGCCAAAAGAATTCAAACAAAAATGGCCCAACGCACCTCTATTGGTCGATGGGGTGGTGAGTGGCAACAGAAAGCGTATGCAGTTTGATGGCCTGAACATCAATCTGCCAACGGCCTTGAAAGCCCATGCCATAGGCTATGCGGCCAATCTCGATGATCCGAAGCGGTTGAAGGCCGACGTAAAGTTGAAAGCCAAGACGGGAAACCTTGATTTCGTAAAAGCCTTTTTGGACAAGGAAACGCGCAAAAAAGTAAACATACCGCAGGGAATAGGTCTGGATGGCAGTCTGAAAATCAACGGCAAGCAATATACAACGGATTTCGTTGCCCAGCAAGGAGGAGGCTCTTTGCAGGCTAAGGCTCAGTTGGATGCGGACAAAATGGCCTATACCGCCAAGCTGAACGCACGCCGTCTGCCGCTTCAAAACTTCCTGCCCAACCAGGGATTGCACCCCTTTAGCGGTACTATGGACGTGAGTGGACAAGGCACCGACTTCCTCTCACCCCGCACTACGCTCACGGCTAAGGCCAAAATCACCCAATTCAACTACGGAAACTACAACCTGAACAACATGACGGCCGATGCCCATGTGAAGAATGGACATGCCAAGGCTTTGATACACAGCAACAACCCGCTCATCAAAGGCGATATCACGCTTGATGCTTTGACACGTTCGAAAAACATCAATGCCAACGTGGTGACCGATTTGCAGCACGTGGATCTCCATCGACTTCATTTGTTGGATGACACCATCTCGGTAGCAGTGAAGAGTCATTTGAAGCTCGCCACCGACCTCAAAGAATCCTACAAACTGAAAGGAACGGTTGACAACATGGTCATCAACGACAACGGAAGGATATACAAGCCACAGCCCATGAACCTTGATGTGCTGACCCGCAGGGACACAACCCATGCCGAGGTGGCCACAGGTGACTTCTACCTGTCTATGCACAGCAAGCAAGGCTACAAGAAGTTGATGAAACATGGCAACGCTTTTGTGGCCGAATTGAAGCGGCAGTTTGAAGATAAATACATTGACCAGCAACGTCTGAGGGACAATCTTCCCAACGCCAACTTGTATCTCAAGTCGGGTAAAGACAACTTCTTTGTGAACCTCATGCGCCGATATGGGTGTGACATGGATCGGGCATTGGTGAACATCGAATCGTCTCCCAGCATGGGATTGGAAGGTCTGTTGCAGATAGACAAGCTGCTGTTAGACAGCATCCAGTTGGACACCGTTCGGCTGAGTCTGCATTCCAATCCCGAGGGAACCACCTACCATGGGCGCATACAGAACGCACCGGGCAATCCGCAGTATGTCTTCAAGGGCCTCTTCGATGGCGCCCTGCATGAAAAAGGGACCAACATCCGCGCCAAACTGTACGACGAGCATGACCAGTTGGGCATTGCATTAGGACTGGTAGCCGACTTGGAAAAGGGTGGCATCCGAACCCGACTGGACAGTACGAAGATTGTACTGGGTTACAAAGATTTTGCTGTGAACAACGACAATTATCTCTTCCTGGGCAACGATCGGCGCGTATCAGCCAATATTTTGTTGCGTGCCAAGGACGGAACGGGTGTTCAGTTGTATTCCAATGACGACCATCTGGACGTGCTGCAAGATGTAACCCTGTCGCTCAACAAGATAGAACTGAAGAACATCATGAGCGTCATACCGTACACTCCCGACATAGCCGGAACGATGAACGGCGACTTCCACATCATCCAGACCCCCACAGAGCTGTCGGTTTCGTCGGCCGTATCGGTGAAAAACATGTTCTACGAACAGAGTCCGATGGGCAACCTCAGTTCAGAATTCGTGTACATGCCAAAGTCGAACGGGAGCCACTTCGTGGATGGTGTGCTGCTGAGTGATAACAAGGAGGTAGCAACGATGACGGGAACCTACGACAAACATGGGTACCTGGATGCGACACTCAATTTGGAACGTCTGCCGTTGCAGTTGATGAACGGGTTCATTCCCAAGCGTATTATCGGGTTGCGTGGCTATGGTGAGGGCGAAATTGCCGTGCGTGGATCGATGAAAAAGCCCCACATGGATGGTGAAATCTATCTCGACTCATCCTACATCTTCAGCGAACCATACGGCGTGTCACTTCGCTTTGCCAATGATCCCGTTCGTATCAAGGACAGCAAACTATTGTTTGAGAACTTTGAAATGTTCGCCAACAACAACAGTCCGTTGAACATTTACGGCACCTTCGACTTCTCTGATACCGAGCGGATGATGCTCGATATCCGCATGCGAGCTGAGAATTTCGAGATAATCGATGCCCAGGAGAATCCTCGTTCCGAGGCTTACGGCAAGGCCTTTGTTGACTTCTTCGGCACAATGAAAGGTCCGGTGGAGAGCTTGCGCCTTAGAGGAAAGCTCAATGTGCTGGGCACCACCGACATGACTTACGTGCTGAAAGATTCGGAACTGACCACCGACAACCAATTGGACGAGCTGGTGAAGTTTACCGACTTTAATGATTCCACGGTTGAGGTGGTGCGTAGGCCTAAGCTCAATGGCTTTGACATGCTGATGGGCGTAACCATTGATGAGGCTGCTCATATCGTTTGCATGCTCAATGCCGACCAAACCAATTACATCGACTTGCTGGGTGGTGGCGATTTGCGTATGAGTTACAATCCAGCAGAATCCATCCAGATTATGGGACGGTACACCCTTCACAGCGGAGAGATGAAATATTCGTTGCCCGTCATCCCGCTGAAGACCTTCAATATTCAGAATGGTAGTTACATAGAGTTCAATGGCGATCCGATGAACCCCAAGCTCAACATCACGGCAACGGAGCCTGTCAAGGCCACGGTGAGCGAGGGTACGGGTGCCGGGCGTGTCGTTGATTTCGACTGTGGCGTGAAGCTGTCGCAGACACTCAGCAACCCCGGCATCGAGTTCATCATCAGTTCACCGAGCGACATGACCATACAAGACGAACTTAACACCATGTCCGTGGAAGGAAGAGGCAAGGTGGCGGTCACCATGTTGGTGTCGGGCATGTACCTCACCGACGCCAATCCGTCGGCATTCTCGATGAACAGCGCCTTGAGTTCGTATTTACAAACCGAGATTAACAACATCGCTGGCTCGGCCATGCGCACCATGGGACTGGATGTGGGCATGAGCATTGACAACACGATGATGGCCAGCGGCGGCATGCATACCGATTACAACTTCAGATTCTCCAAGCGACTGTGGAACAACCGACTGCGGGTAATCATCGGTGGACGGGTGTCCACTGGCGAGGAGGTGATGGCCAACCGTGACGACACGTTCTTCGATAACGTTGAATTGGAGTATCGCCTGAACCAGAATGCCAGTCAGTATCTGCGCCTGTTCTACAAAAACAACACCTACGATTGGCTTGAGGGACTCATCGGGGTGTATGGCGTAGGTTTTACTTGGCGGCGCAAGCTGGCTCATTTCAAGGATATCTTCCGTTTCAAGAGTGACAAAGAGGCCTTGCCAACCATTCGTCCTGTCCAAAAAGACTCAATCAACAATGACATCAAAACGACTAACTAAATACATCCTTGCGCTCATTCTGCTGCCGGTCATCATGACGGCATGCTCTACAACCAGCGCCATTCCCGATGGCGAGCAGCTGTTTACCGGACTGAAAAAGATTCAGTTTGACAACTATGAGAAGAACGCTCATGCCGATGAAACCAAGATGGAACTGGAGTCGGTATTGGCCACTGCACCCACATCTTCCTTGCTCGGCAGCAGTTATTACCGCACTCCCATCCCCATACGCTTGTGGATATGGAACGCGTTCTCGCAAGACACCAGTGCCGTGAGCCGATGGATTACCAAGGCATTTGGATCGAAACCAAAGCTATTAAGCCAGGTAAACCCCTTGCTGCGCAAGTCGGTAGGCGAGTTACAGTTGAAAAAGTTTGGCTATTTCAAAGGGAATGTCGACTATGACATCATTCAGCAATCCAACCCGAAGAAAGCCAAAGTGGCTTATTTTGTCAACATGGGACCCCTGTGGCGGCTCGACTCCATCAGCTATATCAACTTCACACCCGGGGCAGACAGTCTGGTGGCAGCCACCAAGGACGAGGCCTTGATTCGCAAGGGCGACCCCTTCAGCGTGCCAGCTCTTGAAGGCGAGCGGCAACGCGTGGCCCGCTTGCTGCGCAACAACGGCTATTACTACGCCAAACCCACCGACGCTTCTTACCTGGCCGACACCCTGCAAACGCCCGGCAAGGTAGTGCTGCGCTTTCAAGAAGCCGACAGCTTGGAGCCAGAGGTAACCCGTAAATGGTATGTGGGACGGGTGAACGTGAATTTGCGGCGACAGTTTACGGAAGAACTCACCGATTCGTTGGTGCGGCGCAGCTTCACCCTTCGCTACGCACGGCGCAAGTCACCCTTGCGCCCCGGCGTGTTCTATAACGGTTTGAAGATACGTCCCGGACAACTTTACAGCCTTGCCAACCAGGAAGCATCGTCAAACTACCTGCATTCCACGGGGCTTTTCACCTACAGCAGCTTCCGCTTTACACCGCGAGATTCGTCAGAAACCTGTAACATACTCGATCTGGACATCGATTGTGTATTTGACAAACCCTACAATTTTTATATCAATGCCAATGCCAAAGGCAAGACCTCGAAGCGCTTCGGACCAGAGTTGATTATGGGTCTCACCAAGCTGAACGCCTTTCGCGGAGGCGAAAAACTGGACATCAACGTCCATGGTTCTTACGAATGGCAGACCGGACATCGGTCGGAGGGCAGCTCGTCGAAGGTGAACTCGTACGAATATGGTGGCGACATCTCCCTGATTGTCCCACGAATGCTCACGCCGGCCAATCTCTTTTGGTCGGCTCCTCACCGTGCCAAACGAGACAGTTTGCGCGTGCTATCAGGCAAAAAGCCCAGGAGGAGAAGGCGGTTTTACGGTGTACCATCAACGACGCTGCGCATGTCAAACAACATCTTGAACCGTGCCGGCTACTTCAAACGGCATGTTGTTTCGGGCGATTTGACCTACGAGTTCTGGACTTCACCGCAATCGTACCACGAGTTTAGTCCACTCACGCTGTCGTACGAGTACATGACCAGCCGCACCGATTCGTTCATGGTCTTGTTGGCCGACAACCCTTATTTGCAGATTTCCATGCGCGACCAGTTCGTTCCCAAGATGAGTTATACCTATCAATATACCACAGGGATAGGTTCTCGCCATCCCTTCTCATGGCGAACCACCGTGAGCGAAGCCGCTAACATCCTGTCGCTGGGCTACATGGCGGCCGGAAAACAGTGGAACGACAAGAGCAAGAAGCTGTTTAAAAACCCATACGCCCAGTTTGTGAAGTTCGAAACCGATTTCGTAAAATTGTGGCGATTTGGCGACAATCATTCCATCGCAGGCCATCTTAATGCCGGTGTGGTTTACAGTTACGGCAATGCCACCAAGGCCCCTTACTATGAACAGTTCTACGTGGGTGGTGCCAACAGCGTGCGGGCTTTCAACGTGCGGAGCATTGGTCCTGGCAAATATCGACCCAGCAACCAGCGCATGTCATATATAGAGCAGACCGGCGACGTGAAGTTTGAGGCCAACCTGGAGTTCCGTCCCCACTTGTTTGGCGATCTCTATGGAGCCGTCTTCCTCGATGCCGGCAACGTGTGGACGCTCGGTGACGACGCGCAGCGGCCTGGTGGACAGCTCAAGTGGAAGAGCGTGTTCACCGACATGGCCGTGGGCACTGGTGTGGGCGTTCGCTACGACCTGGGCTTGTTCGTCATTCGTGTGGATTGGGGCATCGGCCTGCATGTTCCTTACCATACGGGGAAGAAGGGCTTTTACAACCTTTTGCGCTTCGATGATGGCAACAGTTTCCACTTGGCCATTGGCTATCCATTCTAAATAGGATACGATTTCGGGGACAATCAACGGGTGACAAATTCACTGACCTTACGAATGAAGCAACCATTTACGGCACAATGCATAAATAGAAGAGAATGGCTGCCGATGACACTTCTGTGTGTTAACAAACCTTTCGTTTGTTAAAAAGATTCGTTTTTCTTAACAAAACGAAATCGTGAAATAGATGATGACGAGGACTTTTTTGGGTGTTCAAAACCGTAAAATCATCACCTTGTTCCGTCATTCATATCGAATAAAGCGGCAATCAACATGCTTTAACCACCCAACTTACATGCCTTTACCGCCCAAATGGCATGCTTTTACCGCCCAATTTGCACCATATAGAAGGTTTTATTTGCACATAAAACAGGCAATTTGGCTCCAAACGCTTTACTTTTTCATAGTACTTTAAGTTGAGAAACAATCCAACTCACTGGTAATCAATATGATGACAAAAAACCGTTCCTGCTTGCCGTTTTTTCAACGCATGAACCAGTTGGTTGAAAAAACGCTCGGCATTTGTGTTAAAAAAACGCCGTATGGGTCATGCCAGTACCCTTATCATGCAGAGTATCCTTATTCGATATCATCAGTAGAGCATACAAACTGTCTGGTTTCGACAAAGGATGGTACAACTTCATATTTCTGGGAAAATGGGTGACCAATTCAAAATATTTTTCCTATTTTTGTCAGCAACATATCATGAGTAGGTCGTTATGAAAATTTTAGGAAACATTATCTGGCTTATCTTTGGCGGCCTTGGCGTCGCCTTGGAGTATTTCGCTTCGTCATTGGTGCTGATGATCACAATCATTGGTATTCCCTTTGGCATTGCTACGATGAAGCTTGGCATACTTGCCCTGTGGCCATTCGGTTCGCATGTTGTCGACCGTCCGCAGGGCAGTGGTTGCGTCAACGTGTTTATGAATGTGCTGTGGTTCTTTATCGGGGGCATCTGGATTGCCCTCACGCATCTTGGCTTCGGTCTGCTGCTTGGCATCACCATCGTTGGTATACCATGGGCCAAAATGCACTTTCGACTGATGCGTCTTGCCCTGACGCCTTTCGGGAAACAAATTGTGAACGATAACTTTTAGGCACAAGAATTATTGGGACGACCAATCGCTCAAATAAGTGACGCAAGGCATAGGAGAAAGACGCGATGCAAAATGCTCGTTGTCCACAATCACCTTGGCTGATACCTTGTCCCAGCTTGACATCATGTCCCAGCCAGGTGTTGCCATCATGGCCATGTCCAACAAGCGGAACATCTCTAATGGCGGCGATATGTTGTTGCGCCATCAATGACCGTTGCTTTTTATAGTGTCCCTTGTTTCAACTGTTCTATTTAGTCATTGTTTCTTTCAAGTTTGATTTGATAGTATGGTGCGTTTCATGTCCTTCTACATAGATAGCACTGAACGGACGTGCCGGACACTGGTTTTCGCACGCCCCACATCCAATACAACGTTCGGTGTTGACCGCTGGGATTTTCGGAGATTTAGAATCCGATGCCTTACTCGGCACCATCGTAATGGCACCCGCGGGACAATGACGGGCGCAGTTGCCGCATTCTACACCATCAGTGAGTGGAATGCAATTCTTTTTCACCCAAACGGCATGGCCGATTTGCGTTGCCGATTTGTCTGCGCGTGTGATGGGTCTGATGGCACCGGTAGGACAAACGTTGCTGCATCGTGTGCATCCAGGGTGGCAATAGCCTCGCTCGAACGACATGGTGGGTTGCATCAACTTCATCAAGTCGGTTGACGGGCGAAGCACATCGTTGGGACACTGCGCCACGCAAAGCTGACAGGCGGTGCAGTGCCGTGCCATATTCTCGGCCGAAAACGAACCAGGAGGTGTTATGGGTGTCGTTCGTTTCGGAGCGATTTTGTCTTCAACGACAGCCAATCCTCCGTCTATCTTCTTCTTTTTCTGTGCCCATGCCGCCGTTGTCATGGCAACAGCCACCCCAATGAGGAATGTCCGACGTGAGGTGTCAATCGGCTTTGTAGCATCCGCTTTTACAATCTTTTCTTCTTTTGAGCGGCTCATGTCGTTCCACCGCCATTGCAGATGAAGTGCATCGTGCTGACAGGTATCTATACAATCCATGCACGCTACGCATCGGCTATAGTCAATCTTATGATTATTGTAATCTATGCAAGCCGCCTTGCACCTACGTGCGCACAAACTACATTTGGTACATTTCCCGGCATCGAGTACGGGATGAAGCAGCGAGAAGCGCGAGATAAATCCCAGCACGGTACCCACCGGACAAATGGTGTTGCAATAGGTGCGTCCGTTGCGCCAAGCCAACACGATGATTGCAACGAAACTTATTGCGGCGATGATGAAAGTAGGCAGACTGCGCAACCACACATCTCTTTCGTAAAAAGCATAGCTGTTGGCACGTTCGGCCAAGAAGGCCAGCAGGTTGTTGCCACAGATATATATCGGCTGAAACAAGTTCTGTACGATGCGTCCGTACGAACTGTAAGGAGCGAGCAATGCCACCAAGAAGCCAATGCCTGCGATCAAGGCAATGACAAAAAGGGTAAAAACGCCATATCGCAACCACTTTACTTCAGGAGAGTATGAGAAACGATTCCGCTTTTTCTTGCGTCGTCCGCTAACCCATGACACTACATCTTGGAAAACACCCAATGGGCAGATGACGGAGCAATAGATGCGTCCGAATACCAAAGTCAGCACGACCAAGAAAACAATCACTCCAATGTTCAACGCAAGTACGGCGGGGAGGAATTGTATCTTTGCCAGCCATCCCAGCCAGGTGTGTAGTGTGCCGGTGAAATCGAGGAACAGCCCTGTGATGAGCACAAACACAACAAGGGCACAAGTCAATCTTATTTTTCGTAACATAATCGTCAATCTTGAAAATTCAAAACGCTATCAGGTTTTGGTGTGTTCGTTGCGAAGCCTACCAATTCTTCACAGCCATGTCATCATCATCTCTTTCGACTGCGTATCACGTATTCTTTCGGGTGCTATCAACGAAATCTTTGAGTGACAATGACCTGGAATCGTTTATAAAAATAGTTGGATTTATGGAGATAACTATACCTCGTCATGATATCTTAACATATATTAGTACGAAAATCCCATTCACGGTGACATCCTTGTATTATGGCTTGTTCGCTTGCGACGCTCCATGGTTGCGGCTTGTGCTTTATGTCAGATATAGTTTCCCGATGAACTCCAGTTTCTCTCAAGCTCACGGCTAAGCATATCTTCACTCGTTCCCACAATGCGGACAATCTAACTAAAAAATAATACACGCTTGTGTTTCTCGTCTAAAAACCGTAAATTTGTTGCAATTATAACAAAATACAACTAGCATTGAGGAGCAAACAGACTGATATGTCAAGCATCAAAATACTCAATAGTTCGTTTCTCGAACAATTAGAACTCGAGCTGGCGCCAGGAATCAAAGCCGGCTTTCCGAGTCCTGCGGGTGATTATCTGCAAGACTCTCTTGATTTCAATCGTGACTTCATCCGTCATCCCGACGCTACGTTCTATGGCCGGGTGTCGGGCGACTCGATGATAGATGCCGGCATCAACGATGGGGATATCGCCGTGATAGACCGTTCGGTGGAGGCTGGACATAATGATGTGATTGTGGCTTACATCAATGGAGAGTTCACCATCAAGTATCTCGACATGACCCATGTGCATGAGGGATATATCGAATTGCGGCCCGCCAACAAGGCGTTCCGACCGATTAGGGTTAGCGAATTGGATAAGTTTGAGGTGTGGGGCGTGGTGGTTTGGACCATCAAAAACTGGAAAAAATAATATGTTTTACGCCATCTGCGACTGTGACAACTGCTATGTGAGTTGTGAACGGGTGTTCCGTCCCGATCTCAACGGCAAGCCCGTTGTTGTGCTGAGCAACAACGATGGTTGCGTGGTGGCACGCAGTAAGGAGGCCAAACAGATGGGCATCAAGGCTGGATTGCCTTATTATCAGATGAAAGAGCAATTCCCTGGTGAGGAAGTTGCCGTGTTTTCCAGCAATTACGAGTTGTATGGCGAACTCACGGCGCGCGTCATGACCATCATCAAAGACGCTGCCCCACAGATGTTTCGCTATTCCATTGACGAATGCTTCTGCTTGCTTCCCGATATGAGTTTTGACGAACTAAAGCAGTGGGGCGAAAACCTGCATCGGCGTATACTGAGGCATACGGGGCTTCCCATCAGCATCGGAATGGCCAAAACCAAGACGCTGGCGAAGGCGGCCAGCCACTTTGCCAAGAAACATGAGGGCTATCATCATTGTTGCATCATCGATACGGAGGAAAAACGCGTCAAGGCTCTCCAGCTATTTCCTGTGGGTGAGGTGTGGGGAATAGGACATCGAAACACCCCCAAGCTATTGGAAATGGGCGACAAGACGGCCTACGACTTTGCCAACCATTCCAAGGAGTGGGTCCGGTTGCTGTTTCATGTCACTGGTGTGAGGACCTGGATGGAACTTAATGGGGAGGACTGTATTCCGAATGAAGAACCTGCGAAAAAGAAAAGCATCTGTACCAGTCGCAGCTTTACGGGTACGATATCCGACTTTGAAACCGTTAGGACGCACGTTTCCAACTTCGCTGTGCGCTGTTCACAGAAGCTCAGACGGCAACACAGCGTGGCGTCTGTGGTGAGTGTGTTCATCCACACCAATCAGTTTAGAGAAGACCAGCAGCAGTATTGGAACAGCCGCGAGGTGACACTTTTAACGCCTTCAAACTCCACACAGCAGATTGTGCAAGCGGCAGCAAAGGCTTTACAGGAAATCTTCGTGCCTGGTTTGCAGTACAAAAAAGCGGGAGTTGTGGTGATGGGAATCATGCACGACAATGCTGTTCAAACCAATTTCATCGATTACAACCGCGATAAGATGGAAAAACAGATGCGGCTTGATCAGGTGATTGACCGCCTGAACAAGCTCGGTGGCTCCGAATTGGTGGTATTAGGAGCCCAACAATACCGTGAAAAGGACGAGCAAGGCCACCACGTAGCTTTCACGGATGCCATTCGACACGATTTTAGAAGTAAGAATCCCACCACGCGTTGGAGCGACATCATCACCCTGAAATAGGCATTCCCAAGCATTTCTTGGCAGCAAATAGTGACGGAATTCGCCCTGCGTGTTCCGCCTTTTATCCTTCTTCCGCCTGCTCAAGCACTTGTTCTTGCGTTGTTTCGTCCTGTTTTTTCTCACGCGTCACATACTTCTGCCAATAAGCAATGAGCAGGGTTGTTAGCGGAAGAGCCACAATCAGGCCAATGAATCCAAGCAATGTTCCCCATACAGACAGGGACAAAAGCAAGATGGCGGGATTGAGGTTCATGGCTTTTCCCATGATTTTAGGCGTGAGGACGGTATCACTAATCACCTGAACAATGAGGAACACGAGCATGGCCAAGCCAAAGACAATCCAGAAATTCTGACCCGTGTCAGCTGCTTTCAGCATGGACAGGAAGACCATTGGCACCAAAGCTAACGTGTGGAGGTAGGGCACCAGGTTCATAAATCCCATCATGATGCCAAGCGCAATGGCCATTGGGAAATTGATAATGGAGAGGCCAATGCCGAAGAGAATGCCTAAGATGAGTGAAACAAGTCCTTGTCCTCGGATGTAATTATTGAGTTCTCTTTCCACATCTTTCATCAACTCTTCCCAGAATGGACGATTCTTCTTCGGGAAAATGCGAATCCAGTTGTCGGTCAAAAATTCATAATCTTGCAAGATAAAGAAGGTATATAATAAGGTGATTAACGAAGCGATGATGCTAATCACGACACTGGCCGTTTGTCCAAGCAAGGTAAATACCTTGGGCATCCCCGTTTTAAGAATGTCGCTGAAATCCTTGCTCTTCATGAAGCTTTCTATTTCAGTGCGGTTTTTGGTAATCCACTGCGAGATGTAAGAGCCTAAGTCGCTACTGTGTGTGCTTTGATTAATCCAGTTGTTAAGGATGTCGTTGAGCTTGCCAAACTGTTCAATCATCGGTGGAATGATGGCATATACCAGTCCGCCAATCACCACAACCACGGCCAACATGGTGATGATAATAGCAATGGCGCGAACTTTGACATGCATTTTATATTGCACAAACTTCACCAGTGGGTAGAGCAAGTAGGCAAAGAGCCAGGCCACAAAGAAAGGTAGAAGCACACCACTCAGGTAGTTGACAAGGTATAATACGAAGAATATCAATAGCAGGACGGAGGCTATTCGTATAAACTTGTCAAAGGTGATTTCTTGTCTTTTCATATTTTCGTAGATTGATGTATCCTATTTGAGTTTTTCTTCCTGTTGGGGAGCCATCGAAACCGATTGTTCTTCGAGCAAGGCCTTTTGATAACATTCCCGACAAAGGGGTTCGTAGGTGAGCTTTTCGCCCAGCAAAACGCGCTTATCGTTCTGCACCAAGCGGTGGCTGATGTAAGCCAAAGCGCCGCATTTCACGCAGATCGCATGCACTTTGGTCACCTCATCAGCGATGGCACACAAGCCAGGAATGGGTCCGAAAGGCCGTCCTTGGAAATCCATGTCAAGTCCTGCGATGATCACGCGCACCCCTTTGTTGGCCAATTCGTTGCACACCTTGACGAGTCCATCATCGAAGAATTGGGCTTCATCGATACCCACGACATCCGCATCGGAAGACAATAACAAAATGCTTGACGATGAATCAACGGGAGTAGACTGAATGGCATGCTGGTCATGGCTCACCACATTCTCCTCGGAATAGCGAGTGTCTATGGCGGGTTTGAAGATCTCAACGCGCTGCTTGGCAAAGCTGGCTCGCCTCATGCGCCTAATCAGCTCTTCTGTCTTGCCCGAAAACATAGAGCCACATATCACTTCTATTCTTCCTGGGCGATGTGATTCGCCTGTCAAATATTCCATCATGTTGCTGCAAAAATACGAAGAGGAATTAAAAATTGCAAAGAAATTGTCTGTTTTTTTGTTCGTCTTGATTATTTAACTATATTTGCGTTCTATATGGGAATATTGTACATCGTGCCCACCCCAGTGGGGAATATGGAAGATATGACGATGCGAGCCATTCGCATTCTCAAGGAGGTGGACCTGGTGTTGGCAGAAGATACCAGGACATCGGGCAAGTTGTTGAAGCATTATGACATACAAAATCACTTGCTGTCACACCATAAGTTCAACGAACATGGCACTTCCGCGGGCATTGTAGAACGATTGAAGGCGGGCCAGAGCATAGCGCTCATCAGCGATGCGGGTACACCTGGCATCAGCGACCCAGGGTTCTTTCTGGCGCGCGAGGCTGCAAAAGCAGGCATAACGGTACAAACACTGCCTGGAGCCACCGCTTGCATTCCGGCTGTTGTCTCATCTGGTTTGCCCTGTGACCGCTTCTGTTTCGAAGGCTTCTTGCCGCAGAAAAAAGGTCGACAAACACAGTTGGAGGCGCTCAAAGAAGAGCGTAGAACGATGGTTTTCTACGAGTCGCCCTATCGTTTGCTGAAAACCCTACAGCAATTTGCCGATGTATTTGGCCCCGACCGCCCCGTGAGCGTGGCTCGTGAGATATCCAAACTGCACGAAGAACATGTCCGAGGCACACTTGAAGAGGTGATACAACATTTTAAAGAAGTTCCACCGCGAGGCGAAATCGTCATTGTGGTGGGTGGAGATAATAAGAATAAGAAACTTAAAACAGAACGAATATGAAAAAGATTTTAAGCCTGGCCACCATTGCCATCTTTACTTTCGCATGCTTTGGATGTCAGAACAACAAGAAAAACAGCGATTTGGAACAGGCGGCTCAAGCCGATTCTTTGCAGCAAGTCATCAGTCAGAAAGACAACGAAATCAATGACATGATGGGTACGCTCAATGAAATCCAAGAGGGATTCAAGGAAATTAATGCGGCAGAAAACAGGGTGACCATTGCCAAGGAAGGTGAGGGCGCCAACAAAGGGCAGCAGATTCGTGAGGACATTCAGTTCATCGCCTCTACCATGAAGCGTAACCGCGAACTGATTGCCAAGCTCCGCAACCAACTGAAGCAAAGCTCCGTGAAGGGAGATGGCTTGAAAAAAGCATTGGACAGCCTCACCGCTCAGTTGGAAGAGAAAGACAAACAGCTTCAGCAATTGCGTGCCGAACTGGATGCGAAGGATATCCATATCTCTGAGTTGGATGAAACTATCAACAACCTGAACACCAATGTCAACAATTTGGCAACCGAGAGTTCGCAGAAATCGCAGGTAATCAACAGTCAGGACAAGCAGCTTAACACCGCTTGGTTTGTGTTTGGTACACGAAAAGAGCTGAAAGAACAGCGAATCATCGAGGGGGATAAGGTGTTGCAGGCCAACTTCAACAAGGATTATTTCACCAAGATTGACATCCGCGTGAACAAAGAAATCAAGTTGTACTCCAAGTCGGCTAAGGTTCTTACCATGCACCCATCCAGCAGTTATCTGTTGCAGCGCGATGCCAACAAGCAGTACGTGCTTCGAATCATCAATCCAGAAATCTTCTGGAGTACCAGTAAGTACCTCGTAATTTTAGTGAGATAAAGCTGTCAAGAAACACACGCTTCCCCAGAAATAACGTACATGCGTCTGCTGGGAAGCAATAACTATACACATCAATCCTCTTGCTCGGATTAGTCCGAGTAGGAGGATTTTTTATTGATGTCAAGCGCTTCAATCACCCTATTGAAACCGCTCATTCTCCTTGTTGAAACGACTTTGCGCCAGCTCAGCCCTGCCACGTTTTATCGTTTTGCTTTGAAAAACTGTTGCATTAGCTGCTTGCATTCCTCTTCCAGCACGCCACCTGTGACCGTGGCCTTGGTATGCAACACGTTTGGCGCATACCGCTGGTAGCCCCGTTTCTCATCGCCGGCCCCATACACGATGCGCGATACTTGCGCCCACCCCATGGCACCGGCGCACATCGGACAAGGTTCAACGGTGACGTAGAGGGTACATTGGGACAGATATTTGCCGCCAAGTTGAGCCGCTGCGGCCGTGATGGCCAGCATCTCCGCATGCGCCGTGACGTCGTTCAGGGTTTCTGTCTGGTTGTGTGCCCGTGCAATGATGCGACCTTGGCATGTGATGACAGCGCCAATGGGTACTTCTCCTTCATCGTAGGCGGTATGAGCCTCTGCCAGTGCCTTTTGCATAAACTGTTCGTCTTGTTTGCGTTGTTCGTCGTCGGTCATGGTCGTGTCTGTTTGTGTGCTTGCAAATTTACAACATTCTTTTTGATGTGTGGAAGAAAAACCGTATTTTTGCAACACATCATCAGGGAGCATCAGGACATGGCTACACACAACAAATTTGGGAAATGGGGCGAAGATACAGCCGTCGATTACCTGCACAAGCAGGGATATACCATCCGCGAGCGTGGCTGGCGGCATGGTAAGTTCGAGATTGATATCATCGCGTTGTCGCCCGATGGCATTACCTGTGTGTTTGTTGAGGTGAAAACACGTCGGTCAGACGAGGTCGCTTTGCCCTCGGATGCCGTTGATGAGAAGAAGATGAGGAATCTCGGTATCGCAGCTGATGTTTATGTAAAGATGTTTGACATACAAGAGGAGCTGCGCTTTGATGTCATTTCCATCGTGGGTTCGACAGCCGAGAACATGCAGATAGAGCACTTCGAAGATGCCTTCAACCCTGTATTGCTATAACCAATGATGCGTATCAAACTGGTCAAACTCAATGAGGTAGACTCTACCAATGTGTACCTTTGCGAACACGCTGATTGTTTCAACGAAGAACTGGTGGTCGTACAGGCCGATTATCAGACGAGCGGTAAGGGACAAGGACAGAATGGTTGGGAAAGTCAGGCAGGGAAAAATTTGCTGTATTCCTTGCTGGTTCATCCCCAAAAGCTGCCGGTAAAAAGTCAATTCTTTTTGTCTATGGCTGGTGCTTTGTCCATTAAAGCCGTGTTAGACGAATATGTTGACGACATTACCCTTAAATGGCCGAATGACATCTACTGGAAAGACTGCAAACTGAGTGGCACACTCATCGAGTTGAGCGTACACGCACAGGTTATTCAACGCTGTGTCTATGGAGTGGGCCTCAACGTCAATCAGGCGGTCTTTGAGAGTGATGCGCCCAATCCTGTGTCCTTAGCGCAGATTCTGGGACATGAGTTGGAACGCGACAAGCTGCTTCATCAACTTATCAAAGCTTTTGAGCAGTATTACAATCGCTTGGAAGAAGGAGCGTTCGACGAAATCTCCAACCAGTATCATGCTGCGCTGTATCGGCGGGAGGGCGTGCATCCTTATCGCGACCGTGATGGCTGTTTCCAGGCTTCCATCGTGACGGTGGAACCCGATGGGCGACTGGTGCTGCAAGATACCGATGGACGCATGAGAGGCTACTACCTTAAAGAGGTGGAGTTTATTACATAAAATAGGCTGCGCCTTAACAAAGTAAACAAGTTTTCTTTGTATTCGGCTTGCGCTATTTTTTTACAAAAAATCAATCAAACGATCATTTATAATCAATATGGTAAAGTTTAAACGTATACTCTTGAAGTTGAGTGGAGAAAGCCTGATGGGCAGTCAGAGCTATGGAATCGACCCCAATCGGCTCGCCGACTATGCCCAACAAATCAAGGAAGTGCACGACATGGGCGTGCAAGTAGGTATCGTCATCGGTGGCGGAAACATTTTCAGAGGACTGAGCGGGTCGCAGAAAGGTTTTGACCGCGTGAAGGGTGACCAGATGGGTATGTGCGCTACGGTAATCAACTCCTTGGCGTTGAGTTCCGCATTGGGTGCGATTGGCGTTAAAAATAAGGTGATGACTGCCATTCGCATGGAGCCTATTGGCGAGTATTACAACAAATGGAAGGCCATTGAGGCGATGGAAAACGGACTGGTTTGCATCTTCTCGTGCGGCACGGGCTCACCCTATTTCACCACAGACACGGGCAGTTCGCTGCGTGGTATCGAGATTGAAGCCGACGTCATGCTCAAAGGTACGCGTGTTGATGGCGTGTACACAGCCGACCCGGAGAAAGACCCCACGGCTACGAAGTTTGACGACATCACCTTTGACGAGGTGTATAACCGTCATCTGAAGGTGATGGATCTCACCGCGACGGCCATGTGCAAGGAAAACAACCTTCCGGTCTATGTGTTCAACATGGATGTGGTTGGCAACCTGAAGAAGGTGCTGGAAGGCGAACCCATCGGCACTTTGGTCCACAATTAGGCTGATGTAAAATAAGGTTCTTCCGCTAAATGTCATACGCTTGTCATGCAAAACGTATCGCTTTCATCGGAAGAACTGCTACTCTGCCATGAAACATACAACTACTTCCGCTATATGTTTTAGTTCATGGCAGCTATAATCAGCAAGACCAAGAATGCCATGATCGAAGGGAGGAAAGATGATACCCAACAATCTAAGCTTTCTTTACTCCCTTTTCGGTGCGTCGAGGATGCCCAAAATACTATTTAAGCCACACTTTTGACACGAATGCTGGGGCTATAGATAGGGATAGCAATACCGGAGAATACCAATATGGCGGTACATCCAATTACAAATATAACCTAGAATATTCAATCATAAAGAGATGAGAACATTACTTAAATTCCTCTGTATATTTGCCTTAGTTGTGGGATTATCTTCCTGCGGAAATGAAGACGAAGAATTCGAAAATATAGATTTCAAGGTCACTGGCATCGAATTGCACGATGTGAGTGTTAACAACCATACACATGTTGGTACATTGTTAGCTGAAGGAGGAACGATTACTTTCGAAGCTAAAGGAAAAAATAAAGATTCTGGTTTTGTGAGTGAGGTCTCTTGTGGAAGTTATCGATGGGACAGATCACAACAACAGGACATTCAATATCCTCAAACTATCTGTAATGAGGATTGGGGACAAGTTACTATAACTTCTGTTTTACCACATACTACAAAAGTCGTTATAACACCAAACGCAACTGGTTCAACCAGAGAAATCCGAGTTATATTTGGTGGGGCTTATAAGACATCGATTGTTTACATAAGACAACCAAGTATATAGATAGCTCCTCTTCAAAGAATGGGATATACCAGTTCTATCATGCTGTGAATATCACGAGCATGCTACAAATAAACAGGAAGCGAGATTTCATATCGATAAAATAATTAGATTGATAATAATATAATGATGATGATTTCGAGAATACAAATTTCGATAACAAAGTTAATCATTTATTGACAGGTAACACATAGCAAACAGCAAAAACTGTCAAGCGTTTTTGGGTAAAAACTCCCCCACTCTCCCACCCAAAACAAACTCATTGCATGAAGCCCCTTAAAGCATGTAGATTAGCGTGTAATCTACATGCTTTAAGGGGCTTAACTCTATGCTATTGTTTCAACATCAGGAATAAGTAGGAAAATCAAGCGTCACACGTCAGCTTATCCTACTCATTCTCAGATATTTACAACTATTTCATGCGCTCTTTCAACAAGGCAGGAATTTCGCAGGTTTCGCGAGCCACTGGCACGCCTGCGGCTTCAAAGGCGGCTATCTTTTCAGCTGCCGTT
>ERZ1036438.376-NODE-376-length-19696-cov-4.945268_pt1 | contig 19696 bp, 19 predicted proteins | sample MGYA00514224_ERZ1036438 | MGnify/ENA primary metagenome ERZ1036438 (study PRJEB33795, sample SAMN09464924) | human gut metagenome | host: Homo sapiens | place: USA: Stanford, California | collected 2016-07 | study: EMG produced TPA metagenomics assembly of the...
CGACACCGCTATCAAGCATGAAACCTCATAAAATATAAAATAAACTTTTTTTTAGATCTTGTTCGCTAAATAAAGTATTCATAATGTTTTTGTATAATATGTCAAAGCTGCCTGTGAAGGTGGCTTTTTCAATTTCATGCGGCATCGCAAACCGGCTCAACAGCCAGAGCCGTCAATGCGACAGCTGGTGGGTTCAGGCCTTCCCGACTTCAGTCCGGCTTCTTCAGGGTTCAGCGTCACCGTTCCATCTTCCAAAACGAAACACGGAATGCCCGCATATCCTTTTTTCTTAGCCTCGTCAAAGACTGGATTGTTGTCGCGTAGGCGCAAAAACTCTTTCAACAGCGATACATGCTCACCGATGTCAATCACCTGATACCTGCTGTCACCTTCCACCTGTTTGTCAACTGCCACGCAATCGGGACACGACTTCATACCATAAATCTTAATCATACCGTCACTTTTTTATTTCATCAAATCATTTTCAAAACCACCTTCAATCTTTACTGAAACAGGTTTGCTTACCATGCAAATATAAGTTTTTTATCTCACAAATACAAACAAATAACACAAAGAATAAAGCCTTAAATCCAAAGCATGGAGATTGGACGGCAAAGTCATTGAGTTTGGAGGTCAAAGTCATTGAGATTGGAGGGTAAAGTCATTGAGATTGAAAACAGAGAAAAATGATCCTTCAAATTAAAAAAAACAATTAAAAAAGTTTGGGATAAACTTAAAATTTCATTATCTTTGAAACTAATAATCACTTTATCTAGGAAAATTCAGTTAACTTCCCTACTTAGACAATAAGATTGTCCACCAAGGCTCTACCTAAAATTGAAAAAAGCCGTGATGAATGTGCAAAGCAAACATATACCAAGCTAATGTGGGAATGAAGAAAGATTTGATACTTTCAGAGCATGATGACAAAATACACATTTATAGTAATAACACTAATTTCATTTCTTTTTGCTGGTTGTACAAAAGAAGAAGACTTTGATGTAACTTACAAATTCATCAAAAAAGATACCATAACCGTATTATCACATAAAGAATACTATTTCTATCCAGGTACTTCCATCCAGTCAACGAATAAAGGATACGTTATAGTAAAAAGAAACATGGAAAAGGAAATTATCCCTACCATCATAGGATTTGATAGCATCTATGAAGAGGGGTATGAATACCTCATTACTGTTAAGATATCAAGACCCAAGCAAACAATGCCAGATTTATATGGTGATAGATACGAATATGTTAGGTTAGTAAGTAAAAAGATAATTACGAACTAACCAACTAAATATAGAACGATCATCAGCCGAGCCGCACAAGTCTTCTCTTGGCAGAAATATGGCAAACATTATGGAGTTGAAATCTACTAAAAAGTATTTTTTCGCACATTTCTTGTGTCACTCCATTCTTTTTATTACCTTTGCAACCGCTAAGAAACGGGCAAGTCTTTTACGGCCAGCTCCCTTTGAATCCCCCAGGGTGGGAACGCAGCAAGGGTATTAGGTTGTAGCGGCGCGATAAGAGTAGCTTGCCCACCCGCCTCTTTAGCTCAGTTGGCCAGAGCACGTGATTTGTAATCTCGGGGTCGTTGGTTCGAATCCGACAAGAGGCTCAATTATTTCAGAAATCAACGAGGGTGTATCAGAATGATGATACACCCTCTTTTGTTTTGTGGCAGATGATGCTGACGCCAGCAAAAAATGTGACCACGAATGCTTGGTTTACTTGATAAAGGTAAGCGCGCAATGGCAATCTTTCATTCCTTTTTATTATATTTGCACAGGCGACCTATATCAATCAAACATGAAGAAAATCTATTTTGCAGGTTCCATCCGAGGCGGGCGTGAGGATGCCAACCTCTACAAACAAATCATCGAGTACATCCAAAGAAGGCACAAAGTTCTCACCGAACACATCGGCAACCGCTCACTTTCTACCACCAGTAAGGGTCGTGAAGCGGATGAAAAAATCTACCTTCAGGACACAGAGTGGTTGAGGGGCTGCGACTTGGTCATTGCCGAATGTACCTCACCTTCCTTGGGCGTGGGATATGAATTGGCATACGCAGAACGTCATCACAAGCCCTGTTTTATCCTTTACGACAAGAGTCGTACACACCTCTCGGCCATGCTCACGGGCAACAAGTACTATCACATTTTTGCTTACGAACGCCCCGAAGAGGTGTTTGACATACTGGATAAGATATTAGGAAACACGTCAACAGATGCCTTGTCAAACAATCATCGTCAAACAACATGAACCCTGCGAACGACAATGCTCGCACTTTTGCTGACTATTACGGCATAGATATTGGAAATTTTTAACGTCTATACCGTGGAACCGCCTATAAAATCTCTCGTGTACGTACAATCTATATGAGATAAAATGCGTACTTTTGCAGATAGTATGATTAACGTACCCTCACTGATTCAGCTTAAGGCGTTCGCCCGCATTGACGGACTTTGGCTGGCACTGTTATGGACAGCCAGTTTCATGAGTATGATGTACATGCCCAAGAGTGCATTGGGAGGCCTGCTGATGCTGGCCACGCCCCCTTTCATGCTATGGCGATTCATCAAGTTTCGCAACTATGCACTCGATGGTGTCATCTCCTTCGCACGAGGATTGACATACGGTTGCTACTGCATCTTCTACGCATCCCTGCTCTTTGCCTTGGTTCAAACGGCGTATTTCCAGTTCTTGGACGGCGGACATTTCGTTCAGATTATGCATCAAGCCCTACAGACCATGGAGGGCGTATATCAGCAAAACGGCGTTGACATCAAGCAAGCCATGGAGACAGTTGACCTCATGGGTACACTGAAACCCATCGAACTGGCCTTTGTCTTCATGACGCAAAACCTCTTGCTTGGCGCCCTTCTGAGTGTCATCGTGGCCGCCATTGGCATGAAACGAGTGAAAAATCATACAAGAATATAAAGCATCAACGGCATCCGGCATGACAAATATCGGAAAGTCTTGATGCTAACGCCCACATGCTCTCACACGATAAAAAACAATTTATACATAACATCAAATCCAGCATCCGCTCCCACTTGCCCAAAGAGTCCTATCACAATGAGTGAACAGATGGACAACAGGATGGAAAGATGCTTGGTTATTTTTGCAGAATACTATGGACATATCCGTTGTCATCCCTCTTTTCAACGAGGAAGAATCACTACCCGAACTATACGCTTGGATTGAGCGTGTCATGCAACAAAACGCCTATTCGTACGAAGTTATCTTCGTAAACGATGGTTCTACCGACGACTCTTGGAACGTTATCCAACGTCTTGCCAGTCAGTCAGAGCACGTGCGAGGCATCTGCTTTCGTCGTAATTATGGAAAGAGTCCGGCACTTTACTGCGGATTCAAGGAGGCCCAAGGCAACGTGGTCATCACCATGGATGCCGACTTGCAAGACTCTCCAGACGAAATTCCTGAACTGTACCGCATGATTACCGTGGATGGCTACGACTTGGTATCGGGTTATAAGCAAAAACGTTACGACCCATTGAGCAAGACATTGCCCACCAAACTCTTCAATGCCACGGCTCGCAAGATTAGCGGCATCAAGAACTTGCACGACTTCAACTGTGGACTGAAAGCCTACAGACGTGAGGTTGTGAAAAACATTGAGGTGTATGGCGAGATGCATCGCTACATTCCCTACCTGGCAAAGAGTGCTGGTTTCGACAAAATTGGCGAGAAGGTGGTTCACCATCAGGCGCGGAAATACGGTACATCTAAGTTTGGTTTCAACCGATTCTTCAACGGTTACCTCGACCTCATCACGCTTTGGTTCCTGTCAAACTTCGGTAAAAAGCCGATGCACGTTTTCGGTTTCCTCGGTTCGCTGATGTTCTTGGTGGGATTGATTGCCGTGATTATCCTCGGAGCAGAGAAAGTTTACGCCCTGTCGAACGGCATTCCGATGCGTTTGATCACCGACTCGCCCTACTTTTTCATCGCCCTCACCACCATGCTCATCGGCACCCAACTGTTCTTAGCGGGCTTCTTAGGCGACCTGATTAGCCGTTCCAACCCTGGCAGGAACGATTACCAGATAGAAAAAACCATACGATGCGAAAAATAATTGACATCATTTTGATGGTATTGGCCATCACCTCGTGTTCTACAATCGATTGTCCGCTGAACAACACGGTGACCACTTCGTACAAGCTCAAAGGTGATGTTGCCAAGTTGCAAGACACGCTTACCATCACCACTCCACGCACTACGAGCGGCGATACGGTGCTACTGAACAAAGCAATCGGCATAGACAGCTTCCTACTGCCTATGAGTTATACGCAACCCGAGGACATTCTTTACTTCAAGATGACCACTCAGCAGAACCAAAGTTTCATCGATACGCTGCGCATCACCAAAGAAGATCATCCGCATTTCGAGGCAGTTGACTGTCCACCGGCTTTCTTCCATCAAATTAAGCGCGTGGATTACACCAAACATACCATCGACTCTGTGGTCATACACAATGAAAACGTGAACTACGATGCTACAAAAGCACATTTCTATATCTATTTCAAGAGCTATCTGCATTAGCCTCTTGCTCGTGACACAAGTGGCCGTTATGGCACAAAGGCACAAGGCCATCGTCATCCAACCCAAAGATACGCTGTCCTTTTTCAGGCACATTGCCGTTTCTGGAGACCTGGTGGGACTCGTACAGATGCAGTTTTCCGACTACGGACAGTATGAAGTAGCCGCAAGAGTAAGCCTGCGCAACAGATATTTCCCCATTGTCGAACTGGGCTATGGCCAGGCCGACAGCGAGGATCCGAGTACGCACTTGCATTACACTTCGAAAGCTCCATACGGAAGAATAGGCGTTGACTTCAACATGATGAAGAACAAAAACGACGACTATCGCCTGTATGTTGGCGTGCGATATGGTTACAGCAAGTTCAAATACTCGGTAACACATCCGGGCCTCAACGACCCCGTTTGGAAGACACAGATTCCCTTTGATCTGACCGACATCGATAACCAGTTTCATTGGATGGAAGGGGTTGTAGGCGTAGATGCCAAAATTTGGGGGCCTTTCCGTTTGGGATGGAGCGTTCGTTACAAGCGACGTCTTGCCTATACCAAGAACGAAGCGGGTCATCCTTGGTACGTTCCGGGCTTTGGAAAGTACAGTGGAACGCCCCTGGGTGGAACATTCAACGTGATTATTGAATGGTAGACAAGGAATGACCAGTGTGCCTCTTCCATCATCTTCCAAGGCAATGAAGAGCGAATGAGCGGCACTGACCGGAAGAATGACAAGTTAGTTTGAACTTAATGACAGTATAAGTATGAATGATAGGCAAAGCAATTCACACGAAATAAACAAAGACCAGCAGGATCACAGCAACGCTCCACTTGACGAACAGCGCAAGACTGTCCCTTCCAACCCATCGCGTTGGAAGAAATTGCTCAAGCTGTTTTTCCTCCTTTTCCTCATCGTTGGGTCGGTCATCATCATCCGTCAACAGCAGAGTATGCCGTACCAGCACAATTCAGGACAAGTCTTCGGCACCACATACAATATTACTTATCAGTCGAACAAGGACTTACACAAAGAAATCTTGGCGCAACTACACAAGGTAGACATGACCTTCTCGACCTTTGAAGAACAGTCCATCATCTCAAAAATCAACCGCAACATCCCCGTTCAGCTCAACCAGATGTTCATCGAAGTGTTCGACCTAGCCAAGCAAGTGTCGAAAGATACCGACGGAGCCTTCGATATTACCGTGGCTCCTTTGGTGAATGTATGGGGCTTTGGCTTTAAGTCAGGCATCCAACCCACCAAGCATACCATCGATAGTCTGCTGACTCTCACAGGTTATAACAAAGTAGCTGTCATGGGAAGTACCGTAAAGAAGCAAGATTCACGCATCATGCTCGACTGCTCGGGCATTGCCAAAGGCTACGGATGCGATGCCGTTGCCCAACTATTGCGGTCGAAAGACGTGAAGAATTTCATGGTGGAGATTGGGGGTGAAGTCATCACCAGCGGCAACAGCGACAAGCGATTGCCATGGAAGATTGGCGTCACCAAGCCGACAGACGACTCCACTCAGACGAACAACGAGCTGCAAACGGTACTCAATGTCACCGACAAGGCCATGGCTACCAGCGGAAATTACCGCCGCTTCTACTACAAGAACGGCAAGAAATACGCACACACCATCGACCCAAAGACAGGTTATCCCGTACAACACAACATCCTCTCGGCCACCGTCTTGGCCAACACATGCGCCAAAGCCGACGCATACGCCACGGCATTCATGGTGCTTGGACTGGATAAGACAAAAGAAGTATTGCAACGACATCCTGACCTGATGGTCTATCTGATATACACCAACGCCGACGGACGCTATGATGTTTGGTTCTCACCCTCGCTGAAAAACAAAATCAGCAAATGACTTCCTACGACAAACTCCTCACCCTTCCCCTCTTCCAAGGGCTCAGTCAGCAAGATTTATGGGCCATGGCAGAAAGCATTCCTTTTGCTTTCCTGCAACACAAGGCTGGAGATGTGATGGTGAGAGAGGACATGCCATGCCACCAGTTGACCTTTTTGTTGGATGGAACGATGAGCGTCACGACACACGCCGATGACCATGGCTACACGCTGACGGAACCTCTGAGGGCGCCACAGGTCATCGAACCAGAAAATCTCTTTGGCCTCAACCAACATTTCATGCGCACCTACACGGCCAAAACGCCTTGCAACACAATGTCCATCAGCAAGGCCCACGTCGTACAACTCACCAACCAACTCATCGTGTTCCGCCTCAATTTGCTGAATATCATCTCCACCCAAAGCCAACGCATGCAGCGACAGCCATGGCATCCTCAACCTACTGACCTCCGTCAACGCATCATCCACTTCTTCAAAGACCGCTCACTGCGACCCGCAGGAGAAAAGGTTTTCAAAATCAAGATGGTGAGATTGGCCGCCGAACTCAACGCCAGTCGCCTGGATATATCCATTGCTTTGAACGCCATGCAGGCCGACGGTCTGGTAAAACTCACCAGAGGATACATCACGGTGCCGGCACTGGAGCGACTTACCTAACGGACAACCGAATAAAAATATACATCAATCATATATGAACCCGAAAAGAACAACTCTCCTATGCTGGGCTTTGTTGCTGTTATGCACACAAGCTTTACCACAGACAGCACACCACAAGAAAGAACGCAACGTTGACATCTACGGTCGTGTGGTCGACTCGTTCACCCATCTCTGCGTGCTTGACGCCAAGATTACCATCATGAATTCCGACAGCGTGATGGTGGACACCTGCCGAACCGTCACATGGAATAAAGAGGCCATACACCCCGATGCCTACTTCTATCTACGAAAGAAGCTGAGCGAAGACACCTACATCTTCAAGATAGAGCACCCCGATTACCAAACTACCTACATCAACCACGAACTACTTTTCAAAGGTAGACAGAGCAGCATAGCCCTGGATGACATGCCCATCCAGCGCAAACGCATGGAAGACAAAGAGCATACGCTGGACGAAGTGGTGGTGAAAAGCACCAAAATCAAGATGGTGATGAAAGGTGACACCTTGGTCTTCAACGCCGAAGCCTTTAACCTTCCACAGGGAAGTATGCTCGACGCGCTGATTAGGCAGCTGCCGGGAGCCACGCTCAACAGCCACGGAGAGATTTTCATCAATGGCCGAAAGCTGGATTATCTGACGCTCAACGGAAAAGATTTCTTCAAGAAAGACAATAAAACACTGATAGAAAACCTGCCCAGCTACACCGTGAAAGACTTGCAGGTGTTTGAGAAAAGCACCGAGAAGAGCAAAGCCTTGGGCGTGGATGTGGAGAAGAAAGACTACGTTATGGACATCCAACTGAAGAAAGAGTATGAGAAAAACTTCATCGCCAACGCCGACATAGCCGGAGGTACCAACAGCCGATACGCCACAAAGCTATTCGGTCTGTATTTCAACCCACGACTACAGATGTCTGTCTTCGCCAACCTCAACAACGTGAACGAAGACCGCAAGCCCGGAGAGAAAGGCGACTGGGACCCAACTAAGATGCCCAATGGACAGGTAACGCAGAAGACAGTGGGACTGAACCTTGCAACCAGCAACGATAAAAACACGATTACGGACAACGTGTCGACCAGTGTTTCCTGGCAAAACAGCCACAATGTGAGCCAAACAGCCTCCGAATCGTTCCTCAACACAGGCAACAACAGCTATTCAAGAAGCGTGTCAGACAGTAGATCGAAAGATTTCGAGACCCAGCTCCAACACCAATTTCAGATGAGTAAACCCTTCTGGCTACGTGTTGAGAACGCCCTCACATACCGCAAAAGTGACAACTGGAGCAACCTACGTGCTGGCTCCTTCAAACAAGACCCGGCACCCTGGGGCGACACTCAAGCCGTTCTTGACACCTTGTTCACCACGCCATGGAGCCGTCGAGTGCAAGACGCAGCCCTCAACAGACAGCGAAATCAAAGCTTTGGAGAAGGTCATTCGTTCCAGACATCCAATCGCCTATATGGTTCCTACCCATTGAAGTCGGGAGACGACATCTTCTTCCAAGGTTATTTCAGCTATGACAACACCAAACGAACGGCATTCGAACAATATCGATTAGAATATCTCCAGAGTGCGACAGCCAAAGATCAACGCGACAGATACGATGACACGCCCTCGCACAGCTACGAGTATAACGCATTCGTGGGCTATACATACCAACTTCCAAGTGGCTGGACTTTCTTTCCGGGATTGGCCTTCACCCAACAAATGAAATACACCAACAACTCAAAATACCGACTGGATCAGCTGCAAGAGTGGCAACAGCAAGCACACGAATTGGGAACCCTGCCCTCGTCACGCGACGCTCTGAGGCGAGCATTGGACTCCAACAACAGTTATCAAGGATATTTGAAGACACAGACACAGGAATTGTCTTTGAACATCAACTACCGTAAAAAAAGTGGCAAGAACTCAATCTACATGGGTCTCAACATCCCCGTTCAACACAAAAAGCAACGTTTAGACTACAGGAGTACTGCTCTCAACACCAACATCAGTCAACAGACATGGAAGACATCATATAATCTGAACATGAGTGGCACCTACAATCAATACAGCATCTGGGCTTATGGCCAAATGAGAATCGACATGCCTAATCTGTATTCGAAAATCGATAGGCGCGACGACTCCAACCCCTTGGCGATCTCGTTGGGCAACCCAAACCTCAAAAACACCACGACCTACTTTACCATAATTCACTTTGCTGACCAACACAACAGGCGATACAAGTGGCCAACTTTGGATTTTACGCTCAATGTGGAACAAAACGCCATCGCCAACGGCTTCACCTTCAACCCTACGACGGGCGTTTACACCTACAAACCGCAGAATGTGAAAGGCAACTGGGATGGCACGGCAGACATCTATTACAACTGCCCGTTAGACAGTGCCAAATACTTCACACTGGACAATAAATTGGAATACCGTTACAGTCGCAACGTAGACCTCACGGCTGTGGAGGGACATACAGAGAGCGTACTGAGCAAGGTGAACAACCACTGGACGCGAAACGAACTCTCGCTGAACTACCAAAAAGAAGGTGCCACCTGCAGTTTGGTAGGCGCTTTGGGCTGGCGCAACGTCAATAGTAGGCGGGAAAACTTCCACACCATCAACGCTTACGACTTCAACTACGGCATCGTGGGATCTTATCATTTCGGCTTCGGACTGGAAACGGGCATGGATCTGAAGATGTTCAGCCGCAGAGGATACGACGACCCGTCGTTCAACACCGATGATTGGGTGTGCAACGCCTACCTCAGTCAGTCGTTTTGCAAGGGAAAGTTAAGCGCCAAACTCGAAGCCTACGACCTTTTCCAGCAACTGAAGAACGTGTCGTACGAGGTCAACGGACAAGGCAAGACCGAGACACGCTTCAACACCATTCCCCATTACGTCATGCTGCACCTGATGTACAAGCTGAACATCAGCGGAAAGAAAAAATAAACTTTGGCAAGCAATGGCGCATCCGTAAAAAGTCTAAGGATGACGGGTAAGAAACCTATAAAATAACGACAAAAACGTACGCCAGCCAGACACTCACGCCAATCTCATTGACTTTGCCCCCCAAACTCATTGACTTTGACCTCCAATCTCAATGAGTTTGGGCATCAATCTCAATGAGATTGGAAAAACACCCCATGACGGTGCCTCAACCCATGGATGCGTGTCTAATATTCGTTAAATGTCCCTATAATAATAAGGTGTATCTGATATTTTTCGTACTTTTGCATCACGCATCAAGAAGATTGTACGAGTATGGATGAAAACAGCATAGAGAAAGCAAAACACGACAACGTTTTTTTTAATGAGTACGACACGCCCCACCACACCGTGCCGTTCAACCGCATTCGCTTCGAGCACTATGAGGAGGCGTTCATGGAGGGCATACGCCGCGACGACGAAATCATCGAAAAGACCATCAACGACCCCGAGGAACCTACGTTCGAGAACACCATCGCGCGCGTTGACACCTCGAAAGGCGAGCATTATTATGACTTGCTGGACCGCGTGTCAACCGTTTTCTCGTGCATGCTGTCGGCCGAAACCAATGACCAGCTGGACGAGCTGGCACAGAAGCTCAGTCCCATCCTCACCAAGCATGCGAACGACGTGATGCTGAACAAGCGGTTGTTCGAGCGCGTGAAACATGTTTACGAGCATCATCGCGAACTGACACCCGAAGAGCAGATGCTGCTGGAGAAGTCGTACGATGGCTTTGTGCGCAGTGGCGCGTTGCTCGACGACGAAGGCAAGGACCACCTGCGCAAGCTAACCGAAGAGGCTGGCGTGCTGTCGTTGCAGTTCTCGCAAAATTTGCTCAAAGAGAACAAGGCGTACACGCTGCACATCACCGACGAGAAACAACTGGACGGACTGCCCGACACCGCGCGCGAGGCTGCCGCCCTGACGGCCAAAGAACGGAATTTGGATGGATGGGTGTTCACGCTCGACATGCCCAGCTACTCGCCGTTCATGACCTACTCAACCCAAAGAGACCTGCGCCGCCAAATGTACATGGCCCGCAACACGGTGTGCACGCACCAAAATGATGAGAACAACCTGGCCATCTGCCAACGCCTCATCAACCTGCGCCGCGAGATAGCCCAACTCTTGGGTTACGACACGTATGCCGACTATGTGCTGAAACACCGCATGGCATCCAAGGTGGAGAATGTATACCAGCTGCTCAACGACCTGATAGCGGCCTACAAGCCCACGGCACTGGAAGAGAAAGAGGCGCTCAGCGAGATTGCCAAGCGCCAGGAGGGAGCCGACTTTGTGATGGAGCCGTGGGACACGGCCTATTACAGTCATCAACTACAGATGGAGAAATACAACCTCGACGCAGAGATGTTGCGCCCTTACTTCAAGCTGGAGAACGTCATCAAGGGCGTCTTCGGACTGGCTACCCGCCTGTACGGCATCACCTTCAAGGAGAACAAAGACATCCCGGTGTATCACCCCGACGTGAAAGCCTATGAGGTATCCGACAGAGATGGCTCGTATCTGGCCGTGCTGTATGCCGACTTCTTTCCACGCAAGGGCAAGCAGGGCGGTGCCTGGATGACCGAGTTTCAAGGCCAGTGGATAGACCGCAAGGGCAACAACGTGCGCCCCCATGCGTCGTTAGTGATGAACTTCACCAAGCCTACGGATGAAAAGCCGGCCCTGCTAACGCTGGGTGAGGTGGAAACTTTCCTGCACGAGTTCGGCCATTCGCTGCATGGCATGTTCGCCAACACGCGGTTTGAGAGCCTATCTGGCACCAACGTGTGGTGGGATTTCGTAGAGCTGCCCTCGCAGTTCATGGAGAATTTCGCCGTTGAGCGCGAGTTCTTGCAGACCTTCGCCTTCCATTACAAAACGGGTGAGGTGATTCCCGACGAGCTGATTGACCGCATTGTGCGCAGCCGAAACTTCATGGCAGGCATGGCATGTCTGCGCCAGGTGAGCTTCGGACTGCTCGACATGGCCTACTACACACAGCGCGAAGCGTTCGAGGAAGACATCATCCCCTTTGAAAAGAAAGCCTGGGAGAAGGCCATCCTCGGCAAACAGCTGCCCGAGACGTGCATGACGGTACAGTTTTCGCACATCATGGCCGGCGGCTATGCGGCGGGCTACTACAGCTACAAGTGGGCCGAGGTGCTGGATGCCGACGCTTTCAGCGTGTTCAAGCGAAACGGCATCTTCGACCAAGCCACCGCCCAGCGGTTCCGCGATTGCATCCTTTCGAAGGGTGGAACGGAGCATCCCATGACGCTGTACAAGCGTTTTCGCGGGCAAGAGCCCACCATCGACGCCCTGTTGGAGCGCAATGGCATTAAGCGAGAGCAGCGGGGAACCCAATTATCCTAATCAGCCAAATTGGCTTAATCAGTCCGACATCCACGATAACCCTCAAAAACAACATCGCCATGAGCAATGACAAACTTCATCAACTGGACCAACGCTACCTGCGCATGGCCCGAATCTGGGCCGAAAACTCGTACTGCCGCCGCCGACAGGTGGGTGCGTTGGTGGTGAAAGGCAACATGATCATCAGCGACGGATACAACGGTACGCCGAGTGGATTTGATAATGTGTGCGAAGACGAGAATGGGGTTACCCATCCCTACGTGCTGCATGCGGAGGCCAATGCCATCACCAAACTGGCACGAAGTTCGAACAACAGTGACGGCTCTACGCTCTATGTGACGGCCTCACCGTGCATAGAATGCGCCAAACTCATCATACAAGCGGGCATCAAGCGTGTGGTGTATGCCGAGAAATACAGACTGGAAGACGGCATCAATCTGCTGAAGAGAGCTGGCATAGAAGTGATTTATCTAAACATCAATGACAATGAAACCAAATAAGTCGAATCGATTCGTGCCGCTGCTGATGGCCCTTTGTGGCATCATCGGCATCGGAGTAGGGTCGTTCTACTCCAATCATTTCTCGGGAAACCGACTGAACATCATCAATACGGGTACCAACCGAATCAACAACCTGTTGCACATCATCGACGATCAGTATGTGGACAAGGTGAACCTTGACTCGCTTGTGGAGGATGCCATGCCGAAGATTCTCACGGGCTTGGACCCTCACAGCGTCTACATCAGTGCCAAGGACGTGCAGGCAGCCAACCAAGAATTACAGGGATCGTTCTCGGGTGTGGGCATTGAGTTCACCATCCGCGAGGACACCATCCATGTACAAAACGTCATTCAGAACGGACCTGCCGAGCGTGCAGGCATCCTGGCAGGCGACAAAATCGTGGCGGTTGACGACAAACCGTTCGTGGGGAAAGTGGTGACCAATCAGGAAGCGATGAAACGACTCAAGGGTCCCAAGAACACGAAGGTGAAGATTGGCGTGGTGAGATATGGCGACAAAAAGCCTCAGTCGTTTGTTGTCACCCGCGGTGACATACCCCTGAAGAGCGTTTCGGCCACGTACATGATTGACGACAGCACAGGCTATATCCGCATCAAGAGCTTCGGCGAGACCACCTATGCCGAACTATTGGTGGCTCTGGTGAAGCTGGGCGAGCAAGGATTCAAGAACCTTATCATCGATCTTCGTGACAACACGGGCGGGTATTTGCAGTCGGCCGTACAGATGGCCAACGAGTTTTTGCCCAAGAACCGGCTCATCGTCTACACCGAAGGACGCAAGTCGCCCAGGCAGGAGTTCAGGTCAGACGGGCGAGGCAGCTACAAACAAATGCCATTGGTGGTGCTGATTAACGAAGGATCGGCATCGGCCAGTGAAATTTTTGCTGGCGCCATGCAGGACAACGACCGTGCCACCATCATCGGACGGCGATCGTTTGGCAAGGGACTGGTGCAGAAACAGATTGAATTTTCCGACGGTAGCATGGTCCGACTGACCATCGCACGCTATTACACCCCATCGGGACGCTGCATTCAGAAGCCCTACGTGCCGGGGGATGAACAAGACTATGCGCAAGATTTGCTAAGCCGTTATCAGCATGGGGAGTTCTTCTCGAAAGACTCTATCAAACACACCGGACCGGCATACCATACCGCCAACGGGCGTACCGTATATGGTGGGGGCGGCATTACGCCAGACCTCTTCGTGCCGGAAGACACCACGAACTACACCTCTTATTATAAGCAAGCCAGCATGAGCGGACTGATTTTGCAGTTTGCCTTCTCGTATACGGACGACAATCGATTGAAGCTGAACAACTTCAAGGAGATGATGGAAATGGAAGACTATCTCAAGAAGCAGAATCTGGTGGACAAGTTCGCCACCTATGCCGACAAGAAAGGACTGAAACGGCGCAACCTGATGATCAAGAAGTCGTACAACTTGCTCGACCGCTACATCAACAGTCGCGTGATTTACAACATGCTCAACGAACAAGCTTGGCTGCAATACATCAACCAGGACGATGCATCCATTCGGGAAGCACTGAAAACATTCAGAAACAATGCAGCGTTCCCGAAGGCTCCTGAGCAGCAGAAAAATGGGAAGAAAGATAACAAGAAGGTGGCCAAAGCCAACCTTTTGCAACGACAACCCGAGGTAAGGCGACTGCCAGAAACCTACAGGGCATAGGAATTTTGGTTCGAACATGACAATGAAAAATAATCGAAAGATGAGCAAACAGAACCTCAGACAAGAAATGCGACAACGTAAAAAGGCTTATGGTAGTGAGCAATTGCGCCGGATGTCGCAACCCATCATCGAGACTTTGCTTGCCCATCCGCGTTTAATGTCGGCTCACACCATCCTGCTGTATGCGTCACTGGCCGACGAAGTGAATACACATGAACTCATCAACACGCTGTTACAGCAGGGGAAAACACTACTCCTGCCCGTCGTAGTGGATGACCACACGATGAAAATATGCCGCTATACACACGATACAAACGTAGGGCATGGATCCTTTGGCATCATGGAACCCCAAGCTGAAGCGTTCACTGATTATGAGCAAATCGACCTGATATTGGTCCCAGGAATGGCCTTTGACCGGCATGGTCATCGGCTCGGTCGGGGAAAAGGCTATTACGATCGTTTTCTTTCACAAGCGAAAGACTGTTATAAAATAGGTGTATGTTTCCCGTTTCAACTGGTTGACGAAGTGCCAACCGATGAGCATGACGTACGAATGGACGAGGTCATCACGCAAAAGTGCGCCGAGGATTGAGCACTTAGTATATCCTCACCTCGGTGATGACCAAGGCTCCCACATGCTCGTTGAGCCGCTTCACCAGTTGCGTTCGCATCATGGAAAGGTCTTGTCGCAAAGCCGGATTGAGTATTTTGACAAAGAGTGTCTGATTTTTAATAAAGCGTTCACCCGTATATTCATCGATGGTTTTGCCCACAACTGTGGGCCATGCGTCAATCAGACGACGCTGCAACAAGGGCGTTTCCAATCCATTTTCGCGCAAAGTCTGCTGCAAGATGTCCGCAAGTGTCTGTACTTTTCGTCTAAACATCCGTCTCCTCCGTTTCTTTCTTGGGTGTCAAAGCATCACTACCAGTAGCGTTTTTACCACTCGTTAACCGCTCGCTAATCTCCCCATGCACCACCTCAAACAACTTATAATCAAACGAATGGCGACTGAGGATGCTGTCCAAATGGTCACGATTGGTGTCGGTGATGAAGATTTGTCCATAGGCATCACCTGCCACCATGTTCACAATGCGCTCTACCCTACCCGCATCCAGCTTGTCGAAGATATCATCGAGTAGGAGAAGTGGCGTGGTTGACGAGGCTGTTCGCTTGAGAAAATCAAACTGAGCCAGCTTCAATGCCAGCACATAGGTCTTGTTTTGCCCCTGACTTCCCTCGCGTTTGAGCTGATAACCGCCAATCATCATCTCCAAATCATCACGATGTATCCCATGAAGCGAATAGCCCACGGCACGGTCTTTGTGTCGGTCACGCTGGATAACATCAAGCAATGGGCCACGCTGCGCATGCGAGATATATTGCAATGACACCGTTTCGTGACACCCCGAGACATGGTCATAAATCGTTTGAAACACGGGAATGAACTCACGAACGAAGGCATCGCGCTTGGCATAGATGGCCTCTCCCTGCGTTGCCATCTCCTGTTCAAGGATTTCCATCAACGCCCTATCAGGCTCTTGTTCGGCTTTCAGCAGAGCATTTCGTTGTGTCAAGGCCTTGTTGTAGCGACTCAACAGCTCTATATACGAATGATCCAACTGCGAGATAACCATGTCCAGGAAACGACGACGACCGTCACTTCCGCCATCAATTAAGGCGGTATCAGCTGGAGAAACAAAGATGAGTGGAATCAATCCAATGTGTTGCGACAGGCGTTTGTATTCTTTCTGGTTGCGTTTAAAACGCTTTCTCGTGCCTCGTTTCATGCCACAATAGATGCGTTCTTCATCTCCCATGTCATTGAGGTACAGGCCGTCGAGCACAAAGAAGTCGCAATCGTGCGTGATAACTTGCGAATCAATGGGATTGAAAGCACTACGACAAAAGGACAAGTAATACACGGCATCCAGCAGATTGGTCTTACCTTCGCCATTGTGCCCAATGAGACAATTCAACTTTGGCGAAAAGGTAAGGTCGGCTACCTGTATGTTCTTATAATTGAGTATGGATATCTTTTTGAGGATCATAGCAAATATGCCCTTGACAGACTGCGTTACAGCCATCGGGTTCATGCAAAGTTAAGTGTTTTGAAGGGGAAAAACGAAAAAAGTAAGCAATATATTTCAATATATGAGATAAATGCGTTAATTTTGCAACGCATCATTGTCGGGAAGGCACTATACACCTAGAACCGACGTCACTGCTTATCAGAAAAAACAATAAAAAAACATCATCAATAAATGGCAAACAATCAAGTGAAGAGAGATCAGGAAAACAAAGATACTCTCACCCAATCACAGGCTTTCTTTGAGAAATACAAAAAGCCCATCATCATTGCAGTCGTAGCCCTCGTTGTCATCATCGTTGGGGCATTCCTTTACAAGGCTTACGTATCCAAACCACGAGCTGAAAAGGCCAGTACAGAGCTGGGTAAGGGTCAACAGTACTTCAATGAAGGCGATTATGAAAAAGCACTCAACGGCGACAAGATTAAATATGGAGGCTTTTTGAAGGTCGCCAGCGACTACAGCAGCACAGATGCAGGCAACTTGGCCAACCTCTATGCTGGTCTCTGTTATGCCAACCTTGGCAAGTGGAAGGAAGCCGTTAAATACTTGAGCGAATACAATGGTGCCAATGATGCCATGGTAAGCCCGGCTGCTTTGGCCGCACTTGGCAACGCATACGCACACCTCAACCAACTTGATAAGGCGGTAGAAAACTTGAAAAAGGCTGCCAAAAAAGCTGACAGCAAAGGGGATGACGGCGTAAACAACAGTCTGTCGCCTACTTTCTTGATGCAGGCTGCCAAGATTTTGGAAAGCCAGAACAAGAAAAGCGATGCACTGACGATGTATCAGGACATCAAGAAAACGTATGTCAACTCGGCCGTTGTACAGAGTGGAGAGATTGACAAATACATTGAACGCGCTTCACGATAACACCCATGGCAACCTCATTACACCCCCTCTCCAGCTACGATGCGTCGAAAGTGCCTGATGCCAGCAACATGTGTTTCGGCATTGTGGTGTCTGAATGGAATCCCGAAATAACGGGTGCCCTGCTGGATGGATGCGTAGCTACGCTCGAGAAACATGGCACTTTGCCCGAGAATATCCACGTGAAGACGGTACCCGGCAGCTTTGAACTCATCTATGGTGCCCATCAGATGGTGCTCAATGGCGGGTATGATGCCGTCATCATCTTGGGAAGTGTCATTCGTGGAGAGACTCCCCACTTTGACTATATCTGCCAAGGTGTGACCCAGGGAATCGCTCACATCAATGCCAAAAGTGAGATACCGGTGGTCTTCGGCTTGCTGACAACCAACGATTTGCAGCAAGCTAAAGACAGAAGCGGTGGCAAACTGGGCAACAAGGGAGATGAATGTGCCGTGGTAGCCATCAAAATGGCTAAGTTTTAATAAGCCAGAACAAGGCCAATCAAACAAACAGAACATATCAGCAGCGAACATTGAAGGACTTCGCAGCCATAGATTTTGAAACTGCCAACAGCTGCAGAAGCAGCGTGTGCAGCGTAGGTGTGGTGATAGTAGAGAATGGGAAGATGACCGATTCGTACTATCACCTCATTCGTCCTTACCCCAATTACTACCATCCACGCAACATTGCCGTGCATGGTATTTTACCCTCAGACACGCAAGATGCGCCCACTTTCCCTGAAGTGTGGGCCGAAATAACGCCCCTCATCAAGCATCTTCCATTGGTGGCGCACAACAAAGCCTTTGATGAGAGCTGCCTGAAGGCCTGCTTCGCAACCTACGGCATGACCTATCCCAACTATCCTTTCTATTGCACGTTGATCGCTTCACGCAGAGTTTTCTGCCATCACGAACTGCCCAATCACCAGTTACACACGGTAGCGGCCCATTTGGGTTACAACTTAGTGAACCATCACCACGCCTTAGCCGATGCTGAAGCCTGCTCGGTCATCGCATTAAACATCCTCTGACGAACGAGAAACAAAGACGAACAACGTGCGTAAAAACAAGCACACACGCCCAACTCAGGTAGGATTAACGATGCTAAAAGCCACCATTTTCAAGCCATACGGCACACGCATCCATACACACTGAATACAATAAAGACAACAATAACAAAGAATTATGAAACTATTTCACCTTTTACAAGCCTACGAATTCGATGAAATCATGCCCGTCATCAATGACATGTTTCCCGGAACCAACAAGTTCCGCCCACAACTGAAGATGGCATACGACATGCTGCTCACCATGAAACCAGTGAACAACAGCAAGGCCATCCGTTACAAGGTCATGCCCGGCGACAAGCCCGACCACTCGTATGTGGGTGCTGAAGACAGCTGTTTCAACGCTACCTGGGAGGTATGTCTGGGCAAGGACATATCGCGTGGGCAAGGTGTTGACTTGAATGACGCTGAACTGTTGGCCAATGCATTGGTCAACCTTTGTCTGCAAGCCAAATATCCCAAAGAGTTCGAACCAGCACACCAAAAACTAATGCGGGGGTAAGGTGCAACAACGGCATGCGCCGAACCACCTTTCAACATGCGTGAACAAACACCCACTCCCCCTTCTGACGCTTACTGGATATTCCACCTCAACCCCACTTGCAGGTGAACGTTCAGCGGTTTGTCCTTAAAGAAGTTCTGCGTTTCGCTCTTGTTGTCGATGTAATATTTCACGCCAGGCTCGAAATAAGCGCCAAGATGCGGTGTAAAGTCATACTGCAAGCCCAAGGCAGCTTGGGTAGACAGCTGTAACTTGTCCTTGGGCATGTCGTGTTTGATGCCCTCTTTCACCGTTTTGGCATCCACATTGAAGTCGACTTGCCCACCTGCAGTGACGTATGTTTTAAGTTTTTTGTTGCCCCAAACCATGAAATTCACATTCAGTGGAATTCCCACATAGTGCAAAGTTTGGCGACGGGTAAGCCTACTGTCATCCAATACTTGAATGAAATCGGAGGCTCGTAAAAGGTGAAATAGTTTCATA
>ERZ1036438.383-NODE-383-length-19470-cov-24.390883_pt1 | contig 19470 bp, 16 predicted proteins | sample MGYA00514224_ERZ1036438 | MGnify/ENA primary metagenome ERZ1036438 (study PRJEB33795, sample SAMN09464924) | human gut metagenome | host: Homo sapiens | place: USA: Stanford, California | collected 2016-07 | study: EMG produced TPA metagenomics assembly of the...
AGCAACGAGGTAAGGAAGAAGCGAGGATGAACAAGACGGAGTTCATCAAGGTAAGGTGTACCTTAGAGGAAAAGCAGTGTATCAAGTCAAAGGCAGAAAACGCAGAGCGGAAGTTCTCCGACTACTGCCGTGAGATACTCCTGAATGGTGAGGTAATTGCCGTCCCTAAGATGACCGACAATGAAAGGGAAGCCATCGAGCTACTCAGACGAACTGCCTACTTCTTCTCACATATTTCCAATCTTATCAAGGTAAAGGATGATGCGTGGGTGCTGATTACCCAAAGTCTTTCTTATCTGGCAAGGGAGGCATTTAAGCGTTTCTTCAATCCCAAATACCGCATTGAGGAAAGGGCAATTAAACTCTTAAATCTGATGGAGAATGATAGGAAAGTGTAAGGCGATAGCGCACGGAAGCACGGCTTTGGATTATATTTTCAGAGAGGGAAAACTCGGTAAAACACTTCTCTTTCATGATCTCTGTGGAACAACATCAAAGGAAATTTACGAGGAAATGAAGATGGTGAACGACTATAACACACGGTGCAGAAACAAGTTCCTCCGCATTGAAATCGGTATTGCCCCAAAGGACGAGAAAGGATTGAATTTAACCTCTGTCCGTAATCTTGCGTCAAACTTTGCAGGGCGCATGGGGCTTGCCGACTATCAATTGGTGGCGGTTACACATAAAGACACCGACAATATGCATATCCATATCATCGCCAATCGCATTAGTCTGTATGGCAACGTTTATGACACTACCTTTGTGAGCAACAAGGCAACGAGGGTCGCAGAGGAACTTAGCCGTAAGTACGGCCTGACCATTGCAAAAGAAGTAAAAGCGGAAAGACAACACCAAAAAGCAAAGGCCAATCCTACGAGAGAACAGACCAAGCAACAAATACAGAAGATTTGTTATGCCCTACTTGAAAAATACAAAGGCACAGGCATCACGGGGCACTCCATGTTCCTCTACGACCTTAACAAGAGTGGTGTAACCATCGAACGCTTGAAGAATAAGCAGGGCAAAGTATATGGTTTGAAGTTCTCCTACAACGGGCAATGTTTCAAGGCTTCCGAAATCGGCAGGGAGTTCGGATACCGCTCTTTGCAGAAAAACTTTGAGATAGCCAATAAAGCCGAAACAAAGGAGACAATAACAAAAGCTCACACAATAGCAGACAAGACTACAAAGAATAAAGTTCAATCATACACAGGCTATCAACTTGTTCCTCCCAGTCGTTCATACATACCGCCTACAAAAACAAACGAAAGTTCATCTATTGCACAAGCCGTAGGCAATGTAGCAGGCGCCTCCTTGAATGCCGCCAAAGAAATAATTTCGGGAGCAGGTGGACTTATTTTGAATTTCTAAAACATACACCAAACAATTGGTTTAAATAGTATTTTGTTTATGTATGTTGTAATTTAAATACGAAAACGTTAAATATAATTTGCGGGATTGAATTTTATTTGTACCTTTACACCGTATAACAGATAAATTCAACGATTATGATAGCAGAATTCAGCATTGAGAATTTTTTCTCCATTAAATCGGCTCAGAAAATCAGTTTTGAGCCATCGGCAGATACTTTTATGTCTGATGAGTATTCGTATGAAGTTAAAGAAGGGGTAAGATTGCTGAAAGTGGGCATCATCTATGGTGCCAATGCTTCCGGTAAAACAAATATATTAAACGCCATCGAATTCTTCAAGATGTTGGTTTTGAGAATGCCTAAAGATCGGAATGAGAAAACCGGAGTAGTTCCTTTTATGCTGGATAACACTTCGAGGAATGAAACGACAAAGATGTCTATGGTGTTCTATATCAATCAATCGAAGTATATTCTTAGTTTTGAGTTGGATGCAAGGCACATTTATTCCGAGGCATTGATTGTTTATGATTCCATTCGCCCTACCAAATTGTATAATCGAAGTTATGATGTCGCGACAGATTCCACGACCATCGACTTTGGCGTAAATCTGAAAATGACAAAGAAAAGTCAAGATGTGATTTCCGGAAACACAATCAATAATTGCAGTGTGCTTGCCGCATTTGGAAAAAGCAATGTGGAACGCACTAGGCTGAATGATGTGTACGACTATTTTACCAAACAGGTAAAAGAAGTATTGGCTCCTGGTATGCGACTTTCGAGATATGTCAAATCACGATTGGATAAAGACGAAACAGGAGATTTAAAGAGATTCATTTTAAACTTCCTGAAAGCATCCGATTTCAATATAGAAGATGTTGTATTGCACGAGGAGGAAGAACTAATAACCCCTGAATTGGAACAGTTGATTCAGAATGCCCCTATTGATAAAGAGGCAAAGGCAGAAATGCTAAGGAAGGGTAAAATTACAAATACGGAGCTGACCTTCAAGCATAAGGCAGGCGACAAAGTATATGATTTATCGGAAGAATACGAATCCAATGGCACTATGAGGTTCTTGGGAATGGCAGTAATACTGAATTTCTTGTTAAAGACCAATCGATTTGTGTCTATCGATGAAGTAGAAACAAGTATTCACTATGAGCTGTTAGCTTATTTCATAAAAGTATTTTTGGCAAACAGTAACGGAACATCCCAGATGCTCTTGACTACACATGATATCAATCTTCTCAATGAGGATTTCATTCGCCGTGATACGATATGGTTCACTGATAAAGATGAATTCGGAGAAACTAAAATTGTGCGTCTTTCTTCTCTTGGGCTGCATAAGAATCTTTCCCCATACAATGCCTACAAGCAGGGAAAGTTAGTAAAGCTGCCGTTCTTGGGTAGTCAATATATCAACCTAAATGACTAATGATATGGGACGGACAGTAACAAAAAGTATCGCCATCATAGGCGAAGGGGAAACAGAATGGTTCTATTTCGATTCTCTGAGGATTATATGTCGCTATCCCTTCAAGGTTGCGCCAGCTTTTCCACAACATAGTGACATTTATCATATACTGAAATTAGTAGAATCCTATCTGAGCAAGCAATATGATTATATCGTATGCTTGTTTGATATGGACAGACTATTTAAGTATCCCTCTGAAATGCATCTATATCAGCGTGCAAAGAAGAAATATGCTGCAAAGAAATATGTCGGACAGGTGATGTTTGTAGAAACGAATCCTTGCACGGAATTTTGGTTTTTGCTCCACTTCTTACCTAATGTGGTTTGTCGGCGATATGAGAGTTACGAACAACTGCTTCCCGAATTGCAGAAATATATGCCAGGATATGAAAAGACCAAACGGTATTTCATACGTACCAATCTCTATAAATACTTGATAGAGAATGGTAACTTGGAACGAGCGATATCAAATTCTGAAAAGTTGTGCCAGCTCTGTCAAGAATCGCCTGAGGATTTGAAAGCATACTCAGAAATACATAAAGCAATTGAATTACTTAATATGCTCATTAAAAGGTAGTTATTAAAAAGATCAGTTCTTATAGCTTTCGTTAAAAACAGGAAGTATTTTAACCATAAATTAGAAACTTATAATTGACTATAAACATGGCATTAACATACAGTAGAATTTTTAAAGTAAAGCATAGAGATTTTCTACAAAAAGGGGTATATAATGCCTTTTTGGATCAGGACTCCTTGCTTCATATAGATCCGCTTCTTCTGAAAGGAAGTGAGATACCTGAGTTTAAAAATGCATATACTGAATTCTTTGACTATTTTAGATTATTTATACCTTTAGTGGAAGCTTCAAAAGCAGACAATCTTCAAGACCGTTTCTTTAAGCAAATGGTAAAAAGATTTACTTTCAAGGAGATCCCAAATACAGGATTGGGATTTTCAAAAGGTAATACAAGAGGAAAGGGTATTAGTGGTACTATTTCCATACAACTTGCCCATAGTGCATACACCATCATAAATGCGGGTCTTAAAGATCCTGAAATCTTTGGTTTAATGCAACTAATAGAGGATAATATGGCAGCTGATAGAATCAGTGATATGACCATTGCCATCCTTCAAAGACACTTTCTTGAGTATACACAAAGAATCGCTCAGGAAATGGGACTAACAACTTATTCATATACATTCGAGCATAGGGTTACATTTCAAGTCCCTTTTTATAGAGGTAAACCTATTCATTTTATTCCAGAATCGTTTTTAGCAAATCTCCCCATTGCACATGATTTTGAAGAAATAGACAATGTATGTAATTATAATAATCAGCTCAAAAGAAAGATTGCAGAATTGATTGGTGTTAACTGGGCCGAGTATAAGGCCTATAAAAAGAAAGATTGGAAGAGTCTTATCATTGATAATAAGGATTGTTATGGAGCAGCAATTAGTTTCTATAAGAGTCTCAATGCGATACCATATGATTTCACAGCTGACAATAAGAACCAATATCGAGTTGTATTACTTCAAGAGTTATTGGACGAGATTCCATTCCCAAAGCCAATTGAGTATGAGAACGAAGAGGACGAGGTCTATAAGCTCACGTTGGCAATGTGTCATCAATTCAAACATTTAGTTGAGCATAATAGGATTTCGGAGTTGTTCTATCGAAACAATCGGACTCCAGATGAAACAGATTGGCAGCTTCTGCTATATACTGTGGCTGATACGTATAAAATAGCAGGTAATTTAGATCTATCTATAACGCGAGAAGATAATCCAGGTGTTGGTGAGATTGATTTTCATATAACCAAAGGTTCAAGGGCTAATTCGGTTATAGAGATAAAACGTTCTACTAACGAAAATCTTATTCATGGATATCGAACTCAGCTGCCTGCCTATATGAAAGCAGAAAGAGCACAATCAGGCATATTCATTGTAATCATGGAAAAGAATAATATTGATGAGATTAAACGAAAAATTGGAGAAGTGCAAAAGGATATGAAAGAAAAAGGTGAGTATATACCTGAAATTGTATATATCAATGGTATGCGACAATATTCTGCAAGTAACAGAATATATATATATCCAGAAATGAAATAAGAGTTCAATAAAGAATCTCACGAAGCTATTGTTTGATAGAAAGTATGGCGCATTGAGTTGCACCGTATGAAAATACAACTATATAGCAAATGGAGAGTTATCGTGAGCATTTAAAATCGTTGTACTTACCTTGAAATGATAAACAATCGAATTTAAACAAACAAGCATAATAGCGTGTTCTTGGCTATATAATTCAAGGACAAAATATAGGAGGTTAGACATGGCAACAAATCCACCGTCAGGAGACGGACATCGCAATGGTCCAGTGAGAAAACGTTCGCAGGTTTTTAATCCCAAAACAGAACAATGGGTAAAACGGGATAAAGATACAGGGCGCTTTATCAATGTCAAACAGGATGGTACACCTTTTAAGGGCGTAATTAAAGAAAAGTAACTTTTTAAAGGAGGGCAAGTGTATGATGTTTGCCCTCGTTTATTTTTACATAGGTTTTAGCGTTGATTCTATGAAGGAGGTTTTAGCGTCTAATAGACCGTATTTCGTATAAAGTTTAATGTCTATTTCGGTAACACTATTATTTTAGATCTCTGCAAAAAACATTCAAACAGAGAGACCATAGAGATAACTCGCAAATTATCATTAGTAACAATTGGGTGTGAAAAGACTTTTGCAGAGGTCTCATATTGATTTTGCCGATAATAAGTTTGAAGTTGTGATGAAATGATAGGTGAAACGAAGAAAAACGAGACATTTGTTGCAGCCCTACCGTTCAGTCATTACGCCTACAGCGAAGCTGTATCGTCGCAATGCAAGGAAGACTTGATAAAGGGATGTAAGAATACCATACAATATTTTGAAGGTGTTCCAGGATCCATAATCCCCGAAATAATCCGAAAGCAGATGTCATACGAAGCGACCGTAACGAGCCTGTCATTAATGATGATTTTGTCGCCTTTGCCGAAGATAGCAGCTGTGCGGTCTATCCTGCCCGTGTACGTCCCCAACAAGGCCTTGGTTGAAAATGCTGTAAAACCTCTCTACCGTTCCGTTTATTTTAATATGAGAATGGTTTTCTTCAGTCTGGATTAGTTCAATATTGCCATCATATTTCCCTGCTTGATTTCAATGAAAGGATGATGGTTGGCGGAAGATACCATGTAAGGGGAATATTTCTGCACAGCGAAAAAAACTATCTTCGTCCGCTTTTTCAGAAACATTACGTGATGAAAGAGAGAAAACTCATGATCGTAGTAAGAATTTCTGTTCTTTGCCATTTAGCCAACAGATAAAGAGAAATCTTCATCAAAAACGCTTGTTATTCAAAACAAATGATTATCTATTGCAAATAGAATAACAAGCGTTCTTTGTTAATGTAGAAACATGCGACAGAAAGCATTTCGCTCGTTTCCAAATCGTTACCCATTTAGTTTGTATTATGAGGTAATTTCTTCTTTCTCAATTAGATACAATTTAGAAATCATCTTTACCTGTGAAACAATAGGTTTTACAATGCATTGATAACTAACAAGTTACACAAAAGCTGCGTCTGCAAAAAACTCTTACACATTTATCGTCTTCTTTCCGTCTATAAAATGAAGAGTGAGAGGGTATCAGAACAGGAAACTAAAAGGTTCCTTCTATCTGGAAAAGCAAAACTATATATTAATATTCAGTAAATATTAACCGACCATTAAAAAACAATAAAGCATTCTTATATTCATAATTGTAGTTAAAATCTATCTGTCTCCTTACTTTATTTTCATAATATTGGTTATCTTTGCGACAATAAAGACAACATAGATGCTACTTGCAAATATACTATTGCTGGCTAATCTGTTTGTCGCTCAAATAGACTCAATCAGCAGCAATATATTACTTGACAATTATAAGGACTCAATAAAAATAGAGATAACACAGCAGCAAGACTCTATTCCCGAAGAAACAGCAGTTCGGAAATATCCTTGGCGCACCGCAACGCACGTAGTTGGTGCTAATCTTGCTATTCTTGCTTTCGACAGATACATACTCGACGCCCCCTTTTCAAAGGTTACGTGGAAAACAATTGGTAGGAATTTGTCGCCTGCAAAATGGTATTGGGACAGCGACATCTTCAGAACCAACTTGTTTTCGCACCCCTATCACGGTTCAATCTATTACAATGCAGCACGTAGCAACGGCTTATCCTACGTTGAGGCGATACCCTACGTCGTTGGTGGAAGCCTGATGTGGGAAATCAGTGGAGAAATGGAACGTCCTTCCATCAACGACTTTTTGGCAACATCGGCAGGTGGATTGGCTATGGGCGAAGTACTACATAGAATTTCAGACCGCATTTTCGACAACCGCAAACGTGGCTGTGAGCGTGTCGTTCGCGAAATAATCGGTATGGTGGTAAACCCTTCCCGAGGTTTAACACGAATGGTAACGGGCACCACTTTCCGCACAACCAACACTCGCAGCACTTTAGAAACAACCGACAATACCCCACTCCACTTTTCAGTTCTTGGCAGTATGCAAATGCTTAACAGTCATACTGCAGGGGTAAAGCCTGATTATCGACCTGTTTTCAATATTAGTTTCTCCTATGGTTCGCCCGTCAATGCTTCCAACAAATGTCCTTACGACTTTTTCAGAGTAGACTTAGGGGTTAGTCCCGGTATGAAACTATCGCCCGTCAGCAATGCAAACATCATCGGACAGCTGCGCCAATGGACGTTGCTGCGAACTAATAACAGTACGGCAACCATAGGATTGTATCAGAATTTCGACTTCTACTCCACCGATTCTATCAAGGACGCTGTGCCTTACAAGGTGTCTGAAGCCGCAAGTATGGGCGTTGGTGTAGCGTGGTACTATGAGTCAGGACGATTTAAATGCTTTTCCGAGCTATACTTCAATGGTATTTTGTTGGGTGGTACCCTATCTGATTATCACGACAACCGCTACAATCGCGATTACAGTGTAGGCAGTGGTTACAGCATTAAAAACTATTCGGGCATCGATTACGGTTCTTTTGTCCGCTTCCGCTTACTCTCCGATATGAAATACCTTGCCTCTTGGCACGGCTACGAGGACGAAGATGAAACTAAGGAATATGTCGATTACAGCGTTATGGGTGACCGTGGCAGGGCTGTAACCTTTCTTTTGCAGCCCAAAATAGAAATTTCGTTGTCGAAACATTGGTTTATGGCAGCTTCTTCGCTCTTTGTCTTCCGCAATTTCCATTACTGCTATCACCCCAATTGCCACACAACGACCTACGATGTAAGGCTCGGAATCGGTTTCAAAATATAATGTTTATTTTCAAAAACAGACCATCAGACAAAGCCCAAATAAATTGATTATCGTTTGGACAGTATGCTGGAAATTCGTATTTTTGCATTTCACGAATTTATATAGTAATAGGCAAGAAAGGTAAAAGCAATATGGCAAAAGACAACAAAGGGCTCACTCCGATGATGCGACAATTCTTTTCGATGAAAGAGAAGCACCCCGATGCGTTAATGCTCTTTAGGTGTGGCGACTTCTACGAAACGTATTGCGACGATGCCATAGAAGCTTCTAAAATCCTTGGCATAACGCTGACACGCCGAAACAACGGTGCAGCAGCTGGAGATGAGATGGCTGGATTTCCTCATCACGCACTCGATACTTTCTTGCCAAAGCTTATTCGTGCCGGAAAACGTGTAGCAATATGCGACCAACTCGAAGACCCGAAGAAGAAGCGCGAAGCTTTGAAGGGCAAACGAGGCTTGTCTGCCGAAGACAAAATGGTGAAACGAGGCATAACGGAACTTGTTACGCCTGGTGTTGCTATGGGCGACAACGTGCTGAACTACAAGGAAAACAACTTCTTGGCTGCCGTTCACTTCGGCAAAGGTTCTTGCGGTGTGAGCTTTCTCGACATTTCGACAGGTGAATTTCTCACTGGTGAGGGCACGTTCGACTATGTTGAAAAGCTCATTGGCAATTTTTCGCCAAAGGAAGTGCTGTACGACCATGCCCGAAAGTCTGACTTTGAACGCCATTTCGGTACACGCCTGTGTGTGTATGAAATGGAAGACTGGGTGTTTACCGACCTTTCTGCACGCCAGAAACTGCTGAAACACTTCGGAACAAAGAACCTGAAGGGTTTCGGTGTAGACCATCTGAACAACGGAGTAATAGCTGCCGGGGCTATTATGCAATACTTGGAACTGACCCAGCACACCAACATCAACCACATAACGTCGCTCGCTCGCATCGAAGAAGAGAAGTATGTGCGACTCGACCGCTTCACCATTCGTTCCTTGGAACTTGTCGCACCCATGCAGGAGGACGGTTCGTCGCTGCTCAACGTAGTAGACAGAACCATCACACCAATGGGTGGCAGAATGCTGCATCGCTGGCTTGTGTTCCCATTGAAGGACGTAAAGCCCATTAACGAGCGATTGGACATAGTGGAATACTACTTCCGCGAGCCCGATTTCCGTCAATGCCTGAACGACCAACTCCACCGTATGGGCGACTTGGAACGCATCATTTCAAAGGTGGCAGCAGGCAGAGTGTCGCCGCGCGAGGTGGTTCAGCTGAAGATAGCCTTACGTGCGATACAGCCAATGAAGACCGCTTGCCTCTATGCGAGCAACGAAGCGCTGAAGCGGGTAGGGGAACAGCTGAACCTCTGCGAGTCTGTTCGCGACCGAATAGAGCAGGAAATAAAGCCCGACCCTCCACAGTTGGTTGCTAAAGGAAACGTGATTGCACACGGTTTCAACGCCGAATTAGACGAATTGCGCTCCATTCGCGACAACGGAAAGCAGGTTTTGCTCGACATTCAGGAGAAAGAAGCGGCTCAAACAGGCATCAATTCGCTGAAGATAGGCTTCAACAACGTCTTCGGATACTATCTTGAGGTGCGCAATACCTTTAAGGATAAGGTGCCTGCCGACTGGATTCGCAAGCAGACCCTTGCGCAGGCAGAACGCTACATTACCCCCGAACTGAAGGAATACGAAGCCAAAATACTTGGTGCCGATGAAAAAATACTCGCTCTCGAAGCGCGTCTTTTCAACGAATTGGTGCAGGATATGCAGGAGTTTATCCCTCAAATACAAATCAACGCCAACCTTGTGGCACGCCTCGACTGCCTGTTGGCATTCGCAAACATTGCCGAAGAAAACAAGTATGTGCGCCCCGTGGTAGACGACAGTATGGTGATTGACATAAAGAAAGGCCGCCATCCCGTAATAGAAACCCAACTGCCACTTGGCGAACCATACATACCCAACGATGTATATCTCGACAACGAGCAACAGCAGATTATGATGATAACTGGTCCGAATATGGCTGGTAAATCGGCTCTGCTGCGCCAAACCGCTCTCATAGTACTGTTAGCGCAGATAGGTAGTTTCGTCCCGGCAGAGGGCGCAAGAATCGGTTTGGTAGATAAAGTTTTCACACGAGTGGGTGCTTCCGACAATATTTCGCTCGGAGAATCTACTTTTATGGTGGAAATGACTGAGGCATCGAACATTCTGAACAATGTTACGCCACGCTCGTTGGTACTCTTCGACGAACTGGGACGTGGCACAAGCACCTACGACGGCATCAGCATAGCGTGGGCAATCGTAGAGTATCTGCACGAACAACCGCGTGCTGCGGCACGTACACTCTTTGCCACGCACTACCACGAACTGAACGAAATGGCAAAGAACTTCCGCCGAATAAAGAACTTCAACGTATCTGTGAAAGAGGTGGACGGCAAGATTATCTTCGTGAGAAAGTTGGAACGAGGCGGCAGCGAACACTCTTTCGGTATTCACGTAGCCGACATTGCAGGTATGCCAAAGTCGATTGTGAAGCGTGCGAACGTCGTCTTAAAAGAATTGGAAGCCGACAATGCGCAGGTAGGCAGTGTAGGAAAACCGTCGGCAGAGAAGCTTGAGCAGAGTAGGGAAGGGGTTCAGCTTTCGTTCTTCCAACTCGACGACCCTGTACTGACGCAGATACGCGACGAAATCATAGGCTTGGACATCAACAACCTTACACCTGTTGAGGCGTTGAACAAGCTCAACGAAATCAAGCGAATTGTACTTCCGAACAGCAAATAAGGTGTAAATATTTTTCAAGACAATATCTACTATCTAACTATCTCTTTATCAACACTTTGCAAAACCTATTGTTTTGTGTTCCAAAAGCGGCTCTTTTGCACGGTAAAAGCGTAGGTTTTGCATCGCAAAAGAGCCGCTTTCGCAATGCCAAAGCGCAGTTATCACTTTTTAAGAGAATTATCTTTACAAAACCAAGGCAATTTCCACGTGTTGGTTTAAAGGTTTATAGGAACCTTAGGGAGATTAGGAATATTAGGCGAAAACATTTTCTCTTTGGTGTTAGGAACATGATGGAACACGCCCATAGCTGCCATTGTGCAACATAAAATCTATGTGTTTGCAATAACAAAGCAGCTTGCAGCTGACGCCCTTAAACAGCAAAAACAACATCGTTCCCCCAATAAAGTTCCATTCAAACCCTTCTACCCTCTTACAACAACGGCTCTGCAACTTAATTGCAGAGCCGTTGTTTAAAATGTTTCTTGTATATTTCAGTCGCTTTAGCCATTGTATTCTTTCCCTCTCGACCGCATAACCGACCATATACCAAGTGCTATAAACGGTATGCTGAGTATCTGTCCCATATCGATTGGCAAGCCTGCCTCGAAGTCTACTTGCACTTCCTTTGTGTATTCGATGAAGAAACGGAAGGTGAAAATAAGCGCAAGGCATAAGCCGAAGTAAAGTCCTGTACCCACTTTCTTAGGATATTTCCTATAAATAAGGAAGATAACCCAGAAGAAAACAAAGTAGGCAATCGCCTCATAAAGCTGTCCGGGGTGGCGCGGATAGGTATCAACATCGTAGAAGATAAACGCCCAAGGCACATCGGTTACCTTTCCAATAATCTCCGAATTCATCAGATTGCCCAAGCGAATGAACACCGACGTAATGGTAGAGCATATACCCATAAAGTCTAACACCACCCACACATTCAACTTAGTACGCTTAATGTAGAGGTAAAGGGCTATAAGCAGCCCCACAACCCCACCATGCGAAGCCAAACCTTGATAGCCTACGAACTTCCAACCGCCGCCAGCAAGGAACTTTATAGGGAGAAATATCTCGACAAAATGTTGCCAAGAGTCGAAGAAATCTTCTGGTTCGTAGAAGAAACAATGCCCCAGACGTGCTCCAATAAATGCACCAAGGAAGACGTACATGAACATTGGTTCGAATTTTTCTACTGGTATTTTGTGGCGTTTGAAGAGCCATCGCATAAGGAAATATGCAACAGCAAAGCCCACAAGCCAGCACATTCCGTACCAACGAATGCCCATTGAGCCGAAACGCACAAGGTATTCGTCGGGTTGCCAGGCTATATAAAGCAAATTATTCAGCATGTTTTATTTCTCCATAAACTATACATTGAAGCGGAAGTGCATAATGTCGCCATCTTGGACAACATATTCCTTTCCTTCTACGCCAAGCTTTCCAGCTTCGCGGACAGCAGCTTCGGAACCGTATTTCAAATAGTCTTCGTACTTGATAACCTCTGCACGAATGAATCCTTTCTCAAAGTCGGTGTGGATAACGCCGGCACATTGCGGAGCTTTCCAACCCTTATGGAATGTCCATGCCTTTACTTCCATTTCACCGGCAGTAATGAATGTCTGGAGATTAAGTAGTTGATAAGCTTTCTTTATGAGTCGGTTCACACCGCTTTCCCACAGTCCAAGTTCGTCAAGGAAGAGTTTTTTGTCTTCGTAACTATCTAACGATGCTATGTCTTCTTCGGTCTTGGCAGCAATTATCATCGCTTCTGCGCCTTCTTCGGCAGCGATTTTCTCTACTTGCTTGCTGTATTCGTTGCCGTTCTTTGCACTGTTTTCGTCCACGTTGCAGACGTAAAGCACGGGCTTTGTGGTAAGAAGAAACAAGTCGTGAGCCGCTTGTTGCTCTTCTTTCGTATCGAATTGCACGCTACGGGCGTTCTTGCCTTGCTCCAGCACCGTTTTGTAAGCCTCGAGAACAGCTACCATTGTCTTGGCATCTTTATTGCCTGTGGCAGCCACTTTCTGCTGTTTTACGAGCTGAGACTCTATGGTTTCAAGGTCTTTCAGTTGGAGTTCGGTATCTATAATCTCCTTGTCTTCAATCGGATTTACTGCCGAACCGCCTTCACGAACAATGTTATCGTCTTCGAAACAGCGTATTACATGAATGATAGCATCGCATTCGCGAATGTTGCCGAGGAACTTGTTGCCTAATCCTTCGCCTTTGCTTGCACCCTTAACAAGACCTGCAATGTCTACAATCTCGCAGGTAGCAGGGACGATTCGCCCCGGGTGGACGATTTCGGCAAGCTTGTTCAAACGCTCGTCGGGCACGGTAATAACCCCCAAGTTGGGTTCTATTGTACAGAAAGGGAAGTTGGCTGCCTGCGCCTTGGCACTGCTCAGACAGTTGAAAAGTGTAGATTTGCCCACGTTTGGCAAACCTACTATACCACATTTTAATGCCATATTCTAAATAAACGTTTATTTTCTTTTGGTGCAAAAATACTGCTTTATTCTGACATTATAATCTTTAAAAGCACTATTTTGTGTTCCTATCCTAAATTGTAAGCTATTTTGCATAGCTTAATATAGCCATTGTTGCATTATTCGAACGCCTTCGCTTCGGCTTCGGCAATAATGCTTTCTTTCTCGTTGTCTTCTGTGTTAGAGACATGTTCCTCGCTTTCTATTATGGCAGAAGCATCGTTCTCGTCATCTTCTAACGGCAAAATAGATACATTATCTTCTGTTGTCTCAATAACATTGCCACCCTCTGGTTGCTCTAAAGCAATGCGCTTTCGTTTGGCTTCGAATATTCTATAGGCAAACTTCGTGTCTTTTCGGATATGTTGGAGTGTTATTTTAGCCGCTTCTTGCTGACTTTCTTTTTTCGAATAGCCGTTTCCCTCGCCACAAGCAATGTCTTCTAACACCACTTGGAAGCAAAAGATAGGACTGCCCTCCTTGTCTTTACCGAAAGAAAGCGGCTTAAACTCAAGGCAAACCTTGTGTTTCTGTGCCCATTCTATGAGTTTCGACTTAAAGTTTACTTCTTTATAGGCTACCTTATCAATATTGATAAGCTCTCCTAATATCTGCTTTTTCATAAACTTCATACAAGCCGTGTAGCCGTGGTCAAGGTATAACGCACCTACCAAAGCCTCGAACGCATTGCCCCCAAGGTAGCTATTGTGCGACTGCGAGTGTCCGCTCGACAAGATTAAACGTGTTATTCCTAAGTCGTTTGCCAACTTATTGAGGGTTTCGCGCTGCACTATCTTAGACCGGGTATTGGTTAAGAAGCCTTCACGCTTGCCTGGGAAGTGTTCGAAAACAATGTCTCCAACGATAGCATCGAGTATTGCATCACCCAAAAACTCTAAGCGTTCGTTGTTAACAGGTTTGCCTTTATCGTTCCTTCGTGCCACACTTTTATGTAAAAGTGCCGTCTTATAGAGGGAAAGGTTATGCGGAAGCACACCTATTATATGATACAAAGACAAATAAAGCTCCTTTTCCTTGCGGAAAGGGAGCTTTATTCTGTCTATCATTTTATTCAGCATACTTCTTGAAAATCACGCAAGCATTGTGGCCACCAAAGCCGAATGTATTGCTAAGTGCAGCACGTACTTCGCGTTTCTGAGCCTTATTGAATGTAAAATTCAGTTTGTAATCAATTTCTTCGTCCTTATCGTCTTCCTCATGATTGATGGTTGGAGGAACAATATCGTTTTGAATGGAAAGCACACAAGCCATTGCCTCAACTGCACCGGCAGCTCCAAGCAAGTGTCCAGTCATACTCTTGGTAGACGAAATATTGAGTTTGTAGGCTGCATCGCCAAAAAGCTGGACAATAGCCTTTGCTTCTGAGACGTCCCCGACAGGAGTTGATGTGCCATGGACATTGATATAGTCGATGTCTTCAGGCTTCAAACCGGCATCGTCGAGTGCTGCTTGCATTACCAAATGTGCACCCAAGCCTTCTGGATGAGACGCTGTGATGTGGTAAGCATCGGCAGATTCACCCTCACCAACCAGCTCTGCGTATATCTTAGCGCCACGAGCCTTTGCGTGTTCTAACTCTTCAAGTATCAGACAGCCTGCTCCTTCACCCATAATGAAGCCGTCTCGGCTTGCTGAAAATGGACGCGAAGCGTGTTCTGGGTCATCGTTGCGAGTTGAAAGTGCGTGCATTGCAGTGAAACCGCCTACCCCTGCTTCGGTAATAGCAGCCTCAGCACCACCACTGACAATCATATCAGCCTTGCCCAAGCGAATTAAATTGAATGCCTGACTGATAGCATTGGTAGACGATGCACAAGCTGATGTCGTTGTAAAGTTAGGACCGTGGAAGCCGAAACGAATACTAATGTGACCAGAAGCAATGTCGGCAATCATCTTTGGTATGAAGAAAGGATTGAATTTGGGTCCGTCTTCCTTATGAAGTGCATAATAACCAATTTCTTCTTCAAAGGTTTTAATACCGCCAATACCAACTCCGTAAACCACACCGATACGGTTTTTATCGGCTTTCTCCAAGTCAATGCCGCAATCTTCCACACCTTGAATGGCACTGATGAGTGCCAACTGTGTGTAGCGGTCGAGCTTGCGCGCTTCTTTACGGTCGATATAATCGTTCACATTAAGGTTTTTCACCTCGCAAGCGAACTTTGCTTTAAAATTAGTTGTATCGAAATAAGTAATAGGAGCTGCACCACTCTTACCTTCAAGCATTGCTTTCCACGTTTCTTCAGGATTATTTCCCAACGGAGTAACTGCACCCAGCCCTGTTACTACTACTCTTTTTAATTCCATTAATTTGCTGATTTAAATTCTGTCATCGTGATTACGAGACGCTCTTAGGTTTCTTTCAGAAAAAAATTAAGGAGTTAAGCAAAAGGTTCTACTATACACTTATGAAACGTAAGTAAAACGATTGGCTTAACTCCTTAACTCCTTTTTCTTGTCTTAGAGCCTGAATGGACGAAACCCAAGTAAGAAATAAGTAAATGTTAAAGACTAAAAATCAGTTGGAAGCCGAAGCTCCCAACCATCATTTATATATCTTCTTACTTTGCGTTCTCTTGGATATAAGCAATGGCATCGCCTACAGTAGCGATTTTTTCTGCCTTATCGTCTGGAATAGAGATACCAAATTCTTTCTCAAACTCCATAATAAGTTCTACTGTATCCAAAGAATCAGCGCCAAGATCGTTTGTGAAACTTGCTTCTGGCTTTACTTCTGCCTCGTCTACACCGAGCTTATCTACGATAATTGCCTTTACCTTTGATTCAATTTCTGACATAATTGTTAAGTTTTAAAATGTTTAATACTAACTTTCTAAATTCTAAAATTCGGTTGCAAAGGAAAGATAATTTTTTCATACACGCAAATTTTTTGCTTAAAAAAGCACTTATCTATGCACAGAATATATGTATTTGTGCAATAAAAACAGTACTTTTTGTATTATATTGCGCTAAATCAAGACATTATAACAGATGATTAGCACATTACTTCTACGGCTCCGGCACATCGTTTGCAAGCCTTCAGCACATTCATCTGATATATATTATTATAGCAGAGAGGCTTCTTTAGATAAAAATGCCTTGCTTTTATTTTGTGTATATGATTTATTTGAACTATATTTGCAGAAAAATTAAAAGAGCAGAAAATATGTCATTTACGGAACATTGTAATGAGATTTTTAGTCAAGCTATCCGCGATTACCACATAACGGATAATGTAGACACACCTATTAATAATCCATACGAAAGAGATTCTATTGAAAACAGATTGTATTTGAAGTGCTGGATTGACACGGTCCAGTGGCATTTTGAGGACCTTATCCGCGATCCGCACATTGCTCCAGAAGATGGAATGAGCTTAAAGCGCCGCATTGACCGTTCCAACCAAGACCGAACAGACCTCGTTGAACAGATTGATTCGTATTTCCGACAGCTTTATTCTGACGTAAAAGTGCAGGAAGGGGCTACCATCAATACTGAAAGTCCGGCATGGGCAGTAGACCGCTTGTCTATCTTGGCACTGAAAATCTATCACATGAAGGAGCAAGCTGAGCGCACAGATGCATCAGCAGAACACATTCAAAAGTGCCAGAACAAGCTGAATGTGCTGCTCGAACAGCAAGCAGACCTTGGAACAGCTATCGACCAGCTGCTTGACGACATTCAGGCAGGACGCAAATACATGAAGGTCTACCGTCAGATGAAGATGTACAACGACCCTGCCACCAACCCCGTACTCTACAAAAAGTAAGAGGTGAAGACCGACCACATCATCATCATGCGCTTCTCTGCCATGGGCGACGTTGCCATGACAGTTCCTGTGGTCTTCTCCCTTGCCCATCAATATCCCGACCTTCGCATCAGCGTTCTTTCCCGTCCGTTTGCCAAAGCGTTCTTCAGCCACATGCCAAAGAATGTGGATTTCATTGCAGCCGACTTGAAAAACGAATACAAGGGCATTAAGGGACTGAACCAACTATACGGCAGACTGAAGACAAAACAGCCTACAGCCATTGCCGATTTCCACGATGTGCTGCGCTCGAAATACATACGAACACGCTTTACCCTTTGCGGATACAAGACAGCGCACATCGATAAGCACAAGAACGGAAAGCGTAAGCTCTGCCGAAAAACACATAAAGTAATGGAACAACAGCCCACATCGTTCCAGAACTACGCAGAAGTATTAAGCAAATTGGGCTATCCTGTAAATCTTTCCTTTTCTTCTTTATTCGCAAACGGTGGCAATCAGCTGTCGCAGCTCCCTGATATAATAGGCGAAAAGCCTGACGGCGAACGCTGGATAGGCGTTGCTCCCTTTGCTGCCCACAGCGGAAAGATGTATCCAAAAGAGAAGATGGAAGAGGTGGTAAAGGTGCTTTCCACTGAATACAGCAATCTCCGAATATTCTTTTTTGGCGGTGGGAAGGAAGAAAAACAGATACTCAACACGTGGGCAGCGATGTATAAAGGCTGCACTTGTGCTTCGGAAGTGCTGCACGGACTGAACGAAGAGCTCGTCTTAATGAGCCATTTAGACACAATGATTTCGATGGACAGTGCCAATATGCACCTTGCTTCACTCGTCGGCACACGCGTTGTAAGCATCTGGGGGGCTACTCACCCTTACTGTGGCTTCCTCGGCTGGAACCAAAAAGAGGAAGATGCCGTACAAAACACCGAACTGGAATGTCGCCCTTGTTCTGTATTCGGCAACAAACCGTGCCGCCGTGGCGACTTCGAATGTATGCACAGCATAGCCCCAAGTGCCATTATTGAGCGGTTAAACTTATAATATAGTTTATTTTACACTATAATTAAAACTAAATAACAACACCTACTACAAAATAAACCTGTACAAACTCCTACCCATACACCTTGCTTTACAGAAGTAGAAATAGTATAAAGAATTTTTCAAAGCATATCTATCGTATAACATCTTCTTTATCAACGTATCACAAAACCTATTGTTTTACCGTGCGAAAAATATTTATTTACGTGTAAGTAATATAAATATTAATTATTAACTTTGTCCTAAATCAAGTGTGCTTAGAACATAAATGATTCTATGAAAGACTCTAAAATGTCTTATAATACTATTTTTAGAAAGTACGGATAAAAGTGCATTAACCACACTTTTAAAATAATAGTAATTAACACATAAATAAGTTAAGAATCATAATTAACATTAAATTAAAAAATAAAAATATGGATAGGAATAACACAACAAATATACTATTAAAAGGAATAGTAATTTTAATAGTGTCAGCAATAGCAATAGTAGCTTTAGGAAAAATAGGACTCACAGAGGCACAAGCGATTTTTATAGTAGGAGTATTCACAGTTATTACTGCTGCAGATCAAATCCGTGCAAGTAATAAAAAAACTTTTATCAATACAATAACAATTGCTCGAAAAGAATATATAGCTACACTTCGTAAAGTAGTTAGTGAGTTTTGCGCAAGTGCTGAAAGTAAAGACAATAACAATACAAGATTGATAGAATTATCATATCATCTAAAAATGTTTATGAATCCCAATGGTAAACCCAATGATAATTCCAATAATAAACCTGATGATACCACCAATGGAAAAACCGAGAATACTGATGGATATTGGGATAGGGAAGCTATTAAACTAATTGATGAAATTATCCAAGCAGCCCAAACAGAACAAGCAGAAGATAAAAAAAGACATATTAGTAAATTTATAAGATTAATGCAACTATGGTTTGCTCTTGAATGGCATGGAATGACAGAAGAAAGCAAACACGGAATAATGGACGATGATGATAAGGAAAATTTGCAGAAAAAATACTATTTAGAATATAAAACTTGGGTAAAGCAAGAATATAATGAATAAAAATGCAAAGAGTTAAAGTTGATTACCATTTTCGTGAGCTTACAAAAATGGTTAAATCGAGTAGCTAAAAAAAG
>ERZ1036438.384-NODE-384-length-19424-cov-5.683205_pt1 | contig 19424 bp, 16 predicted proteins | sample MGYA00514224_ERZ1036438 | MGnify/ENA primary metagenome ERZ1036438 (study PRJEB33795, sample SAMN09464924) | human gut metagenome | host: Homo sapiens | place: USA: Stanford, California | collected 2016-07 | study: EMG produced TPA metagenomics assembly of the...
TAAAAGAACATCCCATAGACCCCACGGACCCCCCATCCCCCCTAAAGGGGGGCTTACATTCCTGCGAACAGGTGGATGGGAAAGCCCCCCTTTAGGGGGGATGGGGGGTCCGTGGGGTCTATGGGATGTTCTTTTATTTTTTTATTTTTTATTCTTCAATCTTGCACTCACTGTCAGGCAAATGGAACTGGTAGCTCTTGTCGAACACATCCTTCACCTTATTGATTTCCACAAACGTGGTGCCCCCGCCCTCACCGAAGCTGCCGCTGAGGTAGGCTATCTTGTCGTCGAGCTCGATGTAGCCCTTCTGCCGGAGCATGCGCAGGGCGGCGAGGAACATCTGCTGGTTGTGTATCTGTTCGCGCTGATAGATGGGTATCACCCCGTAGGAGAGGTTGAGCCAGCGCTGGGTCTTCTCCTTGTAGCAGATGGCCAAGATAGGTGTGGCACCGCGGAAAGACGACAGTGTGCGAGCCGTTTGTCCCGTCTCGCTGGCCGTGATGATGCCCTTCACGCCCAGTCGACGGGTAGATTCAATGGCTGAATGTGCCAAGAATTCCCGCTGGGTTTCATAACCATGAGCCATGGGATTGATGGTTGTTTCCCATGTTCTGTCGGCTTCGGCCTGCTCAGCGATGCGCGCCATGGTTTGTACAGCGTCTACAGGATATCGTCCAGATGCCGTTTCACCACTGAGCATCAATGCATCTGTCCGAGAATAGATGGCGTTGGCAATGTCGGTTACTTCGGCTCTCGTGGGTCGCGGATTGTTAATCATAGTGTGAAGCATCTGCGTAGCCACGATGACCGGCTTTTTCTTCATGACGCATTTGCGGATAATCTGGCGCTGAATGCCGGGTATTTCCTCGATGGGAACCTCGATACCCAAGTCGCCACGGGCAATCATGATACCATAAGAGGCATCTATAATCTCATCGATGTTATCAACACCTTCTTGATTTTCTATCTTTGAAATGATTTTGATGTCGCTGTGGTGTTCATCAAGGATGTCTTGCACGGCTTTTACATCCTGTGCATTGCGTACAAAAGAATGCGCAATAAAGTCAATGTCCTGCTCGATAGCAAAGAGAATGTTGTGTTTGTCTTTCTCGGTAAGTGCAGGTAAGTCGATGTGTCTGCCTGGTATATTCACACTTTTATGTGCCCCGAGTACGCCGTCATTCATCACTTGTGCCACCACCATCGGCCCGATAATGTCAATCACTCTCATGTCCAGTGCCCCATCATCAATCAAGATGTCATTACCAACTTTCAAATCTCTTGCGATGTCAACATACGAAACGTTGATGATGTCGTGTGTGGTGTCTACGTCCGGTCTGCCGAAAATCTTTACAACCTCACCTGTTTTGTACAGCAAGGGTTCAGCTACGTTCGTGGTTCTCACCTCCGGGCCTTTGGTGTCTATCAACAATGCGAGGTTAGAAGAGACAGCGCGAGCATTCTTTATGATGTTCTTCATCCCCTCTATAGTGGCGTGAGCAGTATTCATACGCACGACATTCATACCTGCGAAAAACAATTTTCGTAAAAACTCCTCACTGCAATTCCGATCACTGATCGAACATACTATCTTTGTTTGTTTCATGATGATGATGATTCATTTGATGTATGACCTGCACAAAAAAGAAGGTTCAGGCCAAATCATCAATGCAAATATTGCTTTTATATTCTATGCAAAATTACAAAAGATATCTGATACGTCCAAATGATTTTAAGTTTTTCAAAGCCTCATTCCTACTGGTTTTGCACACAATGTAAAAATTGACACGAGATAGTGTTCGTGATGATGAGAAAGATTCTTTATTAGGCATCTTGAAAGCCATCAATCCATCCTTCCTCCCATCGTATTTCTTTTTCAGCCTTATCGTCTGCATGAGGGTTGTTTACAGACAGTCCCATCAGCCTGATAGCTCGATGGGAGTAATCCACCTCACGTAACAAACTCTTTGCCAGAGGTAGTATTTGGTCTTTGGTTTGCAAACAATGATCTACCGTTGCGCTTCTGGTTATTTGCGTAAAATCATCAAATTTGATTTTCAAGGTCAGTGTCTTGCCTTCAAAATCAGCCTCTTTGATTCGTTCAATCAGTTCCAACACCGTGTGGTAAAGTTCAATTAAGACGGCTGAGCGCAGGGTGAGATCTTCCTGGAATGTACGTTCGCAGCCAACAGATTTGCGTATCCAATGGCTGACGACAGGCCGTTCATCTTCGCCTCTGGCATCATGATAGTACACGCTGCCCATCTTACCAAACACGTCAATCAAGTGTTGTTCAGAAACATGGCGCAACTGTTCGCCTGTAAAGATTCCCATTTTATGCATTTGCTCAGCTGTCTTTGGTCCGATGCCCCAAAACTTTTCTATCTTCAACTGACCTATAAAATTGTACGCATCTTCATGACTAATCTCAAACAATCCATCAGGTTTTCGATAATCAGAAGCTATCTTGGCTAGAAATTTATTGAAAGACACGCCGGCAGAAGCAGTTAAATGAGTAGTTTCTCGTATCTTATTCTTGATTTCAAGGGCGATGGTCAAGGGATTGTCTATATCCTTTTTATTGTTAGTTACGTCCAAAAATGCCTCATCTAAGGATATAGGTTCAATGATGTCCGTGTATTCACGAAATATCTCACGAACCTGTATGGAAACTTCTCGGTACACCTCTCCGCTGTGAGGCACAATAATCAATTGCGGACACAGACGCTTGGCTTTGCTCATGGCCATGGCCGAATGCACGCCGAACTTGCGCGCCTCGTAACTTGCCGTGCTCACTACCCCACGCGGTCCGTCGTGACCTACCGCGACCGGTTTGCCTCTTAATTCGGGATGGTCACGCTGTTCTACCGAAGCGTAAAAGGCATCCATATCAACATGGATTATTTTTCTCATCATGCAAATCTACACATTTATTATATATTGCACAAGAGCAACGCATTAAAGCTCACAATAATGACTCGTTAATTCTAACAAAATACAGCTGTAAATATTTTGATATCTAGGTATTTATCATTAACTTTGGCGATACGAAAAGAAACCTTTCATAAACTAATTTTAAACAAAGATGACTTACAAGATTATCGACGTCGAGGGTATCGGCAACGTAAATGCAAAAAAACTTGTTGAAGCAGGTATCAATACAGTGGATGATTTGCTGCAAAAGGCAAAAACTCCAGCCGGCCGTAAAACCCTAGAAGAAACTACAGGGATAAGTGGTAAAAGTATTCTGAAGTGGACAAACCATGCTGACTTGATGCGCATTAACGGTGTAGGTCCACAGTTCTCTGAACTTTTGGAAGCCGCTGGTGTTGACACGGTGAAGGAACTGAAACACCGAGTAGCAGAGAATTTACAGCAAAAACTTGAAGAAATTAATAATAAGAGAAACTTGGTAAACCGCGTGCCCTCTGTTTCAGAAGTTCAGAAAATGATTGATCAAGCCAAAGAATTACCAGCAATCATGGAATACTAATTGCGCCTATTCGGCAAAATATCTTCCACATAGCTCTGCATTTCATGCTGTTAATCTACAGCATGAGTGCTTTTTCTGACCTATGTGGCCTATTGTCATCAGGTGAAGGTCAGCCACCAAAAAGATTTCAAAATCGCATTTAATATCCTTGAAAAACATGTTTCGAATTACAAGTTATTCTCACATCTCCACAATCTTAGACTAATGCAATGAACTGAGAACATGGATATGATGGTAAAGCTTGTGACATAAAACGGGGAAAAACAGCTGCACCAGTTCCATAGCACAAAGGTAGATTCACAAAGGTGAAATGGGTATATTTTCTTAATGTAGATATATAAGTTCTTGGATAAGAACTACTTCTGAACTATTTTTATGAAGTATTTTGGCAAAAATAACTAAATATATTTCTCTATCACGCAAAAAACAACTATATTTGCAAATCAAAATCGAGGTACAAGAAAAAAAAATAACAACAAATAACAATAAATACAATGACGAAAGCAGATATCATCAACGAAATTTCAATGTCTACCGGCTTACAGAAAAAAGAAGTAGCAGCTGTGGTAGAATGCTTCATGAGTACTGTAAAGGATAGCCTTCTCGAGAAAAGAGAAAATGTTTATTTGAGAGGTTTTGGCAGCTTTATTATCAAGCACAGAGCGGCAAAGACTGCCAGAAACATTCAAAAGAATACCACAATTACAATTGATGCACACGATTTGCCCAGCTTTAAACCATCTAAGAGCTTCATCAATGCGATGAAAGCGTAAGGCAACTTTTAAGTTGAGAATTATCAAATTGGTATTCTACATCTATAAATATAGAAAATTTAGTACAAAACATATTATTTTTAAACATTTAAAATTATGCCAAACGGTAAGAAAAAGAAGGGCCACAAGATGGCTACGCACAAGCGTAAAAAAAGATTAAGAAAGAATAGACATAAGAGCAAATAACATGGCTTGATAGTCTATATAGACAGTGGGGCGCGTCAAAAAGTCCTATGAAGGATATTTGACACGCCCTTTTTTGATGTAACTAAGCAAAGTAAGAAGAGAAATGACCAGCGAAGTTGTTATTGACGTCCAGGAGAAAGACATTGCCACGGCACTGTTAGAGGATAAGCGTCTGGTTGAATACCAGAACGAACCGCGCTCTGCAACTTTCTCTGTTGGAAATGTCTACATTGCAAAAGTAAAAAAACTTATGCCAGGCTTGAATGCCTGTTTTGTGGATGTAGGATATGAAAGAGACGCTTTTCTTCACTATCTTGACTTAGGGAGCCAATTTAATTCGTATGCGAAGTACTTAAAGCAAGTACAAAGTGACAGAAAAAAGCTTTATCCATTTGCCAAAGCTTCACATCTGCCTGACCTTCCAAAAGACGGTAGCGTTCAGTCGACACTGACCTTAGGGCAAGAAGTATTAGTGCAAATTGTTAAAGAACCTATTTCAACCAAAGGTCCACGACTAACTGCTGAGTTGTCTTTTGCAGGTCGCTTTTTAGTTTTGATTCCCTTTGGTGACAAAGTTTCCGTTTCTTCAAAAATCAAAAATGGTGAGGAACGCGCCAGGTTGAAACAACTCGTCCGCAGCATCAAACCTAAAAACTGCGGCGTCATCGTACGCACGGTGGCAGAAGGAAAAAGAGTTGCTGAGTTAGATGGCGAAATGAAAGTGTTGACAAAGCGTTGGCAAGATGCGATTGTCAAAGTACAGAAAACCCAACAACGACCTCAATTAGTATATGAAGAGGCCGTACGAGCAATCGCGTTATTAAGAGATATATTTAACCCAAGCTTCGAGAATATCTACATTAATGACGAAGAAGCGTTCAGGCAGGTTAAAGACTATGTCACGTTAATAGCCCCGAGCAAGTCGGGCATTGTGAAGCGGTACACGGGCAAAGTGCCTATCTTTGATAATTTCAACATCACAAAACAAATTAAGTCTAGCTTCGGTAAGACCATCAACTACAAGCATGGTGCCTATCTTATCATTGAGCATACCGAGGCCCTTCATGTCGTGGATGTAAATAGTGGGAACCGAACACGAAAAGAAAATGACCAAGAAGCAAATGCGCTTGAAGTAAACCTTGGGGCAGCAGACGAATTGGCACGGCAGCTCAGGCTGCGTGACATGGGAGGCATTATCGTTGTTGATTTTATCGACATGCATCTTGCTGAAGATCGACAGATGCTCTACGAACGCATGTGCAAGAACATGCAAAGTGATCGTGCACGTCACAACATTCTCCCACTGAGCAAGTTTGGATTGATGCAAATCACTAGACAACGTGTAAGACCTGTGATGGATGTCAATGTTGACGAAACATGCCCCACGTGTAATGGCACAGGTAAAATTAAGTCTAGCATTTTATTTACCGATCAACTTGAACGAAAAATTGACAAACTAGTCAACAAAATAGGAATTAAACGGTTCACTCTCCACGTTCATCCGTATGTAGCCGCCTATATCAATCAAGGAGTGTTCTCCCTGAAACGTAAGTGGCAGATGAAATATGGACTTGGAGTTAACGTCATCCCTTCACAAAAACTAGCGTTTTTGCAATATGAATTCTACAATTCAAAAAAGCAGTTTATTGACATGAAGGAAGAGATAGAAACAAAGTAAACTTTCTGATACAACGGGGATGAGCGTGCCACAAGCGTGTCCATCCCTGTTGTTTTTATTATTTACCATATAGCATATTCCACAATAATACATTGTAGATCATGAACAAGAAAGCCCTACTCACACTCATTTCATGTTGCCTCCTCACGGGCATCCATGCCAAAGAAATGTCGCAATACGAATGCTTCAGCCTCATGAAGGGAAAGATAAAGCCATCGGTGGCGCCCATGCTCAAGACAACCTGGGGACAGAATGCACCCTATAATCTACAATGTCCGCTGGCTCCTGGCAAGAACGTACACTGCAAGACGGGCTGCGTAGCCACTGCCATGGCGCAGGTTATGAAATACTACGGTTATCCAGCGCACGGACAAGGCAGTGTGAGCTACGCATACGTGGGCGACGACGGACTGACATACTTCGTTGAGACCGACTTCAGCAAAAGCACCTACGACTGGGAGAAGATGAGAGATGCCTACACTCCCGGTGACAACAGCTCGGACGAGGAGAAACAAGCAGTGGCAAAAATCATGGCCGACTGTGGTGCTGCTGTGAAAATGGAGTACAGGCTACACTACAGTGGCGCATTTGACATGGATGTGGCACAAGCCCTGAAAGACCATTTCGCGTACGACGATGCCGTGACCTACCTGTCAACCTTCTACGAAGATATAAATGACAGCATATGGTACACCACGCTGTACCAGCAACTTTCAGACGGCATGCCGGTCATCTACGGAGGAAGTTCGCCCTATGCGCCACATTGCTTCGTCATCGACGGCTACGACGACAAAGGCAATTTTCATGTAGTATACGGACTGGGAGGCGGCGACGGATTTGTGGATCTCAAAAAGATACCTTACCAGAATCAATCGATGACATTCAATATCAAGCCACGGAAGGTGTCCAACGCGGTGGACAAACACCTCGCAGACAGCCGCACGCCCATGGGGAAGGCACGCTACCGACTAGACGGAACCAGAATCAGCAAGCCGCAACGGGGTGTCAACATCATCGTGATGGATGATGGAACAGTGCGCAAGGAGATAGTAACAGCGCCTTAACAAGTTTTCCATTGCTGTCTGCTAAAACTTCATTTGAGTATGAAAAATCAGAAGGCTGTATCTTAATTCGTCTTCATGATGCACCATCTCCTATTCCTAGTAAATTTCTACTGATACAAAAAAATATTATCTTTGCTGGATCATCGTAATATTGCAACTTTATTCGCGCATTGTTGAATTTGAGAATCGAAAGTATGTTTACGGCAACATCTATGACTTCAATTCGTCTATTATTCGTAAACCTCGTCGATACCAAACTCATCTACAGACTGATCATCTCTGGCGCACGGATTATAGCCTTCAGGTAGTCCAAAAGAAGCATCGGATTTATATCCTAACGAAGCATCTTTATAAACTCTTTTCATGAAGTTAGCCCATATTGGCAAAGCCATGGTTGCCCCCTGCCCCATCCTCATGGAGTCAAAATGAATGTCGCGGTCTTCACCGCCTACCCAACATCCGCTCACTAATTGTGGCGTGAAACCCATGAACCAGGCATCAGAGTTGCGGTTTGTAGTGCCAGTCTTCGCTCCTATCTCTCCATCGATGTTGTACTTGAAACGCAATCGACCTGCTGTTCCTCTGTCGACAACTTCTTGCAGAAGAACCAACATTTTGTTGGCACTCTCCGCACTAATCACTTCGCTCATACGAGGCTGGAAGGTTGCCAGCACATTCCCCTCATTATCTTCTATTTTAGAAACAAACATCGGAGCTGTACGGATGCCGTGGTTGGCAAAGGTGGTATATGCGCTGACCATTTCTCCAACGGAAACCTCGCAAGGTCCCAAACAAAGTGCCATGGACGGATGAATGTCTGGGTTCTGAATGCCAAAGTCGTGGAGCATACTCACAAACAGCTGTGGGTTCAAACGGCTCATTAAGTATGCCGATATCCAGTTGTTCGAGTTAGCCAAGCCCCATTTCAGCGTCACCATCGAGCCATATCGCCTCCTGCTGGTGTTTCTTGGTGTCCAAGGCTTGCCTGCCACCATATAGGTTCTCTGCACGTTGGGGGCTTGGTCGCAAGGAGAAAAACCGTTCTCCATGGCCAAGGAATACAGAAAAGGTTTGATAGTCGACCCAACTTGCCGGCGTCCGTTCATCACCATGTCATACATGAAGTGATTGTAGTCAAGTCCACCCACGTATGCCTTTACATGACCCGTCTGTGGATCCATGCTCATGAAGCCCGCACGAAGGAACGATTTGTAATAACGGATAGAATCCATGGGCGTCATTGTCGTATCCACATCGCCATGATAGGTAAACACCGCCATGTCGACAGGCGTATTGAACGACTTCTTGATTTCTGCTTCAGTGGCTCCCGAGGCTTTCAATACCCTATAGCGTTCACTTCCTATCATAGACCTGTTCAAAATAGATCTGATTTCTTTCGGTGTCAGCGCTTTGGTAAAGGGTGCGTTGGGGCGTTTGGCTTTCTCTTTGTCAAAAGCCGGTTGCAAGAACTTAGCCACATGGTTATAAACAGCCTGTTCAGCATAAAGTTGCATGCGCGAATCTATGGTGGTAAACACTTTCAGGCCATCCGTGTAGACATTATAAGGCTTGCCATTTCTCTTAAAATTCTTATTGCACCATCCATAGAGGGGATCTGTATCCCATGCGATAGAATCAAAGACAAATTGATTCTGGTTCCAGGAAGGATAATCAGAACGGTCTGGACGTGTGGCCATCATATATTGGCGCAGAAATTCACGGAAGTAGGTAGCCAATCCATTCTTATGATCTGTACGGTGAAAGTTCAACTTCAGCTTTTCATCTGCGTACTGGTGATATTCTGCTTTCGAAAGATAGCCGGCCTTCTGCATTTGCCCAAGCACGACATTGCGACGTTCGGTACAACGGTCAGGATAACGAACGGGATTATAAAGAGACGGATTTTTACAAAGACCGATAAGCATAGCTGACTCTGTGACAGTCAAGTCTTTGGGCTCTTTGTTGAAATATGTATTTGCAGCAGTTTTAATTCCTACTGCATTGTGAAGAAAATCAAAATAATTAAGGTATAAAGCGATGATTTCTTCCTTGGTGTAATTACGTTCCAACTTCACCGCGATGACCCATTCAATGGGCTTTTGCAGCATTCGTTCCAATGTACTTCTTGCCGTTTCCGAATAAAGCTGTTTAGCCAACTGCTGCGTAATGGTTGAACCACCTCCGGCATTCTCTTGTCCAAGTATTCCGCGTTTGATGATAGCGCGCCCCAACGCGAAAAAGTCAATTCCCGAATGTTCATAGAATCGTTCATCCTCTGTTGCAACCAAGGCATGAACCAGATGTGGAGAAATCTTAGAATAAGGTATGACTATGCGGTTTTCCTTGTTAAAGTTCCAGGTACCCAGCACTTTGCCGTCTGCCGAATAAACCTGGGTTGCAAAACGACTGATGGGGTTTTGAAGGTCTTCTACTTCAGGCATATAGCCTATCCACCCATTCCATATCGCGATAAACGCAATCAGAATGACGCAAAATACTGCGATCAAAGTTTTCCAAAGGAAATGAACAAATGCCTTTCTCATTCTCCGCAATACATATATATATTATTGATGCAAAAATACAACATTTCTTTTAATTATCTCTCGTAAATAAAAATTAATAGCTAACTTAGCCGTCAATTCCAAAACATATCAAGTATACAAAATGGAAAAACGTCATTTTATCACCATTGCCGACCTCACTAAAGATGAGCTGATGTATCTGTTAGCCATGGCCGAGCAATTTGAAATGCATCCCAACCGCGAACTATTAAAAGGTAAGGTCGTAGCCACACTTTTCTATGAACCATCAACCAGGACCCGCCTTAGCTTTGAAACGGCTGCCAACAGACTTGGAGCACGTGTCATAGGCTTTTCAGACGCAAAGGCTTCCAGTGTATCCAAAGGCGAAACTCTCAAGGACACCATACTCATGGTTTCCAACTATGCCGACCTCATCGTGATGCGCCATTACATCGAAGGTGCTGCTCAATATGCCAGTGAAGTGGCTCCCGTTCCTATCATCAATGCCGGTGACGGCGCTCACATGCACCCTTCACAATGTTTGTTGGATCTCTACTCTATCTACAAGACGCAAGGAACGCTTGAGAATTTAAACATTTACCTTGTGGGTGATCTGAAGTATGGCCGCACGGTGCATTCACTCATTACGGCAATGCGACACTTCAACCCCACTTTTCATTTCATTGCTCCTAACGAACTGGCCATGCCCATGGAATACAAACTCTATTGTCAAGAGCACGGCATCAAGTATCAAGAGCACACTGCCTTTAACAGCAAGGTGCTGGCTGATGCCGACATTCTCTATATGACACGTGTGCAGAAAGAACGTTTCTCTGACTTGATGGAATACGAACATGTGAAGAACGTTTACATTCTACGCAACGACATGCTCAAAAACGTTAAGGACAACCTCAAGATACTGCATCCACTACCACGTGTCAACGAAATTGCTTACGACGTGGATGACAATCCACATGCCTATTATATTCAACAAGCACAGAACGGACTCTATGCCAGACAAGCCATATTCAGTCATTGTCTAGGCATCACTCTTGAAGACATCAAGCAAGATAAAACAATTATCAAATAAGTTGTAATACAACAATAATATTCTGATTATGAATAAGAAAGAGCGTTTAGTTGCAGCAATAGAGAACGGTACTGTTATTGATCATATTCCTGCTGGCAAAACATACCAAGTTGTCAATCTGCTGGAACTCCAATCATTAGACACACCAGTTACCATTGGCAACAATTTTGTTTCCAAAAAGATTGGAAAGAAAGGAATCATCAAGGTCTCCGACAAGTTCTTCTCTGACGAAGAGATCAGCCGACTCTCCGTGGTAGCACCGAAAATAGTTCTCAACATCATTAAAGATTATGAAGTAGTGGAGAAAAAAACAGTTGAGACACCGAACGAATTGCGTGGCATCGTGAAATGCAACAACCCCATGTGCATCACCAACAACGAGCCCATGCAAACCGTATTCCATGTGGTAGACAAGACACATGGTCTACTGAAATGTCACTATTGTGATAAAGAACAAGACATTAATAAAGTAGAACTCTGCTAAATTCTGTCCTGTCAAACTCACTAAAACAATCAATAATAGACCCCAAAAAACAAACAGAATGCTGTGAATTGCAGATTATTCTAAATGAAACATCTTTACTTAAACCAAATTAAAAAATCATGGAAAAAGATCAAGAACTTTTTAATCTCATTGAGCAAGAGCATCAACGCCAGCTCAAAGGAATGGAACTTATCGCCTCAGAGAACTTTGTCAGCGACGAAGTAATGCAGGCCATGGGATCGTATCTAACAAACAAATACGCCGAAGGTCTTCCCGGAAAGCGTTATTATGGCGGTTGCCAAATTGTTGACCAGGTAGAGAATCTGGCGATGGCACGTGTCAAAAAACTCTTCGGAGCCGAGTTTGCTAACGTACAACCACACTCCGGCGCACAAGCAAATGCCGCCGTTTTGCTAGCCGTATTGAAGCCTGGCGATACATTCATGGGACTCAACCTCGATCATGGTGGCCATTTGTCACACGGAAGCAGCGTTAACACATCCGGCATCCTCTATCATCCCATTGGCTATAACCTGAATAAGGAAACGGGCCGCATAGACTATGATGAGATGGAACAGCTGGCTCACCAACATCATCCGAAACTGATTATTGGAGGTGGCTCTGCTTACAGTCGTGAGTGGGACTATCAGCGCATGCGCAAGATTGCTGACGAAGTGGGAGCTTTACTCATGATTGACATGGCCCACCCTGCAGGACTGATTGCCGCCGGATTGCTGAACAATCCTGTCAAATATGCACACATCGTTACCAGTACCACGCACAAAACGCTCCGTGGGCCACGCGGTGGTATCATTTTGATGGGTAAAGACTTTGAAAACCCATGGGGCCTGACCACTAAGAAAGGTGATGTCAAGATGATGTCGCAGCTGCTCAACAGTGCAGTATTCCCCGGAACGCAGGGCGGTCCTCTTGAACATGTCATTGCAGCCAAGGCTGTTGGCTTCGGCGAAAACCTGAAACCGTCATGGAAAGAGTATGCACAGCAGGTTAAAAAGAATGCGGCTGTGTTGGCCGACGCACTCACTCAACGTGGCTTCAGCATCGTAAGTGGCGGAACAGACAACCACTCGATGCTGGTTGACCTTCGCTCAAAATATCCCGAACTGACGGGTAAAGTGGCCGAAAACGCACTCGTTGCTGCCGATATTACCGTCAACAAGAACATGGTACCTTACGACACACGTTCGGCATTCCAAACCAGTGGCATTCGCCTTGGCACAGCAGCTATGACGACGCGAGGTGCGAAAGAAGACATCATGCTTCTCGTTGCCGGACTCATCGAAGAGGTATTGAACGCACCTGATGACGAAAAGATTATCGCAAGCGTAAGACAGAAAGTCAACGAAACGATGAAGAACTATCCCCTCTTTGCTTATTAAGAGGCGTCACTAGGCTATTAACAGCCACCGAATCCTTTCCATGTTCGAAAGAATAAAGCTTTCAAAGTATGGGAGGGGTTCGGGTTGATTCAATTCCTTGCTGATCTAATCAGCATACACTATTGATAGCTGGTTCATCAATGAAATCATAAAAACTCAATATGACATACGTTGTTCAATACACTATTCTCATTGTCATCCTCATCGCGGCTGTAGCTTATGCAGGACGAAGAATATACCTGACATGGCGACACAGCAACGACAAATGCTACGGATGCAAAGGATGTGCATTGCATGACCAGATACTGAAAAAACAAGCGTCAGCCCATCGAAAGCCCGCGTGTTATGAGAAAAAGTGAGACAAATGTTTGGAAGAACAAATTATTTACCTTATCTTTGCACACGCAAAAATCAATCAGGGTACCTTGGCCGATCGGTTAGGTAACGGTCTGCAAAACCGTGTAGGGCAGTTCGACTCTGCCAGGTACCTCATAAATCAACGAATCACAATCTTTTCACGCTCGAAGAGATTGTGATTTTTTCGTTTATGCCCATACATGCACCCAACTTTCAGTGTGCAAATGGCCCATGTCATGGCTTTGGCAGGGACAGGACAATGGTTTTAAACCAATCTTTCATCACCCCACCCGCTTGATTTTGAGAGTCAGATACCAAGACCAACACCTGGGAACCGTCTGCTAGTTTAGGACCAAGGCACATACCTTCGAAGTTGGCTATCTCATGACAAAACAAGGAAAGTCGGGTGGTCCATTTCGTCACCAATCGTTTTTTCAAATAAGGCATTGCTTCGTTCAGCGCATCTTCCCCATCGATGGGAACGCCTTTTTGAGGGTGTACCAAAAACAATTTGTTGTTGACAAAAGCACCCAGTTTAGACGGTGGCGTATAAAATTCGCGCTCCAAAACCAGCACGCTGCCGTCATCGAGTGCCGTGACCTCCGCTACTCCCATACCATAGAGATAAGCTTTCTTGTTTGCTTCCGGTGCATCCATCAGATAGGCATACTGATGTAAGGGCTGAAAATCAGCACTGAACGATTGCAAGCGCAACCTATTACGAACTCCATTTGTCGCAGTGGCCTGTTCACCATCGCCCAGTAGTGTCCCTTCATTACACGTCCAAAAAGTTTGGGTTCGCTCGTTATAGCTCAAAGATTCCAACCCGTAATTGCCCCTATCCCTTTGGTAAATGGCAGGAACGGACAGCTGTCTGATGGTCAGATGCCCATCCAGCGCATATTCTTTAATGGTGTTGTCGGTCTCACGGGTGATGTACAAAGTTTTAGATGACGGCACATAAGTGATAGCCTCCATATCCCCATTTTTGTCAGTGTCACCCTTAAAGCCGAGATTTTCCACGTGAAGTACGTCACCAGTGATGGAGTCGAGTGCTATTTTAAAGAGGAAGAAGCCATCCTGTGGCGACTTGTCACTAACCACTGCATACACACTGTCACCAATATAGGTGATACCACTGTAGTTCCCTGCCGGAATTTCCTGCGGGAAACTACGCTGCTTGTTCACTCGCTCTACTGTTAGCGAGTCTTGAGCTTTTGCCGAATATACCGCCAACAAGGCGACTGCTATTAAATAAATCTTTCTCATCTTTTACGAATAGGATATAGGCCGAAGCCATGCGAAAACTTGTTTATCTTGGTAAGGCGCAACCCACCATTTGCAAAGATGGTGCAAGCTGAAGCCAAAGGAAACTTGTTTATTTTGGTGAGGCGCAGCCCATCTTATGCAAAGATGGCGCAAACCGAAGCCATAGAAAAACTTGTTTACTTTGGTGAGGCGCAGCCCATCTTATGCAAAGGTAATATATTCCCAGCAACAAACTACAGCTTTTCTGCGAAGATTCACAAATCTTTTGCATACTCTATATATGTCAATGCCATACGAAGTGCACTAATTCTTAGTTTGTTGCCTGCCCTTTCGAAAAATAGACCTTAGGGTAAAATAGAGTTCTTCTTGTATTCTGAACATCTTCCATGAAAATGGAAGCGGCATATACCCAAATTTATATTTTAACCTTTTGTACAGTCTATTTACCTCAATGCTTTTCCATATTCGATGAAGCTCATGCATGCCCATCGCTAAATCCTCAGCAGAAAGCTGTTGTCTGTAGGAATAATGAAAATAGTATAAATCTATCAATACCAGCCAACGCTCATTCTCATAAATAGTTAACACTTCATCGCTTACGTTGAATTTTATCAACTGTTTCTTCATACTTTCATTGGCGCGAAGATAGTCAAACCTGCTTCCACTAATAATGTGTGTTACCGAGTGGGGATTGTAGTGGTAGTAGTACTCTCCATGACAGCAACCCACTTGTTTAGAGAATAAATAATGCAGTCGTGTACTGTTGTCATCACTATAGGTTTTACATGTGTCATCGTACGGGAATTGTTTGAAAAGGAAGGTTTTCGCTGCATAAACGCCATGTATTTCCCAGGTTAAACTGTCTTTGAAAGCTTCGTATCCAGACCTTTCTTCAAAAAAATTCATGGCATATTCCCGTGTCGTTGAATTGTCACCTCCAATAGTGATGAGCTTAAAAGCACACAGTCTACTTGTGGACGCTTTTCAAAAGCCTGCAAAGCCTGTTCCAAGGCATCTGGTGCAAGAGTATCATCGCAATCTAAAAACGTGGTGTAACGAGCGTTGATATGCCGAATTCCTTCATTGCGTGCATGTGCTGCTCCATAGTTTTGGTCTAGATGATGAATCTCAATCCGTTGGTCTACAGCTGCATACGATTGTAATATTTCCCAAGAATTATCCGTAGAACCGTCGTCTACACAAATCACTTGAATGTCTTTGAGGGTTTGTTGCAGCAACGAATCCAAGCATCTTTTCAGATACTTGCTACCATTATAAACCGCCACCAATATGGCAAATGATGCTGTTTTTTCCACACTCGTGTTTTTAAATATGTCCACAAATCGGTAATTTTCCTCCATCTACGCACTGACAACCACATACCCAGAGCAGCACAAGCACTGTGCCATACCCTCGACACCGAGAAAGTGAGCCAACAATTTGTTGCGAACAGTGCCTACTAAAATAGCAAGACCTTGTAACACCACCAGCGTATTTTAAGATATGGGTATAGGTTTTGTTGCGATTCTCGTTTATCATCTTAGGATGAACGAATAAAAATAACTTTTATTACGTTTCCGATGTTGAACTTTTGTTTCAACACCGAACCAAGCGTATATGCCAATTAAATAGCGTTTTATTTTTCAATTTTTGGCATTTTAGTCGTTCAGTTCTTAGAAGGAGAATTCGGAAAATGTGAAATGATTGTCTTTTTATAGTGTGATTATGTGAAAATACATGGCAAAGTTGATGTGATAATGTGAAATAATTACGGTTCATCCTACATGTGAAGTGATGATCGTTATTATTCTGTCACCTCATTTCCTAGATCAACCTCTTTTGCATTTGTTGTTCACCAACATTACGCTTAAACGAAAGGCTGTGACGGCTCTTGGTTTTGTTGATTGCTTTCTATTGAGATAGCAGAAAGCAGAAAAATATAACAAAATAATAATCAATCAATTATGAACACATGAAAACAGACGGAGCAAACTCATTGAGTTTGGACTCCAAAGTCAATGGCTTTAACCGCCAATGTCATGCAGTTTGGCTGCCAAACTCAACGCTTTTGATTTTGCATTGATATCAGTTGTAAACAAACACAGTTATCTCTACACCCGATACGAGTATTTTTTTATATTTTTATAGGCACAACCAAACTAAAAACTTTGCACAATGAAAAAGGTTTTATTCACACTGCTGCATTTGATGACAAGCACTAATGAAAGGACAAAAAACAACTGGCCTGTAGGCAATGGTACAATGAAACAACCTAACGGTTGTTAAAATTCTTGAAGCAGCCATCGAAAGCAACAGGACAGGGAAAGCCATCAAACTGTAGCTTCAGAAGATGGCCTAAGACTTTTCACGCATACTAATTAATGAGGATTGATATCTAATAAAAGCCCATTTCATCGGGAGTTGTATCATTATTTTTAGGTATTTTATACAATGCATCGTCATTTGCAACTCTGTTGCGCATTAAATTTTGTATTTTTGTACTTGAGATAGAGAGACAAAGATGAAGTTATCAGACTTAAAAACAGGCGAAACAGGGGTAATTGTTAAAGTTACCGGTCACGGTGGCTTTCGCAAACGCATCGTTGAAATGGGCTTTATCAGCGGGAAAAAGGTTGAAGTGCTATTGAATGCACCTCTGAAAGACCCGGTAAAATACAAGGTGATGGGTTACGAAGTGTCACTAAGACACTCCGAAGCCGATATGATTGAGGTGGTGTCACTTGAAGAGGCCAGGACGCATAAACCAACTGAAAACAATTACCAAGGAGCCATTTCTGATGACGATTGCGACGACATCCAGCGTGAAACAGAACGACAAATCCGTGCTGTTGCCATGCAGAAGAGCCGAACCATCAATGTAGCCTTGGTGGGAAACCCAAACTGCGGGAAGACATCGCTGTTCAATTTCGCATCCGGTGCACACGAAAGAGTGGGCAATTATTCGGGTGTCACCGTCGATGCCAAGGAAGGTCATGCCTGTTTTGAAGGCTATGAGTTCAACATAGTTGACCTTCCCGGCACTTATTCACTTTCGGCTTATTCGCCAGAAGAACTCTATGTGAGAAAACAAATCATAGAGAAAACCCCAGATGTAGTCATCAATGTCATAGATACTTCAAACCTGGAGCGAAACTTTTATCTAACGACACAACTCATTGACATGCACCTTCGTATTGTCTGTGCGTTAAACATGTACGATGAGTCAGAAGATCGAGGAGACCAGATTCATATCGACAAGTTGTCCGGGCTTTTCGGTATCCCGATGGTTCCTACCGTATTTAAAAATGGAAGAGGTGTCAAAGAGCTGTTTCATCAGGTCATTGAGACATACGAAGGCATGGAAGATGCCCAACCACAATTCCGACATGTACATATCAATCATGGGCATGAAATAGAGCAAGGCATTGCTGACATCCAGGCTTTCTTGAAGCAAGACGAAAACATTCGGCAGCGCTACTCTACCCGATATCTGGGCATCAAGCTGATGGAACACGACCATGATGTGGAAAAAATGATTGGCTCCCTACCCCAGGCAGACAAGATATTTGCTGCCAGGGATAAAGCTGACAGACGTGTAAGGGAGGAAACAAATACCGACAGCGAGACTGCGGTGATGGATGCGAAATACGGTTTCATTCATGGAGCACTGAAAGAGGCTGCCTACCAGACTGGAAACAAGAAAGATACCTACCAGCTTACGCACTGGCTGGACAGCTTTATCACGAATAAAGTTTTGGGTTTCCCTATCTTCATAGCTTTGATGTGGCTGATGTTCGAAGTAACCTTCTCACTCGGTCAATATCCCATGGACTGGATAGAATCTGGCGTTGCCTGGCTGGGACAGACCATTTCAACCTATTTTCCTGACGGCCCCATCAAAGACATGCTTGTCGACGGTGTAATCGGGGGGGTAGGTGCCGTCATTGTCTTCTTGCCACAAATATTAATTCTGTACTTCTTCATCTCTTATATGGAGGACAGCGGATACATGTCTCGTGCGGCTTTCATCATGGACAAGCTGATGCACAAGATGGGATTGCACGGCAAATCGTTCATTCCTCTCATTGTGGGCTTCGGCTGCAATGTGCCGGCGGTGATGGCAACACGAACCATTGAAAGCCGTAAGTCAAGGCTCATCACCATGCTTATCTTACCTATGATGAGCTGTTCGGCCCGACTTCCCGTTTATATCATGATCATTGGCACGTTCTTCTCGGCTCAGTATCGGTCAACAATGATGATGTCGCTGTATCTCATCGGCATCCTCATGGCCGTTTTTCTGGGCTGGTTGTTCAGCAAATTCGTTATCAAGGGCGAAGATACACCCTTTGTAATGGAACTTCCACCCTACCGCTTGCCAACCTGGAAAGCCATCACCAGACATACTTGGGAGAAGGGGAAATTGTATCTCAAGAAGATGGGTGGCATCATCTTGGTGGCCAGTATCATCGTCTGGGCATTGGGCTATTTTCCCCATAACGAGCATCTGTCCAGGGCTGAACAGCAAGAACAGAGCTATATTGGACGTATTGGCAAGGCTATAGAACCAGTATTCAGGGTGCAAGGTTTTAGTTGGAAACTGGATGTGGGCATCGTGGCAGGTGTTGGAGCTAAGGAAATCGTGGCTTCAACGATAGGTGTGCTCTATTCATCCGAAGGGAGTGTTGATGAAGATGACGCAACATCAGACGAGCCCGAGAAGTATTCACGACTGAGAAAACAAATGACAGCCGATGGCATCACACCCCTAACCGCATACGCCTTCTTGCTATTCATCCTGTTATACTTCCCCTGCGTGGCTGTGATTGCCGCCATCAAAGGCGAAACAGGCAGTTGGAAATGGGCATTGTTTTCGGCCGGATACACCACGCTTCTGGCATGGATTGTATCAGCAGCCTTCTATCAAATAGGAAGTCTGTTTATCTCATAGTTGCATATTCTTGGACTGTCTAACATTAATTTCAAAAAAATAAACGAAATGTTTGGCATTTTAAGAAAATCAATGTACCTTTGCACACGCAAAAAAGAAACTTGCACCCTTAGCTCAGTTGGTAGAGCAACTGACTCTTAATCAGTGGGTCTAGGGT